>WNGJ01003222.1_pt1 | contig 16756 bp, 13 predicted proteins | sample 5400611 | NCBI WGS metagenome assembly WNGJ01 (sample SAMN13153375, study PRJNA577476) | soil metagenome | isolation source: 40 cm soil or saprolite under Garry oak tree replicate 1 | place: USA:California | collected 2016-06-15 | reverse complement strand
CTGCTGCTGTTCAAGGTGGATTTGAGCGTGATCGCAATGATCGGGATTATTCTGCTGATCGGCATTGTGAAGAAGAACGCGATCATGATGATCGACTTTGCGCTGGTGGCGGAGAGGCAGCATGGGAAGACGCCGCAGGAGGCGATCTACGAGGCTTGCGTGCTGCGGTTCCGGCCGATCATGATGACGACGATGGCAGCACTGCTGGGCGGGCTGCCGCTGGCGCTGGGCCATGGGGCAGGGGCCGAGATGCGGCGGCCGCTCGGGATCACGATTGTGGGTGGGTTGATTGTTTCGCAGGCGCTTACGTTGTTTACTACGCCGGTGGTTTATTTGTTCTTTGATCGGGTGCGCGGTCGGTTTGCACGGGCGGCATCGAGGCGGAAGGCGGGGCGGGGCTTGGCGCAGACGGTGGCTGGGGATTAGGTTGCACTCTGATTCTGGCGTCCTACATTGCCACTTAGCGCGATGAGACCGCGCGAAGATGGGGCACCCTTTATTTGTAGCTGGGAAAATTAAGTGGTAGAGAAGCGGATTTCTCCACTGCGATGCTCACGGTGAGACAGTGAGCATCTTCGGTCGAAATGACGGTTTGCTTTCTGGGCAAAGAAAACAGGCAACGACTGGCGTTCCGGTCGTTGCCTGCGATGATGTTTGTGGGTTGGGTTAGACGAGGGCGGGCTCGGGGACCAGGACGTCGCTGGAGCGGCGGTGGTCGAGTGGGCTGCCCTGGAGCGTGCCAACTTGCGTTGGGGGGAAGTAGGAGTTTTCGAAGTACTGCGCCAGCATGCGGTGAGTGTTGAAGAAGCTGCCGTTGATGGCGATGCAGTGCTGCTGCATACGGGACCAGGCATGGGGATTGGCGTACATGGGAGCGACGGAATGCTCGAGTTTTTCGTAGAGGCTGGCGGCTTCGGCGGCTTCGTTTTCGCCGTTTCCGATGGCCCAGCCGGTGGTGTTCTCGGCGCAGCCTTCGATCCACCAGCCGTCGAGGATGGAGAGCGAGGGGACGCCGTTGAGCGCGGCCTTCATGCCGGAGGTGCCGGAGGCCTCGTAGGGGCGGCGGGGGGTGTTGACCCAGACGTCCACTCCCTGAGTGAGGAGAGCGCCGAGCTCCCAATCGTAGTTTTCGATGTAGTGGATCTTGAGGGCGGAGGAGTTGAGCTTGGCGGCAGCGGAGTAGACGTCGCGGATGAGGCCTTTGCCCGCGTTATCGGCAGGGTGCGCTTTGCCGGCGTAGAGAATTTGAAGGCCGCCGATCTTTTCGGCGATGGCTACAAGGCGGGCCGGGTCCTGCAGGAGAAGGCTGGCGCGCTTGTAGGTGGCAACACGGCGGGCGAAACCGAGGGTGAGGACGTTGGGATTGAAGTGGTGGCCGGTGCGCTTTGCGATGGTGGCGAAGAGGCGAAGCTTGCCCTTGTTGTGGGCGGCGGCGATGCGGGCCGGCTCAATGCCGTAGACGGAGCGGAGGTATTGGTTGTCAGTGCGCCAGTTCGGAATCTCGTCGTCGAGCAGATCCTTGATTTGCGAGGAGAGCCAGGTGGCGGCATGGACTCCGTTGGTGATGGAGTAGACCTTGTAACCGGGGAACATCTGCTGCGAGACCTTGCCGTGCTGCATGGCGACGCCGTTGACGAAGCGCGAGAAGCGCAGGGCGATGTAGGTCATATTCATGAGGCCGTTGTGGAGGCAGCCGAACTGGTCAATGGCGGAGGCGCGGTCGTGGCCGAGGACCTGGTACATCTGGTCGATGCCGAACTGGTCGTGGCCGGCGGGGACTGGGGTGTGAGTGGTGAAGACGCATTGCTGGCGGACGGCTTCGATGTCGGCTTCGGTCGCGTCCCTGAGAGGTTTGCCGGCGAGGCGATCTTCCAGCAGGCCGATGGCGAGGAGGGCGGCGTGGCCCTCATTCATGTGGTAGACCTTGGGTTTACAGGCGAGAGCTTTGAGCAGGGCGATGCCGCCGAGGCCGAGGACGGTCTCCTGACAGAGGCGGTAGTAGGTGTCGCCGCCGTAGAGGTGGTCGGTGAGGCGGCGGTCCCAGGGGTCGTTGCCTTCGACGTCGGTGTCGAGCAGGAAGACGGGGATGATGTGGCCGGTGATGCCGACGACATCGAAGCGCCAGGCGCGGACGAGGATCTGACGGCCCTGCATAGTCAAGGCGATGAGCTGGTTGGCGCTGGGAAGCGTCGTCTCGGGCGACCAGGGAACATCGCTCTCGGTCTGCTGACCAACGTCGGAGAGCTTTTGCCGGAAGTAGCCGCGGCGATGAACGAGCGAGATGGCGACCATGGGGGCGGCCGTGTCGGCTGCGGAACGAAGGGTGTCGCCGGCAAGCATGCCGAGGCCACCGGAGTAGGTGGGCAGCGCGGGGGAGAGGGCGATCTCCATGGAAAAGTAGGCGACGGTTCGGTTGGTGAGATCAGGCGTTGACGGGGTGAGAGTGGAGGGGAGAGTCATGCGGTGATTAATCCTTTTCTCATCCGAGCCAGTGCTGCGTGAAGAGCGTGATATGGGTTCGACGCTGGAACTCTCTCTCGAGTGAGGAGATAGATTGCACGACATCCGGCGATGGGAGAGGCTGAAGCATCGAATTCTTGCTGATTTTAGCAAACCGTTTAAACGATTTAGATGGACCTATGGTTACCTGCGTTGGTTCTATCGGGGGATTGACGCGATACTTGCAACCGCAGCGGCGTCAAGGCGTTGCCCTATCTGGTCCAACCAAAGGAGATGTTCCGGTTTCATCAGGACGGACCGCAGGCAGGTCACGGTGGTTTGCGGGTCGATTTGAATGGAATTTTGCCAGGAATTTTGTGGAAAAAAGCGCACTGGGAGCTTTGCGAGTGCGAGGTGGAGGTCCCGTCTGGCGGCCTCGTCGAAGAGGAGCTGGGCGAGGGCGGAGGAGGCCTCCGGGGTGGCCGCGCGGACGGCCCAGAAGAGGATGTCCAGTTGCGGTGGAGATGCAGGGGGGATGAAGTGCGGAGATTCTTTGAGGCGCTGATGGAGTTTTCGCGCGGCGGTGTGGCAGGCTTCGAGGCCCTGCGCGAAGGCGCCGCCGGGAGTGTAGGGTAGCAGTTGCTGCGTGGCCCAAAGAGCGACTGCGGAGGCTCCGGCGCGAGAACACTCGAGGGAGATTTCGCCGAGGTGGAGGTCCTTCGAGGAGAAGTAGGTGTAGGGGGAGTCGTGTTTGTAGAGGCGGCCGACGGCGGGGTCGCGGAAGAGGATGCAGCCACAGCCGTAAGGTTGGAGGCCGTGCTTGTGCGGGTCGATGACGATGGAGTCGGCGTGCAGGATGGCGTCGAAGGCGGCGCGGGTTTCGGGGGACAAATTTGCGGCGAGGGTGAAGTAGCCACCGTAGGCGGCGTCGACGTGGATGCGGAATTCGTATTTGTGCTGGAGGGCGACGATCTGGTCGAGCGGATCGACGGAGCCGATCGCGGTAGTCCCTAATGTAACTACTACTGTTCCAATTTTATCGCTCTCGAGGAGTGATTCGAGGACGGTGAGATCCATGCGGCCGTGCTCGTCGGAGGGGAGGGAGATGAACGGAAGACCGAGAACGCCGCTGATACGGCTGTGAGTGTAGTGGGCCTGATCGGAGGCAGCGATTGCTTTGGGTGTTCCGTCTTCCGTGTAAGCCAGTTGACCGGCGACCCAGAGGGCTTCGAGATTGGCGAAGGTTCCTCCGCTGCTGAGGTGGCCTAGATGCTGTGGCCAGTGGAACATGTTCGCGAGCGCGGCGATGGCTTCTATCTCCATGGCGGAGCTGGCGCGACCGCCGTCGAGCGCGTGGTTGTTGGGATTGATCGACATGGCCAGCGCGTAAGCGGCGCGGGCGATGGGATGGGGCGGCTTCAACATCTGCCCGGCGTAGAGAGGGTGGGCGTAAGGGTAGTTGTCGTGAAGACGCGTTGCCACGTGCTGCAGGATGGCCGATGCTGCTTCGCCTAATGGAGGTGCAGGGCTGGGCGGGAGGTGGGCGAACCCTTCGTCCAGAGTGCGTTGGGATTCGGCGAGAAGCTTTAGAAATTCGTCTGGCATGGATGCTCTAAAACGCCGACCGGGTAAGGAAGCCGAACTTCATCATAAGCCCGAGGACGGCGGCGAGGATAACGGCGAGCGTGGTCCACGGCGCCGAGGTGCGCAGGCGCTTCCTCATGGCTTCGACGAGGACGATAAGCACGTAGAGAGCGAACATTAGCAGAAGACCATCCGCGACAAAGATGCGGGTGAAGCCGGGCGTGACGATGAGGACGTGCTCGAAGTGGAAAGGCGGGAAGAAAGAGCCGGCACCGAAGACCAGGAGAAAGAGGACGAACTGGAGGACCGTGAGGATGACTTTCTTCATGGATGGGCTCTGGAGATGAGTTTAGCGCGGCCCTTAGGGAAGGGGCAGTAGTTTCGCGGCTACGTTTGCTCAGGGAAGGCTGGACTCGAAGAGGTCGTAGCGATGCTCCAACTGCCACTGCTCTGCGGCCTTTTCGCTGGACTGCAGGAAGCTGAGGCATTTTGGCGTGGGGTTGGCTGCCCCTAACGGCTGACCTGCGCAGGCTGGAATGGTCTGGGTGAAGACATCGGGCCGCTGCCAGAGGCTGGCGCCGGGGAGGAAGCTGTGCTCCAGGCTGGTGCGGGCCGAACCCTTGAGATCGAGGTAGGAGAGATTGAATTCGACAGCGGCGCGCGTGTACTCGTGAGTGAGATCGATGCGGGATACGCCTTCGTCGTCGGTGGAGAGAGCGATGGGGACACCCGCGGCACGATAGGTTGGGAGCGGATGCCACGGTGCGTTGACGCCGAGGATGACATCGTTGGAGGTGAGGTTGATCTCGACCATGATGTGGCGGGCGGCCATCTCCTTTAATAGAGACTGAGGCTCGTTCTCGTACATGATGTCGACGCCGTGGCCTATGCGTTCGGCGTGACCGAGATCGATTGCCTCGCGAATGTGGAAGCGGAGGCCGTCGGGAGGCACGAGTCCGGGGGCGAGTTCGCCGGCGTGGAGGCTGATGTGTACGGTGGGATAGACGCTGTGGAGGAAGTCGAGCATAAGCATCTGGCGGTGATACTCGGACATGGACATGTAGGCGTCTTCCGGCTGGACGAAGTTAATGCCGACGACGCGCGGGTCCTGCGACGCGACCTCAAAGGCGAGAAGGGTCTGGGCGAAGACCTGTTGCGGAGGAAATGCGCGAAGAACCTGGTAGAGAAAACGTATCTTCACCGAGCAGGCAGTGCGGGCGCTGGGCTGGCCGCAGTTTTCAATTTTGTTGCGTGCGTCGAGGGCATCGTCCAGCTCTTTGCGATCGATGGCGACTTCATCGCGGAGGCCAGCGGCTAGAAGGATGTCGCGGAGTCGGCTGAGATCTTCGCGGGTGGTTCCGGTGGCGTCGCCGGTGCGGTTTTGGGCGGGGTCAGCGGGCGTGGCAGGCCAGTCGATGCGTGAGCTTATCTTCGCGACATCGCTGAAGACGGGTGTCTCCATGATCTCCAGGTATTGCTCGTTCTGAGCAGCGGCGCGGGTCGCGACTTCGTCGAGCCATTCGCCGATGTGGGATTTATCGATGCCGCCGAAGCGGTTGAAGGTGGCGAAGAACTGGTCGTGGCCGCTGGTGCCGGCGCTGGGGACAAAGCTGCGCATGGAGAAGGCGTCGACGAGGGCGTCGTAGAGCTTCTGGTCCTTGAAGGCGTTCTCGGCGCGGACGTTGCCTTCGCCACAGACGGGCTGCGGCGGAAGGCTCACGGTGGTGGCTTTGGGTTTGAAGAAACTCATGGTGGCGGGGCTGACGCAGAGGAGATCGGCGGCGGCATTCTTGATGAAGGTTTCGGCATAGACGGCGCCGGAGAGGTGCATGTGAAGTTCAGCACCCTTGGGCATGCGGGCGAGGAAAGCGGAGAGTTCGAGCGGGCTCTGTTTCGCGGCGTTGAAGGCCCGGATGGCGCGCTGTTCGCGTGGAGTCGCCGCTGAGGCTGATGTCTTTGACGGGGACTGGGAAGTGGAGTGGGTTGCGGGGCGTGGGGGAGTCTGTGCAGGCACGACGGCGGTGAAACTGAGCAGGAGAGCGGCAGGTGCGTAGATTTGGATACGATGCAACATGAGGCGTCCTTGCAGTGCGAGCGATGAGAAAGGATAGCGCGAGAGGAGTGAGTTGGCGGTACGGCGTGGGATTGCTATACTTAGGATGCGTTTGCGTTGCTGGTTCCCCGCCAGCGGCAAGCTCCCCTGAAAAGGCTGGGGCACAGATGGAAATAGACGCGCGGTGGTTCTTGGCGATCCCCGACAACAAGCGTTATGCCAAGGCCAGATAGCTCAGTGGTAGAGCGCGGCCCTGAAAAGGCCGGCGTCGGCGGTTCGATCCCGTCTCTGGCCACCACATTCTAAGTGACTTACGGGATTTTCCCGAAAACGCGCAACCCAAACTCAACCCAAGTTCGTTATTTCCGCCCAACAGCCACGCTATCCGGGATTGTGTTTTGGTTCGCAACGCGGGAAGGCCGTCAACTATTTGCTCGTGTGCTCGGCGCTTCTAAGGAGTCACTGCCTTCCGCATAGATGTCCGATTGTTGTCTTGCGGTGAGAATGGTCATGAGTTCCTGCGTCACCTTCACGTTCTCATCGTTGTCGATCAGCCAAGTCGAGATTGACCGACGAAAAGTGTGCCAGTGATGCCAGCTTGCTCCGTTGCAAGCCAACAGCCAATTCCTCGAGATCTATTGGGCCGATTTCCGGGCTTGAGAAAACATGAGTCGCGGCCCGGCAACCTCTTGTTGGAAAACAAGATTTCCGTGCACATCGACAGTGCCTTTCGTAGAATCCCTCAACGGGAACCTTCTTCCATGCCGAGCGTCTGAATTCACCTTGGTTCGTAGCCTTGGCTTAGGGACTTGCGCGCTACGCTAATAATCCATCTGGTGCAAAGGATCGGGCGGCCCACGCGGATTGATCATAGCCATCATCAGTGTTTGCAAGACGCTTGAGTGCCAACTCGCGGGCAATCATGACATCCCGCCGCGAGCATCCTAGAAGCATCGAGCAATCTTCGTCGGACTGCTTTTCGAGAACTGACATGACGAAGACAAAACGCTCGAAAGCACTGAGTGCGACAATGGCGGCAAAGAGGTTGTTCTTTGTGAATGTTGCCGCCCCTTTGAGACTGATCGACGACAAGTGATCTGTGTGCTCTGGCGCAGGCATGATCATCCGAATTGCATGCTTGAGAATCGTGCGGCGCGCCCATGAACGGGCCCAATCCATGAAAACGCTGATTCCCTCCACGCATTCTCCCAACCCGCAGACATAACACTGTTCAGCTATATCATTGTCGGCGGTTAGTAGGAACGAGAACAGGTACAGACTGCGCATCTCTTCAGTCAGGATATTGGTTGTGGCTTTTTCGTCAAAGATGTGCATCGGCTCCAGCATGTTCACCTCTTTCATTCCTAGTCTGTCCAGTAAGTCGATTGCATTTGATCCAACAGCGTTCAGAGGTTGATACCATTCACCTCGGTAGGGAACGCTTTGGACGCGTGCCGAAGGTCTGCGTCTCAGCATGCGCAGCGCAACGGAACGGCTGTCAGTTGCGGGATAGGCACGCCTGCTATTGGGTGGACACGACTGACGCGTGCTAATACAGTATTCGTCGTGTCCTGTATGCGAGTATTTGGTTTGTGGAGTTTGCGGGTTGTCTTCGAGACGAGCTTGGTAAGTAGATAACGGCTTGAAACGCGCGCCATTGCTTCGAATACCAGATCTGAACGCATTTGTATCCTCCTTGAAGGGCTGATTTTTCTCTTCAATAGCTGCTGAAGCTGCTGAGTTCAGCATCCGCAACAACCGGTACGCAACAACCGGTAGCAGTTGGAGGCTTCTAGCCTCGCCGGCTCCATCGCATTCTCACATTGAATTTGAATGAACTAGCTCAGTGCTGCCAGCCGATGGAAATGGTTCACATTGTTAGTGGAAACTCTGCGTTTCGAAAAGACCTTAGGACGTCCCAAATAATATCCCTGAAATAGCCGGAATCCTTCTCCAAGAGCCATTTCAAATTCTTCATTCGTTTCGATTTTTTCCGCAACGAGCGTCGCGGCATTCCTCTTCAGGCAACGGACAATCTCCCTACGCTCCTCTTTACAGGAGAGCCGAAAATCGACCTTGACATAGTCCGCCAGCGCGATCAACCCTTCCATTTTTTCGCAATGCTGAAAGTCATCGAGCGCAATTTGGTAGCCCAATGCTTTCATTCTGCGGCAGGCCGCCAAAACCTCTTTGTCTGGCTCAACCGTTTCGAGCAGCTCAAGCACGATCGAAGGCGGAAGCAGCGTCAACAACCCTCGTACCAATGCTTCACGTGTGCAGTTCAGAAAGGTGCGACAGCCTCCCGTGAGTTCGTCGAGTCCGTGAAACATCCAGTCGTTAACCAACATTTTCGTTGCCGCGTCGGAGTCCCCGGTGAACCGGTTATCCCATCCTGAACGAGACAATGCTTCGTAGCCGAAGATCTTTCTGCGGCGATTGAAGATCGGCTGGAGCGCAAGATAGCGGTGGTCACAGGCATCAGAGCCGAGCGGCGCCGACGGAGATTTCATCCAGTTTCCAAAGCTATCGCCCAGCCTTGGAATCTTACGGCGTCGCCGCACTGAACGGAAAATGTTCAAGATTCGCCTCCTTCTAATTGACCCAGGGCACCAGTGCGAGAGCTACAATTACTCATTCCTGCTCGATTTCTTCTGCAGACGTCTCCACTCATATACTCCGATGCTTCCATTCTCCAAACAGAGTCAAGATTCTCAGCCCTGGAATTCCGCGAGCATTTCGCTCAATGCATCCTCAAGGAACTCCTTCTCATTGGGTACCACCTCTCCGGATACCGACCGGACGGAGGTGCGTTCCGAAATGGACTCCCGGGGAATGCACTTCGCGGCGACCGAAAAGCTCTCCGCTTCACAGAGGCTCACGAACCGTTCCATCACCCTCTGAAGCTCTCGTATGTTGCCTGGCCAGGGATAGGACTGAAGCAGATCCATAGCCGGCCTGGTCAGGCTCGGTAATGTCTTATCTGCTCTTGCAGCGTAGCGATTGAGAAAATACCGGGCCAGCATGGGGATATCTTCTTTCCGCTCACGCAGGGGAGCAATCTTGATTGGGAATCCGTTAAGCCGATCAAAGAGATCGCTGCGAAAGGTACCGTCCGCCATAGCAGCTCGCAAGTCGCGATTGGTAGTCGCGATCAGCCGCACGTCCGATCGGATCGAATCGTCGCAACCCGTGGGCTGAGATTCTATCTCCTGCAAAACCCGCAGCAGCGCAAGCTGTGCCTCCGCCGACAGGTTCCCTAGACCTTCTAAAAGAATCGTCCCCCCCTCGGCCAGTTGGAAGCGGCCGGGACGTGGTTGCGTCGCCAGAGACCGGCTACCTTTCTGGCGACCGAGTAGCTCGGATGATATCCGCTCAGGCGGAATCGCCGCGCAATTTGCGCGGACGAACGCCTGGGGGGAACGATGTGACAATCTATGAATGGCCCTCGCGACCAACTCCGTGCCCGTCCCAGTCTCGCCGGTGATCAGAACTGTGCAATCTGTCGCCGCAAGATTTGGCACATACGCCAGCGCGGGCAGGAGCGCTTCCGACGAGCCAAAGATGTCTTCGTCCAGTTGCCAGCTGTCGATGTATTGCTGAACCTGCAAGGGCTCTTCCCGGACGTTGTTTGAGTTCCGCTTCTGTGCGCCGGTCGCTCTACCGGACCGCCCAGCTACGTTTCCTTGTTTATGCCAAAAATCGCTGATACAGAAGAGTTCTGCGGTGTGTCGGCACTCGAGTTGCTTATTTGTCTGCAAGGACTCCTCCCCGATGTTGCCCGGGTCGAATGGTCTACCAGCTATGAAAGCATCTCTTCCGTGCAGGTGGAATGTTCGGAACAGTATGTTGGAGTCTCAGTTGATGGGGCATGTCTTTTCACAGACTTAAGCATGCCGCGGCGGACCGTTTGTTATCCGACAAACGGACGTTTGCTGTGATAGAGTCACTCAAACAGAAACTAAGAGGCGTATGTCGTCAACCGATCCAGTTTCGAAGCCGGATGGACCTAGTCCGGAAGCGGCCGGTTTGGTTCGCGATCACCTCAAAGAGGTCATCGCAAGTCGCGCGTTTGCGGGAAGCAAGCGTGCTCAGGACTTTCTCCAATTGATCGTAGAGCATGCGCTAGCAGGGCGATTCGATTCCCTGCGCGAGCGGATGATTGGAGCCGAGATGTTCGGGCGTCCGATCGACTACGACACCGCAAATGATGCGGTGGTCCGGGTCAAAGCCACCGAAGTCCGAAGAAAGCTGGCACAGTACTACCAGGAATCGGGAAAAAAACCGGCAGTCCGTATCGAACTTCCGATCGGGTCTTATGTGCCGAAGTTCCAATGGGAATCTCTGGAAACTTCGGCCCAGCCATCCGCCGAAACCGATCTCCCGGCTTTCGCGGAAGAATCCACCGCTCAGGAAACGTCCGGGGAGAGGCCCAAGGCGGAGATAAACGAGCCACCCAGTCTCTCCGGGGAGAAATCGCGCCGCGCGTCGCGCGTGCTGGTCGGCGTCTTATTGGGACTAGGCCTCATTGCCATAATCGGTTATGCGGGCTTCAAAAGCTGGTTTAAGGATTCAAATGGAGGGACGAAGATTACCTCCATCGCGATCCTGCCCCTTCAAAACCTCTCCGGCGATCCGGGCGAAGACTACTTCGCTGACGGGATGACGGAAGAATTGATTGCCGACCTCGGCCAGGTTTCTGCTTTGCGCGTCATCTCCCGGACCTCGGCGATGACTTATAAGGGCACGAAGAAGACTCTGCCCGAAATCGCCCACGAACTCGGAGTGGATGCGATCGTGGAAGGGTCAGTTGTGCGCGAGCGTAACCAGGTGCGAATCACCGCCCAGTTGATCGATGCCAGGACCGATGTTCACATCTGGGCCCATAACTACGTGCGTGACCTGACCAGTGTTCTGGCGTTGCAAGGCGAGGTGGCACAAGCAATTGCGGACGAGATCAGCATCAAAATGACACCGCAGGAGCAGGCACGTCTGGCACGTGCACGCCCCGTCAACAGCGAAGCCCAGGATCTATACCTGCAGGGCAAACATCTCCTGAACGAGGGAGATCCCCAAAAGGCCATCGGTTATTTGCAGGAGGCGATTAACAAAGATCCCACCTACGCGTCGGCGCATGCTGCATTGGCCGAGGGCTACGGCCGGACGGGTGAAGCTGGCTGGCTGGCTTATACCGAGGCGTTCCCCAGGCAGAAGACCGAAGCGGCTAAGGCCATCGAGCTGGACGATGCTCTGCCCGAAGGCCATGCCGAGCTTGCGAACGCCGTGATGGATCTTAGCTGGGACTGGACCACTTCGGGAAAGGAGCTCAGACGAGCGCTCGAGCTCAATCCGAACTCGGCATCCGTACATGCCACGTACGCCTTTTACCTTGAGCGTGTAGGCCGACTACCCGAGGCGATTGCTGAGGCCAAGCGGGTTCTTCAACTCGATCCTGTTTCCAGCCATTCATTTATCACTGCCGGAATCCTCTACTACTTTGCTCACCAATATGACCAGGCGCTTGAACAGTTTCAAAGGGCATCTGCGCTGGAACCCAATGCACCTGCATTTCTCTTCCCCTTCCCATTAGGTGTCACTTACGCGGAGAAAGGCATGTACGGAGAAGCCGTCGGAGAATTCCAGAAGCTAGGCGATAAACCACACGCTTTGGGCCACATGGGTAATGTGTACGGTCGAATGGAGCGAGTAAGCGAAGCGCGCGCGACGATTTTTAAGCTCGAAGAGCACGTGAAAAAAAATGGTATCGGGAGATACGAAATAGCGCTGGTCTATGCCGGACTTGGTGAAAAGGATGAGGCGTTTACATGGCTGGAAAAATCTTACGCTGCGCGCGATAAAGGGCTTACCTATCTCAAAATAGATCCCTGCATGGACCCCTTGCGCGCCGACCCGCGCTTTGCTCGCTTGGTGCGGCGCGTCGGCCTTCCGTTATAGATATAATCTGACTGCCCGTTTAGCTGGAAGCACGGCTCAACACAGTTAGACTCAATCTGATTGGGGGCCAAAGGTCTTGATGAGGTTTTGTGCCACTCGGTTTATTCTGGCAGCGTTTGTCTGCGTAGCCGTCGCTGCCCTCCTGCCGGTGTCGGGCACTTTGCCTTCGATGTGAATGAAGATTTGGTCTCTTTCGTAAAGAGATAGTGAATAGCACGAGCGAGGAGAGAGGGATCTGCTCCCTCGATAATGGCGCGCCGCGCATTGGACGGTTTGGACGACCTGCATACACCGTCTCTCGAAGGGGATCAAAAAGGAGAACCAATGAATGCAATCCGCAATGTGAAGGTTATGGACGCTCGCAAGGAAACCGACAGCCTCGGCGAAGTCGATGTGCCGAGCGACAAGCTGTGGGGAGCACAAACGCAACGGTCGCTTGAACATTTCAGCATCGGGCAGGATCTGATTCCTCGCGAGATGATCGCGGCATACGCCGTCTTGAAGAAAGCCGCCGCGAATGCCAATCGTGTCGGCGGACAGCTCGACGACAAGCGGCACAAACTGATCGTTCAGATCTGTGATGAAATCCTGGCGGGACGCCATGAGGAGATGTTTCCTCTCCATGTTTGGATGACGGGAAGCGGCACGCAATTCAACATGAACGTGAACGAGGTAATTTCCAATCGCGGCTGCCAACTCGCTGGCACACCACTTGGCAGCAAGAGCCCTGTTCATCCTAACGACCACGTCAACATGTCACAGTCCTCGAACGATTCTTTTCCCACTGCGATGAACATAGCGGCGGCCGTGAATGTGAAAGGTCGGCTGATGCCTGCAGTGAAGGCCTTGCGCGATGCGATCGCGGCGAAGGCCGACCAGTGGAAGGACATCGTTAAGATCGGTCGCACGCACATGCAAGACGCCACACCGATCACACTCGGCGACGAGTGGTCGGGTTACGTGGGCATGCTTAGCGACAATCTCGGGCGCATCGAGGATGCGTTGAAAGGTGTGTATAGCCTCGCGATTGGCGGCACAGCCGTAGGAACCGGCATCAATGCAGCTCCCGGATTCGGCGAGGCGGCCGCTGCCGAAATTGCGAAGCTCACGAATCTGCCTTTCATCAGCGCTCCCAACAAGTTCGCCACGCAGGGTGCTCACGATGCACAAGTACAGCTCTCCGGCACACTTCGCACTCTGGCGGTCTCGCTCTACAAAATCGCTAATGACATTCGACTCATGTCATGTGGGCCGCGCGCTGGCTTTGCCGAGTTGATAATCCCGGCGAACGAGCCGGGCTCGTCGATCATGCCGGGCAAAGTGAATCCAACCCAGGCCGAGGCACTGACCATGATCGCTGTGCAGGTGATGGCCAACGATGTGGCCGTTGGCTTCGGCGGCGCGGGCGGCGATCTGGAGATGAACGTCTACAAGCCTCTCATCATCTTCAACGTGACTCACTCCATCACGATCTTGACCGACGGATGCATAAACTTCCGGAAATTCCTGATCGAAGGGACCAAGCCGAACTTGAAGAAGATCAAGGAATATGTGGATCGTTCCCTGATGCTGGCGACCGCACTCTCGCCGGTGATCGGCTATGACAAAGCGTCCAAGATCGCGCATTACGCGCTAGACAACGACCTCACGCTCAAACAAGCCGCACTGAAGCTGGGATTTGTAACGGAAGACGAGTTTGACCGCATCGTCGATCCGGCGAAGATGGTTCACCCGTACGTGGCAAAAGCCAGCTGAGAGAATCGCGGTGCGCGCTGCCTCCATCCAGTCCCCCTCCGCGTCCTGGAAAGGAAAGATGTGTTCGCTGACGAGCTCGTATAGCTCGCGGATCTCGAAGTCCTTGAACCTCGACCACCGGAAGGTCTAATGGGTCAAGTCGTTGCTGTGTTTTACCGAGCTTGACGGTACTCAGGAATGCATTGCTCCAGCGCCCTTTGTAAGGCAGAAGCCGCTGTTCGCAGCTCATCGTCCCGTGTGAGGCAATCGGGGCAAAGACGCAACCATTCACCGCGAGCGTCAGTGATGACATTACTCTCCACAATTTTTTTTGCGAGATCGCTGGCATTCGTATGGCGAACAGAGAGAAACGCGCCGTGGTTGGCATCGCCTCCAATTGCGTCTATTCCAGCATCAGCAAGATAAAGCTTCAACTGGCTAAGTTGTTTTTGTCCATACTCACGCAAGCGCTCCACAGTCATGGCCAGCGTAAACTGCTGCCCACTGCGTGCCTGATAGTAAGTAAGCACAGGAGGTGTTGATTCGAGAAAGGCGTCGCCACCTGCACGCAAGCGGGGCGGATCGTGGCGCTCATAACCAAACGTGTTTTCGCGTGCGAACCAACCTGTATCGAGTGGACGCAGTCCGCTGGCAAGAATTTCAGGCGACAAGTAGAGAAAACATGCACCGGGGCCACCCCGAAGATATTTATAACTGCCGCCGATAGCGAAATCGGCGCGCATGGCAGCGACATCCACGGGAAAGACGCCAATAGCATGATAGGAATCGACCAATAGCTTTGCGCCAACGCTGTGGCACGCATCGGCGAGCTGTTCCAGATTATGTACGGTTTGTCCGTTCATGAACATAACCTGAGAAATCACAACGAGATCGATCTCTTGTCGTAGATGCCGCATTATCGCCGGCACGGTAAATAGACCCTCAGCATCGGCTTCAATCCAACGCATTTCTATGCGTCCAAGCGAGGCATACTGTTTCAACAGCAGGTCGATGGAATCGAATTCTCCACGCGTGCTCAAGACGCGCGGGGTTCCGGGCAGCGCATTCAACACAGCACGCAGGCCCTGTCCAGCGGATGTTTTTGGCACAATGCAATCAACACGCGGAGCATGGATGAGCTGGGCAATGCGAGCGCGAAAAGCTTCCTGTTCCGCCAGCCAAGCATCCCACGCATCGCCGAGCCTTGTTTCCCACAACGAAGTTGCTTCGCGAACGTCCTCTGCCATCGCGTCGAGTGGACGGCCTAAAGAGTGGTTGGCGAGGTAGACGCGATCACCGGCCAGCACGCGGGAAAACAACGGCGCAATGTGCTGCTGCACAGATTCTTCCGTAAGCGGGCCAGGGCCGAGTTGTGCAACGGCTTCGTCCATCGCACGGCTCATCGTTGCCTCAGACCTGTACGAACAGCAAACAGCTCAGGGAAAAAAGTCAATTCCAGTGCCTGGCGTAGAAAACCAACGCCGGATGAGCCTCCAGTGCCGGGGCGGAAGCCAATGATGCGCTCGACAGTCTTCATGTGGCGAAAGCGCCAGAGTTGGAAATACTCTTCCACATCGACCAGCTTTTCGCACATCTCATATGCGTCCCACCGCTCGCGTGGATGCTCGTAGATCTGCCGAAAGACTTCTGTCAGTTCATTGTTTTTCTGATAAGGCTCGGACCAATTGCGCTCGACGCACACTTCGGGAACAGCAAGGCCGCGCCGCTTGAGATGCCGTAGAAATTCGTCATACAGGCTGGGAGACTCAAGCGTGTTCTGCAAATCCTGATGGATCTCCGGAGTATGGGCAAAGACTTTGAGCGCATCCCGATTTTTGTTTCCTAACAGAAACTCAAGTTTGCGGTACTGATACGACTGAAAGCCGGAGGCATGGCCGAGCACTCCGCGAAATTCCATGTATTCCGATGGAGTGAGCGTCTCTAATACCGCCCATTGGTCAAAGAGCTGCATCTGGATGAGCTTGGCACGCGACAGAATCTTGAAGCAGGGATCGAGCTGGTCCTGCTGCACATAACGAATCGCTGCCTCCAACTCGTGAAGCAGTTGCTTGATCCAGAGTTCCGAGACTTGATGCTGGATGATGAACAGCATTTCATCATGGTGCGGTGGCTGAGAGAGCGGTCGCTGTTGCGAGAGTAGACCATCGAGGCAGAGGTAGCCTGCATAGCTCATCCGATCCTTGAAATCGGTAACGATGCCAGCTTCCAGTGTTCGCTGATTCTTTTCTGACGAAGACATCTCTCGCATTATAGAAGTCCGAGTCGGCATTATGGTGATGACGACCCACTGAATCCACCGTCAAACTTTGATCCAGAGCGATTCTTGATTCGGAGCGGGTTCACCTGGACGTATAACGGTCTTAGGGGAGAACAGAGCTCCGGAAGAGTCAGAGGTCTGCCCACGCAAAGTCAAGTGGACGCACAGCTGACTTTTCGGCCAAGTGGCAACATGCGAGTTTCCGACCAACCAGGAGCTATCCCGTCCTTCAACGACCTGGACGTTATACAGCTTGTGAAGTCGTTTCGAGACCAACTCTTGGGAATCCGGCGAGTCGTCGAGACGCGCGGTTTATCGCGGCGTATTCGGATTGTCGATGACAAACATCCAGCTGCCGTCCGGTTGGCGGCGCACTACCTCGGTGCTCAGCCCTTGCGTCGCCGATGGTGGGCCGAGCGACCATGCGCCATGCAGTACGGCCAATCCTTCGCCGGAGTCGATGACGGCCCGTGTCTCGAGTCTCATGCGAGCGCCACTTGAGAGAAAAACATTAAAGGCGTCGCGGATGCCGTCATGGCCGGTAACAGGCTTGCCACCGGCAACAAGAACCGCACCGGGCTCGTACAGCGCCAGTATCGCCTCGACATCCCCAATATTGAAGGCGCGTTCGAAAAGGAAGTGAATCTCTTGTGGCGTGGATGCGGGCATTGGTTAGATTAGACCTCGGCCGAGCCGCCGATCATTCGGGAGCGGAT
>WNGJ01013027.1_pt1 | contig 16762 bp, 21 predicted proteins | sample 5400611 | NCBI WGS metagenome assembly WNGJ01 (sample SAMN13153375, study PRJNA577476) | soil metagenome | isolation source: 40 cm soil or saprolite under Garry oak tree replicate 1 | place: USA:California | collected 2016-06-15 | reverse complement strand
GTATTTTGGGTGTAGCCCTTTACTGTGTGATCAAAACGAGCCCTTAAGCATGTAAAATGATTAAGAATTGACTGAGTTATATCTTCATCAATTTTTAACCATTTGACATGCTTAAGGGCTCGTTTTGATCGCACAGTAAAGGGCTACACCCAAAATACAAAAAACCTGCGGGTTACCCGTGCCATACACTATTTATGAGGTCCAAAAGCCCTAAAAGGAGCATAGTTAAAATGCAATCTCAAACGAATGGTGATCAGCATATATGTTGATATAGAAACTGGTAAATTCGTCGAGTGTGTCTGAAAGAGTAAAAGTTCATGATATGAGATCCTGTCCAAATACTGGAAGAAGGTGTGCTGCTCGGACAATGGTATTGAGGTGGATGATGGAGGTGAATTTTGTGCCATCTTCATGTATATCAGGTTCAACTACCCACATGCTGGTGTTCTCATCTGGCCCATCATCCACACATGAAAACCAATCCATAAGTGCACATGGATATTTGTTGCTGTTGTAAGAAAATGAAAAGAAGAGTCGCATGTGAGCGATATTGAGGCCCTACATACCATTAGCAGAGGAATTGGTATTGACAAATATCGTATTATGTCATTAAGGGCCTTTTCTCCATGACTTCACTGCTTGTATGTGTTCGCGGCGCATGCTGCCAATACCAGAGATGTCACTGAGAGAGTGAAAGGTGGCAATAGCAGAAGGATAACATGTAATTTTGCCATAGAATGTAAGGAGAGTGGCATGGCTTATATCAAAAGTGGAGTCAGGGTGTGCTTGGTCATGTATAAATTGTTTGACAAGATTGGTGAAGTCCGGTTGCTCGATATTAATAGCGATGTCTTCCGGGTCAATTCTTCCCACTATAAAGATGATTCAGTGGTTTACTAACATCAAGTAATTAAAACATACATGATGTCTTTGCTAACTTGACATAAGCTTCAACCGTTGGACTGGCAACAACACCATCGCCTTCATCCTCATCTTCACCAATGTCACCCACATTGTCACCACCATCATCACTACCACGGTTGCAGTTGCCATCATCAACAACTCGGAGCAGAGGATCCTCGTCAAGGAGGGGACATGGCGGCTCAGGATTGGGGTCTGCTTCATTCAGCCCAGGTAGTGACAAGTTCAGAACATGATTACGATATGCATTGGAAATACACACCATGAAGTTAGTCCAGAACAGATAATAGATAAGTGCCCTTTAGCATGCTGCAGTTAGTGAAGTCAACACAACTAGCAGCAAGCTTATCAAGCTGCTAATTTGTCAGCAGCATTTGGCTGAGTGCATCAAAACAGCTTGAATGCCTCCATGGCTCCTTCACAGCCTTGATATGTTTAGATTCTGTAATCAAGGAGCAAAGGCCATTTGGAGCCCCAAAGGCCTGTATAAGTTTAAGGTAGTGGGTAAGGGAATGTTGCCTTGGTAGATTGAAATCGTCATGGAGACCAGTTGCCCAAAATATCTCACAGTACTGGTGAAAGCACTGAAGAGCATCATCCATAGCCACAAGACTGTGAGTGTCATGTATATCATGTCAAGCGATGTAACAGAAGTCAAGGAAAGCACACATGGCTTTCACCATCTCATCTGGTATGTGACCTTTAATTGCAGGTAAGTAAACCTGAGGACAGACAGGTTAGATTTAGTTGCATAGAATATAAGGCAGTTATGCACTTTCATAAGTGCCTTTGAGTCATTGCCGGTCCACTGTTTAAATTTCCTGCCCTTCGGAAAACATTGAAGCCCTGCAAAAGATGGGGTAATGACAATTCTAAAACAATAATTTGGTAAATGACTGATGGTAATTGTATTTAATATAGGAAGAACTTACCGCTGATTGATATCATCAAGTCTCTTGTTGAGCCCATGATGTATATTTTGTCAAAGTAGTCGATAGAACCCATGTGTAATTTAGTCAGATGCATCGGGAAAACCCACATGGGCCCATTTTGGATAACAAGTGCAAATGCTCATATGGGCCCATGGAGACATGTTGAGCATATTCACACATAGGCCCATTAGTAATGTTATGATTTCTCAGCGGTGAATTTGTGTGGGCCTGTCACCACCATGGGACACTGACTCTAAAGTTTCCTTAGACAAGTCACAAATATCTGTCAAATACTGGGGGTATTTTTTATGAATAAGTGACATGAGGTCTCTTCCATCATTCAGAATCATGTTCAGAGGCTGTTTTCCTGGGAATGCAATAGACCTCACCCTATATGAATAGCACATAACAAACTGGCACTAACTAGATTTATTTACCTTTTGCTCTTTAACTCATGCGATTACTAAATCGTCTCAGTACATACATTAATCACCTGCTTGGGCCACACGTATAAGGTGTAAGAAATAGCTGTTTTTATAGTTGGGGGTGTTGGGTTTAAGGTACATGTAAGCACTGATGTATCATGCATCAATGAATATTTGTTGTAGGCTTATAGTTTGGTACTTTATGAGGTCTAGTCAAGGGGTCAAGTAAATGTGATACCAATATGAATTACCTAAGTTGCCTGTTGATAATGCAGTTGTCATGTACCAGAATCCTGCGAAGGTTGTCACTCTTCAACACTTCAGCTCCCCCAGCCTTTATACATCCTCAGCTTCTCAAGCACTGCCTTTGCCTTGTCATCATCATCCATACTATAACAGGTGTGACAGTGGTATCATAACCACAATTGACTGGCAGGAGGAAGTTGAGCCTCCAAAAGAACTTAAAAAGTGTGTTGGGTTGTTCTTTCCACTTGAATGCCTTAGTGTATATCACACTGCTACAGTCCTACCAAAGTAGTCGACCCTTCTTGCTGTAAAGGACAACTTAAACACCAAAGGAAAAGATGCGAAATTGAGAATGATAGAGGGTGGTGGCATAAGGGATGTTTCCTAGAAGGACTGCTACTGGTTCATCTCAAAAGGTTACATGCCTAAACATAATATGTAGTATATGCACTCGCTTCTGTGCCCAGTTGTACACGCATAGGGGGCCACTCATTATGCCAAGCTCAAATCATGCCATGTATGCAGTGGAGATGATCTCAAAGAGTCACATTTGCAGTATTTGGCAAGTAGATATATTTGGGTACTCCATTGGGGATTGTAGATTGATTGGAACCATATTTCAAGCTGCTTGTTGTAAGAAAGCAGAATAGATGAGAGAAAATTTGTACATATGAGCATAGCTTGCAGACTTTAGGTGGATGCGGTTCTTGCACTCAAATAAAGTCACCTCGAAAGGGTTCCATGCCACTCATGCCAGTGAAAAAGTGCTGAACATCCAGGGTGTGAGCTTGCTACATCAGGAAAACATTGATTCTGCTTGGTGTGCCCAGTGCGCCCCCACAGTGCAACAGTCACATGCTGCACATGACGTGAGTTTCCCATGGTTGTCAACAGTACAGGTGCTATGCTCTTGCTCTCTGGTTAATACATGATGGCCTGAATTTGTATGTCACCATTCTTCTACTAGTATCATTCTTCTAATCCTCCTTTAGAAATGGGAATGTCTTACCTCCCTTAAGTGTGTCATCCCATGAATGGACTTGGCTGCATCTCTTTCTCAAGGGCCTTGAGCATCTTCAAGTCAAGCATAAGTTAAGAAGCTCAGCCAATCTAGTATCTTATTGGTGCAATGCATGCAACTCCCCAGCTGAGGCCATGTACAGGGATAGCATGTGGGAGGATAAAAAGAAGAACAAAAACCCAAAAAAACCAAGCCAGGCAACTGGCATGATGACAAGCCTTGCAGGCTGGCACAAAGATCATGAACAAGGTCTCCGGATTCAGGTAGGATGAGAAGAAATCTCTTTGACTCATGTGATTACTAAATTGTCTCAATACATACATCAATCACCCACTCAGGCCACATGTACAAGGTGCTTTTTTGATAGTCGAGGGCATTGGGTTTGAGGTACATGTAGGCACTAATGTATCATGCATCAATAAATGTTGTAGGCTTGTAGTTCGGTGTATGGGAAACTAAACAATTGACTTCGTGATATGATTGACCTCAAGCCGGCTTGAGAGCTGAGAGCTGGAGCAGCTGGAGAAAAGCCAGCCACTTTAATGGCTCGGCTCAGTGTGGCTAAGTGATATGGGCCATCATAGTGTGGCTTGGCTCACAAGCTAACTGCTTGGCTAATTGCAGCTTAGCTAATGGCTCAGCTTGGCTCCTGTAGCCACCATAATGCTACCTCCAACACCCTTTTACCCTTTTCTTTCCCCTAAATTGCCTTAACAATGTCTGACATCTATACCATTTCTTTGCAGCTCCAATCACTAAAACATAATGACATTTGAATCAATATAGGCAAAAGTCAGCTTCAGATAAAGTATAATAGTTGTTGACCTTATGAGAACACACACTTAACAGCAGTTAATGTAGCTAAAATTATATTAAAACAATGCTTACATTGAAATGATTGACACATATCAGGAATACTGAAAATAATTAAGTGCCATCTCTAAGAGCTGTGGGTAAACTTTTTAATAATTCCACCACTATGCGATTAGGTCTCTAACCTTTTCAATTGCTTGAGATAAATACTTATTGAGTTTATTGGATTCCTGAATCCCATTCATAGGAATGTTAAGAAAGTTGATGTCTTGATTATCATCCAGTTTAGTCTGTATAGAGTTGTAAATGTTAGCAGGCATAAAGTGAATAATGATAACATACTATGCTGGCAGCAGTCATCTTTAGTATACAGTATTATATTTGGTAAATTCCTCTCTAACAATTTCTTTAGCTATATCAACCCATGCCTTAGACCATCTGTGCTATTAAAAGTATTTGAGTTTCAGCTGTGGGTGAAGAACTAAATAGCAATCAGTATCAAACAAGGCACCAACTCAAATATCATTAAAACTGTACCCATAATGATGCAGTAGACATTTAATAAGTTCATTTTTAAGTAGTACTTGTTTATGCTTTTTTTTGTAAACAACAAGGCATGTTTAACAGAAGGTGAAAGTGGTTCAGTGAAAGAACTGCTTAGCATTGCATCAACTCAGTCTATAGTTGGGATGACATAAGTGATTGTGGCTATAGCATCTTGAGAAAAGAAAAGCATTGTGTTCTTATACATCTAACACAATGTTAGTATAAGTTTGTGATAAATAAATAAGCCTTACCTTCAAAACATAAAAAAGATCCCCAATTATTTCCCAGCCCTTATCATTGAGTTCATACTGCCACAGCTTTAAGAACTTGTTTGTAGTAATATCATCAATAATTGTGTGATAATTCATAGCAACATTCAGCATATCATATGTAGAATTCCATTAAGTTTTGACATTGCAAGGGATAAGTCACATACAAAAAGAATGAGCCACACAGGCCTTGTGTTATGCAGGAAGGGCTATAGTGGTTGAATGAATGATGGTAAAGGAGAGTTTCCAAATCTATAGTAATAATGGATGTGAGTGCAAAGGCAAAAAAGTAACAGAAAAAGCAGACAAACTTACCTTATTTAGTGTTGTACAGACAGCCTTTGTGTTATTAATCAATTTCTCCCTTTTATTGTCATCCAAGACACCAAGTGAATCTTTCTCCTCTTTATCATTGTAATCTGCATTAGAATCACCCTCGTCCTTGCCTTCCTTATCATTCATGACCTGTAGTGCTGGCATGTCATCATCATCATATTTGGTCTCATTGTCCATCTCAATTGATCCCACTAAGTAAAATGGCTTGAGAAGCACCTTTGCCAAGAGTTGAAGCATATGATTGAAGCACTATACCCAATTGAGCTTCTTAAAGGTGTTGGAGAGCTCATTAAGCATAGTTGTTTGCTTATTATTAAATGTTGCATTGTCACTGATGAAGGATAGAATCTATTGACATTGAGCAAAGCAAAGGATAGGCATGAATTATGTTGACTTACTTTATTTTTAAGCCCATGATTGACCAGCATTTTGTGAAATTCTTACATGAGTACTTTGCCTATGTGAGACTAGATCGAATAAACCAATCAGCATTATTTAAACCCAGACTCAAGTGGAGATACTATCTTTAGCACCTTAATGATATCAAGTAAAAATACCAAAATCTTGCTGCAGTGGTGCAAATGCACTGTTCAAGTAACAAAGGCCCAGTGATTTGGGAAAGTCCACACATTAGTCATAAAATGTATACATCTAGAGTGTTCCTATGTAAAGATTAAATAAACAGTCCATAATACAGATTCAAAGACTTACCTTTAAGATAGTATCAATACACTCACAGCAACGTTTAAATGCAGCCTTGATATTGCATAAGACTGTCATTGGGCTGGGAAAAGACATTCCAGGCTGTCTGACTTCATAAGGATTTCAAATTAACAGTTCTTGACGATTTTATGTGGGCAGTTGTTTTCAGTGCACCACCTTACAATGTAGGCTCTAATGTTTTATAAGTGACCACATTTGAAATACAAATCAAGCACTCATCTAAATTCTTCAGTAGTATAATGTTATGGACTGATAACCACTTAGAATTTCTCATTCTTTTACTGAAGGCAGACATAGCAGAGAGTCTCCAACAGACTGCTGACCTCATTTCCCATTCTCAGTGTTTATTTGCCTCATTGCCTCATGACTTGCTGTTTGCCCTCTACTCTAACTCATAGACCTTATGTCTAGAGTTTACATTACTGTTTCGGACTGCCCATGTTACATTGTGTCCCAATGCCCAAGTGGAGTGTCATCACTACTATACTAGAAACTAACCACTTAGTACAGATAGTACTCCACTTCGTATCTGTAGTGGTGTTCTGTAGTGTTATTGTGATGCCTTCCTTTTCTAGTACTCTTTACTATACGCTTTAGTTATGTCATCTTGTAAACTGAACCCTTAAACCCTCGAAACCAAAACTCTTATCACTTGTGTCATTATATGCTAAGTGGATAGAAGGCGCTTGTGTTGGAACTTAACACAATTGTCTTAGTCTTTGACTATATCACTACTTGACATCACTAACTAAAGAAGGCACTTGATATCTTTTGATTAGTGTCTATAGATCATAATGGCACATGATGCATTACCAAAGCCCACTTCATAAAGATATTGTTGACACCCTTAGTGATCACTAAAGCTCAACAACTTGAACAAGTTGACATATTAAGTGTCCAGTAAAGCTCAACTTAGAAGGACTTTTGCTTGCACCTGAAACTCGATAGGCTATCGCCTGAATATGCCATAGGACATAACACAAGAGAAGCTTTTTCAAACCACAAGCTAAAGATGGGAACTTACCAGCACATTGTTGTTGAAGACTTGGTAAAACATAAAGAAGTGCAGTGATGTTACCTGCGACAAGTATCTGATCTCCCTCAAGAAATTATAGGAGATAGTGCTATCTGGTATCAACCAGATCTATCCAAGAAAGGCCAAGTTAAACAGCCTTCATATCACGTACCCATTGGAGGAGAATTCTATCCTATAGAATTGGTCAATGGCACTATCTAGAATGGGACGACGACACTAGGTTCTTTGGGTATTAGGTATGCTCTATTCAAAAGATAGAACCCAGAGCACACAAACTAGGATGGGTTGGAAACATCCTCAAAACCAAGACCTCCATCACTGAAACCTCTCAGTTCTGCAAAAGAGCTGAGTTAGCTAGTACTCAATCAGAACACCTGGATCTATAGAAAGATACAGTGGAAGAAAAGGACCCAATGGATAACAATCCTGCCCTCACCAAAAAGTTGGCTGCAACTTTTGAAAGCAACCCCATCTTTGAGGACATTGCCGAAGAACTAGGAAACCCTGGTGATAAGGTGCACTACATGCCCACTCACACTGCACCGAAACCGATTAGGCCAGTAGGGATACAGAAATTCCTTAACTAGTTCTCCTTATTCTGGATGAACAACAAGGACAACTCTCACATGAAGAACCCTTACAAATGCTGCACTTACTTCTTAGGGCTCTTTAAAGGAGAGAAGGTCAAGGATTGGGTTGAAGACCAGGCCACACAACTTAGAGAGAAGACTACTTGTCTTAGTGACTGCATGGAGAAGAACAATGTGGACCTATGGGATGACCTCATAGCAAACTTCGTACAGGCCTACACTCATACAGGCAAAGTGGAGCAAGCCTGAATGGAGCTTGCCAAATTGGAGATGAAAGGCAACCAAGTGGACAACTACATTGTGAAATTCGAAAATCTCCTTTGAAAGTCTGACATACCTCAGACCAAAGTAGGGTCCATTCAGAAATTCAAAGATGGACTCCGTAAAGGCGTACTATCTGCCATTCTTAGGTGCGACCAGTGGCCTGAAACCATCAATGAATGGGAAGAACATGCTCGATGCGAAGTTAGGAGATTTAAGATCATTAAGGAATCTCTCAGAGACAAAGGCAACACCCACCTTAGTACTAAATAAGCCAAGTGGTGCTCCACCACTCAACAATTGAAAAGCTCCACTTGCAAGTAAAACAGCATTGTCCCAATGGAAATTGATGTAGTTCAATTTGAGAAGGACCTCAAGAAACAAGCAGAAAACAACAGGCTCTACAAAGAAGGACACTGTTACAGTTGCAAACAGCAAGGGCATCCCAAAAAGGAATGCCTCACGAAGATCCCTGGAGGATCTAAACCACCACCTTACTCCAAGGCCAGGTCAACCAAACTCCCTACTATAGAAAAAATGAAGGAAGAAGAAGAACAGCCTAAAGAACTCAAGAAGCTTGCTCACTCCATGGCTATTCTCAACAATGACAAGAAGGACGAACTCTTCGATCTCCTTCTTAATGGCAACTAGGATTTTTAAAGACACCCTCACAAACAGTCATTACTAGGGTGTTGCATTTGGGACATATATCTGATAACTATACCAGCACATTGAATATAGACATGGTTATAACTACTATCCAAAAGACCAAGCTCACACTTCTCGACAGTGAAGCAATCAAGAACTTCATCAATCCCTAAACTGTAGAGCGCCTTCAATTACCCATGAAGCATCTACCTCAACCAAGAATCATCTATAACATAGATGGAACATTGAACAAAGCTGGTAGTATCACTTATAAATACCAATTACATGTTCAATTCAAAGACATCTCCCGAACCATTGATTTCTACATTATCGATTTAGGACAAGATTGAGCTGTACTAGGATTCCCCTTTTTGCAAGAATTCAACCCTGGGATAAATTGGGAAAACAGAATTATCACTCCTACCAATTATGTCTTCATCACACCACAGCAAATTTGAGAACACTAATGGAAGGTCTGAAGATAAGATAGAAAGTTACTATGAAAGGCAGACTGCCTACGAAAGGTAACCTTCACACAACAATGGGCTGCTAAAGCGGACAAAGTCAAAAAACACTTACACAAAGAAGGAGTACCCCATGAATATCAAGTTTATTGCAAAGTATTCTTAGAAGAAGAAGCCAAGCAACTTCCACCCAATTGCAGTAAGGACATGGCAATTACTCTAAAAGAAGGGTCACTAGAACAACTAGACTGCAAGGTTTACCCTTTGTCTAGTAAAGAACTAGGGGTATTACAACAAGCCCTAAATGAAGATTTGGCCAAGGGTTACATCAAACACAGAACTTCATCCTTCATATCACTAATCTTCTTTATCCCAAAAAAGGATAGAGAAGAACTATGAATGGTCATTGATTACCGCAAACTCAACAATCTTACAAAGAAGGACTTCTACCCTTTACCAAATCTATATACAAAACTAGAGAAGTTGTCAAAGTTTCAACTATTCTCCAAATTTGATATTTGCACAGGATACAATAACATTCGGATTAAGAATAAAGACCAATACAAGGCTGCTTTTAAGACACTGTTAAGAACCTTTGTCCCTACAGTAATGACCTTTGGATTCTGCAATGCCCTGTTAATATTCCAAAGGGCAATGAATCAAGATTTGGAGCCACTAAAACAGAAGTACTCTAACAACTTCACTAACTATATGGACAATATAGCTATAGGCACTGAAAACTCCCCCAATAGTCAGAAACTACATAAGGAAATTGTCCATGAATTCTTCTAATTACTCAAACAACACTTTTACTTCCTCAAAGTTTCAAAATGCAAATTTGAGAAGAAAGAAATAGAATTCCTTAGATTTTATATAGGAGAAGGAACAGTCAGAATTGACCCATCCAAGATTGGAGGAATTGTAGACTGGCTCCAACAGCTCAAATCAGTCAAAGAGGTCTGACAAATACAGTACTAGGGGTACTAGGGTATCAGGGTGCATTTATCTAAGATTATGCAAGGCTGGCCAAACCCCTCAATGACCTACTTAAGAAAGGATCCAAATTTGATTGAACTAAGGAATGCAAAGATACATTAGATGCCCTTATCAAACAAGTGGCATTAGACCCTGTTCTTATAGCACCAAATGGGGACGAACCTTTTGAACTTGAAACTGATGCTTTAGCATATGCTGTTAGAGCTGCCCTGTTTTAAAAAGATGAACACGAGAAGCACAAAGCCATAAGGTATGCATCAAAAACCCTTAATGGTGCTGAATGAAACTACGAGGTTTGGGACTGAGAGTTTCTAGGTCTAATCTTTGGATTGACTTATTGGAAACATCTCCTTAGTGGAACAAAGCACCCTGTCAAGGTCTTCACTGATCATGCTAATCTGCTCCACTATCGCCACCCACAAAAAGTCAATAAAAGGATTGCCTGATATATCCTTACTCTAGCAGACTACAACATTCAGCTTTAACATTGCCTAGGACCACAGAACTGAGCTGATGCTCTATTCAGATGGCCTGATTATGATCAAGGAGAAAAAGATAACACTAATGTCATTCCCATACCCCTTTCCCTCTTTTTCAAAAAGCTCCAGTCAACTGCCTTGGAGACTCTTATTGAAGAATTCCAAGAAGAGCATGATGCTCAATTCCAGCAGCTCAAACAAACCTATGAATGGGAAAAACAGAATGGGCAATGGAGGAAGGAAGGAAAACTTGTCATCTATCCCGATGAAGTCAAGCAATACATCTTGAAGGAACATCATAATCATCCCACAGCTGGTCATTCAGGAGTTGCATCCACATACTTCTCAGTATGAATCAAATACTGGTGGCCAAAAATGATGGAATGGATCCAACAGTACATCAAGGGTTATGGGACTTGCCAACAGAACAAGGCAAGCACTAGGCCCCAGAAACCTCTGTTATACCCCATTAATCCAACACAAGGAGCAAACCCCTTCAGTACTATTATGATGGATTGGATCATGAAATTGCCACCATCCCTCGGATATGACTCTATCCTTACTATTATTGATTATAATTGTTCAAAGGCTGTGTTACTCTTCCCTTATAAGGAAACAATGGGAACTGAAGAACTTGTGTGACTCTACTTTACCAAAGTATTCCTGCATTATGGTATCCCTACAAAGATTATCTCCAATAGGGATACTCACCTCACATCGAAACTGGCTTAAGAAATATGCAAAGAGGCCAGAATCAATCAGAACATCAGTACAGCATATTACCCCCAAACTGATGGACAATTTGAATGAACAAACCAAACCTTAGAAACCTATCTAAGGATATTCTGTAACGAACAACAGAATGATTGGGCCTGATGGATACCCCTAGCCCAGTACACCATAAATTCCCAACCTTCTCACACTACAAAGGTACCACCCTATGAAGTCCTTATTGGGGTAATCCCTAAAGCCCAAGTGACACGCTCCACAACCCTACACCTATTGGAGCAAGGAAGGAACATCTGGAGACCATATGAAGGAAGACACACAATGCTATACTCCACAGTCAAATGATGATGATCAAAGATACATCGTTCCAGTCCTATCAAACTGGCAAGAAGGTATGGCTAGAAGCCAAGAATTTGAAAACCACCCATTCTATGCACAAGCTACGTGCCAAAAGATATGGGCCTTTCAAAATTACCAATCCTTTAAGCCATGTGGCATACCAGCTCCAATTGCCTGTGTCTTGGAAAATCCATAATGTCTTCCACATGTCATACCTCTCCCCTTACAAGGAAACCATAGAACATGGGCCCAACTTCCTAGAACCACCACCTGACATCATTAAGGGACAACCTGAATGGGAAGTAAAAGCTATTGGACACATCATAAACAGCTACCACCATCATGTCCAGCTTTCCCACGCCTGAAATTCCTCCCACTCCGCAACAAGTTGCTGCCACCCTTTGCTCCGTGCTTAGTGCTTCTCAAAAGCTGATCTCATTAGACCCAAAGTATTACACTGAGCTCAGGGCAACCTTCACGCAGTTTTATTACAGCCCCATCTTCCAACTCATTCTGGGAATACCCTCTCAGAACATCCAGACACCCCCTCCACAAGAAAACCAGCTAAAAGCTGAGCTCACTAACCTAAAGAGCACCATATCCGCACTGTCCAAGACAGTGATCAGCCTTCAACCCAAGGCTAAAGGGGTGCAAGCACCTTCCACTCAAACCCCTCCCACTCACAAAGGCAACACCAGTGCCCAGGGTAAAGGACCCACTAACATAACCCCTCCCACATATGCCTCTACAGCCGTGGCCAAAGCCAGGCCAAGCCTGGTTTTGGATCTAGGGACCCCGCAAGAAGATCAGCTCAACAGTGAGCTCACTGGGGACCTCAATGGGTTGCTGTATGAATCGGGCTTCGAAGACGTCAAAATCTCAGCCACAAGGTACACCAAAAAGGGTAATCTTGTAATCACAGCACATCACACCACCACCCAGTCACAACTAAACGCTGCCACTACTACAATCACATCTTTAGTCAAGCAAATCTACACGAACACCAACCCTGACTACTTCTACCCAGAGGGCCTCCTGGCTAGGGCCAACATCAAATGGTCCAAAATCCTAATCAACAGCGTCCCCATCAGAACTCGTGATCGTCCTTGGATGCCAGAGGAGTGCCACCGCTCCCTGGTTGCTCACAACCCTGCATACGCCTCCCTCACAATAACTCAAAAACCCAGCTGGGTTCGCCCACCCTCCACTCTCAAGAAAGGCTCCCACTCATCACTCGTTGTAGCATTCAAGGACCCAGATGGCTCAGCCCATCGCTCCCTCCTCTCCACCCGCCAGCTATACCTCCTTGGTGTAAGAGCCAAGGTCTCACAGTGGAAGGAAAAGCCATGTCCCTCTCACACCCACTCATCACCAACTGCTAGCCCTGCCACATCCGTCTTAGAGCCACTGACCCATAGCCCCAGGTCTAGCACTCCAGATGCTGTCATGGCTAAGGAGCCCTGTAGCCCAACACCTTCAACTTCTGCGACACGCAAGCATTCACTACCCACAACCTCCAACACACCCAAGACTTCCTCAAGCCCCAAGAAGAAGCGGGTCAGTTCTCAATAGACAAGGCTGAGGTAATGGTTGATGGGCATACACGTGTCTCATGCCCCGAGTTTGGTTACACAATGAAGCTGCACATAGCTTGGGTGATCCTCACCCGTTTAGTTCTAAATTCATCAGTACACAGTACAAATAGCATGTAATGTAGTCCAGTCAGTCCTACATGGGGTCCTCTCTCTGAGGTGGACGTAAATGGGATCAAAAAAAAAAAAAAAAAAAAGTAAAAGCTATTGTTGGGATGCATTACTATGGTTGCAAAAAGCAACTACAGTATCAGGTCCACTGAAAGGACTACTCTAATGCTGAAGATACTTGGGAACCCAAAGAAAACATTCACACTCCTAGGCTTATTGAACAGTACCATCAAAGACAAGGGATGAGTATAAAAGCCACAAAAATCCCAACAAGTAACAACATGTTTCCTGACCAGTTCCCAAAGAGTCAATCAGAAATACCTGAACAGCTCACTTAACCTTCACTCTCGGACTCCCCTCAATCAGAAGTATCAAACCCCACTCTAGCCAACTACTACACCCAAGTAAGGGCTAACTATACAGTCCCTCAAGCTGCTTCTTGACTCAAACAAGTTGCCCAAGACAAACTCACTCCAAAAGTTGTCACCCAACTGGGGATACTTGCCCAAGATAGGGAAGAAGAATCTCAGGAACAAGGGGAGGAAACAAGAGCAAACCCCATTCTCCCAAGTTTGGGAACCCAAGCCCCAGGTCACCAAACTAGTAGTGATGGCCAATGTAGAACACACATACCAAGACAAGACACCCCTCACCCTGGAAGTGCACTGCCGCATAACTCTAAGGAGTCAGCAAGAATACAACAAATCTTTCAAAACTGAGTGGTGAAAGATATCAAAGATTTGGGTAGGCCTGACATGGTTATGGGCGATAATGCTGACAAGGTACCTAATCCACCTTGGTTCACTAAACCAACTTTCCCTACTATACCAGTCATCTCAGCAGTCAATGAATACAGCCAGACTGTCGAACTCCCCTACATTCGCTACACCATAATTGACAATGAGCCTATGCTCCTGGGTACCCAGAAGAAGAATGGAGAAGTCTACAGAGACTATCTCAAAGCTTTTCCTATGCCCACACTTTCATTTGAATCTCATGTCAATGACTCTGCTTTAGAAGGGCTCTATATAGACTACCCTTTCAATTGGACACTTAATTTAGCCCTATACCATATGGGTGATGCTGGTGTTCTCACAGATGTCCACTGATATAGGTCATCTTATCTCAAACTCAAGTTTATGAAACAAGAAAGCAAGTGCATCACACAATTACTGAAGACTATGCAAAAGGAGCAAGAATGGCACAACACGGAACTTGCCACATTTGTAGAAGAAGTTGCCAGCATTCAAGAGCGACTCGTGAAGGCAAGGGTAATGAGCCGTGTCGCACCCATCCACAAGAGGATGTCAGTAGAAGGCCACATTCCTAATGCCTTCTACCCACAAATATTCGATGAGGCTATAAAGATACCCAGTCCTGAACCAATCCTCAGACCAACCAACCCAGAGCCGCCTTCAGAAGACAGCACCTCTTACTTCCCTGAAACTCCAGCACCAGTACCAATTCCCCAATGAAGAATGGACTACACCGCAGGCAGCTCATCTGGTCCCCACCACCAGCCCACTTTGTTCAACACCAAACAAGGCTCCTTTATTCCCCTTATGTGGGAAGGGGAAACTCGCACTAAGAAGGCCACGATACACTGCTGTTTCTACTGCAATGTCCAAGGACACTGGAACCACCAGTGTTCCTCCCCTTATCTCAGGTGCTTAAAGGTAGGAAGGTGTGTAATGCCCCTTCTCCATTCAGCCTTTATCTAAGCATGTGCTTAGGGAGGCCACACCTCTAGAGACCAGCCCATCTCCAATGCCCACTTTGCACAAAAGCACAAGTGCACCACCACCACCAACACCTCAACCAACACTGGCCTACCACTAGCTGACAGTCTACTATTCGTGCCAACCCCAACCAAAATAGTACCATGCTGGGGGACACCATCACCATGTCCCCTTCTCCCGGCATTCTTTCGCTTCCCTACCCCACTAATCGACCCAAGCATCTTATGGCCGCAAGAGGGGCTGCTTAGGGACGACTTCTATCACAGCTAGTCCCCCTGTATATTTGACTATGGCCAGCAAGGTTCTGACCCCTTGTTCCTTGGCAGTTTGGGAGCCAAACCAATGTTTGGACACACCACCTTTGCCAAAGAAACTAATCCTGAAGACGAAAAAAGCCCAACTAGCACTGGGACATACCTCCCCCCCCACAATTATGGGGTCAAAGACCTCACCTGGTACGCAGAATGCAATTTACTGAGGGCTATTTACGATTACAATGACAACCTGTCTGCACCCTCTGCCTCTATAGTGGACGCTTTCCACTGCAGCACAATCAGAGACCTGAGAGTCTCTAACTAAAGGGGGGGTAATGTTACGGACTGATGACTGCTTAGAATTTCTCATTCTTTTACTAAAGGCAGACATAGCAGAGAGTCTCCAATGGACTGCCAACCTCATTTCCCATTCTCAGTGTTTAGTTGCCTCATTGCCTCATGACTCACTGTTCACCCTCTGCTCTAACTCATAAACCTTATGTCTAGAGTTTACATTACTGTTTCAGACTGCCTGTGTTATGTCATGTCCCAATGCACAAGTGGAGCATCATCACTACTATACTACGGTGTAAAGCGCCAATGTCCAACACATGCACCAGCACCTATCCGGTGAGCCCCTGGTCGAGTGGCCAAAATCTAAGTGGGAAAGTGGGCAAAATATGCCAATTCTACAATTTTTGTAATTTGGGTGCTTGTTTCAATTTTGGATGCGATTTTGGTACATAAGCGCCCAACTAGTAACAGTTTAGCAAGGGTAAATACATAAAAGTGAGCTAATTCTGGTGTCCCAAAGAGTTCCTAAAACAATAGGTGAGGTAATTATCATCAGAATGTATTGGTGCTGATTAGCGCCATTAATCAATGCCTTGAGTAAACTTGATGCATTGCCTGCCAATGTGGTGCACCCCTCCAAACCATCGAGCATGTCATCATGCATTGTCCCCTTTTCACAGCCATGCGCTGATACACTGCAGCACCGGATAGACGTGTATCTGTGCATACCAGAGCTCCAGAGAGCACCAGGAGCATCCCTCCTGCCCCCCATACCCTCATACACCCTCTCTGCGCATTTTCGGAGTTCCGGCCCGCTCTCCCAGCATGTTCCCATGCTCCAGTGACAGCATCCCCTCTTGGACATTTTGAGTGTTTCAAGTCCCTTAGTCCCTCACTACAGTTCCTAGAACTGTCAGCCTTAGTATATAAACCCTGTAAACTACACTAGAGAACCTCCAGAGACAATCATAGGAGTCCCCCTTTCCCCCTCTCAGTGC
>WNGJ01004505.1_pt1 | contig 16762 bp, 21 predicted proteins | sample 5400611 | NCBI WGS metagenome assembly WNGJ01 (sample SAMN13153375, study PRJNA577476) | soil metagenome | isolation source: 40 cm soil or saprolite under Garry oak tree replicate 1 | place: USA:California | collected 2016-06-15 | reverse complement strand
GCGAAGCTGACCGTGCTCGGTTTCAGCGCGAACTCCTCTTGTTTGGCGGTGACAAATTCGGCGTAGCCTCCTTGGCGTTTCAAAGTGAAGAACGCAAAGACTGGATCGCCCGCTTTGCAATTGGTCACCTTGTTGCCAACTTTTTCGACCATACCAGCCGCGTCCATTCCCAGAATGAGCGGAAAACCACCGACCAGTTTCGCCCAATAACCCTTGCGAATCGCCACATCGACCGGGTTGATGGAAGCTGCGACGACCCGGATAAGAACTTCGTCCTCCGCCGGCTCCGGTCGGACCACGTTTTCCAGTTTCATAACTTCCGGTCCGCCATAGGCGTGGATGACAATGGCGCGCATCTTCGCGCTCTCGGAATCGGCCGCGCTTCCCAATGCTGTCACCCCGGAAACAATCACCGCAGCCAGTCCGGCAACCTTTACGCTTCTCATGTATTGATACTCACTCCTACAGCCCGAACGACAGGTCACCCGACGTTTCGCTTCGTCACTCAATGAAGAACTCGCGCGCCCTCTTCAATACCTCTTCGAGTTTCGCTTCGTTGACTTTTCCAACTGCGTGAAGAATGAGGTGATGTTCGAGTGTGAAAAGGCGTTGTGGGCGAATGTGGCACGGTTGATCGATTTGCCCGCGCTCACAATCGCTACTATCCAGCGTGACCGCAAAACCATCGAAGTGCGCGCGGCTGGTGATCTGGCAGAGAATCAAGTCCGCGCCTGGAAGATCGGCAAGCACCAGAGCGGGCCGGCGCTTTCCGCTATCGGTTCGCGGAAATGCAATGACAACGATTTCCCCGGCTACAGGTTTGACCATGCAGCCTCCTCTTCTGGAGAGCTCCAATCACGCGCGAGAACAGACTCGCTCAGCTCCGCGCCGTTGAACCGCTCATCGACGTCGTTATCGATCGGTTCACGCGTGCCCATAAGTGTGTAACTAGGCGAATCTTGCTCTTGTCGCTACTTCAATCAAGCATCGGCATTCCACAGGCGTTTTCGAAAATAGTCTTTCCAGCTTTGTGGTAGTGCCGGTACCTCAGTGGCGCGGCGGAGAAGCTCCTGGTTCCCGGAATCGATCGAGTAGAGGTTCACAATGTCCGTGACCGTGACTCCGGTTTCCTGTTTCTCGGTGAATTCAATCGCGTCGCCATTCTCTACTTCTCCTTCGCGAACCACCGAGAGGTAGAGCCCGCTGCGTTTGCTCTCAAAAAAACGTTTCACCATGTCCCTGCGATTAAATCGAATCCCAAGCTTGAAGCAAGGCATCCGCGGCTGCGTCACCATAAACTCGGCTGAACCAATCCGAATGCGGTCGCCGATTCTTATCTGGTCCTCCAGAATACCTTCACTGGTGAAGTTTTCGCCGAACGCTCCCCACGGCAGCTCGACACCTGGCAGCTGAGTCCGCCAATAGGAATAATGTTCGCTCGGGTAAACGTAGACGGCTTTATCGACTCCTCCGTGGACAGAAAGATCGGATTGTTGATCGCCATCCAAGTTCAGCGTCGAAACATGAATGCGACCTTGAACAGGATTCTTCCAAATCGATGTCCGAACGGTTTTACCTCCAACCGTGATCTCTCGGGGCAATCCCACATTCACGGAAATTAGCTTCATGGGGCGATGACACGTCGAACTGAATTTACAGCAAGTAACTAATCGGCGAGGCGGCGACAGTTACGTGTGCGCCTGATCCTCGGCGCCCCGGGTAAGTTATCCTAGCGGCCGGTGCGGAACTGGTCCTCCTTGTTTTTGAACAGGATGTTGAAGGTGGTGAGCGATCCGTAACAGCGGGTGATATATTGTTGGAGGTCGAACTTGTCGGCATCGCTTAGTTTGTCGCTCGCATTCACTTTCTGCTCGAGAACTCGCAGATTATTCCGAATCATGACGATTTTGTGGAAGAATGTCTCGAGCGGGACTTCTTTCGGCTGAAGCGAACTATCGGCCGATTGCATTACCAGCGTTCCGCGCTGCCATCGAGTGGCCAAACCTTCTACGAGCACATCCTTTTGTTCCAGTCCTAGTGCCTCGACTACTGCGTGAGCAGTATCGCGAATCAGGGTCCCGAGCGGCATCTCTAACTCGCTCACCGTAGCGGTCGCCTCCGCAGGCTGGAGACCACTGGAAGCCGGCGCAACTGTTCGCAGCGCGTCCTCAAACGCAATCTCGGCCGTTTGCTCGGTCAGCGATCTCACCACGCCAACACCGTATTGCGGATGGCGTACCTTCATTCCGATTTGCACAAGAGTCGCCGAACATTCGCTCGTTCCCGGTATGGCGTTCCGAGTTCTGGAAAATTCGTTAGGGACTCCGTACGATCAACCAAGTAATCACCGAATCGGATCGCCGCCTGAGGATCATCTCGCGCAATGAATTGAACGATCTGCTCGAGTTCCTCAAGTGCCTGCGGAGCGAAAATTATTTTCCAGCCCGTCCACGAATTTTCTTGCGGACGCGTGCGAGCGGTACGCCCTTGCCGGCATCGAGTTCGGCGGATGCTTTATCAAGACGCGCAAGGAGCGCAGCCTGCTCCGGTTCTGACATGATCGGTTCTTCCTTGGATTGAAGCCACGCAGCAAGCGCTGACTTGTCGCTAGCCGGCAATTTTTCAATCGCCTCTTGAATTTCTGTAATTGTGCTCACCAGATGGGAAATGTTACTCCACTCAGGCTTCGGAGTAAATCTCAGCTCCAGTCTCATGAAATTCTTTCGCCTTCTCTTGAAGTCCGCGCTCGATCGCTGCGGCTTCATCAGTCCCTTTCTTTGCCGCATATCGTCTAACGTCTTCGGTGATGCGCATGGAGCAAAAATGCGGCCCGCACATGGGACATTCTCCTACGCTAAGGCTACGGCTGGACAAGGAAATTGGCGGACAAATCGGCTCATGGTTTTGCGTAGATCTCCGCTCCGGTTTCTTGAAATTCTTTGGCCTTCTCCTCAAGACCTCGCTCAATCGCTGCGGCTTCGTCGATTCCCTTTTCTGCCGCGTATCGTCTAACGTCTTCGGTTATCCGCATGCTGCAGAAATGCGGGCCACACATACTACAAAAATGAGCCGATTTCGCGCCTTCGGCGGGAAGTGTTTCGTCGTGGAACTCGCGGGCGGTTTCGGGATCGAGTGCGAGATTGAATTGATCTTCCCATCTGAACTCGAAGCGAGCTTTGCTGATCGCGTTGTCGCGGTGTTGCACGCCGGGATGGCCTTTCGCTAAGTCAGCGGCGTGCGCAGCGATCTTGTAGGCGATGACGCCGTCTTTGACGTCTTTCTTGTTAGGCAAACCAAGATGTTCTTTTGGCGTGACGTAGCAAAGCATGGCGCAGCCGTACCAGCCGATCATCGCTGCGCCAATCGCGCTGGTGATGTGATCGTATCCGGGCGCGATGTCGGTGGTGAGCGGGCCGAGCGTGTAAAACGGCGCTTCGTCGCACCACTCGAGCTGTTTTTCCATGTTCTCCTTGATCAGGTGCATGGGTATGTGCCCCGGGCCTTCGTTCATGACCTGCACGTGCTGCGCCCACGCGCGTTTGGTTAGCTCGCCTTGCGTATAAAGTTCGGCAAACTGCGCTTCATCGTTCGCGTCGGCGATTGATCCCGGCCGCAAACCGTCGCCGATGGAAAAGCTGACATCGTATGCCGCCATGATTTCGCAGATCTCGTCCCAATAAGTGTAGAGAAAACTTTCCTGATGACGGGCGAGACACCATTTGGCCATGATCGAGCCGCCGCGCGAGACGATGCCGGTAGCACGGCGCGCGGTGAGCGGGATGTAGCGAAGCAACACGCCCGCGTGGACAGTGAAGTAATCGACCCCCTGCTCTGCCTGTTCGATGAGCGTGTCGCGATAAATTTCCCAGGTCAATTCCTCGGCGCGACCGCCGACTTTTTCCAACGCTTGGTAAATCGGCACCGTGCCGATGGGCACGGGACTGTTGCGAATGATCCATTCGCGCGTGGCATGAATGTTTTTGCCGGTGGAAAGATCCATCACCGTGTCGGCGCCCCATTTCGTCGCCCAACGCATCTTCTCGACTTCTTCTTCGATCGAGGACGCCACGGCGCTGTTGCCGATGTTGGCGTTGATTTTTACAAGGAAATTGCGGCCGATGATCATCGGCTCGGATTCCGGGTGATTGATGTTCGCCGGAATGATGGCGCGACCCCGCGCGACCTCTGCCCGCACAAACTCCGGAGTGATTTCATCTGGGATGTTGGCACCAAATGAATTTCCATTGTGCGCGAAGCGCAGATCATTGCGGGCAAACTCGAATTTCGAATTTCGGATTTCGGATTTTTGCGATTCGCGTCCCATGTTTTCGCGAATCGCGATGAATTCCATCTCGGGCGTGATGATTCCCTGGCGCGCATAATACAACTGCGTGATGGGATGACCGGCAGATGCGCGCAGCGGTTTTCGGCGCGAGGGCGCGCCGGCTCCATTGAACGTTGGGCGTTTCGCAGCGATAGCCGAGTGCTTGTCAGACAAATAGCCATCATCAATTGGCCTAACGACTCGTCCTTCGATTTCGTCCACATCTCCGCGCTTCAGGATCCAATCACGGCGCAAGGGCGGAAGCCCTTGTACTGGGTCAAGCGTCACGCTAGGATCGCCCCACGGGCCGCTGGTGTCGTAAACGCGCACAGGCTCGTTCACTTCGATCTCGCCGTTCATCGACTTCGTCGGCGCGAGCGAGATTTCCCGGAACGGCACCCGAACGTCTGCATGCAATTTGCCGGAGACATAAACCTTTTTGGAATTTGGCAAGTTGTAGCCGCGGTCGTTGACCGCGGTTTCCGTGGACCCGTTTGGGCCGGGGTCATCCGCCTTCGCAGACGCTACGGCGGACAGGCCGGCTCCGGCTAAAGCTTCGTGTCGATTCGTGTCCATTAGTGGTTAAGCAAAAAAGCCACGCGCAGTCGCACGCATGGCTGACGTTGCCAGTCCGGCAATCGGACCCTCGCTCCCTTCGGCGGCATTACCCGCATCAGGTTCAAGGGGTCTGTCGCCGGGGCGACACTCTCAGCCATTGCGGCTCCCCCGCAGTATTGCTTCTCGGTCAGAATAGGACTCGCATCTGCGAAGTCAATTTAACTGTAGTGGTCCGTAGAGAGTGCAGGCGACACGCCTGCCGCCGCAGAAATTTCCAAGGGCTGTTCGTAGTTGATGCGAATCTATCCGGCGGGCGATGTCGACGGTGTTGTCACTTTCGAGTCGGTGTGAAAAATGCCCACCCACTGGCCGTTAGCCGTGTGCCAGACCGAGCCAACATTATAGGTGCCGGAGACGTCCTTGCCGTCCGCTGTCGCTTCGATTTTGGCTTTGTAAGTAATGATGGCAGTTTTTTTATTTGGAAACACGACGTTGAAATCGCTCAAGTCGAACGATTTCATTTCTGTCTTTGACATTGCGTCCACTTCCTGCTGCAGGCTGTGCATTCCGTCGGCGTACACGGTGACGAGGTCCGCAGAAAGAAGCTTCTTGAACTCATCCGCTTTCTTGTCTTTGAACGCCTGCCAGGCCGCTTTTTCCTTGGAGATAATCGCATCCTTGTCGTCGGGCGCGGCGAATGAAATCGCAATCGTCGCGAGTAGCGCTGTCATAATATAGGTAATCAGTTTTTTCATGAGGTTGATCCTTTTGTTAGGTTGAATGTCAAGATTAGCCTGCTGCGCGCGAGCAGAGTCAAGGTCAATCAACTGTAGAGGTCAGCCTGAGGCGGATGCCGGCTGCGAGACGAGGAACCTGCAGGCGCCACGCCCATTCGACTTCGCTCAGGGCAGGCTCTGCCACTACGGAACCCTCATGGAACAATGGGAGCAGACTCGAGCGACGCTCTCGGAGTCGACGTCTGCTGGGATGGAAGAAACTTCGCCTTGCCAACGAGCTCCATCAGACTCGTATCTGCTTCCTTTAATTCCGCGTCCGGAACAACGAAATCAGTCGGCGATGACTTTATTTGTTTACGATAGTCCGCGACCAGCAGTGGCGGCTGCTTCTTGATTCCCAGGGCCCGATAACTCTCGATCCCAACGCCGATGGCGTGCGCAAGCCTTGCGCGCCAGTCTTTTTGCGCAATCAACTTGCACTCGCCTTTTTCTGTCAGAAAACCGCCTTCGATTAGCACAGCCGGAACTTTTGTAAGACGAAGCACGGCAAACCGCGCGCGCTTGATGCCGCGGTCGTACTCGGGCAGGTGACCGAGCAGGGAATGATAGATGCACGCCGAGAGCGCCATACTTTGCGCATCAACGGTGCTGCCGGGTTGCGTGCTGAGAGCACTCGGAGCTACCGCGCTGTCGGATGTGGACGGCGCTCCGCGCGGGGTAAACGAAAAGATTTCAAATCCTGTGGCGTTTGGATCGTCATTCGTCGCATTGAAATGAATGCTAACGAAAATCGAATCGTGCGCGGCGTCGGCGATCTGTGCGCGAACTTCCAACGGCACAAAGTAATCACCTTCGCGCGTCATGATCACGCGCAATCCTTTTGCCTGTAACAACGGGCGCAGCTTTCGCGCCACATCCAGCGCAAAATCTTTCTCGTAACCAAAACGGCTCACCTGGCCCCTGTCGTAGCCGCCATGTCCCGGATCCAGAACCACGGTCTGAACCTTGCCGACGTTTTGAACACGATGCGGTCGCACCAGTGGTTCAATGGTCTTGGCTACGTCCGTGCGGGAAACCAGATATTTTCCATCCTGTTCGATAATCGGAAAGCATAACCAGCTGCGCGCGCCGTTAATCATGACCTCGCGGCTGCCACTGACAAATTCCAGCGGATTCTTCACCGAATCGAATTCCACTTTCTCGCCAGAAGCGGCGATGCCTGCCGGCAACCCGTAAAACTGCGAGATGTTCTCGACGCTGAGGTAGTCGCTGCCACCAACTTTGATAATCTTCCAATCACCCGCGGCAAATGCTGGTTTTTGTGATATTGCGATGGCAGTGGCCAGGAACGCGACCGCGAACCAACGTTTCACTGGGAGGACCATGCCTGCGCAATTGTATCGGAAACCTCGCCAATCTCAAATGAACTGGGTCCGCGATTTTCGCCTCTCTCCTTGGACAAGGGGAGAGGATTGAGGTGAGGGGTTCGAAGCCAAATCCCCGGTTCTCTGAACAAACCCTCACTCTCCCCCTCTCCCTTGAGAAGGGCGAGGCGACCCATGGTCGCGGTTCATCCGATTCCCTTTTTCATTCAAACTGACAATTGACATGCTGATTTTTCGCGTTAAAAACCGGAAATGTCTTTGTCTCCCCAACGTACTAGCTGCTTCCGGATCACATCGCTCCTGATTGGCTCAACGCTACTTTTTGCGGCCCCCGCTGGTGCCGCTCAAAGGCTCCCGAAATGTTGCGTCTGGCGCGTGGTCAACGCGAAGACGCCATTTTACCTGGTGGGCTCAATCCACGCGCTTAGCAAAAATGATTATCCGCTCGCCGCGCCGTACCAGACCGCATTAAGAGACAGTAAGCGTTTCCTCTTCGAATTCGATCCGAACCGGCACATGGAGTTCGAAAAGAAATTTGAGAAGGCCGGCAAATATCCTCCGGGACAGGATATCCGTTCAAAAATTGATCCGGAACTTTTGGACTGGCTTTGCCAGAATGTTATGACTGTCAAGCCGGACAAACGCCGGGCAAGACGGGAACGCGGTGGGAATTTCGACGCCGAGTTTGGCTATAAGCCCTGGTGGATCGCGCAACATCTCGTTGGACCTGCGACCTACAGCAAAAGTTCGCTCTCGCACGGTCTGGACAATTACTTTGTGGACCTCGCGACAAGAGAGAAAAAAGAAATCTCCGGTCTCGAATCGGTGGACGAGCACGTGGCAGTGATGGGTGGTTTGTCCGATCGCGATAGCGAGTTCATTCTGCGTGACGCCCTGGACCAGCCGATGGCTGCTGAAAAGGAATTCAGCCGGATGCACAAGGCCTGGCTTAAAGGCGATACCGATGCGCTTTGGGCCGGTGACAGCCGGCTACGCAAACAGGCTCCATGGATCGCGGCGCGTTTCGTCGATCACCGTAACATTAAATGGATTCCACGGATCGAAGCGGAACTGAAAACCGGCAAGCCGACAGCGATTGTCGCCGGCGCACTGCACTTCTCGGGTCCAAATAGCGTCATCAAACTGCTGGAGAAGCGCGGCTACAAGATCGAACAGCTGTAGGCGCGCAGGAACGGCGCGCCGGGGAGCGCACGCGTCTCGCGTGCTGGCGAGCGCGTCCTCTCGATCGCGGACTTTTCGCTGAGGTCTCACCATTGCGTCGTGCGAAGGAACTTCAAGAAAAGATCGTTTCGGCGCGACGCCGAAACCAGCACGCGAGACGCATGCGCTACCCTGCAGCTTGAATCAATGTCTCGTAAAGCGCTTTGGTTTTTTCCGCGATTGACGCCCAGCTAAAGTGTTCTTCCACACGTTTGCGTCCTGCCTTGCCGAATCTTTCACGCAGTTGTCGATCTTTCATTAGCTGATTAATGCGCTCGGCAAGATCTCGCGCGAATTTCTCTGGGTTCGCCGGTTCGAAGGACCCTTCCTTGGTTTGTTCGAGTGGCACCAGAAATCCGGTCTCGCCATCGACAACGACCTCTTTGATTCCGCCGACCGCGCTCGCAACCACCGCGGTTTCGCACGCCATTGCCTCGAGATTAATGATGCCAAACGGTTCGTAGATCGAAGGGCAAACGAACACGGCTGCGTGGGAATAAAGTTCGCGCGTAGCCGTCTGATCCACCATTTCATTGATCCAGATGACTCCGGGCCGCTGTGCCTTCGCCCGCTCCACCGCGGTTGTCATTTCTTCCCCCATCTGCGGCGTATCGGGCGCAGCCGCGCAAAGAACGATTTGGAAACCGCGATCCATGAATTCGATTGCGCGCAGCAAGTGTTGGAATCCTTTCTGGCGGGTGATCCGACCGACAAACAGCAGATACGGCTTATCTGGATCGATGCCATAACGCTTTAGCGCGGCTGTTGACTCGACCTTCCGGTATTGATCCAGGTCGATTCCGTTGTGAATCACATGCACTCGCGCGGGATCCACATCGAACAATCGCTCGATGTCACCTTTCGTCTCGCGGGAGACGGCAACGATCGCGTCCGCCATCTCTAGCGCAGTCTTCTCAACCCAAAGCGAGAAATCGTAACCACCGGCGAGTTGTTCGCGCTTCCAGGGTCGAAGCGGTTCCAGCGAGTGAACCGTGATCACCAGGGGAATTCCGTAATTCTTTTTCGCCAAGATCCCGCCGAAATGGCTGTACCAAGTGTGACAATGCACGAGATCGGCGTCGATGTTGGTTGTGTTGAAATCGGTGCATCGCCGCACTGCGCCGAAAACCGAGCGCAACGGTTTCGGGCAGGTGAAAGTGTTGGTGTCAATTTGATATCCGGTGACCTTGAGATTGCCTTCGTCAAGGCGCTGATCGCCAAAGCATCGAACTTCCACCGGCATCATCTTCGCCAGTTCCCGCGTAAGAAAGCCGACGTGAACGCCCGCGCCGCCGTAAATGTGCGGCGGATATTCATTTGTGAGAAAAAGGACCTTCAAGCGCGTGGAAGAATTAAATGACGAAGCACGAATGTCGAATGACGAATTAGTGACGAAGTTCGAATGACCAACAAACGCGTGCGAAGATCGAAACGAATTGGAGCTTCGTCATTTGTTCATTCCTTCGTCATTCTTCATTCGTCATTCAGCTACCTTTGCACTTTTACCAGCAACACCGGCACCTCCACTTCGTGGCGCACTTTGTCGACTGTTGCCCCGTAAAGTATGTCGCTGATGAAGCGGTGGCCGTGCGTGGTCATGGCGATGAGATCGACATTTTTTTCCCGCGCGAGTTTGATGATCTCGTCCGAGGGTTCGCCCAACGCCAGGACGGCGTCACAGGAAAAACCCTCCCCCGTCAGCTCGCGAACCCGTTTTTCCAAATAGGCGCGGTCTTCCTTCATCTCCTGGCTCTCGGCCAATTGAAGCTGATTAAAGTTGCGCGCCACCCAGCCATCTGAGACATGGACGAGGAGCAGTTTCGCGCCGACAATGCGCGCAAGCGGCCTGATATGCGTAAGAATAGTCTCATCGGCGGGACTGTTTTCGAGGGGGATGAGGATGTGTTTATACATGACAGAAATGACGAAGCACGAATGACGAATGACGAAACAATGATCGAAGCCTAAATGACGATGGCTGCCGACTCGCGCTTCGGCTTTCTGGCTTGGTCATTCCTTCGGGCTTCGTCATTCGTCATTCGTCATTCGTCATTACGCCGGCACGGGAATATGAAAGAAACCGTAAAGCGATTTGCGCACAGAGTCTGGTAAAAACGTGTCCAGCAGCAGCTTCACATTCAGCACGATGATAATGCCGGCAGTTGTCCAGCCGAGAATTCTTATCCAGACACGGTTCGCGAACTCGCCCATTTTCGCCTTCTCGCCGGTAAACCGCATCAGTGGCCAGACAGCGAAACCGAGTTGCATGCTCAAGCAGACCTGGCTGGCTATCAGCAATTCCGTCGTTTTGCCTTCGCCGAACATTCCGATCACGATGACTGCTGGCACGATGGCAATCAGTCGCGTGATCAGCCGGCGCAACCATGGCTTGATGCGGAAGTTGAGAAATCCTTCCATCACAATCTGACCGGCCAAGGTGCCAGTGAGGGTTGAGTTTTGCCCCGATGCAAGCAGCGCCACGGCAAAAAGAACACTCGCCGCCCCGACACCCAGCAGCGGGCTAAGCAACTTGTACGCGTCCTGAATCTCTGCCACTTCGTGGTGTCCAGACCAGTGGAAGACAGCAGCCGCTAGAATCAGAATCGCCGCATTGATGAATAACGCCAGCATGAGCGCGCCGCTTGAATCAATTGTGGCAAACTTGATCGCTTCCCGTCGGCCTTCTGGCGTTTGCTCGAACTTGCGTGTCTGCACAATAGACGAGTGTAAGTACAGATTGTGCGGCATCACCGTGGCGCCGAGGATCCCAATGCTGACGTAGAGCATTTCCTGGTTTGCGAGGATGTGAGGACCCGGAACAAATCCAAGAAGGATGCCGCCAAAGCTCGGCTTGGAAAAGATCAGCTCAGCGGTGAAGCAACCACCGATAATAATGATCAGTGTGATGACGATAGCTTCGATGTAGCGAAAGCCTTTGGTCTGCAAATACAACACCAGGAGCACATCGGACGCAGTGATGAGGCAACCCCACACCAACGGGATGCCGAAAAGAAGCTGCAACCCGATCGCTGAGCCGACCACCTCGGCCAGATCGCATGCCGCGATTGCGATCTCACAAAGAATCCACAGAAACCAAACGGTCGGTGTCGCGTAATGATCACGGCAGGCTTGTGCCAGGTCGCGTCCGGTGGCAACGCCGAGCTTGATGCACAGGTGCTGAAGCAGGATCGCCATCAGATTGGAGATCATGATGACGGCCAGAAGTGCGTAACCAAACCGGGCGCCACCGGCCAGATCAGTAGCCCAATTGCCCGGATCCATGTAACCCACCGCGACCAGAAATCCGGGACCAGTGAATGCCGCCAGTTTCCTCCAGAACGAAGGCGTCCCCGGGACCACAATGCTCCGGTGGACTTCAGGGAGCGAGACCTGGCCGGCGCTTCTGCGCCACGCTGCATCCGCCCGCTCCCCGACGATGTTGTCCGATCTACTCACGAGTTCATCCTATTCCTTTGCAATTAGGTTAACCAAACTTATTTTTATCGCATTATAATTCTATTCGTCCACAATTATTTATTTGTTTGACTATTTCACGCTCAATTCTACTTTCAGACCATGCGGCGAAAAAACACGTCCTACTCCGCGCTCGGCAGTTCCACTGCGGTTGAGGATTACCTGGAGCGCATCCTCGAATTGATTAATTCAAAGGGATATGCTCGCGTGGTTGACATCGCAGCTGCGTTGAAAATTTCCCAGGCGAGCGTGACTAACATGGTCCAGAGGCTGGATGCCGAGGGCCTGTTAAAGTACGAAAAATATCGCGGACTTATTTTGACAGCGACTGGTAAGAGCCTGGCGCATAAGATTGCACAACGACACAAACTTTTGACTGATTTCCTGGGGCTGCTGGGCCTCGACGACCGCGTCATTTATCACGACGTAGAGGGTATGGAGCATCACGTTAGCGCTCCTACCCTGCGCGCAATCGAAGCTCTCACCGCTCAGCTTCGGCGGCGGCCGGCGTTGCTGGCGGAATTGCAAGCCGCAATTGCGTAGGAGAACCATGAGAAAGAAAAAAATCTCATCGCGTCGGGCTGCAATTCCTGTTCGGGCGCTTGATTTCGTGATGTATAACACGAAAAACATTCGCCGGGCCCGTGCCTTCTATCAGAAGCTTTTTGGCCTGAAACGCGGGCACGAGTGGAATGATTTCTGGAGTGAGTTCGCCACCGAACCTTTGACGCTCTGTCTTAACGGCACGGGACATAAACGCCGTCCCGAATGGGACTGGAGCGGGCCTGCGTGCGTTGCACTAGCGGTCGACGACGTTCGGACTGCAATCGACATTTGCCGCAGACACCGCGTCAAAGTCCTCATCGAACCGGTCGAGACGCGGGTATGCTGGATGGCATGGATTGCGGATCCGGATGGCAACCGGATTTGCCTCCATTCGCGCAAAGACGGGACGGCGGGATAGGGCTACGGCTTGCCAGACGCAGGCACTGTCGCGGGAGCACTGCTGCCCAGTTTTTTAAAATGAAGCTGATTCACGCGGCGACCGTCACTTTGAGAAACTGTAACCAGATAATTATCGATCTTGACCTGCTCTCCCTGTTTCGGCAGGTGACCAAGCAGATGCGTGACGTAACCGCCGACGGTGCTCACGTCCGCGCTCTCCAATTCTAGCTTTGCGAGCTCGTTCAACTCGTAAAGACCAAGCGCGCCGTCTACGGAGAACTCACTTGCGCTGATCTTGCGAAACTCTTCCTTTTCGAAATCGAATTCGTCCTGGATATCACCGACCAGCTCTTCGAGCACGTTCTCCATGGTTACCATGCCGACCGTTCCCCCAAACTCATCCACCACAAGGGCCAGGTGTGCATGCTTGGTCAGGAATAACTTGAGCAATTTCTCCAATGGCATCATCTCAGGTATGGGAATCAAATCGCGTTTGATCTTCAGCAGGTCCGGATCCTCCGCGCGCATCAGGGTGAGTAGCTCCTTGATGTGGATCAGGCCGATCGTGTTATCGAGATTCTCGCGACAAAGCGGAAACCGCGTATGCCGGGACTCTATTGCTTTTTTGACATTGGCTTCGAAACCGTCTTCCAGATTGAAGTAAACGATTTCTCCGCGCGGCGTCATGATATCGCGCACCACGCGGTCCCGCAGATCCAGCACATTGAAGACAAGCTCGCGACCGAGAGGCGTGACCTCGGCGGATTTTTCGCTTTCCTGAACGATGAATCGCAGTTCTTCCTCGCTATGGGCCAATTCTCCTTCGGCGATGGGTTCCACACGAATCACGCGACGCAGCACCCAGTTGCTCGCAGCGTTCAGGAACCAGATCGCCGGTTTAAAGATTGCGTAAAACCATCGCAACGGCGCACTCACAAATAGCGCGGCAGCCATGGATTTGCGGATGGCGAGAATTTTGGGGGCTTGTTCCCCCAGAACGATGTGCAAAAACGTGATGGCTGAAAATGCCAGGGTAAAGGAAATGGATTTGATTACCGGCACGGATTCGATTCCTGCCAACGCGAAAAACGGTTGGAGCATTCGCGCGAGGAAAGGTTCCCCCAGCCAACCAAGCCCCAGGCTCGCCGCAGTAATTCCGACCTGGCAGGCAGAAAGATAGGCGTTCAGATTGTCCTTAATCTGTTTCACAAAGGCTGCTGGCTTCACGCCTTCATCAGCCAGCGTCTTGATTTGGCTGTCGCGGATTTTGACCAGTGCAAATTCGGCAACGACAAAGAACCCGTTAACCAATACCAATGCGACAACGGTTGCCAGTTTGGCGATTAGGACGATCAATGGGTCCCAATGCCTGGCTACAACATCAGCAATGGGCGCCAGGAGGAATAATGAGGGGAAGTTCATCCAGTAGATTCGCGTAGCAGCCGGTTTGTGACCGGCCGATTTCACGCGCCACACAGCGACGCGCCTACGCCAGAAAATTTACCAACTCGACTTGGTTACGCCAGGAATCAAGCCTTGCGAAGCCAGCTCACGGAACGTCAAGCGCGAGATCTTGAACCGACGAATAAAAGCACGCCGACGCCCGGTCACTTCGCACCGGTTCACCACACGGGTCGGACTAGCGTCACGCGGCAATTGGGAAATGCCGGCATAGTCCTTTTTCGCCTTCAACTCGGCGCGCAACGCGGCGTACTTCTTCACCGTCGCGCGTTTGCGTTCATTGCGATTGATCCAGGAAGTCTTGGCCATAAAAGAGTGCTGACTATAATGCCAGCGCCATGATTTGCAACAGGGGGCCCAGTTCAGGGTCAACTACCCCAGGGCGCTTGTTCGTCGTCGCTGCTTAACCAGGGTGCTGGTCGAACGGCGGCCACTGGATGAAGCGGAACCCCGCTTTTGCTTGAGTGATTGCGTCCGGTTCAGGCTATCCTGCAACACCTTAACCAGATCGACAACGTTCGTTGGCGCCGGCGGCGTCGACGCTTTGGCCGCGATCTCCCGGTTCTGCGCTTTCTGCTCGATGATCTCCATTAGTGCCGTTCGGTATTCGTCGCGGTATTTTTCCGGTTCCCAGGAAACGGCCATGCTCTCTATGAGCGCTTGCGCCATCTTCAATTCCTTATCGCTCACGGCTGTTGCCGAACCATTCTTCAAAACTTCGGTGCTCAATATTTCGCTGGCGAAGTGCATCAACTCCAAAATCAGAAACAATCCATCTGGTTTCACAGCAGCCAAGTGTTCGCGGTTGCTGATCACGACCTTGGCAATGCCGATCTTACCTGTGCCGCTAAGCGCCTTATGCAAAACCGTGTAAGCCTTTTCCCCACCCTTTTGCGGCTCGAGAAAATATGGTTTGTAGAAAAACTTCGGATCGACTTGATCCAAATCCACGAAATCGGTGATATCGATGGAATGTGTTGACTCGATCCGCACCTTCTCGAAGTCCTCGTCTTTCATTACAACGTAACGGCCCCGCTCGTACTCGAAGCCTTTCACGATTTGCTCGGCTGGAACTTCCTTTGAGTCTGCCTCAGCCACCTTTTTGTATCTGATAGGGCTGAGATCGCCGGAACGAAGCTGCCGGAAACTAATCTTCTCCTCGCGCGTGGCTGGATAAACCGCCACGGGAATATAAACCAGCCCAAAGCTGATACTGCCTTTCCAGGTAGGACGCATGGGTAGGAAACCCTTTTTCCACAGTAGCTTGAACCTGTCAACCTCCCAGGTCTCTATGCTGCCCCCGGCGGATTTGCCTTGAAACTTCGGGAAACGGCCTGATGTTGGGTTAGCACATGAGCCTCATTGCCAGCTTCATGAATTTGGCAGGGCCGGATCTGATCGTCATCCTGCTGATTGTTCTGGTCTTGTTCGGAGCGAAGAAGTTACCGGAGCTTGCCCGCGGAATGGGTCAGGCGGTGAAGGAGTTTCAAAAAGCAAAGGACGAATTCAGCGACGAACTGCATAAAGCTGGAAAGCCTGAGACTGAAACCGCAAAGTCTGACGTGAAACCGGCGCAGTCGACTGTGCCCCGAAGCGAGAGCCAACCCGCGAGCACCGACGGGAAAGCCGATCAAGCGTAAGAAACCGTCGTCCCAAGCTAAAGCGACGCGAGGACGCACGAAGTGTTTTCGGAATGCGATGAGCCCTCGCATCGCTTCAGGGACTATTCGAAGAATTAAACCTGATCGCGCTCCTACACGTTTGACCAAACGCGCGATTTACGGCAAAATCGCGGCTCGTTTATGTCCGACACCAATCTGCGCGCTCGCATCAAAGAGATGCTTGTAAAAAATTTGATGCTGCAGGTCACTCCGGAGCAGATCGGAGACGATCTTCCACTTTTCGGTGCCAACGGTCTTGGTTTGGATTCCATCGATGCGCTCGAGCTGGTGGTAAGCATGGAAAAAACATTTGGGGTCGGCGTGCCAAGCTCGGAAGTAGCTGGCAAAGCGCTTCAAACTGTAAACACAATCCACGATTACATTCTCGAAAAACGTAGCGCGGCTGCTTAGATTGAGGTGACGGCAGTCGTTGCCGATTCCACGTGAACATTCTCTACGTAGAGAGCAGCCGCAGTTGGGGCGGCCAGGAGTATCGCACGTGTCTCGAGATCAATTGGCTGAACGCTCATGGACATCAGGCATGGCTCGTTTGCAATCCGGATAGTCAGGTGCACTCAAAAGCCTCTGAACTCGGCACTCGCCTTGTGACGATGCCACTCGGGAGTCGAGTTGATCTGTTTTGCTCATGGCGCCTCTGGCTATTTTGCCGGCGAAAACGGATCGATCTGCTCAAGACCTACAGCTCAAAAGATCATTGGCTTTGTCTGCCTCTCTATTTTTGCGGGATTCCATTAAGCCGGGCGCGCTGCATTACCGATCCAATCGGAAGCAAGGGACGCGCATTTGTCTTCAAGCACGGCTGTTCGAACATTGTGGCTGATGCGTCGGTGATTAAACGCGAACTCGTCCAGGAACACGGCGTTGACCCCGCGAAAATTGAAGTCATTGGTTCAGCCGTCGATTTGGAAAAATTCAAGCCGCCGCGCGATCGGATGAAATTCCGTAGTGAAATCGGCGTCGGCGCAGACACTCCGC
>WNGJ01003217.1_pt1 | contig 16764 bp, 15 predicted proteins | sample 5400611 | NCBI WGS metagenome assembly WNGJ01 (sample SAMN13153375, study PRJNA577476) | soil metagenome | isolation source: 40 cm soil or saprolite under Garry oak tree replicate 1 | place: USA:California | collected 2016-06-15 | reverse complement strand
TGTGGGGAGCACAGCAACTCGAAGCGGGCCCGGGCAAGGGGGTTCGCAAAGAGGAGAGCGCGGTTGGGTAACGTCATAGCGATCGCGAACCAAAAAGGCGGCGTGGGCAAGACCACGTGCGCGATCAATCTCGGCGGCGCGCTCGCGTCGCTCGGCCACGAAGTCCTCTGCATCGACCTCGATCCACAGGCCAACCTCACCGTCGGTCTTGGGATCGACCTCAACACGGTCGAGCGCAGCATCGCGGACGTTCTCATCGACTCCAACGTGACGCTCGGGTCGATCATCCGGCCGACCAAGACGAAGAAAGTCGACGTCGCACCGGCGACGCTCGAGCTCTCGGCGGCGGAGGTCGAGCTCTTCAACGCGATCGGCCGGGAGATGGCTCTCCGTGACAAGCTCGCCCGGGAGATCGTCGACCGGTACGACTACGTTCTCATCGACTGTCCACCGACGCTCGGTCTCCTTACGCTGAACGCGCTCGTCGCTGCGACCGGCGTCATCATCCCAGTGCAGACGCAGTACTACGCGCTCAAGGGTGTCGCAGCACTTCTCAAGATCATCAAGACGGTGCAGACGCGCCTGAACCCGAACCTCAAGGTGCATGGCCTGCTCCCGACGTTCTACGACAGCCGAACGATCCTCGCGCGCGACATGCTCGACTCGCTCAAAGATCTCGGGGATCACCAGGTGTTCGCCACCGTGATTCGACAGTCCGTCAAGATCGGGGAAGCGCCCACCGCGGGCGTCCCCATCACCGTGTACGAGCCGCGAAGCGATGCCGCAAAAAGCTTCGTGGATCTCGCGAAGGAGGTGATCGGTGCTCACAAGTAATCGTCCAAGGAAATCGTTCCGAGATGCCGGCGATCGGATTTTCCAACAGGAGACCGACTCGCAGCCCGGCATCATCAGCCTGCTCGCCGCGCGAACGCCCACCGCCGTCCGCGACATCCCGCTCGAGAAAGTCATCCCGAATCCCGGACAGCCGCGCATGACGTGGCACGAAGACACCCTTGCCGAGCTCGCGGCATCGATCCGCGAGCACGGCGTCCTACAGCCGATCCTGGTACGCCCATCCGGCGACGAATACGAGATCATCGCGGGCGAGCGCCGGTGGCGCGCCTCGAAGCTCGCCGGCAAAGAGACCGTCCCCGCGATCGTGGAGCGGTTTGACGATGCGACCGCGCTCGAGATCGCGCTTATCGAGAACCTGCAGCGCGAGGATCTTTCGCCCCTCGATGAAGCCGTCATCTACAAGAAGATGACGGACGAGCTCGGGTACTCGATCCGAAACCTGGCGACAAAGCTGAGCAAGGACAAGGGCTACGTCGAGAACCGCCTGCGGCTGGCGTCGGCGCCCGATGACGTGCGCGACATGGTCGCGCAGCGCTACGACACGCTGTCCGCGGCCTACGAGCTCATGAAGCTCGAGAACAAGCGGCGGCGGCAGTCGCTCGCCAAGCAGATCATCGCGGGCAAGCTCACGCTCCTCCGACTACACGATCAGGTCGAACGGATCCTTCACCCGGGCGAGAAGGCTCAGCGGGTCGCGCCGGAGATCCCGCCCCTCCGCGACGACGCGCTCATCACCGCGACACGCAAGCTCAACGAGTCTCTCTCCGAGCTTGCGCGCGCGATCGGTGAGGACGGCCAGGGCCGCATCGCCGAGGGTGACCGCCAGAACCTCGCCAAATTCCTCACGATCTCGAGGGCGCGCTTGGACAACCTGGTCGCACGCCTTCGCACAGGAGCTCGCGCCTAGCAGTGGACTAGCGCCATGGCGGGTTGAGGCTCGGGTGGCCCACCGTGCTCACAGGTCCCTTTGCCTGCGCACTTGTGTGTGGGGCCCACACAGCGGGCGGCAACTCCCGTTGCGCCGTGGGCCCCACTCGCCTTCCCCGCCATGGCGGCGTCGGCCACGCGGCGCCCTAGAGTGAAGAGGTGCGAGTCAGTTTCCGAAGCAGTGCAATCGGATTTGCGGTTATGAGCGGCGCGGTCACGCTCGCCGCGATGGGGCTGTTCGTCCTCATGGATCCGCGCGCGCAGGCGTTCTGGGGAGCGCGCATCGGCGATGCCGTGAGCTTCGTGCGGTCGCTCTTCCCGCGTTAGGCCGCGCGGCCCAGATCGACCGGGACCTCTTCGGTCACGGTCACAAGACGAGCCTTCTGTTGCTTGGCGTCACGTACGATCGAGACAGCGGTCGCAACTATGCCTACTGCCGTGAAAATCGCGAGCGCCGCGTCACCCGTGAGCAGGTCCATCATGCGAAATAGATAAGCACCTCTCATGCCAGCGCGGCGGGCAAGCTGGCCGTTACTTTCCCGTCACAATCGGTCAGGCGGCCTTGCGCGGGGGCCGTGCCCGAACCACTCGGACCTGCGCGACTCGGCGCCCGTCGACCGTGGTGACCTGGAACCGGTAACCCTCGATCTCGATGGCATCGCCGACGGCCGCGAGCCGGCCCAGGCGACCGAACACGAGGCCGCCAACGGTGTCGTAGGGCTCGTCCGGCAGCTCGATGCCGAGCCGGTCCCGGAGCGCCTCGAGTGAGGTGAGCCCATCGACGACGAACGTTCCGGGCGCTTCTTCTTTGAAGGCCGGCGCCTCGCGATCGAACTCGTCGTGGACTTCGCCGACCAGCTGCTCGATGACGTCCTCGAGCGTCACGAGACCGGCCGTCCCGCCGAACTCATCGAGGACGATCGCGAGCTGCACGCGCTGCCGCCGGAATTCCGCAAGTGCCTGGTCCAGCCGCATCGTCTCCGGCATGACGGGGACCTTTCGCATGACATCCCGCGCGCGCGTCCGGTTCTCCTTGTCGACGCCCACGAGGTCTTTCACGTGGACGATGCCGATGATGTGATCGAGGTCTTCCTGATACACAGGAAATCGCGAGAAGCGATGCTGCCTCGCGGTGACGAGGACCTCGGCTACGGGCGTGTCGTCCGAGACCGCGACGATCTCGGTGCGAGGCACCATCACCTGGCGCACGATCCGATCGGCGAATTCCATCGCACGCCCGACGATCACGCGCTCGCTCTCCTGCAGGACGCCTTTGCGTGTCGACACGGCGACGAGCATCTTGAGCTCCTCCTCGCTATGGACATTCACCTCATCGGTCGGCCGGATCCCAGCGATGCGGAGGATGGCGTTCGCGCTGCCGTTCACGAGCGCGATGAACGGGTACATGACGCGATAGAAGAGGTCGAGCGGATACGCGCACCAGAGCGCGAGAGTCAGGGCGCGTTGGATCGCGAGGTACTTGGGAGCGAGCTCTCCGACGACGATGTGCAAATACGTGATGACGCCGAACGCCAGGGCGAAGGAGAGCACCTCGAGGAACGGCTGCGGCAACCAGGTGAAGAGCGGACCGAGGAGCAGAGCGACCGCGGGCTCGCCGATCCAGCCGATCGCCAGGGAACACAGCGTCACGCCGAGTTGCGACGCGGAGATGTACTGATCAAGCCTGCCGACGATGCTCGCGGAGAGGCGAGCACGGGCGCTGCCCTGCTGTGCGAGCTCATCGAGCTGTGTCTTCCTGATGCGGACGAACGCGTACTCCGCCGCCACGAAGAACCCGTTCGCCAGGACGAGGGCCAAAGTGAGCCCGAATGCGACGAGCGCGCTCGTGTCCATGAGCGTGCGATTCTCGCACCTCCGGTACGCTCATACCGTGCGCGTGCTCGTTCGTTTGTTCGCTTCGTATCGCGAGGCGGCGGGCAGAGGACATTTCGACTTGGAGCTGCCTCCGGGAGCCACCGTGCGCGACGCGATTGGACGCATCACGAAAGAGCACCCGCTCATCGCCGAGGGGCGCCAGGTCGTCATCGCACGGAACCGCGAATACGTCGGGGTCGATGAGCCGCTCGCCGACGGCGACGAGCTGGCACTCATACCGCCGGTTTCGGGCGGGGACGCGCGGACGCTGGCGCCCATCGCCGTGAGCGAGGCGCCGCTCTCGATCGACGACGCGCTCGCTCTCGTCCGCGACGACGCGTTCGGCGGCGTGGTCGTGTTCCTTGGCACGGTGCGCAGCCAGAGCCGCGGAAAGCGAATCCTCCACTTGGAGTACGAGGCGTACGCCGAGATGGCCGAGGCCAAGATGCGCGAGATCTCTAACCGACTCGTGCGCGAACACGGCCCGCTGCGCATCGCGATGCATCACCGTGTCGGCGATCTCGCGATCGGCGACATCGCCGTCGTGGTCGCCGCAGCCGCCCCCCACCGCGATGCCGCGTTTGCGGCGGCCCGCGCGGCGATCGACGAGCTCAAGTCGATTGTTCCGATCTGGAAGAAGGAGCACGCCGAGGACGGCGCGATCTGGATCGAGGAGCACGCCTAGCGGCGTCTCAATAAGGGTCGAGACGAGTACGTACGTACTCGCGGACAGAAGATTCGCGTATTCCTCCCGCCGTTGGCCAGATCAAGCGCCTCTACGTTCAGGCCATCTCACCAAGGAGGAACGAGATGGCCAGCAACGCACGAAACAGCGCAAGCAAGAGAGTCCTCAGGAAGCTTGGGGTCCTCGCGATCGGCGCGAGCGTCGCCCTGGCCGCCTGCGGAACGACCGCAGTTCGCTCCGGCACGGTCCAGGCCACCGGCGAGCGTCAGTCCGTTCTTCGCGACCCGGCTAACCCGTCGTGGTCACACAACACGGCCGTCGTCGAGGCGGGCGCGCGTCGATCGGTGCTCGGCGATTCTGGCAATCCGTACTGGTCCCACAACACGGCAACGCCCGAAGCGAACGACGCCGTTGTCCAGCGTGCCCCACGCCCGTACTAACGGTCTGGCGCCGCGCTCCCGCGAGGTCCCATCCAGCCCCGGGAGCGCGACGCCGACGCGGAACTTCGCGTGACAGAATCCAGCGCGGGGAGGGCAACGTGACGGAAGACGCTCGTCCGATGGCGGATCGGCGGATCCTTTGCCCCGTCCTGATCGGCCGCGAGACCGAAATGGGCCGGCTCGAGGCGCTCCTCGGCGAAGCTCTCGGCGGCCGGGGCCGGACCGTCCTCGTGTCGGGCGAGGCTGGCGTAGGCAAGACGGCCGTGCTCCGTCACTTCGCCCAACAAGCACGCGCGAAAGGTGCACGAGTTTTCTGGGGCGAGTGCACTGAGATCGATGCGCGTCGCCCACTCGGTCCGTTCATCGACATCGCGCGAGCCGCGAATCGGGTCGCGTCGTTGCCGACCGCGGACAACGCAACGGCCGAGACGGACCGATACCGGCTTTACTCCGCCTTCACCACTCTGCTCGGCGACCTGGCGCGAGACCGGCCTACCGTGGTCGTCATCGAGGACCTGCACTGGGCGGACGAAGCATCACTCGAGCTCTTTCCTCATTTAGCGCGGAAGCTCCGCGACGTGGCGTTGCTGCTCGTGGGGACCTATCGCACTGATGAGCTGCACCGGCAGCATCCGCTCCGGCCCATGCTCACGGAGCTGAGCAGGACTCGCGTAGTTGAGGACGTCATTCTGCCCCGGCTGAGTGAGGACGACGCCGCGGCGTTCTTGCGCGAAGCCATGCGCCTTGGTCGGTCGCCCACGACGGAGTTCCGCCAAGCGATCTTCAACACGTGCGAAGGCAATCCGCTCTTCATGGAGGAGGTTCTCCGCGCGCTCGTCGAACGTGGCGACGTCGAGTACCGCGACGGCTCCTGGCGACGGACGAAGGAAGTCGCCGAGATCATCATTCCGGATACCCTGCGCGACGCGGTACTCGGCCGCTTCAGAAAGCTGTCAAGAGAGGCGCAGGCCGTCCTCCTTCGCGCTGCGGTAATCGGGTCGCGCTTCGACTTCGACATTCTCCTGCGGGTAACCGGGGCGGCTGAGCCAGAGGTCGTCGGCGCGCTTCGAGCCGCGATCGACGCGCAGCTGATGCTCGAGATCACGAGCGACACGAAAGAACCGACCTACGCCTTCCGGCATGCGCTCACTCGCGAGAGCGTTCTGCTCGAGCTGCTTCAGCCGGAACGACGCCGCATACATGCTGCGGTGGGTGAAGCGATTGAAGCGCGGAATCCTCAGACAGCCGCCGGAAATGCCGAGGAGCTCGCATACCACTTCGATGAAGCCGGTGACCGAGTTCGGGCCTTCCGCTACCACGACCTCGCTGCCGGCGAGGCGTATCGACTGTTTGCCTTCTCCCGCGCCGCACATCACCTGGAGCGCGCGATCGCCCTCGCCGACGACGGGGAGCCAACGCTCGGCGACCTTCAGCTGCGACTTGCGGGTGCCGCCTCTCTTGGCGGCACACCTCACCGCGCGCTCCGTGCAGCCGAAGAAGCACGACGCTGGTTCCAGGAGGCAGGCGATGTCCGCGGCGCCGGTTTGGCGCTCACCAGGATCGCCTCCTATCGCTGGTTCCTTGGTGACTCACGCGGCGCGAGGGCAACAGCCGACGATGCGGTGCGGATAATCGAGCCGCTGGGTCCGACCCAGGAGCTCGCCGCCGCCTACGCTCAGGTGGCCAGATTCGCCTTCTTGGATTTCGAGATGACCGCAGCGGCTCGGTGGGGCCGGCGCGCGGTGGAGATAGCGCGAGCGCAGGGAGCGATCACGATCGTGGCGGACGCCCTCATTACCGTCGGCGGCGCCGAGGCCGGGCTGGGGCACATTGAGGGTCTCGCACTACAGCGCGAGGCGATAGACCTCGCATTCGCGCATGACCTGCCCGAGCCCGCGTTGAGAGGCCTACGCAATCGCCACAGCGCGCTCTATGCGACCGGATCCTCAGGCGCTGAAGTCCGCATTTCGGAAGAGGAAGAGTTCGCCTGGGCGCGCCGACACGGGATCCGCACTGAGACGGTCATCTTCGACGAAGTCGCTTACATGGTCGAGGCTGGCGACTGGGACGCAGGGCTCAGGATCATGCAGGAAACCTACGGCGAGTCTGTTTTCATGTCGCTGATTCAGCTTGCTAAGGCGTTCATCCTGGCCGGTCGCGAGGGTCCAGAGCGGTCGCGGCCGCTCGTCGAGGCGGCGCGCCTCCAGCTTCGCGATGCAAGCCCGAGTACCCAGCTTTCCGGAGCCGGCTACATGGCTCGGGCGACGCTGATCGCCGGGGACATCCGAGCAACGCTCGACGACCTCGATCGCGTCGCGACCTTCGTCTCGAAGAGCCACTATCCGGAGACAGATGAGGCGGTCGCGTGTGCCATCCAGGCCTCGATCGAACTCGGGAACGCTGAGGCGCGCAGCCGTTGGATCGAGATTGCCCTGGCCGGCGACACCAGTCCTCGGCGCATCGCAGCGCGCGCTCGACGGGCCTTCGCTCAAGCCGAGCGCGCAGCGAGCTCAGAGGACCTCGATATTTCGATCAAGCTCCTTGGGGATGGCGCCGATCTCTTCAAGGACTCGTTTCTGCCAATGGCGGAGACCGTGGTACGTCGCAGGCGAGCCGAGCTCCTTCTCGGGCGGAACGCCGCCGGCGACCGCGAGGCTGCCCAGGCGGAGCTCGGCGCGGTCCTTCCGTACTGGCGGAGGGCGAAGGCGACGTGGTACCTCGGTCAGCTCGAACGCTGGGCGACTGACCTCGGTCTCGATTTCCCTGTCGAGGCGCCGGAAACGGGGACGCCGCGGACGCGTGAACCACGAACGCAGCTGACCACACGCGAGCGCGAAGTCGCCGCGCTGGTCGCGGCGGGCCTCTCCAATAAGGAGATCGCCGAAAAGCTTGTGATCAGCGAGCGCACAGCCGAGGGGCACGTCGAGCACATCTTGGGGAAGCTCCAATTCCGTTCGCGAAGCCAAATCGCATCGTGGCAAGCAGGAGGAGACCCAGCCCACCCCGCATCCTGACCCGGGACCAACGCGTGACAGAATCCGAAGGTGGACCGAGCATCGCCGAGCGCGCTGGTGCGGCGCCTCATCGAGATCTGTGGCGACGAGAACGTCTTCTGGCGTCCGGAGGATCTCCTCGTGTGGGAGTACGACGCCGGGTTCGATCGCCGGCCGCCCTCGGCGGTCGTTCTGCCGGGCACGACTGAGGAAGTCGCTGAGGTCGTGCGCGCGGCGCGCGGCGCGGGCGCGAGCATCGTCCCGCGCGGCGCGGGCACGGGTCTCTCCGGCGGGACGATCGCCTGCGCCGACGCGATCGTCGTGTCGACGGCTCGGCTCCGTCGCATCATCTCGATCGACCCCGTCGCGCGGATCGCGGTGGTCGAGCCCGGCGTTCCGAACCTCGCAGTCACCGCGGCGGCGCGCGATGTCGGTCTGTTCTTCGCCCCGGACCCGGCGAGCCAGCGCATCTCGACGATCGGCGGCAACGTCGCCACGAACGCCGGGGGCCCGCACGCCCTGCGCTACGGCTCCATGACCAATCACGTGCTCGGCGTGGAGCTGGTTCTTCCGACCGGCGAGTGCGTTCAATTCGGCGGCGAGGTCGCCGATCTGCCCGGATACGACTGCGTTCCGTTCATCGTCGGCAGCGAAGGGACCGTGGGGATCATCACGAAGGTCTGGCTGCGGCTGCTTCCCCTCCCCGAGGATGTGCGCACGTTCGTCGCGGTCTTCGCGGACATCGAGCACGGCGCCCGCGCGGCGAGCGCGATCATCGCGAGCGGCGTGGTCCCGGCCGCGATGGAGATGCTCGACCGGGTGACCATCGGCGCACTGAACGCCGCATTCGAGGTGCACCTGCCGGCCGACGCGGGATCGCTTCTCCTCGTCGAGGTCGAAGGGCTTCGCGAGGAGACCGTGGATTGGGCCACCGGCATCGAGCGAATCCTGCGAAAGAACGGCGCCACGGACGTACGATCGGCGGAGACCGCGGCCGAGCGCGAGCTCCTCTGGAAGGCGCGCAAGCTCGGCTATGCAGCGCTCGCGCGCATACGCCCAAACAACTATCTCCATGATGCGGTGGTCCCGCGAACGAAGGTGCCCGACGTTCTTCGCGAGGTGAACGCGATCGCCGAGCGATACGGATATGTGATCGCGAACATGTTCCACATCGGCGACGGGAACCTGCATCCGGTGCTGCTGTTCGACGCGCGCAGCCAGCCGATCGACCGCGTGATGGAAGCGAGCGCGGAGATCCTCAAGGTCGCGATCGACGCGGGTGGCGCGCTCTCGGGCGAGCACGGGATCGGTCTCGAGAAGAACCATTTCATGTTCTGGGTGTTCGGTCCGGAAGATCTCGACGCTCAGCGACGCGGGCGCGAGGCCTTCGATCCCGACGGCACCATGAATCCCGGCAAGGTCTTCCCGGGCGGCGACGCTTGCGCGGACATTCCGACGGAGCGCACGAAGAGAGCGCTTGCCGAGGGCATGTGGGTGTAGCGCTGGAGTTGAACGCGCACGACATCGACGGCCTGGCCCCGGCCCGCGTCGTCCGCGCCACGAGCGAGACCGAAGTGGTTGAGGCAATCCGCGGGGCGAACGAGCGTAGTGAGGCGATCGTGGTGAGCGGCGGCGCGACTCGTTTGACCGTGGGCGATCCGCCCGCGCGTTACGACGCGGCGCTGAATGTCTCGGCACTCCGCGGGATCGTCGAGTACGAGCCTGACGATCTCGTCGCGACCGTGCGCGCGGGGACGACGCTCGCCGAGCTCGCCGAGGCGCTCGCGGCACGCGGCCAGCGCTGGCCTATCGAGCCGGGCCTGCCCGAGCGCGCGACCGTCGGCGGCACACTCGCGAGCGCGGCGGGAGGCCCGTCGCGGCTTCGGTACTTCCACCCGCGCGACTGGGTGATCGGCGCGCGCGTGGTCCTCGGCGATGGCACGTCGGTGCGTTCAGGCGGACGGGTCGTGAAGAACGTCACGGGCTACGACCTCACGCGATTCTGGAGCGGCACGTTCGGCACCCTCGCCGCGATCGTCGAACTCACCCTGAAGCTCACCGCCGTCCCCGAGCGCACGGTGTCGCTCGTCGCTGAGGTCGACGTTCCGACGGCATTTCGCGCGGCGAACGAGCTGCATGCGAGCGGCCTTCCGCTCGACGCACTCGCGATCCTGACCGGCGAGGCGGTCGGGGCGGTGGGCACACGCGCAGACGCGGCGCTCGTCGTCCGCCTCGCCGGACCGGCGGGCGCGGTACGGCGGCTCGGACGTGAGGTCCGCGACCGCGTGCTATGCCGCGACGTCGCGAACGACGTCTGGGACCGGATCGCGGCTCTTCCGCTCCAGTCGAAGTGGACAGCTCGTCTGGCGTGGCCGGCGGCCAGTCGCCCGGAGATCGAATTCGCCGGCTACGGCGCGGTCATCTACCCGGCGAGCTCCACCGCCTATCTCTTGCGCTCCATCGATCGCACGACATTCGGCGCAGTCCGCGCCTCACTCGAGGCGGCGGGCGGCGTCGCCGTACTGGAGCGCGCGAGTGCCGACTACAAACGCGACGCGGGCGGAGCCTGGGGTGCGACGCGCGTTCCGCTCGGCGTCGCGAGGGCGCTCAAGGAGCGATTCGATCCGCGCGGGGTGCTCGCGCCGGGGCGGATGCCCGCATGACCACCGCGTTCGACACGACCGGGCTCGAGCGCTGCATCCACTGTGGGCTCTGCCTCGAAGCATGCCCCACGTACAAGATCACGCAGCTCGAGACGGAATCGCCGCGCGGGCGCCTGCATCTCATGGGTGCGATCGCGGACCGGCGGATCGACCTGAGCCGAAGCGACGCCACCGTGCTGCACCTCGACCGTTGCCTGGCGTGCCGCGCGTGCGAGGCGGTCTGCCCGTCGGGCGTGCCGTACGGGCGCCTGATCGAGGAAACGCGCGCCGCCGTCGCGCAAGCGCGCGGCATCTCGCCGCTCGGCCAGCTGCTGCTCTGGTCGGTCTCGCGGCCGTGGGTCCTGCGCGCGATGAACGCGATGCTGTCGATCTCAGAACGGACCGGCCTGCGCCGGCTCGCGCGTCGATTCCTCTCGCCGCGCCTGCGGCGGATCGACGCGCTCGCGCCACCGGTGGGCCGTCCGCGGTATCGGCCCGTGCAGGTCGAGTCGCCGCGTTCCTCCGTCGCACTGCTGCTCGGGTGCGTGATGCGCGCGTCCTACGGCGACGTGCACACCGCGACCGCGCGCGTGCTCGCGCGTTTCGGGGTCGCGATCGTCGAGGCACCAGACCAGACCTGCTGCGGCGCGCTGCACGCGCACGCCGGCAGTAAGGAGGAAGCGGTTCGGCTCGCGAAACGGAACATCGTCGCGTTCGAGCGGGCCGACGTCATCCTCGTCAATGCCGCGGGCTGCGGGGCCCACCTCAAGAGCTACGCGCACCTCCTCGAGGACCGACCGAATTGGGCCGCGCGAGCGACCGCCCTGGCGTCACGAGTTCGCGACGTGAGCGAATACCTGGAGACGGTCGTCGGCGAAGAAGCGCTCGGCAAGCTCGGAATGCGCGTCACCTATCAGGACCCCTGCCATCTCGCGCACGCGCAGGGGATTCGAGCCGAGCCCCGGGCACTGCTCTCGCGGGTCCGCGGTCTCGAGGTCATTGAGATGGCCGATGCCGACGTCTGTTGCGGGAGCGCCGGTTTCTACAACCTCGCCCAGCCTGACTACGCCGATCGCCTCCTCGAGCCAAAGATCGACGCGATCCTGGCGACGCGGCCGGATGCGGTGGTCACCGGGAATCCGGGATGCATGCTGCAGCTCGCCGCTGGCCTGCGCTCGCGCGGGCGGCCGGATATTCCGGTGTTGCACCTCGTCGAGGTCCTCGACCGCGCCCTCGTAACCCGATGAGCGGGCGCCGTGCGCTCACGATCCTTCTCGCGACACTCGCGACGGTCATCGCGGTCCTCGCGCTTTTGCTCATCCCCGTGTCGATCGCCCTCGGACGTTACGTCAACGTGCTCGGCGAATTTCTCGTGCTCGTCGCGTGCGTGGGCTACGTCGCTCGAGTCATGCGCGCCGATCGGCGCCGCCGTCGCGAGGCAGAGGAGCTACTTCCACCTGAGCGAAGACCCAAGCGCCGGATCCCACGGCGTCCGATCACGTTCCAGCTCCGCGAAACGCTGTTCGCGTTCCTTGTGTGGTTTGCGCTCGTCGCCGCCTTCAATGCGTTCATCGTCGGACTCGGGCCGCTCCCGAACGTCGGCATCGCGATCTTCGCGGCATTCATGCTCGCGACGTTGACGGTGACAGGTCGGCACATGATGTTTCGGCTGACCGCCGAGGAAGAGACGCCGTCCGAGCGCTGAGCGCGACACGCCGCTAGAGTCCGGCGGATGGATCTCGGGGTTCAGATCGAGCCGCAGTTCGGCTTCACGTTCGATGACATCGTCGCCATTGCGAACGACGCCCGCGCCGCAGGATTCACACGGCTGTGGGTCTCGGATCACCTGTTCAACGATGCCGACGCCGTCACGACCGATTGCCTCGAGGCATGGAGTCTCTTAGCCGCACTCGCGGTCAAGACCGAAGGGATCCGGATCGGCGCCATGGTGACGTGCCAGTCGTACCGCAACCCGGCCCTTCTCGCCAAGATCGCGGCGGACGTCGACGTCATGAGCGGCGGCCGCTTGGAATTCGGGGTGGGTGCCGGCTGGAAGGAGATCGAGTACCGGGCCTATGGCTATCCCTTCCCAGACGGGCCCACACGGGTGACCCAGCTGATCGAGACGCTCGAGATCTGCACGAGGATGTGGCGGGAGAAGCGCGCGACCTTTCACGGGAAGCACTACCGCATCGACGATGCGCTTTGCTCGCCAAAGCCGACGCAGAGGCCGCTGCCGATCTGGATAGGCGGATCAAAGCCGCGGGTCATGCGCGCCGCCGCACGCTACGCGAGCGCCTTCAACTTCAACCTCGGCACCTCGGCACAAGCGGAGACGCTCAAGACGGCGATGCGCCAGATGGACGAGATCTGCAGAGGCGCTCAGCGCGACCCGTCGACACTCCTCCGAAGCTCATTCCTCATGTCCACGGTCGGATCAACGTCGGCGCGGAGCGAAGCCCTGCTCAACGAGTTCGCCAAACAGCAAGGCACGACTCCGGCGAAGATCCTCGACCAACGGCCGGGACTCCTCAAGGAAACGCCGGAGCGCGCGCTCAGTCGGCTTCGCGAATACGCCGCGCTGGGGATCGCGCACGCCAACATCATGTTTCAACCATATGGGTCGGAGCGAGAGCAGATCGCCGCGCTCGCTCCGATCGTCGGGCAGCTCTCCTAGGCAGGTCGAGACCATCTCGATAGCGCGGGTCGGCTGAACCGGCCTTAATCGGGGTTAGCCTTCGGCCGGTGCAGAGGGCGCCGCTGATCGTTCCCGTCCTCGCACGTCCTGCCGCGCGGCTCTTTCTCACCAGTGCGACGGTGCTGTTTGCGGAGCTGCTGTTCATTCGATGGATCCCGAGCAACATCATCTACGTCGGGTTCTTCAACAATTTCGTGCTCATGGCGAGCTTCCTTGGGATCGGGCTTGGCATTCTCAGCGGGCGCTCGACGTGGAAGCCCAGGATCGATCCAGCTCCACTGCTCCTCTTCCTTCTCATCGCGATAGTCCTCTCGGGACGGCTCAACGTCGCTCCGCCGACCCCGGACCAGGTCTTCATCGGCGCTACGCCGCGCGAGCTGGTCGACGTGAATGTGCTGGTGCTCGGTGCGGTCGTGCTTCTCACGACGGTCGCCATGGCGGCCCTCGCGCGGCCGCTCGGTCCCCTCTTCCGCACGCTCCCACCTCTGCGCGCCTATGCGACCGACATCGCGGGCGCTCTTCTGGGGATCGCGGTGTTCGCGGGACTGTCCGCGCTGGTGACCCCACCACTTGCATGGTTCGCGGTGCTGGTGGTCCTGCTGGCTCTCCTCGCCCTCGGTGCCGGAATCGATCGGACAGCGACCGTCACGGGGAGCGCACTCGTGTGCATCCTCGCACTCGGTGTGTTCGACTTCGCACAGGGCGATCATTGGTCGGCCTACCACCGCTTGAGCCTCCAGACCCTGCCCGATGGGACAGAGGAGATCTCGGTGAACGGAATCCCCTATCAGGACCTGACGCCTGCCGCCGTCGCGCCGCCGTACTTCAGCGAGGTCTACCGCCAGTTCCCCGGCCGAACCTTCGCGCACGCGCTGATCATCGGCGCAGGCTCGGGCAACGACACTGCCGCGGCATTACGGAACGGCGTCGCGCGCGTGGATGCCGTTGACATCGACCCGGTGATCATGGACATCGGCGTCGCGCGCCACCCGGACCATCCTTACGCAGACCCGCGCGTCCAGCGATACGTGGACGATGGCCGCGCGTTCCTCCGCCGCAGCAGTGAGCGGTATGACCTCATCGTGTTCGCCCAGACCGACTCGTTCGTCCTCGTGGGAAACAGCGCGAACGTGCGGCTCGAGTCGTTCCTCTTCACACGCGAGGCATTCGAGTCGGCGCGCGACCACCTCGCCTCTGGCGGTGTGGTGGTCCTCTACAACGCGTACCGCGAGCCATTCCTTGTCGATCGCTATGCGGAAACGCTCCGTGAGGTCTTCGGTACGACCCCGATCGTCCGCACCTATCCGGAATACGGTGGAAGTTTCCGAGCGTGGCTCGCGGTCGGCCCGCCAGGGTCGACACCGGAGGTTCCGTTCGTTCCCGCGTCGAGCGTCGGGCCGGCGATCGACGACTGGCCATTCCCGTACCTTCTCGATCGCGGCGTCGCGCCGCGCTACCTCCTCGCCCTCGGCCTGATGATCGCGTTCGCGGTCGTTGCAGTAACGCTCACGACCCGTCGCGGAGGGCGCTCAGTACGTGAATTCAGTCCGCACTTCTTCGTGCTGGGCGTCGCGTTCCTGCTGCTCGAGACGCGAAGCCTCGTAACATTCAGCCTCCTGTTCGGCACAACGTGGATCGTCAACGCACTCGCCTTCTTCGCCATCCTGCTCGTGGTCCTCGCCGCCATCGCCGTGAACGCTCGGCTTCGGATTCGGAGCGCTTGGCCCATCTACACCGCCATCTTCGTCGCGCTCGCATTAAACGCATTGGTGCCACCGACCGCGTTGCTTCTCGATCCCCCCTGGCTGCGCTACGGCCTTGCGGCCGCCCTGGTCTTCGCGCCGATCTTTTTCGCGAACGTCGCGTTCTCGTTCTCGTTCCGCGATTCACGCGCCGCCGACATGGCGTTCGCGTCCAACGTCGTCGGCGCTATGGTCGGCGGCGTGCTCGAGTGGACCGCGCTCCTCACCGGTTACCAGTCGCTCATTGCCGTTGCGGCGGCTCTCTATCTGGTGGCCTATCTGTTGGCCACGCGGTGGCGGTTCCTAGCGGATCGCGGACTCGCGCCCGCTCCGGCCTACGAGCCCGGACAGGCGCCGTTCAGTCCCGCCGACGCTTGAGCTGGTGATCCGAGAGGAAATCCTCGCGCCCGCCGGGATCACCGCGAAACTCGCGTAGTCATGGCACGTCCAGCGATCTGGGTGATCAGCGGCGCGCCTGGCTCCGGAAAGAGCACCGTTTCGGATGCGCTCTGCCGCAGGTTCCCGCTGGCCGTGCATATCCCTGTCGACGACATTCGTGATTGGGTGCGGTCTGGATTTGCGAGTCCGGTGGAGTGGACGGCCGAGACGAGTCGACAGTTCGTGCTGGCGAGACGTGGCGCGGCCAAGATCGCCGCCGATTACTCGGCTGCAGGATTCATCGCGGTACTTGACGACGTCGTCCGCGAGTCAGAGCTCGATCAATACACGGACTACATCGGAAGGACGGATCTCCGTAGGGTGCTGCTCAACCCGAGTCTCGAGACCGTCCTGGCGCGTAACGCGGCGCCTGGACGAAAGCCTTTCGACTCGAGCGTTCTTGAAGCCGCGTGTCGCGGCTTGCACCCACTCCTCGCCGCGGAGAACACTACCGAGCGCGGGTGGATCGTGATCGATTCGACCGGGCTGAATATCGATGAGACCGTCGACGCAATCATGACGCAGTAGCGACTCGCGGTGGAAGCGGGTGGCACGGAGTTACGTGCTGAGCAGCGTCGGGGTCTTCTGAGCGAGCGGCCCCTGGCCGGCGGTCCATCGCGATCCCACGAGGGGCCGAGCGAAGAGGACCCCGGCGCTGCTCAGTCCCGACCCGTGACAGGACCCGCGCCGCTTCTAGTCGCGCGGCCGCTTCGTGTGGTGATCGGTCTCGCGCTGGTAGGCGGACGCGAGAGCGATGAGAAGCGGCTCGCTGTAGGGCGGGCCGACGAGCTGGAGGCCCACAGGCAGTCCATCGGTCCCGAATCCGCAGGGAAAGAAGATGGCCGGGACCCCGGCGAGATTGCCGGCGGCGATAAGTCCAATGTTGCCGGTGCGCCGGTTCGGAGGCGGGCTCGCGCTCGCCGTCGTCGGCGGGCTGTCGAGGGGCTGCGTGATCGGCGTCGCGGTGATCGCGCGCCCTACAGAGAGGATCACGTCCACGTCGCGGAACGTCGAATCGAGCGCGTCCTGCAGGCGTGTGCGCATCCGCATCGCGTGCAGGTAGTCGCGCGCCTTCGTCTCGAGCGCCGCGCGCAGCCCGGCTTTCTGCCGCGCGTCGATGAGCTGCTCGAATCGCTTGCCCTCGATGAGCTCCGCGAAGATCTCCGCCCCTTCCGAGCCGTAGACCGTCTGCACCATCGGCCCATACGGCATCGCCGGTAGCGTCGCGCGGACGAAAGTCGGGGCGATCCGTTTGAACTCGGCCACGCCCTTCTCGAGCGCGTGCCTGGCCTCGGTCGACGCATGGTCGGCGATGTCCTCGTCGGCGAACGCGATCCGCGCTCGTTTCGCCGCGGTGACCGCGGCGCGCGGCGACATCGGTTTGAATCGCCTCCCGCTGGTCGTGCGGTCGGCGGCGTCTGCTCCGGCCATCGCCTCGAGCACCGCCGCGCAGTCGTCGGCTGTGCGCG
>WNGJ01009625.1_pt1 | contig 16768 bp, 15 predicted proteins | sample 5400611 | NCBI WGS metagenome assembly WNGJ01 (sample SAMN13153375, study PRJNA577476) | soil metagenome | isolation source: 40 cm soil or saprolite under Garry oak tree replicate 1 | place: USA:California | collected 2016-06-15 | reverse complement strand
CGGAACGCCTGGAGGGCGGGCGGAACTACGACTACAGGTACGCGTGGATCCGGGACCAGTGCTACGCGGGCCTGGCGGTCGCCGCGCACGGCCCGCACCCGCTCCTGGAGGGAACCGTCCGGTTCCTTACCGAGCGGATCCTGGCCGACGGCCCTGGGCTGATGCCGGCCTACACGGTCGGCGGCGGGCGCATCCCCGGCGAGCGGGCGCTGCGGCTGCGCGGGTACCCGGGCGGCACCGCCCGGGCGGGGAACCGGGTCCTCAGCCAGTTCCAGCTGGACAGCCTGGGGGAGTCGCTGGAGTTGCTCGCCGCCGCCGCGCGGCTGGACCTGCTGGCGGAGGAGAACTGGCGGGCGGCGGCCACGGCGGCCGCCGCGATCGAACAGCGCTGGGCCGAGCCGGACGCAGGGCTTTGGGAACTCGACGACCAGAAGTGGGCACATTCCCGGCTCACCTGCGTGTCCGGGCTCCGCTCGCTGGCCGCCGCGGCGGAGGGGCCGCCGGGCGGGCACGGGCACCGGCAGGCCGCCAGGTGGAGCGCGCTGGCCGACAAGATCCAGGCTAGCCTGGACGACTGCGTGCACCCGGCCGGCCGCTGGCAGCGCTCACCCGGCGACCCGCGGGTCGACGCGGCGCTGCTGCTGCCGGTGATCCGGGGCGCCCTGCCGCGGGACGACCCGCGCGCCCGGGCGACCGTCGCCGCGGTGCGCGAGGACCTGGCCGAGGACGGGTACGTGTACCGGTTCCGCCACGATCCCCGGCCGCTGCACAAGGCCGAGGGCGCGTTCCTGCTCTGCGGCTTCTGGCTGGCGCAGGTCGCGCAGGCGTGCGGGCAGGACGCGGAGGCGGCGCACTGGTTCGAGCGCAACCGCGCCGCCTGCGGCCCGGCCGGCCTGTACACCGAGGAGTACGACGTGCACCAGCGCCAGTTGCGGGGCAACCTGCCGCAGGCCTTCGTGCACGCCGGGATGCTGGAGACCGCGGTGCGGCTATCCGCGCCGTCCGCAGCGGGCTCGCCGTTCTAGCGCGTCCCGGGTGCCTGGGCGCCGGACGGCGTCTGGGTGGGGTCCAGGAACACGTGCGGGACCAGCGGCAGCCGGTCGGCGAGCCGCTTGTCGATGTCGTCGGCCACGTCCTCGGCCCGGTCGGCACTGATGCCGTCGCTGAACGCCACCCGGGCCGCGACGATCAGATGCTCCGGGCCGAGATACATGGTGAGAAGCTCGAGGAGCTTGTCAACGCCTGGTGTCTTCTCGATCTCCTCCCGGATCGTGCCCAGTTCCCGGGGGGCAGCCGCGCGGCCGATGAGGAACTCCCTGCTGTCCAGGCCAAGCCGGACCGCGACCACGATGAGCAGGACCCCGATGGCCATCGAGGCCGCACCGTCCCAGACCGGTGATCCGGTCACCTGCCGCAGGGCCAGGCCGGCCGCGGCGAGCACGAGGCCGATCATCGCGGCCGAGTCCTCGAACAAGGTGGTACGGACCGTGGTGTCCGGGCTGCTCCGCACCTGGTCGAGCATCTCGGTGTGGCTGCGGCGCGCCTCGGCCCGGTACTGCTGCAGCACCCGGACCAGTGACGTCCCCTCGGCCAGGCCAGCGACCACCAGGACCAGGTAGGCCAGCAGCGGGTTTTCGCTGCCCTTGTGCCCGAGCGCGAGCAGGCCCTCGAAGATGGAGAACCCGGCACCGGCGATGAAGATGCCGAACGCCGCGAGCAGCGACCAGAAGTACCGCTCCTGGCCGTAGCCGAACGGGTGGCGGGCGTCGGCGGGCCGCGCCCCCCGGCGCAGCGACGCCCAGCGGAACCCCTGGTTGAGCGTGTCCGCGGCGGAATGGGCGGCCTCCGCGAGCATGGCGCTGGAACCCACCAGGATCCCCGCCGCGAGCTTGACGGCCCCGACGAAGATGTTCGCGGCGCCCGCGATCAGCACGGTGCGGCCCGTGGCCGACTGTTCCGCCATGCGTTTCCTCCCTGCGCGTCCCGGACGACCCTGCCCTCGCCGAGCCGCGCAAACATCACGCGGGCCGGGGTTACCAGACCCAGGCGGGGCGCCCGGAGTGCGGATTGCCGGGAATTGCACGGCCCGGCGATTAGATCGCGGCTGCGCGGGCAGGCGGAGGGCCTGTGGCTGGATCGGTCCGGCTGGTTCGGCTATGCCCAGGTCAGATCAGCCCAGGACGAGAAATTCGAGGCCCCGATGACTGTGATGGACAACCGCGCGGGCTGGTGGTCACGCGCCGCCTGCGCCAAGGCCGACCCCGAACTCTTCTTTCCGATCTCCCATTCGGGCCCCGCGCTGCGGCAGGTCACCAGGGCCAAGGCGGTCTGCGCGCGCTGCCAGATCCAGCCGCAGTGCCTGCGTTATGCGCTTGACGCCGGTTCGATCCAGGGAGTGTGGGGCGGCACGACCGAGGAGGAGCGCCGGCGGCTGATCCGGCGGGAGCGGCGCGCCCGCGTCCCGGCGCTGCAGGGCCACGCGGGTTTCCGGCCTCGCGTGCCGGAAGCAGCCCGGGCACGGTGACCCAGACGGGAGAGGCCGACGCGGCCCGCCCGGGAGAGACCGAGGCGGAACGCGGCGACCGCAACCTGATCGAACTGCTGCAGGAACTTCGGGTAGCGGGCCTGGGTGTCCAGGTGCTGTTCGGGTTCCTGCTCTCGATCCCGTTCACCACCAGGTTCGTCAAGCTCAGCCAGGCACAGCACGGGCTGTACGTGGTCACGCTGGTGCTGGCCGCGGTCGCCACCGCCCTGCTGCTGGCGCCGGTCGCCTACCACCGGCTGGTGTTCCGGCGCCATCGCAAGGAGCAACTCGTCAAGGACGCCAACATTCTGGCGATCCTCGGGCTGGCCGCCGTCGGGCTGGCCGTCTCGGCCGCTGTGCTGCTGGTGGTCAGTTTCGTGGACCACGGCGCGACGGTGGTGTTCGTCACGCTGTTCGTGGTGTGCCTGTTCGCGGTGCTGTGGTTCGTGCTGCCGCTCGCCCGCCGCCGCACCCGGTTCCCCTCGTAGCGGCGAATTGACCAGCGGGTGTGGACGCCGATGGCGGTGAACGTGCAGGAAACAGAGATCAAGTACGACGCGCCCCCCGGCGCGGGGCTGCCGGGACTGGATCGCTTGCCGGGGGTGGCGGCCATCTCCGGGCCTGAGGAACAGCGGCTCGAGGCCGAGTATTACGACACCGGCGACCTGCGGCTGCTGCGGGCGGGCATTACGCTGCGCCACCGGTCCGGTGGCGACGACGACGGCTGGCACCTGAAGCTGCCAACCGGCGACAGCACCCGCAGGGAGATCCGGCGGCCGCTCGGCGGGACCGGGCGCCAGGTGCCCGGTGAACTGGCCGGGCTGGTGCGGGTGCACACCCGGGGCGCGCCGGTCAAGCCCGTCGCCCGGATGACCACGACCCGGCGGCGCCTGGTCCTGCTCGACAAGGCGGGGGAGTCGCTCGCCGAGGTCGCGGCCGACGACGTCGCCGCGCAGGCGCTTGGCCCCACCGCTGCGGTGTCCCGGTGGCAGGAGGTCGAGGTGGAGCTGACCGGTGGTGACCGGCGGCTGCTCAAGGCGGCCGGTGACCTGCTGCGGCACGACGGCCTGCGCCCGGCGGGGCGGGCGGCCAAGCTGGAACGGGCGCTCGCCGGCCGGCTCCCAGGGCCCGGTCAGCCTGCCGCGTCCCCGTCGGCCGGCCAGGTGGTGCTGGCCTATCTGCGGGCGCACGCGGATCGGCTGAAGGCGCTGGATCCGCTGGTGCGCCTCGACGAGCCCGACGCGGTCCATCAGATGCGCGTGGCCAGCCGGCGTCTGCGCGGCACGCTCCGCTCGTTCGGGCGCATCCTGCCCCGTGACGCCACCGCGGGGCTGGGCGCCGACCTCAAGTGGCTCGGCGGCGTGCTCGGCGTGGCCCGCGATGGGGAGGTGCTGGCCGCCCACCTGCGGGCCGGGCTGCGCGAGGCGCCCGTGGAACTGCGCCTCGGCCCCGTGGACGCGCGGATACAGGGTCATTTCGCCTCGATACGCGCGGCCGCACGGACCGAGTTGCTCGCCGTGCTGGACTCGGAGCGGTATTTCTCGCTGCTGGACGACCTGGACCGGCTGCTGGCCCGGCCACCGCTCACCCCGGAGGCGGCCCGGCCGCCCGCCGAGCTGCTCCCGGCGGCCGCACGGCGCGCCCGCCGGCAGGCGTCCCGGCGGATGCGGCGGGCCTGGCACGCGGCCCCCGGCCAGGCGCGGAACGAGGCACTGCACCGGGCGCGCAAGTCGGTCAGGCGGGCCCGCTACGCGGCCGAGGCGATGGCTCCGGCGACCGGCACGAAGGCCGCCCGGTTCGCCCGGCGGATGAAGCGGGTCCAGTCCGTGCTCGGCGAGCACCAGGACTCGGTCATCGCCCGGGCCGTGGCGCGGGATCTCGGCGTTAGCGCGCACCTGGCCGGGGAGAGCGCGTTCAGCTACGGCCTGCTGTACGAGCGCGGCGTGTGTGCCGGCGAGCGGCTCCAGGCCCAGGCTCGCCGCATCTGGAAGAAGGCATCCCGCCCGTCTCGCTGGCCCCGCTAGGGGTTCTCCGCCGCGATCTTGACGGCTGGCCGGCCAGCCCCGCCCCGCGACGGTGCTGGCCCGTTGGCGCTCAGCGCGCCGGCCGCCGCGCGGGGACCAAGCACCGGCGCTCGGCGCCGATCGGGACCCGGTGGACGAAGTCGGACAGGCGGCAATGGAACACCCGCAGGGTGTCCTCCGGGCCCAGGGACATGCGGTAGGAGAGCTTCGGCGAGAACCGGCCGGGGATCTGCAGCAGGCGCCCCTTGCCCTGGTTGAGGTAGTCCCCGCCGAAGACCACGGTGAAGTGACGGTCCAGCCACGACAGCACGAACCGCGGGATGAGCGGGTCGTTCGTGCCGGCCTGGCCGTAGTTGGAGCCGGGGATGGCCGTGGCGAGCGGCTGGAAGCCGGGCAGGTGGTCGCGGAACTGCTGGATGCCCCACAGTTCGTTGCCGGTGAGCTGCTGCTGGAACTGGGCGAACGTCTCCAGGTGGCCGGGGCGGCCCGGGTGCCCCGGCCGGCCCGTCACGGCCGGGAGGTATTGCAGGTAGGCGAACCGGGCACCGGTGGCGCCAGTGTTGCTGACCTGGACCTTTTCCGGCCCGTAGCCGAAGTGGGACGCGACGTCCCAGGTGGTGCCGTGGTACATCTGGGCCAGTTCGGCCCAGGACACGCTGAACCCGGGATGCCCGGTGACCCAGCCCGGCACGGCGAGTTCGGTCGCGTGGAAGCCGTAGTTCCGCAAGATGCCGTTCGCGGCCAGGTAGGCGTCCTGGCGCCCGTCGTCGAAGGTGAGCAGGACCGGCCGCTCGGGCAGGCCCCGCAGGCTGCCGTGCACGTAGGCCGCGTACTGCCGGAGGGTCAGCGGGTGGAACCCGCCGAGCTTGAGCGCGCGCATCTGCGCGGCGAACAGGGCGCGGGGGGTGGTGAGGTAGCTCGGCCGGCCGCCGATGCTGTGGTACATCAGCACCGGCACCACATCCCGGTAGCCGGGAAACGACAGCCACGGCCGCCACACAGCCGACTGGCTCGCCGCCGGCTGGCCGGCCGCCGCCGGGCGCGCCCCGGTCCGGGCGTGCCCGCCACTCGCATGACCGGCTCCCCGGGCGAAGTACAGCCAGCCCACCAGGGCGATGGCCGCGGCGCAGGCCAGCACGCCGCCGCCGGCCAGCCTGCGGGCCCAGGCCGCGTCCAGGCTGCGAGTCCCGCCTTTGCGTAGCACCTTGTTGCTCCGTTCACATCTGCCCGCGGCGCCGGGTGCCGTGGGGGAATGGGCAGGGAGCCACCCATTGGCGCCGTTCCGGCGCTGCTCACGGGTGATTCCAGGGGATGTTGTGAGCGTAGCGTAAGCAAAGCACTACGTTTCGTAACTTGATGATGATGTCAGCCGGGCATGGCAGGAAGGTTGCGGCGCGGTGGGCCGGCCGGGAAGTCTTGGCGGGTGGCGGCGTGGCCGGCTGGGCCGGGCGGGCCTGCCTGGCGCCGCCCGGCCGGACGAGCCGTGATCAGCGCCGCCGGCGGCGTGCCGCGAGCCAGGCGAGGATGAGGGCGGTCGCCGCGAGCGCCGCCGCGGCGGCCTTCCCGCGGTGACCGCGCACGATGACCACCGCCCGGCCGGCGGACCGCTGTACCGGTGCGGGCGTGATGTCGCGGACGGCACGGCCCGCCGCGGCAGCCCGGCTGGCGACCTGGCCGGCCACCGGGGCGCCGGCGCCCTGGGCGGCGTTCTTGGCCTGGGCCGCCTTGGCCGCGGCCTCGTCGCGCAGTTCCCCGGCCTGCTCGGTCACCTTGTCCTTGGCCGCGCGGGCCCTGCCGCGCAGGTTGCCGGTGACCTCCGCGCCCCGGCGCCGCGCCCGGCCCTTCACGTCGGCCTTCGCGGCCAGTGCCTCGACGGTCTCACCAAGCTGCTCCCGGGTGCGCTCGATCTCACCGGCGAGGGCTTCTTCCTCTGGTGTGCGGCTGCCCGCGGCGTCGCTCATCGGTGTGCACTCTCCTTGATCTGCTCCACATCGGCCTTGACGCTTTCCGCGGCCCGGCGGGGCACCGGCGGCGTCGCCTTCTTGATCTGGCCCTTCCCGGCCAGCGCGGCGATGCCCGCGGCGGCGAACAGCGCCACGCCGATGATCAGCGCCGCCAGCCACGGGCGCAGCACCCCGGCCAGGGCGATGATCGCCGCGGCCAGCAGGCACCCGGTCCCGTACAGGGCCATGACGCCGCTGCCGCCGAACAGGCCCGCGCCGCGCGCGGCGGTCTTGGCCTTGCCGGCCATCTCCAGCATGGCCAGCCTCACTTCATCCCTTACGAGCTGCGAGATCTCCTCGGACAGCTGCTTGACCAGCTGACCGGTCGACGCGTCCCGTTCACCGCCCGACGGCGGCTGGTTGCCTAGGACTGTCATCCCCACATGTCCTTCCTGTTGTCGGCCGCGACCACCGGGGCACGGCCTGCCGGTTATGCCGCGAGCCGCCGCAGCGACTCCTGCGCCCGGGCCAGCCCGGGCCGCCGCCTGGCCATCCCCGCCCAGGGGCCGCCCGCCCGGCCGGCCCCGCCGATCCGGGCCGGCACGGTGCGCAGCGTGAACTGCCCGGGCCGCAGCGCCTCGTCGTCCAGCTCGTCCCAGCTCAGTGGCGTGGCCACCGGGGCGCCGGGGCGGGCACGGACGGAGTAGGGCGCGACGGCGAGCTGGGCGTAGGCGTTGCGCATGATGTCCGCGTAGATGCGCGGGCCGCGCTTGTCCTTGCGCTGCTCGGTGGTGACCAGGTCCGGGTTCCGGGCAGCGAGCAGTTCGGCGGCCTGGCGGGCGAACCCGCGCACGGTGTCGAAGTCCTGCCTGGCGTTCAGCGGCACGTGGATGTGCAGCCCCTTGCCGCCGGTGGTCTTCACGAACGCGGGCAGGCCCAGCTCCCCGGTGAGCAGCTCGCGCAGCCGCAGCGCGCACACCCGCACGTCGCCGAACCGGCGGTCGTCCGGCGGGTCCAGGTCGAAGATCAGCTGGTCCGGCTCGCGGATATGGTCCAGCCTGGACAGGAAGGCGTGCAGCTCGATGCATGCCTGGTTGGCCAGGTACACGATCGTCGCGGGCTTGTCGCAGACGACCTGCCGCAGCGAGCCGCCCTCCTTGCGGACCCGTGCCCGGGTGATCCAGTCCGGGAAATAGCCCGGCACGTTCTTCTGCACGATCCCGCCGGAAGCGATGCCGTCAGGGAAGCGCGTCATGGAGACCGGCCGGTCCCGCAGCAGCGGGACCATCTCCCCGGCCACGGCCCGGTAGTACGCCACCAGGTCGCCCTTGGTGATGCCGTCCTCGCCGAACAGCACCTTCCGGGTATTGGACAGCGCCACGGTCACCCGGCCCACGCGCACCTTGTCCCCGGCCATCAGCGGGCCACCTCCCGTGTCACCGTGGCCGGGTCCTTGTCCCGGCGCAGCCCCAGGTACCGGGGGTGCCGCAACTGGCCCGCGCCGGTCCATTCGGTGAACGCCACCTGGACGACGAGCTTCGGCTCGGCCCAGTGCACCCGCGACTTCGGCAGCGCGCCGCGCGCGAACGCGGGCCGGGGCCGTTCCAAGCGGCCGAGCGTGCGCCGCAGGCTGGCCAGGGCCGCCTCGTCGAAACCGGTGCCCACCTTGCCCGCGTAGGTCAGCCGGCCCTCCCCGTCGAAGTAGCCGAGCAGCAGCGCGCCGAGTCCGCTGCGGGTGCCCTGTGGGTCGGTGAAACCGCCGATGACGAACTCCTGGCTGTTCTCGCACTTGAACTTGAGCCAGTCCCGGCCGCGCCCGGACCGGTACGGTGCGTCGGCGCGCTTGGCGATCACGCCTTCCCAGTGGTTGCGGCACGCGTATGCCCAGTAGGCCATGCCATCGGCGTTGCGGTGGGGGGTGTACCGCAGCGGCCCGCCGAACGACAGCAGCCGCCGCAGGATCCGCTTGCGCTCACGCAATGGCAGGTGCCGGACATCGGTGCCGTCCGCGCGCAGCACGTCGAACAGGTAGTAGTAGACGGGCACGGCCCGGCGCAGTTCCGGTCCCGGGTCGCGGACCCCCAGCCGCCGCTGCAGCCTGGCGAAGCTGGTCGCCTGGCCGGCGAACGCGACCACCTCGCCGTCCACCAGGAAGTCGTGGGCCTGCTGGGCCGCCAGCGCCCCGGCCAGTTCCGGATAGGTGCCGGCCGCCTGCTGGCGGTTGCGGGTCAGCAGGCTCACCCGGCCGCCGCTCCGGATGGCCAGGCAGCGCTCCCCGTCGAACTTGCGCTCGTACAGCCAGCCCGGGTTGGAGAACCGGTCGTGGGTGAGCGCGGCCAGTTCGGGTTCCACCCACCCGGCCGGCGTCCCGGCGGAGGACGGGTTCCCCCGGCCTTCCGTATCGCTCATTTCCGCTTCCCCCGGGTGAGCTCGCCGATCCGCTTGCCGGACCGCACCGACTCCGGCTGGCTGCGCACCGGGTTGCGGCGCCGGTCGGCGAACTCGTCGCCGGACTTGACCAGCAGCCACTGGCCCTTGCCGCGCCGCCGCATCCGGGTCAGCGAGTACCGGCCGCGGAGCTTGCGGCCGTGCAGGTCGAACGTGACGTGGCCGCGCTCGATGGCCGCGGCCGCGTCGACCGGGCGGTCACGGTCATCGTGGCTGCGGTTGACGTAGTACCCCCGGTCCCAGACGATGACCGGCCCGGCGCCGTACTCGCCCGGCTCGATCACGCCCTCGAAGTCGGCGTACTCCAGCGGGTGGTCCTCGGTAGCCACGGCCAGCCGCTTGTCCCCGGGATCCAGCGACGGCCCCTTGGGCACCGCCCAGGACTTCAGCACGCCGCCTGCTTCCAGCCGGAAGTCGTAGTGCTCGGTGCTGGCGTCGTGCTGCTGCACCACGAACCGGGGCCGCGCACCGCGGCGGCCGCGGCCCCCGTGCGGCTCGCCGGTGCGGCCGAAGTCCCGCTTGCGGCGGTATTCGTCCAGCGCGGGCCCGCCGTCCTGCTTGCCTGTGGGCCGGCTTGGCATCGGCACCTGCTCCCTTTCATTGAGATACGGACCGTCGTGGCACCCGGGGGCCCACGGCCTGACCGGTCGTCCGTGGCCGGGCGATCACCGGCCGCTACCCGCGAGCCGGGTGGTTACACCAGGTCGAAGTGATCCCGGGCCGGGCCGGTGCGCGTGGTCGGGCGCCCGTGCGCCACCCGGGCGGGGGAAATCCCCCCCGGAAGAGGGGCACTAGCCACGTTCCGGCGGGGGCGCCCCGGTTCCTAGCGTGGCTTCTGACGGCACGCGCCCCGCGTGCCGCCCGCCGGGCCCGCGGCGCGACGCGGGCGCAGGAGGTGACGACGATGATCGAGGCCCGGGGCCTGACCAAGCGCTTCGGCCCGCGGCGCGCGGTCGATGGGCTGAGCTTTGACGTGCGGCCCGGCCGGGTGACCGGCTTCCTCGGCCCGAACGGCGCCGGCAAGTCCACCACGATGCGGCTGATCCGCCGGGTGGACGAGGTGCTCGGCCTGGTCGGGCTCGGCGAGGTGGCCGGCCAGCGCGCGGGGAAATTCTCACTCGGCATGGCACAGCGGCTGGGCATCGCCGCGGCGCTGCTCGGTGACCCGCCGGTGCTGCTGCTCGACGAGCCGGTCAACGGCCTGGACCCGGCGGGCATCCACTGGATCCGCGACCTGCTGCGGTCGCTGGCCGCACAGGGCCGGACCGTGTTCGTCTCCAGCCACCTGATCAGCGAGATGGCGCTGATGGCCGAGCACGTCGTGGTGATCGGGCGGGGGCGGCTGCTCGCCGACGCCCCGGTCGCCGACCTGGCCGCCCGCGCGCCGTCCCTGGAGGACGCGTTCCTCGCGCTGACCGGCGCCAGCACCGAGTACCAGGCACGGGAGGGCTGAGCCATGGCCGCGGCAACCAGGCAGGCGCCGGCCGGCCACTACCGGTTCCGGCACGTCGCCCGGATGGAATGGATCAAGCTGCGCAGCCTGCGGTCCACCTGGTGGACGCTGGCGATCACGGTCGCCGGGGCGACCGCCATGGCCATCCTGATCGGCACCAACACCCGCAACGCGGCGGGTGACCTGACCAACAACGCGCTGGCCGGCATCGTGCCGGGCCTGCTGCTGGCCGGGGTGCTCGGCGTGCTGACCATGACGGCCGAGTACACCTCGGGCATGATCCGGGCCACGCTGGCCGCCGTGCCGGGCCGGCCGCTGGTGCTGGCCGCGAAGGCCGCGGTGTTCGGCGCGGTGGCGCTCGGCGTGGGGGAGGCGGCGGCGTTCATCGCCTTCTTCGCCGGCGGCGCCGCGCTGCGGCACGGCATCGCCGCCCCGTCGCTGAGCCAGCCGGGGGTGCTGCGCGCGGTGGTGCTGGCAGGTGCCAGCTACAGCCTGATCGGCCTGCTCGGCGTCGGCCTCGGCGCCATCATCAGGCACACCGCGGCCGCCATCGCCGTGCTGGCAGGCGGGGTGTACCTGGCCGCGCAGTTCATCGGCGCCGTGGCCCACGGCGCGGCGAAGTTCATGCCGGTGCTGATCATCGGGAACTCGCTGACCACGACCCAGCCGCAGAACTGCACCCCCGGCCCGGGGCAGTGCCTGCAATTCTTGTCGGCGTGGGCCGGGCTGGGGATGCTTTGCCTGTACGCCGCGGTGGTGCTGGGTATCGGGGCCTGGCTGCTGGCCCGCCGGGATGCCTGAGTCTCGCCGGTGCCCGGCCGGGCTGCCGGATCCTCGCCGCAGACCGGCCGGGTGCCGGAGCACCGGTCACGGAATGGGGACAATGAGGTTATGGGCACAGCACGGCTGAGCGGCCAGGCCCTGCGGGAACTGCCCCGGCAGCTATCACGATTTCGGATTATGCGATATCGCAGTAACTCGGCGATGCCCGGCCGGGCCCTGCGGGATCTGGCGTTCTGCGCCATCGAGGGCCCGCTGGGGGTCCTGATTCTGGCCGTGCTGGCGGCGCTGCCCGTCGTGGGGCTGTTTGTCTCGGTGCTGACCGGCGCCGGTGCCCCGCCGCGGGGAAGCACGGGCCGTCACCCGGCCCACGTCAGCGGCGTCCTCCCGGCCGCTGTCGTGACGCTCGTCGTGATGCTGCTGGCCCTGCTTGTGTTGCTCCCCTGGGCCGCCCGGCGGTTCGGCGCGGTGCACCGCGGCCTGGTGGCGCGGCTGCTCGGCGAGCGGATCGCCGCGCCGCCGCCGCTGCGCCGGGGCCGCGGCCCGGCGCAGCGGCTGACCGCAACGCTGCGCGACGGCCCCGGCTGGCGGGCCGCGGCCTACCTGCTGGTGAAGCTGCCGGTCACGGTGGCCGAGCTGTACGCGGCCTTCCTGGCCGGCGCCGGGCTGGCCAACCTGAGTTACCCGTTCTGGTGGCCGCTGTTCCGCAACCACCCCCCGGGGGTGCGGCTCGGGCCGGTGGGCGTGCTCACCCCGTTCGGCGCGTTCCGGGTGGCCACCTTCCCCGGCACGTTCGCGGCCTTCGCGGCCGGCGCGGCGATGATCCTCACCGCCCCGTGGCTGGCCCGGGCGGCCTGCGCCGCGGACCGCTGGCTGATCCGCGGCATGCTCGGCCCCGGCGGGCTCGCTCAGCGGGTCGCCGACCTGGAGCAGGCACGGGCGCTGGCCGTGGACGACTCGGCCGCACTGCTCCGCCGCCTGGAACGGGACCTGCACGACGGGGCGCAGGTCAGGCTGGCGACGCTGGCCATGCACCTGGGCATGGCCAAGGAGAAGCTCGGGGAGGACGGGGAGATGCCCGACGCGGCGGCGGTGCGGGAACTCCTCGATGCCGCGCACCGGGGCGCCAAGGACGCGCTCACCGAACTGCGCGGCCTGGCCCGGGGCATCCACCCGCCGGCGCTCGACAACGGCCTGGCCGACGCGCTGGCCACGCTCGCGGCGGGCAGTGCCATCCCGGTGGACCTCCGGGTACACGTTCCGGTCCGCCCCACCGCCGCGATCGAGACGATCGCCTATTTCTGCGCGGCCGAACTGCTCGCGAACGCGGCCAAGCACAGCTCCGCGACCAGGATCGAGGTCCGGGTCACCGGGCGGGCGGACACGCTGCTGCTCGAGGTCGGCGACGATGGCACCGGCGGCGCCGACCCGGCCCGGGGGAGCGGCCTCGCGGGCCTGGCACAGCGGGCCGCGGTGGTGGACGGCAGGCTGAGCGTCAGCAGCCCGCCCGGTGGCCCGACGCGGATCACCGCCGAACTGCCGCTACGAGCGTGAGGGAGGGGCATTGGCGCTCCGGGTCGTGATCGCCGAGGACGCCGCCCTGTTCCGGGCCGGGCTGGTCCGGCTGCTCGAGGACCGCGGCCATCAGGTCTGCGCCGCGGTCGCCGACGGTGATGCGCTGCTGGCCGCGGTGGCGCGGTGGCGGCCGGACGTGGCGGTCGTGGACATCAGGATGCCGCCGACGCACACCGACGAGGGCCTCCGCGCGGCGCTGCGGCTGCGCCGGGACCACCCGGGGACCGGCGTGCTCGTGCTCTCCCAGTACATCGAGACCAGGTATGCGACCAGGCTGCTGGCTGGCAGCGCCGCGGGCGTCGGCTACCTGCTCAAGGACCGGGTCGCGGACGTGGCGGAGTTCGCCGGGGCAGTGGACCGGGTCGCCGCGGGCGGCACCGCGCTCGACCCGGAGGTGGTCAGCCAGCTGGTCCGGTCCAGCAGCCACGCGGCGGGCCTGGCCACGCTTACCGCCCGCGAGCGCGAGGTGCTCGCGCTGATGGCCGAGGGCCGGTCCAACGCGGGCGTCGCGGCCGCGCTTGTCATCTCGGCCGGCGCGGTGGAGAAGCACGTGGCCAGCATCTTCGCCAAGCTTGGGCTGCCGGTCAGCGAAGCGGACAACCGCCGCGTGCTCGCGGTGCTGCGCTACGTGGGCGGGTGAGGAGCCCGGCGACCGCCCTGGCCTCATGCGACGATCGTCTCTTCCAGGCTGATCAGGTTCGGCGGCGGCTGCAGGCCGAGCTCGGCCAGGGCGGCGCGCGCCCGCCGCACCACCGTCAGCGCGGCCCCGCGGCGGCCCTGCTCCAGCAGCGCGGTGGCGGCCCGCAGGTACCTGGCGTCGTCGTAGGGCGCGAGGTCGATGGTCAGCTCGATGACCCGCCGGGTCTCGTCCAGGTCGCCGCGCGCCGCGGCCGCGTCGGCGCACAGGTCCAGCAGCGCCAGCATGGTCCGGCGGGCCCGGTCCCGTGGCCCGCGGGCCCACTCCTCGTACAGGTCGTCGGGCAGCACGTCGCCGCGGTACCGGGCGACGGCGGCCCGGGCCACGGCCACCGCCAGGGCCGGCTCGGCCAGCCCCAGTGCCAGTGCCCGCCGGCCCTCGGCCTCGAACAGCCCCAGGTCGATCTGCACCTCGGGGGCCAGCAGCAGCAACTCGCCCGCCCGCGCGATCACCTCGCCGGCCTCGGCGCGCTGCCGGTTCAGCACGGTGCGCAGGCGGTTGCGGCCCGCTTCCCGGCCGGCCTCCGGCCACAGCGCGTCGATGGCCACCTCCACCGGGATCCGGCCGCCGGAGACCGCCACCAGCTTCAGCAACTGCGTCCCCTGGCCCGGGCTCAGCGGTACCGGCCGGCCGCCCCGGGTCAGCGCGAACCGCCCGAGCACCGAGACCGACACCGGCAGGGCGGCCGCTTCCAGGGCCAGGGCCGCGGGCTGGCCGGTCTCCACGGCCAGGCCGAGCAGCTCCTCGGTGATCGCGCCTTCCTTGGTGTAGGGCAGGTGCGCCAGGCCCAGCCGGGCCGCCTCCTCGAAGGCACGGGCCGCCAGTGCCCCGGCGTCGGCGCTGCCGCGCCGGAACGCCGCGTAGGCGCGCAGCAGGGTGAGCCGCCAGTACTCCCGCGGCGCGACCTGGTGGCCCGGCGCGGCCAGCAGCTTCTCCTCGGCGAGTTGCGCGTCGCCGTGCCGGGCCAGCAGCGCGGCCTCGGCCATGGCGATCAGCGGCTCGGCGTCCTGTGGATCCGCCTGGGCCCGCCGGAGGTAGTCGATGGCCAGCGCGCCGTGCCCGGCCCGGTCCAGGCAGTCGGCCGCCTCGGCGAGGAACTCGGCCCCCGCGTGGGTCCACCAGATGCCCTTGTGCACCTCGGCCAGGCGGACCTGTTGCAGCGTCTCCGCCGCGTCCCGGCGCTGCGACGCCGACAGGGCGAGCAGCCAGTGGCTGTAACCGTGCAGGATCTCCGCGTGGGACAGGTCAGAGGCCACCCGCAGGATCTCCCGGACATCCGCCTCGCACTGGTCGTGCCTGCCCAGCTCGATGGCCACCTCGGCGTGGAAGATCAGCAGGTAGGCCCACTTGCGGGGCCGGTCCACCACCAGGCTGAGCCCGGCTTCCAGACGCTCGAGCGCGTGGTTCGCCTCGCCACGCGGATAGTCGATCCACATCGCCTGGTAGGGCACCAGCCCGGCGCGGGCGGTCCGCATGCCGAGCTGGTCGAACAGCCGGGCCGCCCGGTCGAAGTACTTCTCCGCGTCCCGCAGCGCGGCCAGGTCGCGGCGCCCCTCGGCGTCGAGCTTCCAGCAGTTCGCGCGGCCAAGCACGGAGAACGCGCGGGCCCGGGTGAGCCACTCGTCACGCTCGCAGGCGGCGAGCACCCGCTGTGCCGAGTCCTCGGCCTTCTCGTACTGGATGTCCCTGACCAGGTCGCTGGCGCGCTCGGCGACGATCGCGCGGATCAGCCGGTGGTCGCCGGTCTGCCAGGCGATGGCGGTGGCCCGCTCCAGGGCCTCGTTGCGCTGGTCGATCATCGTCGCGGTCTCACAGCTCAGCGCGAAGTGCATGAGCAGGGCCGGGTGCTCCTCGATCGCCGCGGCGGGCAGCCGGTCGATGACGGCCTGGAACTCACGCACGTCGAGGGCTTCGATCGCGGCGGGGGAGCCTTCCGCCAGCATCCGGGCGGCCGAGCCGGCGTCGCCGAACGCGAGCATGAGCTGGAGGGCCGCGCCGAGCTGGCCGCGCCGCGCGTATTCGCCGGCGGCCCGCCGCAGCACCGCGGGATCCGGGGCGCGGAGCGTGGCGAGGTAGTCGCGGACCGGCCCGGGCAGGTCCCACCAGTCGTCCTGGCCGGGGGTGAACGGAATCCCGGCGGCCAGGGCGCGGCGGAAATAGCCCTCGATCTCGGTGGCCGTGTTCACCGTCGGCGCGTCGATCAGCGGCAGCCTGCCGACCTGGGCGAGCAGCTGGCGCTCGGCCGGCGTGAGCGTGTCGAGCGCCTCGTGCAGGATCGTCGCGACCGCGCTGAACGGCTGGTCCGGGTCGGTCGCGGCGGCCAGCACGCTCACGTCCTCGCCGGTGCGGCGGGCCCGGGCCGCGGCCAGCGCCGTCGCGGCGGTCCACCCGCCGGTCGCCCGTTCCAGCCGGGCCACCTCGGCCGGGCCGATGTCCAGCCCGAAGCCGGCCCGGCACAACTGCAGCGTCTCATCCGGCCGCAGTGCCAGGTCGGCGGCGGACAGCTGGACGCAGTCCGCCCGGCGCAGCCGCGCGGTCCCGTCCGGCAGCCGCCTGGCGAGCACCACCAGGTGCTGGTCCGGCCGCAGTTGCTCGGCGAGGCGCTCGATCAGCAGGCCGGCGCCGCGGCCCGCGTGGTGCGCGTCGTCCACGATGAACGTGCACCGCTCGCTGGCCAGCGCGCCGAGCAGGGCATCGACCGCGCCGGTGGCGTCCTCACCTGCCTCCGCCATGGCAGCCGCGGCTTCGGAGAAGCCCGCGTGCGAGGCCGCCGTGCGCAGCCGGGCGGCGAAAAGCTCGGCGGGCATGCCGCCCTCGTGCAGCACCACCTCGATGGCCACCGACCGCCACATGTCGGCAAGTTCCGCGCCCAGAACGGTCTTGCCGTATCCGGCCGCGGCCTCCACCACCACGACGCCGGCCTGTCGGCACTGGGTGGTCAGCCTCGGGCGCCGGATGTGGTGCGGGGGCAGACGGCCCAATTCGGAGCCTCTCTCAAGCACCTGCCGCCGGGCCGGCCCCGGGCGGCTGCTGCACGGAGTGTAAGAGTGCTATCCGCCGAAAATACCCGGCGTGTGACGTTCGTGTGACGGCCCTACGCAAAGTTGCCGGTGAGCCGTCCCTTGCTGGCTGGAGGGGAAGGCGGGAGCGGAGCAGGGCCGCCAGGCCCGCCGGTGCGGAAGACCGGGTGACCACTGCTGGCACCGTCTCCTGGCCTTGCCGGGCCTGATTGGCGGGCGGCCCGGGCGGCGCGCCGCCGGTCACCTCCGGGGGGGATAGAGGTAACCGGCGGCGCGCTCGCGAACCTACCTGACGCACCTTTCG
>WNGJ01011417.1_pt1 | contig 16769 bp, 21 predicted proteins | sample 5400611 | NCBI WGS metagenome assembly WNGJ01 (sample SAMN13153375, study PRJNA577476) | soil metagenome | isolation source: 40 cm soil or saprolite under Garry oak tree replicate 1 | place: USA:California | collected 2016-06-15 | reverse complement strand
GGCTACGGCTACACCAAGGAATATCCTGCCGAAAAGTTCTACAGAGACGTTAAACTTTGCACGATTGGCGAAGGGACAAGCGAAATCCAGCGGCTCGTGATTGCGAGAGAGATATTGAAATGATGGGATCAGCCGCGAAGTACGCCAATTACGCTAGTTTGGCGTAATTCGTGGCTCTTCTCAGGGTAATAATGGACAAGGGTCTTTTAGAGGATTTCTTCAAAGGTGACACCCGTGCGTTGGCGCGCATGATCACTCGGGTGGAAAATCGCTCGGCCGACAGCATTGAACTCTTGCGGCAATTGTTTCCCCATACCGGGCGTTCGGACGTCATCGGCATAACTGGTAGTCCCGGATCGGGCAAAAGCTCGATGGTCGATCGGCTTGCGGTGGCTTACCGGCGCAACGGCAAATTGCTCGGGATTGTCGCGGTCGATCCGAGCAGCCCCTTCACCGGCGGCGCTATTCTCGGCGATCGTATTCGAATGCAGACATTGGGAGTCGATCCCGGCATCTACATCCGCAGCATGGCGACTCGCGGACACCTTGGAGGCCTGGCACGAACAACTGCGGATGTGGTCACCGTGCTTGATGCCGCGGGAAGAAATCCGATCATTGTGGAGACCGTAGGGGTCGGCCAGGACGAAATCGAAATCGTCAAATTGGCTGATGTTTCTGTGGTCGTCCTGGTCCCGGGCATGGGCGACGACGTCCAGGCGCTCAAAGCCGGCATCATGGAAATCGGCGACATCTTCGTCATCAATAAGTGCGACCGGCCCGGCACCGAAAAAATGGAGCGAGCCGTTCTGGCTATGCTTTCGCTGTCGAATCGCAGCGATGGGTGGTTTCCACCGGTGGTCAAAACTATCGCCACACAGGGTGAAGGCATCGATACGCTTGTTGAAAGTATTGATCGATGCCAACAGTTTTTCGAGAAGTCGGCTCTCCGGATTGAAAAGAAGCAGGCCGCGGCAAGGCAGCGTCTCTTGACGCTGCTTGAAGAGCGACTGATGGATACGGCCGTTCAAAAAGTTTTTCCGAACGGAGAGCTGAACAAAGTTGTGGAGCAGATCGCGGAGCGCCAGCAAGATCCGTATTCGATTGTCGAACAGATAGTCAACAATTCCCGCTTCGAACGGTATTAGTACCACTTTTGGAATTATCGTTTTGCAACACCCTCGAATCAGGAGGGGGATTAGACTTCATGAAGATTGATCACATCGGCATCGCCGTGAAATCGATATCGGATGCAGTGAAGGTGTACGAACAAGCGATGGGTCTGCAGGTTGCCGGTTACGACGAAGTGGCCGATCAGGGCGTTCGCGTAGCGATGCTCCATATTGGTGAGAGCGGGATCGAGCTTCTGGAGCCAACGCGGCCGGATTCGCCGATTGAAAAATTCATGTCGAAACGAGGTGAGGGCATTCATCATATTGCCGTGCGAGTCGACGATATTGAAGAAGCGCTCGAACGCGTCAAGGCATCCGGCGTCCGGGTGATCGACTCCGCGCCCCGCCGCGGCGCATACAATACACGCGTGGCATTTATTCATCCTTCTTCGACACACGGCGTCTTACTGGAACTGGTAGAACATGGCGAATGAAGTCCGAATCGGAATAATCGGCGGAAGCGGTTTGTACAAAATGGAAGGATTGACTTCGATCGAAGAGGTGGAAATCGAAACTCCCTTTGGAAAACCCTCCGATGCGTATCGCATCGGTACTCTCGAAGGCCAGCGGGTAGCGTTCCTGGCACGGCACAATCGCAATCACACGATCTCGCCTTCGGAACTCAACTTCCGTGCGAACATCTACGGCCTAAAAAAACTGGGAGTCGAGTGGATCCTCTCGGCAAGCGCTGTCGGCTCCCTGAAAGAGGAACTGCGCCCGCTCGACATCGTTTTGCCGGAACAATTCTATGATCGGACGAAAACCCGCATCTCCACGTTTTTTGGTGACGGAATCGTGGTGCACGTCAGCTTCGCCGACCCGGTCTGCTCTCGGCTTGGCGATGTCATAGAGCAGGGCGGACGGAGCGTGGACATTCCGATCAAACGCGGCGGAACCTACGTCTGCATGGAAGGACCTCAGTTCTCGACGAAGGCGGAATCCCAGGTCTACCGGAGCTTGGGCATGGCGCTCATCGGTATGACAAACCTTCAAGAAGCCAAGCTGGCGCGCGAGGCCGAGATCTGCTACAGCACCATCGCCCTCGTCACGGACTACGACTGCTGGCACCCTCAGCACGATGCGGTCACGGTCACCGAAGTCGTCCAGAATTTGAAGAAGAACAGCGAGAACGCCCAGAAGGTCATCCGGGCCGCTGTCAGACGCCTCCCCGTCGAACGTACATGCAAATGCCAGCAATCTCTTCAGCACGCCATCCTGACAGATCTTAAGAAAGTGCCGCAAGCAACGCGGGCGAAGCTAGAACTGCTGCTAAAAAAATACGTTTGAAAGGCGGCTAGAAATGAGCCGCGAATTGCGCGAATTACGCGAATGGGCCGCCCGCTATTATTGCCATCGCAGCGTCGGCAGTTCCCTGAGGCCCATTCGCGTAATTCGCGCAATTCGCGGCTAAAAACTTTGCCCAACAAGCCAAGACGCACGGACCTTGAACATTTTTATAAACGCTAATCACGAGCTCCGCTCCGGCTGGAAATTCGCCGTTTATGTCGCAATCTTCGTTCTTATTTGGATTGCTTCAGGGATAGCGGTGTCGGTACTTTATGCCAGGGCCAATCTGCCGGACGATCAACTCACGCTTCTCGCGCTGAATGAGGTGGCATTGGTCATCCCTGCCGTGACAGCGGTGTTCTTGATAGTCCGGCTTATAGATCGCCGTCCGCTGACGGTATTTGGTATAGGATTTGTGCCCCAGTGGCGCCGGCATCTGGGGACTGGTCTGGCTCTGGCCGCAGGGATGCTGGCGGTGCTTATGGCTGGATGTTTTGCATTCGGCTACGTCCGCATTGGGTGGACGGGCGGTCAGGTCCCCGTCCGGACATTGGCCGGCACTCTGGGAGTGCTGCTGTTGGCCGCAGGCAATGAAGAATTGATGTTTCGCGGATTCCCGCTTCAGGTCTTGATCGACGGTATGGGAACATGGCCGGCCGTGCTTTTCTTGTCCATTGTATTCGGCCTGGTTCATTTGAATAATCCGAATTCTTCATTACTGGGAACAGCAAACACGATGGTGGCAGGCATTTTATTGTCGCTCGCGTATGTTCGAACACGGTCCTTATGGTTCCCTTACGGTATCCACGTCGGCTGGAATGTTGGTCTTGGATTCATTCTGGGTTTTCCGTTATCCGGCGTGGATATCGCTTCCGTCTGGACGACGGGCATAGCGGGAAGAGACACTATTCTGGGCGGGGACTACGGCCCTGAAGGCGGGTTGCTCGCAACATTTATATTTGCCGCCTCGGCGGTTCTCGTTCAAAGCTGGAGGCGCGGAAGCGCAACAAATAAGGAGTAAAACCGAAAATGGCTGCATCCATTCTTGTTGTGGGCTCGGTGGCGTTCGACTCTGTAAAGACGCCGTTCGGGGAAGCCGAAGAAATACTTGGTGGCTCGGCAACGTATTTTTCTGTAGCTGCAAGCTACTTTGCGCCGGTGCGCGTGGTTGCCGTGGTCGGGACTGATTTTGGCGACAAACACGTCGAGATCTTCCGCAAGCATAAGATCGACATCGAGGGCCTCACGCGAACAGCGGGCAAGACCTTCCGGTGGAAAGGCGAATACGGATACGACCTCAACGAGGCTCGGACGCTGGACACGCAACTCAACGTCTTCGAGACTTTCAAACCGGTCATTCCCGAACAATATCGCTCTTCCGAATACGTTTTCCTTGGCAATATCGATCCTGAACTCCAGCTCAGCGTGCTCGAACAGATCAAGCGGCCTCGTGTGGTAGCCTGCGACAGCATGAATTTCTGGATCAAAGGCAGGCTCGACGCAGTCAAACGCACGATCGAACATGTGGATATCCTCATCATCAATGAGGCCGAAACCCGAATGCTTGCGGACGAACCGAATCTCGTACGGGCCGCAAACAAAGTGCGCGCGATGGGTCCCGAGACGCTGATCGTCAAACGAGGCGAGTACGGCGTCCTCATGTTCAACGGAAAGTCCATTTTCGGCGCCCCCGCATTCCCGTTAGAAGATGTCTTTGATCCCACTGGCGCGGGCGACTCCTTTGCCGGCGGCTTCATGGGCGCGCTCGCGCACGCTGGTGATGTGAACGAGCGGGTATTCCGGCGCGGCATCGTCTTCGGCTCGGTCATGGCGTCGTTTAACGTGGAGCAATTCAGCCTGAACCGGCTGACGAATCTCACTCGAGCCGAAGTTGACGAGCGTTTTCGTCAGTTCAAGGCGCTCACGCATTTTGAGGAATTGTGAGGCAATTGCGAATTTCGGATTGCGGATTTCGGACTTGGGGAACCCCTTGGCCAGCGATGGTTCCCTAAATTCGCAATCCGAAATCCGCAATCCGAAATCTTAATATGGATCCTTCCATCCCAATCAAGCTGCTGCTGGCCGCGATACTGGGCGGCATCATCGGTATCGAGCGGGAAATTCGCGACAAGCCAGCCGGCCTGCGAACCAATATTCTGATTTGTGTGGGCTCGACATTGTTCATGAGTATTTCAACCAAGGTTGCCCAACTGCTCGGTGGAGATCCGACAAGAATCGCAGCACAAATCATTTCTGGAATCGGATTTCTCGGGGCCGGTGCCGTCCTGCATTCCCATGGATTCGTACTGGGGCTCACGACGGCCGCAACAATTTGGGTTGTGGCGGGTGTGGGAATGGCGCTTGGATCGGGAATGTACCTCGTTGCCGTTTTCGCGACCGCGATGAGCCTTGTAACTCTCTACTTCCTATCCTTCATCGAAGACCGGATTCAGGGACGCAAAGCGTACAGTTATGCGCTCGTCGTGACCGATCTCAATCAAGCGCTAGCGTCCATCAATAGGGTTCTCCAAGAATGCTCCGTGACGGCCGTAAGCTTCAACTTCAAGAAGCGGGCCGGACACTATCGCGTTTGGTTCAACCTGCTTGTTCCCAAAGAGACAAACGTGAAGGTCATCCAGCGCCTATCGGAAGTGCCCGAAATAACCCAGGTCGAGACCGGCAGCAGCGCAAGGGACTTTGCTCAGGTAATGGCACCAACCGACGGTGAAGACGGGGACCGCATCGCATGATTCCGTTCGTCAAGACTCACGCGCTCGGAAACGATTTCATTCTCGTCGAACAAACTCCACACATTCCTGCGGACAAAGCCGAATTCGCCAGACGGATCTGCCAACGGAATTTCGGGGTCGGGGCCGATGGGCTTATCCTTTGGACTCCAGAGAACGATGCTTTCAGGATCAGAATTTTTAATCGGGATGGCAGCGAGGCCGAATGTTCAGGAAACGGCCTGCGCTGCGCGGCGGCCTACCTGATCGAATCGGGACGCTCGCCTGGAGAAGAAATCCGGCTCGAAACGATTTCAGGTGCATACATGCTGCGCCGTGCCGGGCGGCAATACGAGGCGGACATGGGCGTACCGGGCCTCGCGCCGGAAGACATTCCTTTTCTGCCGCCGGTTGCAATGAAACAAGTTGTGAATTATCCGTTGCCCGCCGACGGCGAATTGGTAGCGATCACGGCATGTTCGACGGGCAATCCGCATTGCTCGCTTTTCGTCGACGCGCAAAATGATTCTTATGTGGAAAAGCTCGGACCGCTGCTCGAACGGCATCCTGCCTTTCCACACCGGACGAATGTCGAGTTCATCCATATACTGAACTATAGTGAGATTGAAGTGTCGTTTTGGGAACGCGGAGTCGGCGTAACTTATGCATCGGGCACCGGTTCCTGCGGCGCCACCGTGGCTTCCATCTTGAATGGAAAGACAGGCCGGCAAGTCACGGTGCACACGAAGGCCGGCAGGCTGTCCGTAGAGTGGCTGGAGAACGGACGATTGAAGCTGACAGCGACGGCCAACATCATTGCCGAAGGAAATTACTTGGAACTGTGACTTCAAATCCACAATCCGAAACCCAAAACTCAAGATCCCCCTTCGACGTTGTCATCGTAGGCGCGGGCCCGTCGGGGCTGGCGTGCGCGATTGAAGCGAAAAAGCATCAGTTGCAATACACCGTGCTGGAAAAGGGTTGCATCACGAACTCCATTCTGCACTTCCCTACTCAGATGATCTTCTTTACGACGCCCGAACTGCTTGAGATTGGGGGTATGCCGCTGGTTTCCGACCGCGAAAAACCCACGCGAAACGAAGGGCTCAAGTATTACCGGAAAGTCGTCGCGGCCTACCAACTCGATGTTCATCAGTACGAAGAAGTGGTTCGAATTGAACAGCTCGAATCCCACGTTTTCCGGATCCACACAACCGAATCGGCATATGATGCCCGGAACATCGTGATTTCGATCGGATACTACGACAACCCAAACTTGATGGGTATTCCAGGCGAAGACCTACCGCACGTATCGCATTACTATACGGAAGCTCATCCTTTCTTTAATCGGGATGTGGTCGTCATTGGCGGGAAAAACTCGGCCGTCGAAACAGCGCTCGACTTGTTCCGAGGCGGAGCGAGAGTTTCACTAGTTCATCGCGGTGCGGCGTTAGGACAGACTGTGAAGTACTGGATCCGGCCCGATATCGAGAACCGGTTCAAGAAGGGCGAGATAATACCTCACCTCAACGCGAAGGTCCTCCAGATCACCAGAGACCATGTAAAGACCGCTCAAAACGGCACAACGAGCGAGATTCCCGCGCAGCATGTATTCGCGTTGACCGGTTACCATCCGTCGACGAAGTTCTTCGATCAGCTCGGCGTGCAATACGATCCGGACACACTTCGGCCACAATGCGATCCTCAAACATTCGAAACAAATGTTGAGGGTGTATATCTGGCAGGATCCGTGATCGGCGGCCGTCTAAACGGCGAAATATTTATCGAGAACGGACGGTTCCACGGGGAGGCTTTGATGAAAGCAGTCGCGGAAAATTCGGAGAAAATGGGGACGTAGCCCTATGTCCCCATTTTCTCCGCGTGGGCGGCTACGGCATCTTCGTACTTGTCGTGGATTTTGATCTCAAAAAACCCCTCGACCTGCTCGGTGGGCCACATCTCGATGGCGTCCCAGGCCATTCGTTCGCAAACGTGCACGCAAATCTTGCAACCGATACATTCATCGAACCGGATCTGCACGTTCGGGATCACAACATTGATGCCGTCGGAAGTATCGCGGGGCGTCAGTTCGATCAGGCTTCGCAGCCCGTGCAATTATCGGGTATCACGACTGCGATTTCCTTGGGCTTCTTTTTCTTCCTCGTTATCTTCGCCGGAGCCTCCGGAATGATCAGTGTGGGGTTTGCTTTCTTGGGATCGTATGCCACGTGTTGGTACACTCCTAATAAAGTTTACAAGTCCATTTTACCGCGAAGACTGACGATCCGTTCGAGAGTTTCTCCGATCTGGTTGTTCGGAGTCGCTTTTCCAGACATTCAGAACAGCGGAAGTATGTCTGATCCATAATACTAAGCGATCCCATGGACGGCTTGAGCGCCTACCATGGAGGGTTGAGTGCGGCCGTGCTTCACGGCATTGTAACACGCGTAAAGGTTGTGTTAGATTTCGGCGTTTTGAACGTCTTAACCAGGTAAATATTATTGTCTATACGTGGCGCAAAAATAACGGCCGTCAGTCATTATCTGCCCGAGCGCCGACTCACGAATAAGGATCTTGCAAAAATCGTCGATACCTCCGACACGTGGATTTTCGAAAGAACGGGTATTCGCGAGCGGCGTGTCGCCGCAAAAGGTCAGGGAACGAGCGACCTCGGAGCCGAGGCCGCCAAGCTGGCGCTTGCCCAGCGCGGGTTAGATCCCGCAGAACTCGACCTGATCATTGTCGCCACCGTCACGCCCGACATGTTTTTTCCGTCCAGCGCATGTTTGGTTCAGACGAAGATCGGCGCTGGTAAAGCGTGGGGTTTTGACCTGTCCGGCGCATGTTCGGGTTTCATTTACGCGTTGACAACTGCAGCGCAGTTTGTCGCAACTGGCGCTCACGACAAAGTGCTTGTTATCGGCGCCGATGTCATGACATCCATCATTGATTTTCAGGATCGCGCGACATGCGTTTTGTTCGGCGATGGCGCCGGGGCTGTTCTCATCGAACCTGCAGAGGATGGTGAGCGGGGAATCATCGACTTCATTCTTCGTAGCGACGGGGCAGGCGGGCGGTATTTGTATATGCCTGCGGGCGGAAGCCTGAATCCCGCATCTGAAGAAACCGTGCGAAAGCGAATGCACTACGTCCACCAGGACGGCAGGAATGTCTTCAAATTCGCCGTTCGAGGGATGGCGGACATTTCGCAGGAGATCCTCGATAAGCATGGACTCAAGGTCAGCGACCTGAAGCTTTACATTCCCCACCAGGCCAATCTTCGAATCATCCAGGCCGCCGTGGAAAAAATGGCGCTTGCCAGAGGGCAGGTCGCCATCAATATCGACCGATATGCGAATACCACCGCCGCCACAATCCCGATTTGCCTCTCAGAAGCTGTCGAATCTAAACAAGTTCAGCGAAAGGATCTGATCCTTATGGCGAGCTTTGGGGCCGGTTTCACATGGGGAAGCCTCCTGCTCCGCTGGGAAATTTAGATCGATTGTGAAATAAATTGTATTTTCTGTGAACCTGAGAGGTCTATTGATCAGAAGCGAGCCTATCAAGCCGCGTCGAGCGATTGCCGTTTTTGCTACCGTCCCTGGCGAGAACGCAATCATCCGCTGACGCGGCTTTTTCTTTTTATAACCGCTGCAGGGCAAGTTCACAGCAAAGCGAGCCCGAAGCCGCCCCTGTACGGAGCAGATCCAGCGGGCCCCACTGCCACTGCGGATATTTTGGTGTTCCTTCCATGGAAGCCTCCCACAGTTCCATGTTCAACCTGTAGCGAGGCCGATTCTGCGTGCCTGAGGCGAGCATGCGAACGGGTACAAGCTTCACGCCAAGCTTGTCGCGGCCGATCCGAACGATAATATCCTCGGCTGTTTCCTTATCACGGCTCGTTCCCGCCGGAAGTCCCCAAATGCCTGGCAACTCGTCGTCATCATCGGACCGCCGAATTAACAAGATTTGGTCCCCGTTAAAGACGATGACTGCGACAGATTCTTTAACCGGTTTTGACATATTTACGTCTTGAAAGTGCGAAGCCAATCGCCAAATTGCCAAACGTCGTGGAGTACTTCTGGCCATGGTGGACGATGCTTCCCGTAAGCTGTTCGCAATCTCCAACGGAGATAATTACGGGGAGGAAACGGAAGAAATGGCGGTCTGCGGTACCAATCGCGTGGCGTGATTCGAAGGTAGAACCGAACCAGCGCCCAAGCGATTGCGACATGCCTCACAGCCGGCATGCTACCATACAGAAATAATGCGCATGAAAGTCCTCTTCACGCTCGCAGTCCTATTCATATTGATACCGATACTGGAATTTACCGTGCTCATCGAAATAGGCCGCCGGATTGGAACCTTATACACCCTGATGCTTGTCTTCGGCGCCGGCATTGCCGGAGCCATTCTTGCCAGGATGGAAGGACTGCGAATTCTTAGCCGCATTCAGGAAGACTTGCGAGCCGGAACTATGCCCGCCGAGCAATTGTTCGACGGTTTGCTGGTGCTTGTTGCGGGCGTACTCCTCATCACACCTGGGTTCCTAAGCGATGTTGCGGGCCTCCTGCTTCTGTTTCCACCGAGCAGGTACCCGATCAAGCTGCTTTTGCGCCGCCTGGTCCGGCAGTGGATCTATACACGGACATTGCGCATTTCCATCTGAGTTATCGCTCGGTCGCAAGCGAAGCTAGTTCCGCTTGATGACGACGATGGTAATGTCATCTGAAGGCTTTGCGAAGTCGAGTAAGTGTGTCTTGATGCCCCTGAAAATCTCTCTCGCTCCCTGGTGCTTGACCTCACGGATTTTCTGTTCCAACAGTTCGGGAAAGAAGTACTGATCACTTTCCTTGACGTGCTCCAGGAGCCCATCAGTGTAGATCAGCAGAATGTCTCCCGTGCCCATCAGCTTCCATTCGTTCAACTGGTACCGAACTTTGAATCCGAGAACACTTTGCATCCTGCTGCGGTCGATGACGTCGTCGGATGGGAGCGTTCCAATCGGAGGGAACGACGTGCAAAGGTCTTCGCTGACTTCCATAAACCGATCGTGTTGACTGGAAAAGACCACAGGAGGCGGGTGCGCCGCGGAAAGAAAACGAAACGTCGTGTCCTCGGAAATCTCGCCGTAGATCATGGTTACAAATTTGTTCAGGCTCGACGAACTGTAGAACCGTGAATTCAGATTCTCGAACAATCTTCTGGTGATGTGTCCGAACATATCCAATTCATAAAGCGAACCGAGCAGAAACGCCTGGTGCAGCATGGCCGATAGCAGTGCATCGGTCGCATGGTGTCCCGCCACGTCCGAGACAACGATACCGGCCTTTTTCCAGCAACGCTCGAGCGCCTCTACAACATCCAATCTCTTTTCTGCCGCGGCGCGCTTGATCCTGGCTTTGAGGTCATACCGTTTCTTGAAGTCGACGTAGATGATGTGGTCGCCACCGACGACACCGTTCAGCGGAATCGTACCGCCGTAAACATCGATTCCGTTGAGCGTGGGGATCTCTCCCGGCTGGGGAACGATGTAGTTTGCAATGTCCTGAAAGTTCTTCAGTTCGCCGGTCAGTTGTTCCAGAGAATCGGAGGTCTGTGATCCCAGCAAGATGTACACCTAATCCCTTCTAAATCTAGATTTCGAAAACGCGTTACGAAGCGCAAGCCGACAGGCGTTCGAATTGTAGCGTCAAGAGTCGGGAAATCGCGCAGAAATTATGTGCGGAGGCAAACTGCTGTGGAACCGTGCAATGCAACGGTTCACCTTGAACTTGACGCGTCCTCTGGCTAGACTGGCTTTGCCCTTCCCATTTCCCACCACACCAACATGCTTTTCAAAACTCGGAGCGCTGCAGTTTATGGCATCGAGGCGTACCTTGTCGATGTCGAAGTAAATATTTCCACTGGAGGCAACGGGCAGTTCTTGATCGTTGGCCTGCCGGATACGGCGGTTCGCGAGTCGCGCAATCGAGTGATTGCAGCGATTCGGAATAACGGATTCGGATCACCCTATCAATACATCGTCATCAATCTCGCGCCAGCGGACGTGAAGAAAGAAGGATCCGCCTTCGACCTACCCATGGCTGTGGGCATTCTCGGCGGTCATGGGCTGCTGGCCAAACAAGACCTATCGGATTACTTGATGGTGGGCGAGCTGTCGCTGGATGGGAAGCTGCGCCCCGTCAAGGGCGTGCTTTCCATCGCGATGCTTGCGCGTGACCGCAAGATCCCTCACGTGTTGGTTCCGTCTGCCAACGCCCGTGAGGCTGCCGTGGTCGAAGGTGTTTCGGTTTATCCAATGCGAACGCTGACGGAAGTCGTCGATTTCGTTAACGGAACGCGTTCGGTTGATCCGTTGCAAATCGATTCTCACACTCCACTGCAAGACACTCAGCGGCGGACCGAGGACTTCCGCGACGTTCGCGGTCAATACCACGCCAAGCGTGCGATCGAAGTGGCAATGTCCGGCGGTCACAACATGCTGCTTTGTGGCCCCCCGGGGGCCGGTAAGACTATGTTGGCCAAACGCATTCCGACGATTCTTCCCCCAATGACGTTTGAAGAGAGTCTGGAAACTACGCGCATCCACTCCGTCACGGGCTTGCTGCCATCGGAGACAGGATTGATTGCCACGCGACCTTTTCGCGCTCCCCATCACACCATCTCCGATGCCGGACTTGTCGGAGGCGGTTCCATCCCCCGGCCTGGTGAAGTCAGCATGGCGCACAACGGCCTGCTGTTTCTCGACGAACTTCCGGAATTCCCTCGTAATGTCTTAGAAGTGCTACGCCAGCCTCTGGAGGAACGGCGAGTAACGATAGCGAGAGCCCAGATGACGCTGACGTTCCCTGCGTCTTTTGTGTTGATCGCGGCTATGAATCCTTGCCCGTGCGGCTTCGCGAATGACTTCCGACGGGAGTGCTTCTGTACGCCGCCGCAGATCCAGCGCTACATGTCGAAGATTTCTGGTCCGCTCATGGACCGCATCGATATTCAAGTGGACGTTCCAGCGGTTCCGTACAAGGACCTAACCGGAGGGCGGATGGCTGAATCATCGGAAACCATTCGGCATCGTGTGATTGCCGCACGGAATGTCCAGTTACGCCGCTTCTTCGACGAACACATCTACTCGAATGCCCAAATGGGCCCTCGCCAGCTGCGAAAGTACTGCGTGTTGACCCCAGATTGCGAGCGCATCATGGAAAACGCGATTAACAAACTCGGCTTCTCCGCCCGCGGGTACGACCGCATTTTGAAAGTTGCGCGGACAATCGCCGACCTTGAAGCCGCCGAAGACCTGGCACCGAAACATCTCTCCGAAGCGGTCCAATACCGGACGTTGGATCGCAATCTGTGGGTGTAGTCGTGAATCGTCGTCAGTTCTTCTTAGCTTGGATATTTCAAAATAGATGGACTTCGGTAGAAGTCGAAGTGATGGAAGTCTTCGCGGTATCTGATGGGCCTTGCGCCTTCCTTGTCCATCACGCGAGCAAATCCGCGCGAAACGCGTTCGGCGAATGGCTTCGCGCCAATGACGGCGCCAGGATCGTCTGCCGGCTGCGCGATGGAACGACAGTCGATGGCGGGATTTTCCGTGTAAAGATGTGCTTCGGGCGCGGATTGGTACTGACGCGTGCGCCGGTCGCGATTCGCCCCAAAGATGTTGTGCGCATCAATTGATCAGCGAACTGGGTTTACCGTCCGATCAGCTGACTGGTTTTCTTACCGGCGGAGGTGTCGGGCTTTGTACTGGTGACGTTTGACCGCCGTTTGTGCTGGAACTGATGAACAAGGAAGGATCCGAGGAGGCGCCCGAACAGACGCTGGCGGAGTAGCAGGTGTTTCTGAGCGCGTAAGCAACCGCCATGCTGCGTCGCACGTTTCTTCCGGATGGGCGCGCTTGCCGGGCCGACGCCCTAACAATCGAAGCAGATTACGTCCGCGATTGCCTAATGGCCAACCCGACCTGTCCGGAATTTGGAGACCCGACAACAAATATGACGGCCGCGGAATTTGCGCAATCCGACTCCACAAAAACCTTTCAGCCTCGTCATGGGATTACGGACCTGGGGTGGAACTCCTGCTTGTTCTCATCCGTTACCCCTTTCACCTAATTTCTTAGCTCGACTCGCAGCCTTCCAGAGTCACTTCCCTTTCTTCTGCGCCGCATCCGCTTCGGCAACACGGGCCCCGCGAAGAATGGTAGAGATCATCGTATTGCCTTCGTGGCAGGCCCACTCGTACACTGGCCCCTTTGTTTTCGTCCAAGGAATCTCCGCGGTCCAAGGTTTGGCCCACGTGGTGGGATCTTCAACCGTAAATTCGTAGATCATCGTGTGATCCGCGGAGCGCGTGAAGCGTTCCACCAGATGCAACTTCTCGCTGGATCCTCGGAACGGGGTCAGGTTCGTGAAATTGGTGGTGTCGACTACCAGCGTGTTTCCCTCCCAATGCCCCACCGAGTCTCCTTGCCACAGGCGAATGTTTTGCGGGACATGCGGGCGGCCGTCGGTGGGGATGGTGCGCGTGGAGTGATTCTGCTCGCGAAGCAAGGCCACGTATCCCGGCCCCTGCACAATCTGTAGCAGGTTGCCTTCGTTGGCTCCGGGGAGCATCGGGATTCTTTCCTGGCCCATCAGGCAACGCTCACTTAACGGCCGGTTCGCATAGCTGTCGAATTCATGTCCCTTGTCTTTCGCGGCGCTTTCGGCGTTTTTTTCTCTTGCCGCCGGCAACATGGGGGGCACGACGCCTTCTGGCCCGACGATGAGCGAGGTCCGTTTTGAGGAGTATCTGAGTGTGTTTGGGTCAAAACCGTACAGTTCGAGATCATAACGCACCGCCTGCGGACGGGTGAATCCAGGGTCGCCTTCCTCACCCAAATCTCCGGCGTGGGCACGCTTGGTCAGTTCGGCGATTTCCTGGTCGGTATAGAATTCTTTGGCACCGAGGCCCTTCGGCCGTTCAAGAGGCGTCAACGTATAGTTGGTCCATATTCCTTGCAGGTCGGGCTTGCCATCGGGTGTGCGTGGCGGTGTCCAGGCCTTAGTGGCTGTCGGTGCCTCCGTGGCGCGGGATCGGGTCTGCCCGGCGGCGGGCTTCTGCACAAGCAGCGCGACTAAGATCACAGCCGCCAGCGCAACAGTTGAAGCAAGCGAGGGATGGCTCATGGGAACCTCCTTTCTATTGACGGCTGCGCCCTATCGGGCTTGCATTCGCAGCCGCTCATGTAGTACGGATAACGCCTTGAGTTCTGAGTTGTGAGTTCTGAGTAAAACCTCTGACTCACGCAAGCTTGGGATATCAAGGGCGCAGTCCTTGTCTAGTTGGGCTTCTTTGCTAAGAGGACCATACAACAATTCTTCAGCAAACTCCACGCACTTGAGCGTAGGAAATTCAAGCTGGCTGGAGAGGATGCGAGGGTGAAAAACGGCGTCCTATAACACAGCGCGGCAAGCCGCAACCAAAATCTGAGCCGCGAATTGCGCGAATGACGCGAATGGGCCGCCCGCAATTACTGGAGTGTGGGCAATGCTGTGTGGCCCATTCGCGTCATTCGCGCAATTCGCGGCAAAAAATCTTCGCAAAAATCCAAGAAACCCGCCATTAGTAGTGCAGAGGGTTTTTAGCCAACCGCTGCGGCTGTTCACATCTCATCTCCAACCTCTACATGGTTCGCCACAGCGCTCGGCTAAAACCCTCTGCGTTATGTCAACTCGAGCCGCGGAAGGGCGGCAATGAGCAACCGCCGCGCGCCACGCCAAACCTTTCGACATACTTCAGGCTCATGGTTACAATCGAAGCTAAACTGTGAGGTCAAAATGAAAAGACCGCTGAGCCTGAGACGTGTATTCAGGATCCTGCCTTCGATCGCCATTCTGGTGCTAGCCAGTGCGCCTGTTCATGCGCAGTGGGTGAAAGTTCCCGCCGCCGGAATTCCGCGCGGAACCGATGGTAAGCCAAACCTTTCGGCGCCGAGAGCGGCTGATGGCCATCCGGACCTGTCCGGAGTCTGGGAAGCGGGGAGCAACAAATATGTGCTGAACATTGCGGCAGATCTCAAACCCGGCGATGTGCCCTTTCAGCCTTGGGCGAAGGCACTCGTCGATCAACGCGCAGACGGATCGCATTCGGGAGAGGATCCGTTTGCGAACTGCCTGCCCCAGGGCGTGCCAAGAAGGATTTCCTTTGAAGAAGCACTAAATTGCGACCTTGAGAATCGCCCCGCGTTCGAGGGGGACGGACAAAGATTGTAAAGTTCCAGGCCCGGCCGAATCCTCTCGCGAAATAGGGCGGGTCGAGTTGCACGTATAATCGGCGAACTGGAGGCAAAATGGGTCGATCGATCTTGGCTTTTGTTGTCTTGCTCTCGGCGTGCGTTTCGCTCTCCGCGCAATGGCTGCACTACCCGACGCCTGGGATTCCGCGAACGCCGGACGGAAAACCAAACCTCTCCGCCCCCGGACCCAAAACACCGGACGGTAAGCCGGACCTTTCAGGAATCTGGAACATTCAGGACAATCCAGGGCAAACCCAGTTTCTTGACATTGCTCCAAGCATCCAGGGCGGCCTGCCCTATCGACCCGGGATAGCGGAACTGACGAAGGCCCGGAGCGCGCCACCCAAGACCAGCGAGCCCATTACACGGTGTCTGCCGATAGGCATTGTAGAACGCCACACATGGATAGGCGGGCTCAAGAAGATCGTCCAGATTCCAGGGTTGCTTTTGATTCTCAACGAGTACAACACGAGCTTCCGGCAGATCTTCACCGATGGGCGGCCCCTGCCCACCCTCGACCAAACCGCCTGGGACGGTTACTCGATCGGGAAGTGGGAGGGCGACACCTTGGTCGTGGAGACAATCGGCTTTCGGGACGGGCAATGGCTGGATACTGAAGGCAAACCTCTGACGGATGCTGCCAAAGTTACGGAGCGGTTCCGCCGGGTGGACTTCGGACACCTGGAGGTCGAGATCACGATCGACGATCCCAAGGCCTACACCAAGCCGTGGACTTTCAAGGTGAACCAAGTTCTCGTACCCGATACCGAGTTGCTCGAATTTATATGTCTGGAAAACGAAAAGGATATCCAGCACATGAATGCCGGAGCGCAGAAACTTGGAGGCGAGGCGAAATGAAGATTCGGTCTGAGCCAGGACCATCGTGCCGAAAGGGACTTTATGGCACAATTGATCGACTGACGGAGGATTTATGAAGAGGTTGTCGTCTCTGCGATGGAGAGCAATCTGCACGCTGATAGGACTAGCGCTGGTCTTCATGTCGGCACCGGTAATGAAGGCTCAGAGCGGCCATCCAATGTTAGGAGGCGCCAGAGGTGTGGTGAGGTCGTCCATGGGTACTTTGCTCGAAGGAATAGCCATGCAGCTGGTTTCTCATAAGAATGCGATCCGAACCACCGTGTATAGCGACCGCGACGGAAGGTACGAGTTTCCCAAGCTGGAAGCCGGCTGGTACACGCTCCGCGTTGCGCGGCCATTGGAATATAAGCCGTACCAGCGCGAAGCGGTTTGGATTGAAGGAGCCACCTCGCTGGACGAAATTGTGCTGGAGCGGGTGACCGATTC
>WNGJ01004547.1_pt1 | contig 16770 bp, 12 predicted proteins | sample 5400611 | NCBI WGS metagenome assembly WNGJ01 (sample SAMN13153375, study PRJNA577476) | soil metagenome | isolation source: 40 cm soil or saprolite under Garry oak tree replicate 1 | place: USA:California | collected 2016-06-15 | reverse complement strand
GCCTTGACGCACGATCATCGGTGTGGTGGCGGGCGCGGCGACGCCGTTGAACGTCAGCCAGTTGAACTCCATGTTCGCGGTGTTCGGGACAGCCAGGTCGGGCAAGATGGCCCATTCCTGCAGCACGATTCCGAAATCATGGTCCACATGCGGCTTGTACGGCTTCTCGGGATGGATGATGAACATGCCGATCTGACCCATCATCTCCTGCATGGCGGAGTGCGAGTGGTAAAAGAACGTGCCTTCCTGGTGAAGAGTGAATTCGTAGGCGAACTCCTCGCCCGGAGCAACCGGCTTCTGGCTTATGTAGGGCGCTCCATCCATTTCGATGGGGACTTCGATACCGTGCCAATGGATGGTCGTGGCTTCGGGCAGCCTGTTTTCGAAGATGATGCGCACGCGGTCGCCCTCCTGGACTTGGATGGTCGGACCAGGACAACTGCCGTTGTAGCCCCAGACGGTCATGCTCTTGAACGGAACGAGTTTCCGCTGAACCGGCTCCGCGCGAAGCCGGAAGACTTTGACTCCCCGATCCATTTCGTAGGGAAGATCGGGAACGTCCGGCGTTTGCACCGGAACCGTGACGATTGGAGTGCTCGAACCGGACTTGACGGCCGGCATTTTGTGCTGCCCATGCTTCCTGCCGGGCATCGCCTGCATTTGCTGGTTCTGTCCTAGGGCGAGGACTTTCGCGGCCGCGATGAGTCCCGCGCTCAGAGTGGCCGTGCTTTGAAGGAACATCCGTCTTGCCCGATTCATTTCATTTCTCCTTGTTCGGAATTTCTCTCCGGCGCGCCGTCCGGCGCGTCGGGAATAGTTTGGGTTCTTCGAGGAAGACAGCCTCTCTTTGGCGAGGCCACTGGGTCGGCCAGGGCCCAACAATTCAAGGCAGATGTGCAAGCCGGTACGCGTGCTTAGTGATGCAAAAAAGAACCAATGCTGAGACAGGAATTAAATGCGCAGAACGCAAATCTGCTGATAGAGAGGAATACCGGGTGAGGGAGGAGCCAGGTCCGATCCATCGGGAGCGGTCAGGTTGGCGATTGAAAGATTCCCGGGCGAAGCGAAGAGAACCGCAGGACTTCCGGAAGCCGAAATGCTCAGATCAATCCTTGCTACACCTCCCGGTTTTACGAACACCACATTCGGGTGAGCATGCTTCGGACAGTCGGGCTTATCCGGCACGCTCGAATGACGGGAGTGGTGAGAGGTTGATGACTCGCAGTCATGGCTGGAGGTCTGCGGAGTGTGGTCTGGGCAAACTCCAACTGCACATACCGTCGCGCAGGCCGAGGCGAAGAACATCACCATCGTGAAGATGGCTGCGATTGCTCGGGTACAGCCCGCCGTAACACGTATCATCAACTGTAGGCTACCATCCCTATCAGGTAATAGACAAATTCCGGAAGCGAAGCGTTCGCAAACAGTCCACTCTGTTTGCTCTCTCGACTTGCCTCGCCTCAGCATTCTTACTTGACCGCGAAGCCAGACGCATATGCCGGGCAATCATGATGTCTACTTGCTTTGCGGTCAAAGCACCCTCGATGGGAAAGGGGAAATCGTCACGAAGGTAGATCGCCCGAGCGAATGAGAATGGACCCATCCAATTCGGTGTCGCCAGCAAGATATCTCCGCTGTATCTCCTTCTCGATGGGCTGGCGGTTCGCTCTGAACACTTCAAGTTTGTCCTTACCATCTCCATGGAAGTGATCGTCCAGGGCTTCCCTGGTGACGGCGCACCGCACGCACGCTTCGCCGTCTTGCCCGTAGAAAAGGACAATATCGCGCTCGTAAACGAAACTCTCCATGGGCGCTGGAAATGTCAGGTCATGCCGCTCCAGCCGCCATTGCACGCGGCGTACGATAAAGGTGGTGAACGGATGGATGTCCATCTCGATGCTGGCGCGGTCCAGCGCGCTCAGATAAGACTTGCGATCCACAATGCGAATCACCGTCCAAGGATAGCCGCCCGAAGCCAACATAACGTTCATGAGGAAACGCGCCATGCGGCCGTTCCCATCCGGGTACGGGTGGACATAACCGAAAAGCCAATGTCCCAACACCGCACGCACCGCGGGCTCGGGTTCTTTTTCCAGAACATCGAAGAACGCCGGCATGGCGTCGCGCACCGCCTCCCACCTGGGCGGAACGTAGCGCGACCCGCGCAGGTACACAGGTATATTCCTGTATCCGGCCAATGATCCCGGTTCCATCAAGCCGGCGGTAACGCAGGGCTGGAACAATTCGCGATACCAGTCGTTGTGCGAGGCGCGCGCGAGCGCGGCGGGGTTCTCACCGGCGATCACTTTCTCTACTTCTTTTTTCACCAGCTGGAAGGCTTGCCAGTATCCCCGCGCCGCGAGGGCGTCGCGATTTCTGCGATCACCGGCGTCACGCTCCGGGTCCCAGCCGCCCTCCCGCACTTTCTCAACCAGGGCAGGCGTGACGGAGTAGCCTTCAATGGACAACGAGTGGTAGGCGTCGGTCCGATAGATTTCGTCGACGAAGCGAAGATAGGCTTCCTTGTCGGTCGGAAGTCCAGGCGCCTTCGGGAACCCCGCGAGAACCTTGCCACGCATGGATTCCCAAAGCATCTCGACGCGACTCGCGATTGGAGCGGTGGGGCGGCTCGGTTTGTGGAATATCTGTCCGGCTTCAAATGGACTGCTTTCTCGTACATCGTATCCGGCACCCTTCATCGCTCGGAGAATCTCGTCCGCGAGTTCGCCGCGCCCGGTCTGGCGGAAGGCTTTGGCAAGATAACCGGCCTTGGCGGAATGACCGCCGTTCAGGAGGAGCCGCAGCAGGTCCGAGGCGTCCGTGAGGCTCGCCATCGCCACTTGCGCCTCGAGTGGATAAAGCTGAAAGAATGATTCGGGCACACGTACCAACGCCGCCGCCGGCGTAAACAGACGCAATCCGTCCCTCACCGTGAGGGCCGTCGTCGGGGGCATTTCCGCAACTTTCAAATCGTACAGTGTCGTGCCGAACAAAAGCTCGACATCGTTGTTCGTGGCTTTCGGACTGTGCACAACCAGTTGATCCGGGATCACCGTTCTCTCGCCGTGCAAAAAAAGGGACTGCTCCGGCGACAGATGCCATTGTTCGGCAAAGCGCTCGTCGCAGTAGCGCGCGCAGAATTCCCAGAACGACGCATGCCAAGGGGTGCTCTCGCCGGCCTGTGCGTCGGGGCTTGACGAAATCAGCCACCCCTTCATGACTTCTTGCAAGAAGCCGTTCTCTACCAGGCGTTCGCGGTGAACTCGGCTCAGGTCGTCGGAACGGAACACACGTCGGTTGCCTTCCTGGAGTGCCTCGAGCGCGTCAAGCGATTCAGCCAGTTTTTCGTTGGGCGAGGGCATGAGGCCTCCCATCTTCACAGATCATTACAAGTTTATTCTGACGAGTAAATACAAGTCTATGATGCTGCATCATTGCAAGTCAATTGTGCTGTATAGGTGCAAGTATATCATGCTTTACCTTAGCTAACCGCTGTTTTGTCATGATAGTACGCGAAGCAAGGGGCCACGTTATTCAGGCCGATTCTGCGAAGCCCGCGGGGAAGTCTCATGTCTGGCGCTAAAGTTCCATCAAACCACGACACGTCAGACACTGGATTGGACGCGGTCCCGTTCTCGGCCACGTTTTGTTTCGAAGTAGCGATCTCATGCAGGGTGCTTTTCTGCAGCAGCTCGTTTTTTGGCTGTTGTAATTATAAGCCTAACGGAGCTCCTTATTGCGACGGATTGCCGTTTTGTAAGAATCCGCCGGTGCTTGCGGGTCTTGCCACCCACGCTTCAGTCGCTGGGGCAAGAGCTGGGGAACAAATGAGAGGAAATGGCAGCTAGCCTGCGCCGAAGGTATTCGGCCGTGCAGCGAGCAGCCCGAACGCTCTACCGATCGGCTACAGGGGTCCTCCCACGGCGTGGTCGTTACGCCCTGTTTCAGGCGAGCGCATTTCGGGGGGAGTGGTCAGTGCGCCGGCGCTTCTACCGTTGACGGATCTGCAGCGCGGAGCCTAGCATGAGGTGCGAAAGGGCGAGGGGAGTCAAGGGTGATCGGTCAGGTTCTAGGGCATTGTCGTGTCCAGGCAAAGATTGGCGAAGGTGGCATGGGCGTGGTTTATCGGGCCTACGACGAGGTGTTGCAGCGCGATGTGGCGGTAAAAGTTGTCAAGAAGGATCCTCAGCTGGATTCCTCGGCAAGCCAGAATCTACTCAAAGAAGCGCGGGCTTCTTCCTCCCTCGCTCATCCCAACATTTGCACGATCCACGACGTTGGCGAGACCGAAGGCGAGCTTTACATTGTCATGGAACTCGTGGAAGGCAAGTCCCTCCACGAGATGTGCCGGGATAGCGGCTTGCCCCCGGAATTAGTCATCCGCTACGGCGTGCAGATCGCCGGCGCGCTCGTCCGCGCCCATGACCGAGGCATCGTCCATCGAGATCTGAAGACCGCGAACATCGTGGTCACCTCAGACGGGCTGATCAAAGTGCTCGATTTCGGTTTGGCAAAACGAGTGGGAGACGGTCTATTCGAGGGTCCTACGCGCACTCTGGAAACGATTGAGGACGAGGACGGCTCCACGCTCAGCGGCACTTTGGCTTATATGTCGCCGGAAGTCCTGCGCGGAGAAGGCTCCGACTACCGTTCGGATCTCTGGGCGCTGGGAGTGGTGCTCTATGAAGCTGCTTCCGGGCTCCGGCCTTTTGAAGGGCGCACTGGCTTTGAATTGAGCTCTGCGATAATGCGCGAATTGCCCAGACCGCTCGGTCCTCCTGTCCCGCCGGGTCTTTGGGCCATTATCCAGCGCTGCCTGTCCAAAGAACCGATGCAACGTTACCAGCGCGCCGGAGAAGTTCTAGCGGCGCTCGAGGCCATCCAATCCGCGGCCGTTTTCGCACCGGCGCCTAGCGCCGACCGCAGCGAACCTCGAACCACGGTCTTGCACAGTGTGCGTCACGCGCGAGTCCGCAAAGGAGATTTTCTCCTGCTGGTAGGAACAACGAAAGGAGCTTTTATCCTTCGTTCCAACACCAATCGCACCCGCTGGGAAGTGGGTGGTCCTTATTTCCACGGTCACGCGGTCTACACGATGGTTTACGACGGCCGTGGCGGGCAACACCGCATCTGGGCATCGACGCAGAGTTTTTGGGGCACTCTGCTGCGTGCGAGCGAGGACTTTGGCAGGAGCTGGACGAATCCGCAGGAGGCCGGTATTCGATTTCCTGCAGACACCGGTGTTTCCTTGAAGAACATCTGGCAGATCTCGCTCGGCCGGGCGGATGAGCCCGAGGTTCTTTATTGCGGCGTCGATCCAGCGGCACTTTTCGAAACCCGTGATGGCGGGGAGACGTGGTCGCTGGTGCGCGGCCTGTTCGATCATCCGCATCGGCCACGTTGGGTGCCTGGCAATGGCGGATTGGCGCTACACACGATTGTGCTCGACCCAGCCGACAAGCGGCGCATGTACGTGGCCATTTCCGCTGGCGGCGTTTATCGCACCACTGATGCTGGACGTACGTGGACGGCGCAAAACAGGGGAATCCGGGTCACCTTTATGCCTGGCAAATACCCCGAGTTCGGGCAATGTGTTCACAAGATCGTGATGCACCCGGCGCGTCCCGAACGCCTGTTCCTGCAAAACCATTGGGGCTTATATCGCTCGGACGATTCCTCCGAAAACTGGACGGACATCGCCAATGGAGTGCCGTCAGATTTCGGCTTTGCCATGGTCATGCACCCCAGGAACCCGGATTGCGTCTACATCGTTCCGGTTGAGTCCGACCAGTTTCGCTGCGCGTGCGATGGCCGGCTACGGGTTTATCGCACGCGCAACGGCGGTGCCTCGTGGGAGCCGCTCGGTCGAGGCTTGCCGCAAAAACAGGCCTACGAAACGGTCTTGCGCGATGCCATGACGGTAGATTCGCTCGATCCGGCGGGCATTTTCTTCGGCACAAGAAGCGGGCAACTGTTTGGCTCGTGCGACGAGGGAAAAACTTGGAACAAAATCCTCGATGGACTGCCGGCAATTGTCTGTGTGCGGAGCGCATTGATCGAGGATGGGTCGGCATCCTCTGGCCCGACCCAGCCCGTTACTCCGCCTCCGTCTTCCTCTCGAAAAAACGCTCACACGTCAAGCCACGCGCGGAGAAAAAGAAAATAATTGTGGCTGTGACCTTTCACATCCCCGGGCCATTGCGCGAAGTCGCCGGAGGGCGCAGCAGAGTCACGGTCGAGCAATCACCGGTCACTTTGGCAGAAGCTTTGGCTGCACTGTGGAGGCTATACCCCGGGCTCCGGGATCGCCTCACGACCGAACAAGGGCAAATGCGCGAGCACATCAGCATTTTCGTCGGAGACGAAGATGTTCGCTATACCGGAGGCCTCACCACTCCTGTTCCCCCGGGATCGGATATTCTGATTGTCCCGGCCATCAGCGGCGGCTGCGGGTCTCCTTTAACGGTTTTCTACGGCCGATAAAATCCGGCCGCAACTTGGAATCGATGACCAATTAAGCGCACCGCCAGTCCGGGTGTACGAGATAAAAGGGGGGGCTACGGCGTGCGAGAGGCCCAAAAGTCTTCAAATCGCCCGGAGAGAATACAACAACGCAGGGCACTCGGCCGTGCTTACGGGTCAGGAGCGGATAAGGGCCACGCTTGACGCGCGAACCGTCCTTGCGTTTAACCATGAGGAATTGTTCGGTGAGCGAGCCGCGCCGTAGTTCTTCCAAGCCGGAGAGTTCCTGGAGAAGCTGCTGACGTTGCTGCTGGAGGTTTGGGTGGTCGGGTACGGTTTTTTTATATTGTAGTTCTACTACTACAATGTACCGACGAAAATCAAGCCGAAAAGCAAAAACCCCCTTTTATCTCGTACACCTAGCCAGTCCCATTGCCTTGACTTCACTGTGGACCCGGTCTACACTACGGAGTTTTTAGGTGGCCCCAAATAGGATGCAGGGGGCGGGACTTACATGGACAAGAAACGACTCGATTATTACAAGAAGAAATTGCTGACGCGGCGCGAAGAACTGATGAAGACCATCGCCCGCACCCAGGAAGAAGGACGGACAGCGGACGAAGATCCCACGGTCGACCTGGCAGACAAAGCGGCCAACTCCTATACCAAGGAATTTCTCTTCGGCATGACCAATACCGACCGCTCGCTCTTGAACCTGATTGATGCCGCGCTAAAGCGCATCCAGGAAGATGAATACGGCGTTTGCGCCAACTGCCAAGAGGAGATGCAGCAAAAGCGGTTGGAGGCAGTGCCGTGGGCCAAGCACTGTATTGCCTGCCAGGAAAAATTGGAGCAAGGCCTGCTATAGACACGCCCAATCAAACGGGAAGTCAGCCTCGCACGGATGTCCTCCGTTCGTAATAACTTTAAGGTAATTTCTTTCTTTATCTTCCCACCGCGGTCGCATCTGCAAGGTGCGCTCATTGGCTTCGCGCCAGGTACCTATTTGCGAGCAAGGCCTGGCTTCCTTCGAACGCCATCGCCCGCGAAATCGGTAGCATCTCTATTCCAGGACTAGGACCAGAAGAACAGGGCCGAGCAGTTGGTGCAATGCTGTCGAGGGATTGGGCGTCTGGTGCGCCGCGCTGATTTCCAGGCCGCTCGCGAAGGCGCTTGCGGTCGCCTCTTAAGGCGATGCTCCTCAGGGGCAAAGGTGCCCGGCCCGGGGCATTTTTGAGCCTCGAAGAGCGGGCTGGGAATCTGTGCGTGGCGCTTTTGCCACACGTCCGGGCAGCCAAGTTGCAACCTTCGCGTCCTACTGCTAGATGATGTATTGACGCGACCTTCGAGGCCTACCGAGGAACGTTGCCCCAGGCTTACGGTGGCCAGGACCGCCAGGACCGCAAGAAATCCACTCCCTGACGTCGTGGAATGGTAGAATAGAGGGAGACAAGCTCGATGGGATCCAACCGGCACATGGCGGCCGATTCCCGGGGGGCTCATACCCCCGAAGCGGCTCGCGAGACTGCGCCCGGTTCCCAAGGCCCCGCCGGTAGTAGAATCCACAACTCGATTTCCCGTCGCGCATCCTTGATGCAGGAACCTGTGCTCGTTTTGAATGCTACCTACGAGCCCATCAATGTCACCGCAGTACGCCGTGCCATGGTTTTGATGCTGAAGGGTGTAGCCCAGGCGGAAGAGCTGCACAGCGCCGAGGTGCATTCGGCGGCCCATTCGCATCAGGTCCCATCGGTAATTCGCCTGCTGGCTTATCGGCATATCCCCCAGCAGAGCCGCGCGCTTTCGCGCAAGAACATTCTGCTGCGCGACCGGAATACTTGCCAGTTCTGCGGCCGCGTGTTCCCCAGCTCGGAACTGACGCTCGACCATGTCCTGCCTCGTTCGCGCGGCGGCCGTTCCTCCTGGGAAAACCTGGTGGCCTGCTGCTACCACTGTAATAACGCCAAGGGCGACCGCACCCCGGAGGAAGCCGGGCTGAAGCTGGCGCGCAAGCCCCGGCCTTTCACGTTGCACACTTCCCGTCAGCTGATGAGGCTGATCGGGCACCGCGACGACCGTTGGCGTAAGTACCTGTTTTATTGAGATTTGCCCTTAATAAATCGATTTGCCCAAAATTATTTTATAGTCCAAGGAAACCTTTTTCGTTCCCGCACATCTAATATTTCAAAACCACTTCGAGGACACACCCCGGGAAGCGGTTAGGGCTTGCCCCTAACCGCTTCTCTCCTTTTACGGGGGAAATTCTTCCCCACCTTCGTTTCTTAGCTTGGTCTTGCCCAATTCGGATTGTTCCTGCAGATTGAGCGGGCAAGCTCGGGGGATCGATCGGGTCGCAGGCCGACCTGACGGGCCGGTCCAAAGGGGCTCTATCGAGGCATGACCACGCGGAGCAGCCCAGGGCTCGAGTCCTGCGCCTAACGAGCACGCGCGACTTCGAGCTCCAGGGCGAGATCTTTGTAGAACTTCATCCTCCGGGGATGGAAGCACCAGGTCGGCGCCCGCGCGAGGCACCAGGGTAGGAAAATGCTGGAGTTCGAACTCCGTAAAAACCCTTAACGGGCGATCTGTCCGCCTTCGGGGTGTTTTCGCGCGCAGCCAGTAATCCGCAGCCCGAAGCGGCGGGTGAATAGGCTCGCTGGCCTTTCACCCGATACCAAGTGCGGCTGCCGCCGTCAGCGAGGCCAGAGGCCAGGAATTTTTGCACTGGTGGCGTGGTCGCGCGGTGGTCACCGCGCCTATCGCCCAACGACCAATCGCTGGATCAAAGGCTCCGGCAAGTGGGCGAGCCGCATGCGTTTCTGCACCGCGGCAATATCGTAGGGAACCCGCCAAAATTCCACCACGTTGTGCGCCAAATCTCCAATTGCGAAAGCAGCTCGCGGATCCCCGTCGCGCGGCTGTCCGATTGAACCGGGATTCAACAGGTAGCGGCGTGTCGGCTCGATCTGCAGCGCGGCAAAAGATTCCGACATGCGCGCCCGAATCTGCAACACTTCCAGGCGCGCGCCCTGATTGGAAAAGCCGCCCTGGTGATGCGTGTGCCCGAAAAAAGTAACAACGGCATTGGAATCGAGGAGCCCTTCCAGAGCCTGTTCCGGCGTGAACACATATTCATCTTCGTCCTGAAGGGCCCCGTGGACCAGCACGATGCCGTCGGTCACCAACGGCCCCTTTGGCAAAGCCGCGAGCCACGCCATATTTTCCGGCTTTAATTCCGCTCGCGTCCAGTCCACGGCAGCCTTGGCAACGGGATTGAAATCTTCCGTGGCCATCAAACCCGTCACCGCCTTGTCGTGATTTCCTCGAATCGTCTTCGTGCCAAGTTCTCGCAACCGGGCCGTTACGTAATTGGGATCCGGGCCGTAGCCAACCACATCGCCGAGGCACACGGACGAATCCCAGCGATCCTTCGCGGCATCGAGGACGGCGTCCAGGGCACTCCCATTGGAGTGCAAATCGCTGAGAATGAGAATGCGCATTCGTGGGTCCTGAAAAAAATGACCTAGAGTATAGATGAACAATCGAGGCGATGCACCAGCGCAAGCGTTGTGCGCGTTGTCCGGGACGCAAAACGGCTTGCGTCGGTCGCAAGGCCCTTTGCCCGTTCCTCCGTTTTAGGAAAGATTTACCTTTTGCAATCAGGAACGTGATGACGCTTGAGGGAAAATAAAGAGAGCACCGCCGCATTTTTTTGGTCCCGGCAAAATTTTATTATGCTCCGGCGAAACATTCCCCGGCACGATTTCGTCTATATGGGGGCAGCCGCCAGAGAGCACTGCTCAAGGCGAGATTCAAAAAAAACCCCCGCGGTGGCAACCGGGGGGCCGTGACACGCAGCTTTTCCGGCCGTTAGTCCAGGAAGAAGACGTGTCTTCACCGGCGAGACTACTCGTCCGGCGTTTGCGTGTCAACTCCATCTCGCCCGCCCGGCGTCCTATTGCGGCTGACTCGATCCTTTCGGAAAGGAATTTGACACGCATGAAAAACAGCTCCTTTTTCCGTTGTTTCGCTTTACTCGCTGCCCTGGTGCTGGCAGTGCCACTCCTCGCCAAACCCTTTTCCAAGAACATTAGCCTCGCGCAATCCGCCAAGCTCGGCAAGGCCGAGTTGCAGGCCGGCGAATACCGCCTGATGATCGACGGCAACAAAGCCACCGTGGAAAAGGGTGGCAAAGTTGTCGCCGAATCCGAAGGCCGCTGGGAAGACCGGAGCGCCAAGTCCAGCTACGACTCCCTGCTGATCGGCGAAAATGGCCAAGTCAAGGAAGTGCGCTTCTCCGGGCAGTCCCGCGTCTTTGTTTTTGGCGAGTAAGCGCAGCCGCTTCGTGATGGCTCTCCTCGCGACGACAGGGAGGTTGCACCGCCGCAGCCTCCCTGCTTGTCCGCTAGACCTGCGACTCCGGCTCCTTTGCGTTTCTTCCATTGCTCCAGAAGTCCGCTATGCGCTTGCTCTCTCGCGAATCGCGGCTGCTTCTTGCAGAGTCTTTGCTTCTTGCTTCAACCAATCAGCATGCAATCCCCGTAGCTGTAGAAACGGTAGCCCGCTTCCACGGCATGGCGGTAAGCGGCCAGCACATTTTCTCGCCCGGCAAAGGCGCACACCAGCGCCAGCAACGTCGAGCGCGGCAAATGAAAGTTCGTGAGCAGCGCATTCACGGCGCGAAAATGAAATCCCGGAGTGATGAACAATTGCGCCTCGGCTTTGCCGGAAAGAACCGTATTTGAGCATCGCGCTTCTGCCGCGCGCAGCGCTGCATCTTCAAGCGCTCGCACCACCGTTGTTCCAATGGCCAAAACGGCCCGCCCTGCGGCGTGCGCTCGATCGATTAGCGCGGCGGTTTCGCCTGGAATCTCGTAGGTTTCGGAATGCATCACGTGGCTTTCCAGCGTTTCGCCGTGCACTGGCTGAAACGTCCCGAGGCCTACGTCGAGCGTCAGCTCGCACAGCTCCACACCCCGCTCGCGGATTCGTTTGAGTATGTCCTCCGAGAAGTGCAGCCCCGCCGTAGGAGCGGCAATAGCGCCGGGCCGCTTGGCAAATACGGTTTGGTAACGCTCGCGGTCCGCCGTTTCGTCCGCCCTTTCAATGTATGGCGGCAGCGGAACGTGTCCTAGCCGCTCAAAGTGCTCATTCACGGTGCGCGAGTCATGAGAAACGAACCGCAGGGTGCGCAATCCAAAATCCCCGCGCGCGGTTATCTCCGCCTCCAGTTCTCCCCCGCCGAACAGAACGCGCTCCCTTAAGCGCATCTTGCGCCCAGGGCGGACCAAGGCTTCCCAGGCGTCGTCACCGACTTGGCGGGTCAGCAGGACCTCCACCTTTCCCGTCAAGTGCTCGGCCCGCGTGGATCGCGAGGGCTTCTCGGACCGCACTCCGGCTCTGCGCCCAAAAAGCCGCGCGGGAATCACGCGCGCATTGTTGAGCACCACGAGCTCGTTGCCCGCGAGGAGATCCGGCAATTCGCGAAACCCCCGGTCTTGAAACCTCCCCGAGGAGCGGTCGACGAGCAACAGGCGCGAAGCGTCGCGGTGCTCTAGCGGCCGCTGCGCAATTTGTTCGCGGGGCAGGTCGAAATCCAGATTCTCCAGGCGCATGAGCAGCCGTAGTCTAGCAGGAAGGCCGCTTCGACCAACGAAACAAACCGCTTGGCCATCTGAAGGGCCCGGTCGCGGACGCCACAACACCCAAGAAGTTGGAACCTCCACCGACTCTAAATGACATATACGCTATTCATTCTAAGCAGTTTAGCAAGACATAGCCAACGACCAAAAATTTGACTTGACACTTAGACACTCATATTTTATTATCCCTTTGCAGTCACCAATGGAGGTGCTTACAACCATGAGAACCATAGCCCGATGGGAACCCTTTCGGGGCGTGACCACCCTGCAGGACCAGATCAATCGTCTGTTCAACGATGTTGCCCGGACCGGCGAGCAGTCGAACCTCAGCGCGTGGGCGCCGGCCGTGGACATTTACGAGACCGAGCAAGAGCTCGTCGTGAAAGCGGATCTCCCCGACGTCGATCCCAAGGATCTAGACATCCGCGTGGAGAACAACCTGCTCACCATCCGCGGCGAGCGCAAGTTCGAAAAGAAAGTCAGCGAGGAGAACTACCTGCGCGTGGAGCGCTCGTTCGGTTCCTTCGCCCGCAGCTTCACGCTTGCAAATACCGTGAACACCGATGCGATTAAAGCCGGGTATCAGAACGGCGTGCTGACGTTGAGCATTCCCAAGCGCGAGGAAGCGAAGCCGAAGCAGATTGAGGTGACCGTCAACGCTCCGGCCGTGGCCGCGGCTGCTTCCGGCAAATGAGCTCCCGACGCAGCAAGAGGGTCAAAGAAAAGGTGCCGAGGGGGCAACCGGGAAGGGGCTGGCCGTCGCGCCAGCCCCTTCTGGCGATCGCCGGGAGATTGAGGTTGCTATGTTGCGATTTGAAAAAATGACCGTGAAGGCGCAGGAAGCCGTGCAAAGCGCCCAGGAGGTTGCCGCTCAGCACGAGAATCAGCAGATGGAACCGATTCACCTGCTGGCGGCGCTGGTAGCACAGAGCGATGGCGTGGTGCCTCCCCTGCTCGCCCGGCTGGGCATTCACACCGAAGCGCTGACCCAAGAGATCGCGAGGGAGATCGCCCGGCTGCCCAAAGTGCAGGGGTTTGCCGAGCAGCACATGGGCCGGTCGCTCAACGACGTTCTCGAGCAGGCATTCAAGGAAGCGGACCGATTCAAGGACGAGTACGTCTCGACCGAACACCTTTTCCTGGCGATCGCCGGACGCGACCGCGATCCTGCCGGGCAACTGTTAAAGAGGCAGGGCGCTTCGCACGAAGCGATTCTTCAGGCTCTCGCCGGAGTGCGCGGCACGCAGCGGGTGACCTCTCAAAATCCCGAAGCTACCTACGCGGCCCTAGACAAGTATGCGCGTGACCTGACCGAACTAGCCCGCAAGCAGAAACTCGATCCGGTCATCGGCCGCGACGAAGAAATTCGCCGCGTGATGCAAATCCTCGCGCGGCGCACCAAAAACAATCCGGTATTGATCGGCGAACCGGGTGTCGGCAAAACGGCCATCGTGGAAGGCCTGGCGCAACGCATCGTTTCTGGCGACGTGCCGGACGTGCTGAAGACCAAGCGCATTGTGGCCTTGGACCTTGCCGCTCTCGTGGCAGGAGCGAAATTCCGCGGCGAGTTTGAAGACCGGCTCAAAGCCGTTCTCAAAGAAATCACCGAGGCCGAGGGGCAAATCATCCTTTTCATCGACGAGCTGCACACGCTGGTGGGGGCCGGCGCCGCCGAAGGCGCCATGGATGCCTCGAACATGCTGAAGCCGGCGCTGGCCCGCGGTGAGCTGCGCGCGATCGGCGCCACGACGCTCAATGAATACAAGAAACACATCGAGAAGGATCCGGCACTCGAACGCCGTTTTCAGCCGGTCCTGGTTGCCGAACCTACGGTCGAGGACACCATTGCCATTCTCCGCGGCTTGAAGGAACGCTACGAAGTGCATCACGGTGTGCGCATCAAAGACGCGGCCATCCTGGCCGCGGCGACTCTCTCCCACCGCTATATCTCCGATCGTTTTTTGCCGGACAAGGCCATCGACCTCGTCGACGAAGCCGCCGCCAGCCTCCGCATGCAGATCGATTCCATGCCCGTCGAGATATCGGAAAAATCCGCAAGCTCAAGGAGCAAATCGAGCAGCTCAAGGCGGAGGAGCAGCGCTTCGAGCGCGCCGGCGAACTGGCCAAGGTTGCGGAAATCCGCTATGGCAAAATCGCCGCCGCGGAACGCGAACTTCAGCAGGCCCAGCAACGGTTTGCCTCGGTGCAGAAGGATGCCCCGATGCTGAAAGAAGAAGTCGATGAAGAAGACATCGCCAAGCTCGTAAGCAAATGGACGGGCATCCCGGCCGGCCGTCTGCTTGAGGGCGAAGCGCAGAAGCTCGTGCACATGGAAGAACGCCTGCGACAGCGCGTCGTCGGCCAGGAAGATGCCCTCGCGCGCGTGGCCAACGCCGTGCGCCGCAGCCGCGCCGGGCTCTCGGACCCCAAGCGCCCCATCGGCTCTTTCATTTTTCTCGGACCCACCGGGGTGGGAAAAACTGAGCTCGCGCGTGCTCTGGCGGAATTTCTTTTCGACGACGAGAAGTTGATGATCCGCATCGACATGAGCGAGTACATGGAGAAGCACAGTGTCTCGCGGCTGATTGGCGCGCCGCCAGGCTACGTTGGCTATGAAGAAGGCGGCCAGCTCACCGAGCAGGTGCGACGTCATCTGTATTCCGTCGTCCTTTTTGACGAAATCGAGAAAGCGCACCCTGACGTATTCAACGTCCTGCTGCAAATTTTGGAGGACGGGCGGCTCACCGATGGAAAGGGCCGCACCGTGGATTTCCGCAACACCGTTTTGGTGATGACCAGCAACGTCGGCTCGACGGCCATTTCTGAACTAGCCGGCACGGATCCTGAGCGCGCAAGAAAGGAAGCCATGGAGGCGCTGCGCGAATCGTTCCGACCGGAGTTCCTCAACCGCATCGACGAAATTGTCATCTTCAATCCCCTCGGCAAGGAACAGTTGGCGAAGATTGTGGGCCTGCTCATGAAAGACGTGGAGAGGCTGCTCGCCGAGCGGCAACTCACCCTGGAAGTGAAACCGGCGGCTCAGGAATTGCTGCTGCGCGAAGGCTACGACCCGGCTTATGGCGCGCGGCCGCTTCGCCGTACGATTCAACGATTGATCCAGGATCCGCTGGCATTGCAGATCCTGGAAGGCAAGGTGGTGCCGGGCGATCACCTGATCGTCGACCGGGACGGCCAGAAGGACGCGGTACGCTTCGAGCGCAAGCCCGCGAAACAACCTGCGGCCGCCGCCCGTATCTAATCAAGTGAGGCGTCCCTGTCGGCAGGGAGATTTTGCGTTGCTTTCGCTTGAACGACCGCTGCTCGACTCTGTGCCAGGTTGGCGCGCGCGTAGAATGGAAGGAAAACCATGAGAGTCTTTCGAACAACTCTTTTGCTGGTCGCTCTTACGCTGCTGCTAATGTTCCTCGGCCAATCCATTGGCGGACGCAATGGCATGACCATCGGCCTGGGCTTTGCGATCGTGTCCAATGCGTTTGCCTACTTCTTCTCAGACAAGATCGCGCTTTTGTCGAGCGGCGCCAAGCCTGTCACGCGGGAACAGTTGCCGAGACTGTATGCCGTCATGGAGCGCCTGGCCGCAAAAGCAAATTTACCCGTGCCAAAACTGTATGTGGTTCCCGAGGCGGCCCCCAATGCTTTTGCTACGGGGAGAAACCCGCGCCACGCCTCGGTGGCGGTTACCCAGGGTTTGCTCGAATTGATGAATGACGACGAACTTGAAGGCGTCATCGCACATGAACTCTCGCACGTCCGCAACTACGACATTCTCATCAGTTCGATCGCTGCAACCATTGCTGGCGCCATCACCTGGATTGCCTACTGGGGACCGTACCGCGATGATGGCGAGGGAGGCGGAGGCGGCGGACTGCTCGGTCTGCTGATGATGATTCTGGCCCCTCTTGCCGCCATGCTCCTGCAGCTCGGACTCTCCCGCCAGCGGGAGTATTCCGCCGACCAGACCGGCGCACGGATGGTGGGAAACCCTTACGGATTGATCAGCGCCCTTCAGAAGCTGGGTGGGTACAACAATCGCATTCCGACGACGGCTATATCGCCTTCGACTTCTTCCTTGTGCATCGTAAAGCCCCTTTTTCGGGGCGGCTCGCTCGGGACGCTTTTTAGCACCCATCCGCCGCTGGCAGACCGCATTGCCGCCCTCCGCGAAACGACCATTGTTCCCGAGAGGTAAGGACGGGGCGAAAACGGACTCATTTTTGCCCATTCGAGGTGTAATCTTTTCAGAATTCGATACCCTGACCCGACTGTTGTCCCCCTATTATGAGTAGCGTAAGTGTTCTATTTTCAGCTTGTTAACACTCTTAAAGCATCCTCCCCACCTTTGGCGCCGCAAGTGCAGCACGTTTTAGCGCCTGGTCCGCAGGTTTTGCGAATAGCGTAGGTGCACGGGAATGAGCTGTCGAGACACCATTCATCTGATCTGCTGGTATTTAGAAGGTCGCCTATCCTCGTCCGTCGCGACCGAAATCAGGCGTCACCTTGAAACCTGCTCCGACTGCCGCTTGGTTCTCGAAGCCGCGGTGAATACCCTCGACCGCTACTTTAACGCGAATCGCTCCGAGGCCGCTGCCGACACTTTCGGCCGCCTAACCTCCTGCTAACTGCCTGCACCAGAACGCCTCTATGC
>WNGJ01009520.1_pt1 | contig 16771 bp, 13 predicted proteins | sample 5400611 | NCBI WGS metagenome assembly WNGJ01 (sample SAMN13153375, study PRJNA577476) | soil metagenome | isolation source: 40 cm soil or saprolite under Garry oak tree replicate 1 | place: USA:California | collected 2016-06-15 | reverse complement strand
GGGCGTTGACCAGCCAGGTGTTGCCGAACAGCAGCGAGAAGGTGGTCAGACTCTTGATCTCCAGCAGCATGAAGGCCACCCCCAGACAGAACATGTGCAGGTCAAAACGCCGCAGCACTTTGCGCGGTGCTAACGTCAGCGTGCCCACCAGGGCAAACCCCGCTACCATCAGCAGACCCAGAATGTAGAGCGACGGAAAACTCTTGTCTTGCAGGTACAGGAATGGCCAGTCGTCAGTAGCCGGTGTGGCCGAGGTGAGGGGGTAGAAGCCCTGTCCCACGATCCCTAGCGTTGTAGAGTTCGGGTTCGTAGCCATTTGATGATATGGGCCAAACTCGCCAGGTGGTAATGAAGCCAGCCGGGGTCCATCCATGATGGTGGCGGCCTTTCCCCAACCGCCATAACCGGTGACGAGCGGCTGCTGGTTGTTGAAGGCGTGTCCCACCATGTCGGCCAGTTTCTGCACCAGCCAGTCATCGCGATAGTAGTTGTAGAGCACCAGCACTCCGTTATTGGTCAGCCGAGTTCGTGCTGTCACCAGCGAATCCTGGGTGAGCAAGAAGCTCTCCAGGCGCAGGCTGGTATTACTCGAGGTGAGGGTGAGCGAATCGGGCAGGGCAAAGATAATCAGATCGTACTTGTCGGTGGTATTCTGCAAGAAGTTGCGCCCGTCGTCGATGACCACGTGCACGCGCGGGTCCTGGTAAGGATGATTGGGGTGGAACTGGACACCGAGCTTCTGGATGGTAGGATCAATCTCCACGGCGGTGATCGAATCGACGCCATAGGCCTCAGCAATCGCCACGTCCGACCCGCTTCCGGCACCGATGATCAGCGCGTGATGGAAGGTCTTACCGAAAGTCTTGTAGACGAGCTGGTAAAACGGCTCTTTGTAATGCCAGTCGGTCATCGTTTGATGCCCGCCAGCATTATTAACATCGACAATATAGCCGTTAGGAACAGCGGGTTGGAGCAAGATTTTATAGTAAGGCGACCAGTACGCGCCCGCCTGCAGCTGTCCCACTTCCAGAAGACACACCCCCATCACTGCCGCAGCGAACAACACCGTTCGTTTGGCGCTGAGTAGCAGCACGGCCAGTCCCAGCACGGAGAACCAGACGAGCGGCGGCAGGGAGAAGTACGACATCGTGGCGAAGGAGGCAATGCCAGCCAGGCTGCCGATGATGTCATAGGTGTAGGCGGTAAGTGGCTTCACTTGCGTGAATAACTGGCCAAAGGATCGAGACAGGGGGATGAAGCAGAGCACTACCATCCCAAAGATGATGGGGAGTGCCATATAGTTTTCTGCACCGCTGCGCACTTCGCTTGCACCATAATAGAGTACCTGGATCGAGCGGATATGTAGCTCGAACTTGTTGCTTGCCACGACGTACACGAGCAGTAGCACCAGCAGAGGAAAAGGTGGAAACCAGAAGCGTTTGCGGCGGGCGGCCAGCATACCCAGGCCGATGCCCAGGAACGAGGCCAGCAGGATGAAGTTGGTGAAGTAGCTCAGGTAGCGCACGTACGAGGGGATCCAGCGAATACAAAGCAACTCGAAGAAGAGCATCGTGAAGGAAATAAGGAAAATTCGTGCCCGTTTATCAGCGATAAAGGGATGCTCTGGCGAAAACAATTGTAGGAGTTGGAAGAGTCTTGCGCGTAATTCGGTAAAGCGACTAGAGAACGAATTCCCTTTGGGAGCAGATTCCTTCTGTTCTATAGTTGTTGAGTCACTTGACTCTTCATCCACTACCGGAAGCTGTTCGTTCTCTAAAGAGGCATCTTTCATGGTCTATCCTTTCCATTTTGCATATGCAGAACCACCAGGTCTTTCAATCACCACGGGAATAGGCTCTCGTTTATTCTGTCCATTTTCTATAATGGCGCTGGCAATAGCAAGATATTACTTGAATAATTTCTCGAAGACTGGCCGCGTCTATTGTAACGAGAGAGCCGCGCCTATCGTAACGAGAGAATAGAAAAGGGTCAAGTCAAGAATGAAGAAGCCAGGACGAATTGCTCTGAAAACGACAGAGAAATTGCACCATTGAAACGCAGCCTGTATTACGAATCCCCGTTCAACTTTTCCCTCTTCCTCACGTACATGTGATAAGGTAGTAATAGCTATCATCATGAATTATGGAAAAGGGAACAGCGTATGGAGGACTCACTTCGAGCGGCCAGCAACCCCGGCAGCCAGCCAACTACAACCGATAGAACTACAAGCAAACTTCCAGCGGAAGATACGCTAAACAATACAGATGCAGTAAATAGCTACCCCGAATTACAGCTCGCCGTTGTCGAGGGTTTCCAGGTCGGGCGAGGTGTGGCGCGCCTCGATACCGCCGATATAGCTCGCCTGGGCTGTCAGCCGGGCGATACCATCTTGATTACCGGCGCGCGCACCACCGCTGCTAAAGTCGTGCCAAGCGGCGGTATTGATCGGGGGCAGCAATCCATCCAGATGGATAGCCAGGTGCGGCAGAACAGCGCGTCGGGCCTGGGTGAGCGCGTGACAGTGCGCAAAGCGAAAGTGCAGAATGCCGAGAAGGTCACATTGCTGCCTCTTACCGGAGGGACGCCTATTCAGGAGGGTGATTTGCAGTATATCGCCCGTTACCTGGTTGGCTTGCCCGTTACTATCGGTGACCTCATACGCGTCGGCACACCCGGAGCCGCGCCGCGTGAATTTCTCATCATCGGCACAACGCCCGCGACACCCAGCTATAGTGTGCGCAAGCGTGTGACGGGCGAATTAGAAACGCTTGTTCCCCCACAACCGCAGCCGGTCACCGATACCGAAGCGGTCATCGTGCATCCAGGAACCATCGTGCGAGCACAGGCGCGCGGCGCGACACGACCCGGCGGCCTGGGGCGTGTCAGCTACGAGGATATTGGTGGCCTGGGCAAAGAACTGCAGCGTATTCGCGAGATGATCGAGTTGCCCCTGAAATACCCGGCAGTCTTTGATCGCCTGGGCGTTGAACCGCCCAAAGGTGTGCTGCTCTACGGCCCTCCTGGAACAGGGAAAACCCTGATTGCCCGCGTGGTAGCATCCGAGACGAACGCAGCCTTCTTCATCATTAATGGCCCCGAAATCATGAATAAATTTTATGGCGAAAGCGAATCGCGCCTGCGTTCCGTCTTCCAGGAAGCACAGCGGCGCGCACCCAGCATCATCTTCATCGATGAGCTTGACGCGCTCGCACCCAAACGCAGCGAGACGGGTGGCGAAGTCGAGCGGCGCATTGTTGGGCAATTACTGGCCCTCATGGACGGCATGGCATCGCGCGGCCAGATCGTGCTGATTGGCGCGACGAACCAGCCCAACGCCCTTGATCCGGCCATGCGCCGTCCGGGCCGCTTTGATCGTGAAATTTCCCTGCGCGTGCCTGATGTGCGCGGGCGCACGGAGATACTCCAGATTCACAGCAAGGACGCGGCGCTGGCCAATGATGTTGATTTCGCGCGCCTGGCCCAGTTGACGCCCGGCTTCGTCGGCGCTGATCTGGAGGCATTGTGCCGCGAGGCCGCCATGATCGCACTGCGGCGTGTGCTGCCACATATCGACTACGAGAAGGGCTATATTCCTTACGCAACGCTCGTCAACCTCAATATCACGATGGCGGATTTCCAGGCCGCCTTGCGCGAGATCGAGCCATCCACCACCCGCGAAGTCTATGTCGAGGTCAGCGAAACGTCATGGGACGATATCGGCGGCCTGGAGAAAGTTAAGGCGCTGCTCACCGAAGGCGTGGAATGGCCACTGCGCTACCCGGAAGTGTATTCCCATGCTAAAGTTGAGCCGCCGCGCGGCGTCTTGCTCTCTGGCCCTCCGGGATCGGGAAAAACGCTGATTGCGCGCGCGCTGGCAAATCAATGTGAAGCCAACTTCATCTCGATTAAAGGGCCGGAATTGCTCTCAAAGTGGGTCGGCGAATCCGAGAAGGGCATCCGTGAAGTTTTCCGCCGGGCGAAGCAAGCCGCGCCGTGCATTGTCTTCTTCGATGAGATAGATGCCCTGGCGCCCCATCGCGGTGGAGATATCGACGGACATGTGGGAGACAGGGTCATCGCGCAGTTGCTCACCGAGATGGACGGCGTCGAGGGGCGCGCTGGCGTGATTGTGGTAGCCGCCACCAATCGCCCAGAACTGATCGATACCGCGCTGCTTCGTCCTGGTCGCTTCGACCTGGTGGTTGAGTTAGCCCATCCCAATGAGATCGAACGCCGCGCCATCTTCGCCATCCATACAAAGGGCAGACCACTCGCCCCCGAAATCACGATGGAGGAATTGGCCAGTCTGACCGAAGGACGCAGCGGCGCGGACATCGAGGCCATCTGCCGACGTGCCGCCCTCTTAGGCTTGCGTGAATGGATCGCTCCTAAATTGACGATCGGTCGCGTGCAGGTGACTGAAGAAATCGAGGGAGGTCAAGTCACGACACCTCCACCGACTGCGGCTCCAACGCAGCCCGCCATCCCCCCAACTCCATTCATAATTCGCCCCGACCATTTTGCCACTGCCATTGGAGAGCAGCGCGAACGCACGTGTACGCAAACAAGTAGGCCGACAGCGTTTAATTGATATGGCAGCAGATTTAGACGAGCGTGGCAAACCACCTCTGCACGGCTTCCGCCTGTGGCTGGCGCGCCTGTTTGGGCTGGTGTGATTTCATTATTCAAATGAAATAGATCGTCGGGTAATGTTTGTAGAGGCGCAATTTATTGCGCCCTCTTCCCAGGCCGATGCGTGAGAACGAGGGCGCAATAAATTGCGCCCCTACAGATGCCTGGTTGATTTGTTAACCTGCGTTATCACGCCTACACAATGTAATGACATACAGAACACAATGTAGTAACAGCATGTATATGTCTGAAAATCCTTTTGTATATGGTAAACTCTTACATTGTTGTATTTCGCGTGATTACTGATTGGCTACCCACTTACAATTTACAATTGAACTATGGTATAATGAACTTAGTGAGAGATTAAGAAGCAGTGAAGGGAGAGGCACCAATGCTTATGTCACCTGGATTTGGCCAATCCTCTTCTGCATACCAGGAAAAGGTAACGGAGGCTTATCTGCAGGCCATACGCACCATTGATGATCGCGTAACCCCCTTTCTCGGTAAAGCCACGACCCGCGTCCTCGTACAGGGTGCCGCCCGGCGCGTATCTGAAACGTATCCTTTTCTTCATTTTCTAGAGAAGATGCCCTACACTGAGGTTGTCCCGTCGGTCGTGCGTGAGCAATTGGGCGGTGTCATCCCACAGCAGCTCGCTGCAGGTCTGGATGCACTGTTACAAGAATGTTTTGCTGGCTTGAAAGAACTCACTGGGGATCTGATTGTACCGCCTCTTCACGAGGAAGTGAGGCGGCAACTCGAACAAATGCCGTAACACATGGACTTGGAGGGCAGCGTGCAACCAGAGTCAAAGGCTACAGCTAGCGCGTACCGCTCCCTCATCGGACAAAATGGGGATCGCTTGACTGCTCTACGCCAGCAGATGCAGTTTTTGAATACTATGGGAAAACGCTTCGTAGCGGCGATTGATCGGTTTCAGGTACACCATGCGCTGCTGGCAACCCTGCAAGAATTGTACCGCTTTTCTGCCTGCACCATTCTACTTAAAGGTGATCCTGCCGAACTGGCGTTTGAGCTTTCCATCATCCCAAGCTACCCTCTCAGCGAGCCGTTTTTACAGGCCATGATAGAATGTATCGCGCGTGCCGCCGATGCCATCGACTTCCCCAGGGTCACGGCGGAAGAACTGGCGCTGATGGCCTACCTGGATGCACCCGATGAACTGGCCTTGCCCGGTACATCTGCTCCTACCGGTGTCACCGATATTGGCGATTTTCTCAATATTCCCCTGACCGTCGAGAACCGCATCATCGGCATGCTCAGTCTCTTCGATGAGCAGGAGGGCGCATTTGATGCCGATCTGCTGCAATTAACCACGATGATCGCCGATTACGCGGCAGTCGCGCTGGAAAATGTGCGTCTGCGCGAACGCCAGATGGCACTGTGGAGCGCTGCTGAATTTGAACGTCAACGCCTGTCGCTGATTCTCGGCAGTATGGCCGAGGGCTTGCTGATTACCAATGAGAAGGGCGCCATCACTTCTCTCAACGGCTCGGCGCAGCATTTGCTTGCGCAGACCCAGATACAGTTGGAAGAAACGCTCACGCCATTGCGTCAACTGGCTGCTCGTAATAACGTGCCCTGGCTCGCTGACCTGGCAACCATCGTCGACCAGGCCTTAGCCGGTGATATTGTCATGAACCGGGAATTGATTGCAGGAGCCGACGGGGAGGTCGTTCCCCTGACACTCAGTATCAGTGCCGCGCCCTTGTATGAATCCAGCCAGACGCAGACGCGCCTGCTCGGTGTCGTGGCAGTCCTCAATGATGTCACTTCGCATAAACAGATTGAGAAGCTGAAAGACGAATTCGTCTCGATTGTCTCGCATGAACTGCGCACGCCGTTAACGGCAATCAAGGGGTATACACAACACCTGATGCGCCGTATCGAGCGGCGTTTGCGTGGAGCCAGCCAGGCCTTGCCCGCCAACGCGCTAGCAGAGTTGCCGGAAAGCTATGATCTGCGCAGCTTGAATATCGTGCAAAGCCAGACCGACCATCTCGAACGACTGGTCAATGACCTGCTCGACCTCTCGCGTGTGCAATGGGGTGAGTTACACTTGCAATACTCCAGCTTTTACCTGGCCGATGTGCTGGCGGAAAGCGTGCGCCAGGCTCAGATCAGCGCGGAAGAACACACCATTTACCTGGATATTGCGTCCCAGGATAGCAAGATCGTGGCGGATAAATTACGTGTTGGCCAGATCGTCGGCAATATCCTTGATAACGCCATCAAGTTTTCCCCGCAGGGCAAGCAAGTCACAGTCAAATTGCAGGAGCAGGGCAACGAGTACCAGGTCAGTGTTAACGACGAGGGCATGGGGGTAAGCCCGGAATTTTTCGACCACATTTTTGAGCGTTTCTACCGCGTGCGTAATACGACCAGCCGTCAATACTCAGGCATCGGAATGGGGTTGTACGTCGCCAAAGCTATTGTAGAGGCCCATGGAGGACGTATCTGGCTCTCCAGCCACCAGGGTACTGGCAGCACCTTCTACTTCACACTCCCTCGCGTTCCCCACACGAATACGTTATCGGCGCCTTAACTTCCTAAAATGCCTGGAGTAAATCGGTTGGATTCGAATCGAACTTGTCACGCAAGTACGATACACCGAAGGGAGTAAAGTGGATAGAGGCCCAGCTTGCGCGTAGGTATTGGATGCTGCGCAAGATACGAGCTTCTCCCCATAAAGGATAGCGCAGATCACGCAGCGCGTTGATAAAATCCCCTGTACTGGTCAGCAGCACACCGCCACTAACGATCAGTATTTCTACCAGGAGATAGTGCGGTAAGGCCAGTGGACTGGGAAATGCGGTGAATAGTCCGAGGTAGAGAACACTTCCAGATACGACGGCAGGAAAAATGGCGTTGAACAGGATGAACGGCGTCGAGGGTTCTCGGAGGTACAGTGTGGTGATGCCGAGCGGGCCAATAGCCCATCCGATGAGTGAATCGTGCTTGAACAGCGCGATGAGCAATTTGGCGCACTCAAAGAATCCAATCCAAAGTACCAGGAAACCAACCAGGCCCAGAATATTGGTAACGTGAACGCTGCTATGCATACCTGGCATGCCAATTCTCCTTGCTCTACCGAAGCGCACAACGACTGGCGCTCTCTTTATATTATATGCTATTTTCTCTATTCGACAACCCAAAAAGAAAATTGACTCATATCTGCCAACCTTCCTCGCCCACCAGTGGCACGAAAAGACACCCGCCTAACGAGCGCGTTTCTGGTCCCCAGGGCGCGCGGTGCACGACTAACAACTCCTGGTGATCATGTCTTCCAACCGGGATCACCATCATGCCCCATGTTACCAGCTGATCGTAAAGGTGCGCAGGCACTTCAGGCGCTGCCGCCGTCACCAGGATGCGGTCATATGGCGCTTCATCTTCCCAGCCTAACGAGCCATCCCCGACATAGATAGTAACGTTTTGCCGCCCCAATTTTGACATACGCCTCGCAGCGATGCAGGCGAGTTGCTGAATGCGTTCGACGCTGTAGATATGCGCGGCCAACTGTGACAGTACCGCTGCCTGGTAGCCAGAACCGGTACCAATTTCCAGAACTCGCTCCTGCCCGCGCAGTTGCAGGGCCTGCGTCATGGTGGCAACCATCAGTGGCTGTGAGATAGTTTGCCCCATAAGAATAGGTAAGGCACGATCTTCATAGGCCTGGGAATAGTGTGCCTGATCCACAAAGGCTTCGCGGGGAGTGCTGCCTATCGCAGCCAGTACACGCTCATCATGTATGCCAGCCACGCGGAGCGATTCGAGTAATTGCTGGCGTTTCGCCTCAAAATCGTAAGCCATACGAGCATCATCCGCTCTGTAATCGGAAATAGTTCTCTTTCGCTTCAATGTTTGCGAAGATGTAAAAAAAACTACAGGGGACATAGTACATAAGGGGCATCTTTCTTCAAAGTGTAGTGCGAAAAAAGCGGATAGTCAAGCGAACAATGGGCGGTTTCATCAGAGGGTTTCTAAATTGTGACGACTCTGTCAGGGGAATAGAGTGAACCTTGTACTGGTGGGCGCTACTGGGATCGAACCAGTGGCCTCTTCGGTGTGAACGAAGCGCTCTCCCACTGAGCTAAGCGCCCTTGCTGACAAGAGCAACTATAGCATTAGCATGGGCTATTGTCAAGCATTTTTGGGCGTTCTCAGTAGGTACACTCACTCCTTTGAACAGTTATTACCGCTTTTTTATTTTTTCAAAAGAGTAAGACTGTAAAGAAGAGTTACAATTTTCTTCTAACTCTGTTTTAAGTACAGGGATACAAAATGGTAAGAAGAAGTGGAGAAACAGTATGAGTAGTATTGCCCATACAAGTAACCGTTTGGGGAAACGACAGGATCTGCTGGAGCATCTACGCAATGTGGCGGATGCCGCCGCACAGTATTGCGCAGTGTTCGGGGGCGAGACGTTCGCCCGTTATGCAGGGCTACTCCATGATATTGGAAAATATGATCCAGCTTTCCAACAATACCTGTTGGATGCTGAGCGTAGCCCGACAAAGCGTTTGAGAGGTCCCGATCACAAGGGAGCGGGTACCGTTCTTGCGGCAACCTCAGAGATGGAAGGCCTCCTGGCATTTCTCATTGCTGGGCATCATGGCGGCCTGCCATCGCGATCAGATCTCCCATCAGCTATTCGCGAACACATGGCAAGAAAGCCTGCGCAGGATGCTATTGTCACAGCCATAAACACGATACCAGAGCTACAGGCTATTCCACGACACCTGATCTCCTCCCGCATTCGCTCTGAGTTGGAGAAAGAATTTTTCACCCGTATGGCCTTTTCTGCCCTTGTAGATGCTGATTTTCTTGATACTGAGCAGCATTTCAACGCGGGGAAAAGACCTGAACGTGAAAACCTGTGGACGATTGCGGATTTATGGAAACAGTTTGAAACATGGTATCAGCAAACATTTGCACATGTCGAGCAAAGTACGCTCAACACTATACGCGCCGAGGTATACCAGTATTGCTTGAGCGCCGCCAACCTGTCACCTGGATTTTTTCGCTTGACGGTACCAACAGGCGGCGGGAAGACATTGGCAAGCCTTGCATTCGCGCTCCAACACGCGCTGAAATACAACTTCGAGCGCATCATCTACGCCATTCCCTACACCAGCATTATCGATCAAACGGCCACAGTGTTCCGTGGTATCTTTGCCGATGAACAGGCTTTCATTGAACACCATAGTGATATTGCCTTGCAAGACCCGGAGAATCCGATGCCAGCAGAGGTACGGAGAAGGCTTGCCGCTGAGAACTGGGATGCCTCTTTAATCGTGACAACAACCGTCCAACTTTTCGAGAGTCTGCTGGGTTGCGGTACGGGGAAATGCCGCAAGCTCCACAACATTGCACAGAGTGTCATCGTCTTGGATGAAGTGCAAATGGTGCCGGTGCATTTGCTGACAACGATCCTCGACGTCCTGCGTCAGTTAGTTGCCTATTATGGGGTCACTGTTGTACTCTGCACCGCTACACAACCTGATTTTGAATCGAGGCAGGGATTTGAGGGCATACCGGACATTCGCGAGATTGTTCCGGCGCCGGAACAGTACTTTGCGCAGCTCAAGCGCGTCGAGTATCAGTTACCAACCGCAGGCGAGACCTGGACGTGGGGACAAGTTGCCGCGCGAGTACAGGCCGAACGGCAGATGCTGGTCATTGTCAACACGCGTCGCGATGCAGAGCAGCTCATCAATACACTTGCACCCGGCGAGGCAATAGACGAAGAGGGCGATCCTACGCTTTTCCATCTCTCAACCCGCCTCTGCGGGGCGCACCGGCGAGAGGTGTTAGAGGAAGTTCGCCGTCGGCTTCGAGTGGGCGAGCCGTGTCGTCTCATCGCCACGCAGGTGATCGAGGCCGGCGTGGATGTCGATTTTCCGCTCGTCATGCGGGCTGTCGGTCCTCTGGATAGAATCGTTCAGGCGGCGGGGCGAGCAAATCGCGAGGGGAATATGGCTCATCCAGGGAGGGTTATTGTGTTTGCTCCTGAAGGTGGTCACATCCCTAAAGGGTCATATACGCTCGGAACCGATATCACCAGAGGATTGATCAGAGACGAACAGGTAAGCTTGCATGATCCCAAACTGTATCAAACGTACTTTCGCGATTACTACAGTTATCCTAACCGCGACCCGCAAGATATCGAGGGAACGCGCAAGCGCTTCGATTATCCACTCGTCGCGAAAAAATTTCGCATAATCGAGGATGATAGTACGCCCGTAATTGTGAAATATCCCGAAGCACCGACAACGCCTGATGAGCATCCTGTCACAAAGCTCCTCGATAAAGTGCGAACATCGACAAATCTGCACCGCACCTACCTACGTGCGCTGCAACCCTACACGGTCAACCTGCTCGCTCATGAGTTCAAGAAGGCGCAACAACAGGGACTCATTCTGGAAGTGATTCCTGGAATCTGGGAATGGCTCGGTGCGTATGACAGTGGACACGACGGTAAACATGGACAAGGTATTCTTCTTGACAGCGCGTTGAGCGCGGAAAACAACATCTGGTAGAAAAACGTACCGACCATCAAGCGTAAGAGAAAGGACAATGTATGCAGTATGCTCCCGTCGAGGTCTGCGTCTGGGGAAAGCTGGCTTGCTTTACCAGACCAGAGATGAAGGTTGAACGTGTCAGCTACGAAGTCATGACGCCATCAGCTGCAAGAGGCATTTTAGAAGCCATCTTCTGGAAACCCGAATTTCAATGGCAGATTCGGGAAATTCGCGTGTTGCGGCCCATACGCTACTTTTCGATTCTGCGCAACGAAGTAAATAGACGGGCAAACCTCACAACAGCGCAGCGCCGCCTCAAAGGTGAAGAGGGTTACTACACTGATGAGGATCGTTCGCAACGGCACACGCTTTGCCTGCGTGATGTTGCGTATGCTATTGCGGCTGATGTTGCCGTTGAGCCTGGTATTGAGGAGGATGAGGCGAAGTATCGCGATCAATTCCAGCGGCGTGTCAAGCGAGGCCAGTGCCACAGTATGCCATACCTGGGCTGTCGCGAATTTACAGCTAACTTCGGGGCAGAAATGCCTGCCGAGGCAGAAGCCAGGCTGCAAGACATTACCACCGATTTAGGGCGCATGCTTTTTGATTTGGATTATGAGCCTGATGGTAGCGGCAGAGGTCGACCGCGCTTCTTTCACGCTCAGCTTCACAGCGGTGTATTACGTGTGCCAGAAACACTCTACGGAAAGGATGAATAAGGATGTTTCTGGAAAAATTGAGCGAATTTGCCGAGCAAATAGCCCTTCCACCACCAATGTATCAATCTACGCCTATTCGCTATACGATTATGCTCGATGCTCATGGAAAATTCAAAAGAATTGATGAGGATACCAATGATAAGAATAAACGCGGCAGCTTATTTATTGCCCCTCATTGTAAGCGAGCGAATGCCATTAAACCGAAATTGCTGGTTGATAATGTCGAATACACACTAGGGTTGGCACGTGAAATGAGTCATCCGGAGCGGGTACAGGCGCAACATCAAGCATACGTCGCCCAAATTCGCGAGTGCGCTGAAGAAACAAAAGAACTGACCGTCGAAGCGGTAGCTCGTTTTCTTGAGTCGTCAGATATTGACTACATTACGAAAGAAAAGCCCGACCTTGATCCAGCCGATAATATTACCTTCAGAGTAGATGGTGTGTATCCTTTCGAACAAGACACTGTTAAAAGCTACTGGGCGAAAAAAGCAGCGGCAAGTGGTACCGAGCAAGTCATGCAGTGTCTCGTATGTGGCGAAATGCGACCACCGGTAGAACGTTTGCCTATCGTCATTAAAGGCATTCCTGGCGGTCAATCTACCGGTTTGACGTTGATTTCAGCCAATGCTGCTGCTTTTGAGTCTTATGGTCTCAACGCCTCTTTGATTGCCCCTACCTGCGAAGTCTGCGGAGAACGGTTTGGCAATGCGCTGAATGAACTGCTGCGACGTGAGGATACACATATCGTTATTCCGCCGCTTGCCTACATCTTCTGGGTGCGAGATCCCGTTCCAAATATGGATGTACCGCGACTCTTGCAGCAGGCAACACCTGGTGAAGTTGAAAAGCTCTTCCAGTCAACATGGCGAGGAAAAGCTGCTTCAACGAATCTAACCGCTACAGCATTTTATGCGGCAACGCTTTCAGCCAGTGGCGCTCGTGTCGTGTTGCGTGACTGGATTGAAACCTCCGTAGACACTGTTCAAGCAAATTTGCAGCGGTACTTCACATTGCAGCAGCTCCAAGGCGGTTCAGGTGAAACCCGCTACTTTCCTTTACAGTTTCTCATTAACGCGACGATCAATCCAGATACGCAAGAAAAACCAGTCGCTCAGGTTGGGCAGTCATTGTTGCGTGTCGCTCTTCATGGCGGCCAGATCCCTCAAACACTGATGTATAAAACGGTTCGTCGGATTCGGACCAGTCGAAAAATACAACCAGAACAGGCCGCACTCATCAAAATGGTACTACTTTCGCAACAGGATTCTCTCATTACAGACCATGAAAGGGGTCATGATATGACAACTGTCAACGAAGATTGTAAGGATGCTGCCTACCTCTGCGGTCGGCTCCTTGCGCAATTGGATTATATTCAGTACAAGGCTCTGGGCAAAGTCAACGCGACGATTGTTGATCGTTTCTATGGCACAGCTTCCACAGCGCCGGCGGTCGTCTTCCCACGCCTGCTACGCGGTGCCCAACCACACCTGGCAACTATTCGGCAAAAACGGAATAAGCAAACTACTGGTTATATGGATTACCTGGATAGGGAACTAACAAAACTACTGGAAGACCTGCCATCATTTCCATCTATTCTTGCTCTCGATAGACAAGGAATGTTCGCTTTGGGCTTCTATCATCAGAAAGCGAACTTCTTCTCTCAAGGGCAAGGTACCGCCAGCGACAATGGACAATTAGAGGTTCTTGACGATACAAACGTCCAAACTGAATCAGCACCTTTAGAAAGTGAAAAGGAGTAATGACCATGACGACACCAATTTTTTGCGACCCAACCAAACGACACGATTTTGCCTTTCTGTTCGATGTGACGAACGGTAATCCCAACGGAGACCCGGATGCTGGCAACTTGCCACGTATTGACCCGGAGACGATGCGTGGACTGGTTACGGATGTCTGCATCAAGCGGAAAATACGCGATTGGGTTGACATTACCCACGGAACAGAGGAACGCTTCGAGATTTATGTCCAGAATAAAGGTATTGCGCTCAATGACTTGCACCAACGCGCTCATCAGGCCGTATTCGGAACGACACCTTCAGAAAATGGACAGGCTTCGCTTGAAACGAAAGACGAGAAGCGTCCGAGGGGAGCAAAGGGAGGAGAGCAAGGCACAGATGGGAAGGTCGATGAAAGTAAAGCTGCACGACAGAATCCGCGGCGTGCATGGATGTGCAACCAATTTTATGATGTCCGCACATTTGGGGCTGTACTGTCTACTGGAGACTATCCAGCAGGTCAGGTACGTGGCCCAATTCAACTGACCTTTGCTCAATCTATTGACCCGATTATTCCGTTAGATATATCTATCACTCGCGTGGCCGTCGCAGAAATTGACCCCAAAAAGAAAACAACCAGTACGATGGGGCGCAAAGCATTTGTTCCTTACGGGCTGTACCTCGGCTATGGCTTCTTCGTGCCACATTTTGCACAACAAACGGGTTTCTCCACAGAGGATCTGGAACTGTTCTGGATGGCCTTCCAATCCATATGGGATGTAGACCGATCAGCTAGCCGTGGGATGCTCGCGCTCCGCGGACTCTACGTTTTCAGCCATAACAACGCTCTCGGCAATGCACCCGCGCATCGCCTTTTTGAGCGCATCCGGGTAAACCTGGTAAACGGTGTTCAGGTACCTCGCCACATTAGCGACTATGCAATTAGTGTAAACGACGACGCATTACCTGATGGCGTTACCCTCACACGATTAGAGAGTTAATCGGAAAATACATCGAAGCGTTTTCGGGCATGGCATCTGCTTCAAAAGCTGGATGCCATGCTAAAAAAGCCGAGGAGGACCTGATGGAACAAGAAGGTGGAATAGCCGATGACGATGTATCGAACGCGCTTTGCCGCTCTGGTCGCGGCGTTTGGGTCTTGTTGGACGAGCGGATGTCGTAGAATTTCATGGAAATGTCCCTTATCCCGTTGAATATAAACTGGGAAAGCGGCGAGAGTGGCAATATGAAGCGATACAATTGTGTGCCCAGGCGCTTTGTCTGGAAGAAATGTCAGGGCTTGCCGTCCCACAAGGCGCTATCTACTACTGTAGTTCGCGAATCCGCCGTGAAATATTCTTCGATGCGCACTTACGGGAAACTGTCGAGGAAGTAACGCAGGCTGTACGAATGATACTCAAGAATAGTTTTGTCCCTCCCGCAGTGAATGACAAGCGGTGTGAAAAATGTTCGCTTATTGAGTCGTGTCTTCCAAATGTTGTGGTGAAACCAGGGCGGTTGCAATACTACCGGTCTACTCTCTTCAAAGTTGATGAAGAAGAAAGTGCATTGAGAAAGTGAAAGAAATCCTGAATACGCTGTACGTGACCAAAGAGCGGGCTTACCTCCATCTCGATCATGATACGATACGTATGGAGGTCAAATCAGAGACGCCGATGCGCATGCCTCTACTCCATCTCGGCAGCATCGTATGTTTTGGAGATATCCTCATCAGCCCTGCTCTGATCTATCGCTGCGCGGAAGATGGCCGCTCGATCGTCCTCCTCGATCAGAATGGACGCTTCAAAGCACGTGTAGAAGGGCCGACGAGTGGCAACGTACTTCTGCGCCAGGCGCAACATCTCGCCAACACCGACCGAGCGCGTGCGTTATGCATAGCACGTAACGCTGTCGCGGGCAAAATCCAGAACTGCCGTCAAGTATTACTACGAGCAGGACGTGAATCAGACAGTGCAAAAGAAAGCGGCCTTTTAGCAGCGGCTGCGGCAACACATGCGCAAGCCCTTACCCGCCTTGAACACTGTAGCACCATCGATGCGGTGCGTGGCAATGAGGGAGACGCAGCACACTCCTACTTTGAAGCGTTCGGCGCTATGGTACGAGAAGATCGTGAAGTATTTACCCCTTATGGACGCACGCGCCGCCCACCGCTTGACCGGATGAATGCGCTGTTATCATTTGTCTACACGCTGTTACGACATGATTGTGTAGGAGCCATAGAAGGTGTAGGACTCGATCCACAGGTGGGTTATCTCCATACACTGCGCCCGGGCCGCCCGGCATTAGCGCTGGATTTAATGGAAGAACTACGGCCAATACTAGCAGACAGACTCGTTCTGTCAATGATCAACAGGCGACAGATTCAGCGCAATGATTTCATCGAACGGGAAGGTGGAGCAGTTTACCTAACCGATCGAGCACGTAAAGACGTCATCGTGGCATATCAGAATCGCAAACAGGATGAAGTCCAGCATAAGGTTGTGGGGAAAAAGATGCCGTTAGGACTCATACCCCACATTCAAGCGCGCTTGCTGGCACGGCACCTGCGAGGTGATTTGCCAGATTATCTTCCTTTCTTATACCGCTAATATGCACAGTTTCTTGAAGCCCGCTGCGATCTTGCAAAACCGAATTCGTGTATTTCGCCAAAAGATGAGGTGAGAATTGAAACGAGGTGAAGCTTATGGATGTCCTGGTAACCTACGATGTGAGTACAGAGACTAACGAGGGTAAACGAAGATTACGCCATGTAGCCGAGGCCTGCCTTGCATATGGTCAAAGGGTGCAAAAATCTGTCTTTGAGTGTTCGCTGAATGAAATGCAGTTGGAAGCACTCACACACCGATTGCTTCACTGTATCAGTGAACAAGAGGATAGCTTACGTATCTACCGCCAAGCACAACCGCGCGAACGCTATCTCAGGACATACGGACTACAGTATGAAATGGACTTTGATGCCCCATTGATCTTCTAATTTGCGCGAACCAGTTTTGGTGAGCAGGTTAGCACGAGGTTCGCGCGAACAATTGATGCACTTTACCTTGCGGTAAGGCAAGGTGAAGATTGAAATGGGCCGCACAACAAGCCGATGCATACAACAAATAGAGAGGAGGTA
>WNGJ01014137.1_pt1 | contig 16772 bp, 31 predicted proteins | sample 5400611 | NCBI WGS metagenome assembly WNGJ01 (sample SAMN13153375, study PRJNA577476) | soil metagenome | isolation source: 40 cm soil or saprolite under Garry oak tree replicate 1 | place: USA:California | collected 2016-06-15 | reverse complement strand
GACCGAGGTGAGAGGCAAGCCAATCAGCTGAAAACGAAAGCGCGAATATCGCTCCCCGGTGGACTCATTGATCTGCGTCGGGTTCCAGAAGGAGGATAAGATGAGGTGGTTTCTTTGCGGCCTCGGCCGGGCCTGCGTGCTCCTTGTGGTATCTCTCTGCCTGACACCATTGTCGAGCGGTCACGCCCAACAAGGCCCGGACCTCAGCGCGATCGCCGCCGGGATGAAAGCTCGGATGAAGCTGCCGGTGGCGATCGATGCCGACACCCGACTCGACGATATCCGGGCCCTCAGCAGCACGAGCTCGCCTACTTCATGACGGTCGTCACTCACACGAAGGCGAGCTTGAACGGAGCCCGATTCGCCCGGGAGATGGAGAGATCTCTGAAAGCGGGTGCCTGCCAGAATCCGAATTACCTGAAGTTCCTCAACGCAGGCGTCACGCTTGTGTTCGTATACGTGACCGACGACAGTGCAGAAGTGGCCCGAGTCAGGCTGGCTCCCAATCTCTGCAGGCCATAGGCTCTGCTGCGTTCACGACATTGCCATGTCGGATGCAGCGGCCTAACAAGCGCTTGAAGCTGGCGGGCGCTCTCGTTCTAAGGGAGGCCGTTGGGTCGTGCCCTGGCGGGCACGGGACGTTCGTCCATTACTCTTGCGCCGCTGGGTGGGTCGCCCGCAGCTTAAGCGCGATCCGTTAGGCAGCACGACTATGAACCAGAGCGACACGCATTTCCCCTTCGCCCTTCCGTCTAAGCGCGTCGTATTGTTGACGGGCCTCTCCCCGCTTCTTGGTCCTCTCGTGGTATCTGTCGCGGTTGGGATCGGGTTCCTCACCGCCTTGGCCGCGGTAGCAGGCGCGTTGATTCCAATGATTGTCGCGCGAACCTTCGTTTTTGGTCTTCAGATCCGTCCCGACCGCTCGCCCTTGCGCGCCGACTTCGACGTATTCCTCGATTCCAAGGCGCCGAGATGGTACAAGCGTTGGTATATGCCGTTGGTTGGAGCTACCACCGGCGGGGCTGCCTGCGAAGCGCTACGGAGTTCAGCCGATCTCCTCCTTGCGGGAGCCGCGATCGGTGCTCTGGAAGGGCTTCTCGTTGCCCTGTCCCTGCCCCTCAGTTGGGGTCTGGTCGCAGCCATCAAGCGTCGGCGATTTGGTCGTGCTGCCTAACAAGCGCTTGAAGCTGACGGGGCCTGCTTTCAGAGGAAGCGTAACGTTTGTGCACCAGCGTGCAGATACCGCAACACGGGGCGCTTGCGCCCGCCGGCGCTCGCCCCGCAGCTTAAGCGCGATCCGTTAGGCAGCGACATCTACCTGAGCCGGATTCCATTACAACCGCCACCAAGCGCCTCCTCCTCGCTGCTGCACTCCTCGTCGTGGCTGGCCTCTTCGTGTGGGTCTGGACCCACCCTCGGGTCGGCTATGCCGCGGCCATTGCGCGCTGCGGCGATTTGTACGGGGCCGCGAAGACCAGACTCGACTCGGCAAGGGTCGATGCGACCACGCCCTTCGAGAGAACAGGAGGTGCCGACAACCCTATCCGCTGCGGCGAGCTTCGCGCGGCGGGTTTCATCACACGCTGACGGATGGTAAAGTCGCTGCCTAACAAGCGCTTGAAGCTGCCGGGCGGTGATCGCTTTAAGGGAAACGAAGTGTTGTGCGCTGGCGCGCACGAACTATCGTTCAACTACACGGCGCCCTGCGGGCGTGTCGCCCGCAGCTTAAGCGCGGGCCGTTAGGCGGCGCCGAACGCAGTCGGGCCCGGGATCCCAAGCATGCCACCGGAAATCATTCGTGACGCCATTCGGTACTGGGAGGTCCGGCGGCTGTGGTATAACCTTGCGCTGACGGCCCTCGTGAGCGCCTGGGTGTTCCTGACCTGGCCGCATTTCCGTCCGGCGTTCACTCTCGACTCGCTTGGTAAGCTCCTGATCCTCGCGGCATTGGCGAACCTGTGCTACTCAGCGGCGTACCTCATCGATATTCCGATGCAGCAGTCACCGTCTGGAGCTGCTTGGCGGCAACGGCGTTGGATGTTGTGGGTGTTCGGCACTCTATTCGCCCTCCTTGTTGCGTGCTACTGGATCGCGGACGAGATCTATCCCTATGTCGGCGCCGCCTAACAAGCGCTTGAAGCTGCCGGGCGCTCACAAGTAGGGAGGAATTACGTTGCCTCGCTGGCTGGCCTCTTTGTCTGCCGCTCCACCGCGTTGCGCCAGCGGGCATTGCGCCCGCAGCTTAAGCGCGATCCGTTAGGCAGCACGGCGGCTCAGACCTATGAACCTCTTCGGCTGGCTTCTTCTTCTCGGCGGGTTCTTCGTGCTCATCGCCACTCGCCTCGGGTGGTACGATCGTGGCGGCGTTATGCGTCGCTTGGATTGGTTCAACGTCTACCGCCTATTCGAACGGCCTGCGATGGGTGGGGATGTCCGATGGGTGACCTACGCTATCTCCGCGACCCTCGTCGCTCTCGGGATTGTCGAGATTCTACTCTCCCTTCTTGGAGGTTCTTGACCCGCGAGTTGGCCGTGCTGCCTAACAAGCGCTTGAAGCTGACGGGCGGCGATCGCTCTAAGGGAAGCGGAGTGTTGTGCCCTGGCGGGCACGGACAATCGTCCACCTCACTTGCGCTAGCGAGCGAGTCGCCCGCAGCTTAAGCGCGATCCGTTAGGCAGCGGTACATGCGACTTTCGGAACGTATTCGACGTTGGCTCTACCAGCCCCTCACGCTCCGACCCGTGCGTCGGTGCGCGGCCTGTGATCAAGTGTTGACGCCCACGGGGCCTCGTTTCATTTGCGGCCCCAGCGTCCATCTGTGCCAGCCCTGTGCCAGCGAAGCACTGATCCGCGTGGCTCAAGTGAGTCCCGGAACGAGTCTAGCGTACGCAGGCGAGCACCTTCCCACGCGTTGTTCGTTCTGCGGGCGCAAAACCTCCGACGCGAAGGGCGTACTGGGTCTCTTTGCTGCCGCGATCTGCCGTGACTGCCTCGAGCTCTGTGCCGAGGTTTTCGCCACCGTGCCGCCGGGACCTTAAAGCCGCTGCCTAACAAGCGCTTGAAGCTGACGGGCGGTGGTCGCTTTGAAGGAAGCAGTGTGTTGTGCGCGGGCGCGCACCAACTATCGTTCAACGACACTGCGCGCGGCGGGCGAGTCGCCCGCAGCTTAAGCGCGATCCGTTAGGCAGACGATCCATCGTCGGTCCGCTGAGACCATGCAAGGCCTTTCTATCGGTCAGTGCGGTTTGTGCGCCAGCTTGCTCCGCGCTAGTCTCAAGTGTCGCGGCGCCCCCGTGGTTCGGCGCCGCAGCTTAAGCGCGAGCCGTTAGGCAGCCACGACCGCCCATGCTGATCGATCTCCGTAAGGCCAGGCTCGAAGACCTTATCGGCTTTGTCTTTCAACACCCCGTGGCCGAGCCCGAGTGGTACTTCACTGAGGATTTTGAGGTGGAGTACGATCCTGAGACGCAGGTCCGTCTTCTGACCCAGCTTTTCAGTACGCCTGCCGTGCTCTCAGAGCGCTTCAGCCCCGAGCAGATTGAGCAAGGACTTTGGTTCATCTTCAACCGGAACGAACCCTGCTTCACCGAGTTGCTCTGGACGTCTGAGGTCGCTTGGCCACGGCGCGACGCCTGCATTGCGGCCATCTATCACCTGTACGCAGACCTCTTTCCGCGGACCAAAGTCGAAACAATCGACTACATGATCCCAGACCTCTTGGCCGATGGCTACGGGCACGGGCTTCGAGATCCAGCTGGGAACGCTGAGGATCGACGTGTCCAGGAGGCTCTCCTACAACTCTTTCAGCGTCTCCTCGGGCAGCCGGATCCCACGAGCCAGTACGCGGGCCTTCACGGACTCGGCCATCTCGCTCACCCTGAGGGATCCCGCGCCATTCGCACGTACCTCGACCGCAACCCCGGACTCAGCGTGAAGTTGCGCCAATATGCCAGCGAAGCGATAGCGGGCGATGTACTTTAGTCGGCTGCCTAACAAGCGCTTGAAGCTGACGGGCGGTTATCGCTCTAAGGGAAGCGGAGTGTTGTGCGCTCGTGCGCACCGCCTAACGTTGAAGGCTAGATGCGCCGGCGGGCTGGTCGCCCGCAGCTTAAGCGCGATCCGTTAGACAGCAACACGCACTCCTAATGGTCCGGCACGTCTTTCTAGTGTTCTTGCTGCTGCCCTCGGGCGTCACTGCCCAGGAATCACCGTCCAAGGTCTGCGCGGGCGCCAAGACCACGGTCGACATGGAGCGGTGTACCTCTCGCGTGCTTGAGGAAGCCAAGAGCGACCTAAGCAGATACCTGCAGGAGGCACGGCGAGTCGCCACCAATCGCGCGCTCCTCGACAGCGCCCAGGCTGCGTGGGAGCACTACCGAGATCTCACCTGCCGTGCTGCGGGCCGCCAGCACGCGGGTGGAACACAAGAGCCTGTGGATATCCTTAATTGCCTCGGCGCTCTCACTCGTCGTCGCATTCGGGAGCTCTACGACCATTACTTGAGGGGAACGAATACACGTGTGCCGCAGCCGAACCAATGAGGCGCTGCTGTCTAACAAGCGCTTGAAGCTGACGGGCGGTGATCGTTCTAAGGGAAGCGGAGTGTTGTGCCCCTGGCGGGGGCACGGACTAACGTCCACCGATCTTGCGCCGGCGCGCGGGTCGCCCGCAGCTTAAGCGCGATCCGTTAGGCAGCAGCCGATCGCATCACTCGAACCCCCGGTTATGGCACAGACTCAATGCTATCGCTGTGGCGCCCCTGCTTCGACGAGAGAGCATGCGCCCCCGAAGTCATTCTTTCCAAAAGGGCGTAACCTACAGCTGAAGACGGTTCCCTCTTGCCCAACGCACAACAACTCGAAGTCGGGTGACGACCAGTACCTCCTGGCTCACATCACAATCAGTGCGGCCGCAGGCGATAACCTAGCCAAGCAGATCTTTATGCGGTCGATCGCGCCGCAGCTGAAAAGAGCGCGGAAGTTTGCGAGTGGCATCGCGCGCGGCAGCATTCAAATGGCTGAGGGAGCGGTTGCCTATCCGGTAGACGTCAAGAGATTTGACCATTTCTTCGATCATCTCTGCTATGCCCTGTATTTCGATAGGTACGGCGCCCGTTTCGACGAACGCAAGCACCTGCTTACGCACCACTACCTCAGTCTCACAACTCACGATCCCGAGGAGCTGCGACGCCTCGCATTGCTGTCCGAGTCTCTTCACGTCTTCTATGAACAGTTCAGTTCATTCGTCGAGTCCAATGCCGATCAGGGTGATGTGGTTGTTTATCAGAACAAGATCATTGATCCGGCTGGCCCAGATGCGTCCATTACAATTGCGCATACGTTCTACAGCGTCTTCAATGTGGTAAGCCTATTGACGCGGCGGCCTCCCATCGCTGGGGCTGCTGCCTAACAAGCGCTTGAAGCTGCCGGGCGGTGATCGCTCTAAGGGAAGCGGTGTTGTGCCCCGGCGAGCACGGACTAACGTCCGACACCCTTGCGCCAGCGAGCGGGTCGCCCGCAGCTTAAGCGCGATCCGTTAGGCAGCAGCTTGCGAACGACGGCGCTAATCCGGCTGTTATCGTTCCGACATCTCTCTCTGAACGGGCCGTAATGCCCCGCTCCTAGCTTGAGCTCACGAGATACTCGAGGTGAGCCATGCCTACGGTCCGCCTGGTTGCGCTCCTTGCATACAGTGTCGCAGTGGTCGCCTTGGTCATTCCGGACCGCGACGTCTTCCGTCTTCCTGTTACCGAGTCAAGCCTGGCAGACCCACCGCTGCGCCTCCGCCTTGCCGCCGAAGTGCTGCGCACAGCAGAGCGGCTTCAAGCGGCACAGGTCGGCTACGCGGGTATGACGCCTGTGGAAGTGCTAGCGTGGCGCGTCGTCCTTCAGAGTGAGCAGGCGGACAGCCTATTTCGGGATCTCCTACGCTCAGGCACGCGTCCTGGTCAGCTCTATGCCCTCGCTGGGCTCCGGTTTCTCGTCGACATTCATCGGAGCGATGTCGGTGCTTACCGATCTGCTAGCCAACGGCTAGCCCAAAGTCGCGAACGCGTGCCGACAACGATCGGCTGCATTCTCTCAGCCGCACCTTTGGGTTCGTTGGTTCATGAGATCGACGCTGGTGCGTGGACCGATGAATTCTTGGCGGGGCGCTTGCTGGGCAAGCACTGACTCGATATGCTGCTGCCTAACAAGCGCTTGAAGCTGGCGGGCGGTGATCGCTTTGAAGGAATCGGAATGTTGTGCCCTGGCGGGCACGGACTGTTCGTCCACTTCTCTTGCGCCGGCTTGCGGGTCGCCCGCAGCTTAAGCGCGATCCGTTAGACAGCACCATGGCATCTGTGCACCTCCTACTATTTGATGTTCAGCCCAAGCCATCGCACGCCAACTATTCTCACCTTGGCGGCGCGACAGTGACGGTGTTCGTAGATCAATCCAGCAAAGCCGTGGCCGAGGCCTTAGCGTGCGAGCTGATCGACCGTCAGCAATGGATCGTTACGCGGCTGCGCGATGCTCATCCAGTTGACCCCGATTCCCTAGAAACCGATGACCTTCGGCAAGCCTTTCAACGAGCCAAGGTCGACGGCCTTACCGCGATCTTCCAGACTCGGCCGCGCCGACTACCGAACGTGGCGGGCGAGCATTGATGAGGGTGCTGTCTAACAAGCGCTTGAAGCTGGCGGGCGGTGATCGCCCCAAAGGAACCGGAGTGTTGTGCGCTGGCGCGCACGAACTATCGTTCAACAACACGGCGCCCTGCGGGCGAGTCGCCCGCAGCTTAAGCGCGATCCGTTAGGCTGCGCCGACAGTCCACGCCCCAGTGACCTCTAAAGCTGCCCTCGCTTTCGTCCGGCGCCACGGGATCGTGCTCGAAGGCGCGCGCGGACCCGTCCCCAACCTGGCCGAGGCCGTGGTCGGAGGCCCGATCCGCGGCAGCTGGTGGGGCCACGCCAAGGGTCACGAGATCTTTTGGCTCACCCGTGCGGTTCGCGACTCCAAGGAGGTCCTGGTCTGTCGCCTCGTAGGCGGGAAGGTCACCTACGTACATCGCCGGCTCTGGCCGGCCGTAGTGCGCTTGGCCCGCGCCTTCGCGCGGGAGAACCTTGCCGCGTTGCACGAGGTGCACACGCCGCAGGGCCATCACAGGGTGCAGGTGATGCCATTCCCGCGCTGGGTGCCGGCCCAGATCAAGCGCCGGGCACGCCAGCTGAGTGAACCTGATGCACGAGCCGCGCTGGGTAATGTGTTGCAGCCGAGCCACCGCTCCGGCGCAGCCTAACAAGCGCTTGAAGCTGCCGGCGCCCGGTCTTGGGAGGAATTCCGTTTGTGCCCCAACGCGCGTCCTGCTAATCTCACTCGTCGCGGCGCCCGCGCGGGTCGGCGCCGCAGCTTAAGCGCGATCCGTTAGGCAGCTTCACGGGGGGCTCTATGTTATTCGAGATCGCTCTCGGTGTGGTCCTCGGTGCGTTCCTGGTTGTCTACTCTCGGTGGCGGGGTCCACGACGCCAGAACGTGGTGTTGGCGATCGGGCTCGTCGTGACGGCCCTTCTCTATGTCATCTTCGCTTCTGCCGGAAGGGCCAGTGCGGCCTGGGTGGCGGTGGAAGTCGGTGGCCTCTTGCCCTTCACCCTGCTCGCCTGGCTCGGCCTTCGGACGTCGCCCGCCTGGATCGCGCTGGGCTGGTTCTTGCACGTTGGGTGGGACGCGGGGCTTCATCTCGGGACACACGCACCGACTTTCGTGCCCGCCTTCTTTCCCGTGTTCTGCATCGGCTTTGACCTCGTCGTGGGAGGCTACATCGCCGCTCATGCCTATGCCACGCGGGCATCGCGACCGGAAGCTGCCTAACAAGCGCTTGAAGCTGACGGCGCCCGGTCTTTGGGAGGAATTGCGTTTGTGCCCCAACAAGCTCTGTGGTAGCCTCAAGTATCAAGGTGCCGACGCGAGTCGGCGCCGCAGCTTAAGCGCGGTCCGTTAGGCCGCCACAATCCACGTCCTATGACCGCTCCAAAGCCCGAGTACCGCGAGCACCCAGCTCTGATCGCCTTTTATCTCGTCGGCGGGCTCGTTCTCGCGTTCTTCGGGGCGCTCCTTCTCTACGCCGGCTCGCATCCACCACCCGAGGCGCGGCACGGTGCGGTTGTCGAGAACATTCTGGGTTTCATCGTCGCGCCCGCGGGCGGGCGGTTCATCTCCATCTTTCAAGCGTTGCCCCTGATCTGGGCAATTGGATCTCTAGGTTTGCTCGCCCTGTTGTTGTTCCGGTGAGGGAAGTGCGGCGGCGGCCTAACAAGCGCTTGAAGCTGGCGGGCGGTGATCGCCTTAAGGGAAGCGGAGTGTTGTGCTCTAGCGGGCACGGACTGTCGTCCGCTTCCCTTGCGCCGGCGGGCGGGTCGCCCGCAGCTTAAGCGCGATCCGTTAGGCGCCGACAAGGTACTGTTCATGATTCGCATCTCGACTTGCCTGCTCCTTGGTTTGGTTGCGGCCGTCAGTGACACCGCCGAGCCCCCCGTCCGCTGGGCTTGGTTTCGCTCCACGAGCGTTATCAATGACTGGTTCATTACGCGCGGCCGAGCCGATGTCACTATCGAAGGTGAGACATTCAAAGCCACACTATGGGATGCGGACGATTCAAGTTTTGCCAGGATATCACTTGAGGGGTCCATCGTTCGGAACTCGGTCACCGTTACAGTCACGGTGAACGAAAGCGACGTTGGACCATCTCGTGCTTCCGGAAGGCTCCAGAAGACATGCTGGAAACAGGGAGGGGGCCGCGAGGCAATCATCCTCAACGAGGGGTTTGCGGTCATAGGTCTCGTTCGCGAGCTGCCCACTACTACCCGTTGTCATGCCGGCGCCTAACAAGCGCTTGAAGCTGCCGGGCGCGCACAAGTAGGGTAGAATTCCGTTTGTGCTCCAGCTCAGTGATGTGATCACATCGGTCTGCGGCGCGCCCCCGCACATTGCGCCCGCAGCTTAAGCGCGAGCCGTTAGGCGGCGCGCTGCCGCCCCACAGACTTCATTCGTCAATTCATTTGGTACGGTGAGTACCCGGGGCGCCGAGCGCTGATGCTCCCGAACGAGGAGCTGTTCGCCGCGCCCCACACCCCACGGCCGCGCTACGGGGACGCCGCGCCGCGCACGTCCTTCCGTCGGGTGGCTGCCCACAGACAACGTCCCAACCCAAGGGCGGGCGCGGCCTCCGAGCCGCACGCGGCGCGTTCGAGCCTCGGTGCCAAGCGCGCCGTCTAACATGCGCTTGGAGCTGACGGGCGCCGCGTGTTGTGGTAGAATTGCGGTTGTGCGCCACCCCACACCCGAAACCAGCGGGCGCTGGCGCGCCCGCGCGCATTGCGCCCGCAGCTCAAGCGCGATCCGTTAGGCGGCGGTCTATCATCGGTCCTCTTGACTTGCACGGGCGAAGAGAGGTTCTGATCAAGGTGGGGGCGGGCCTGCTTGGCGCTGCTCTGCTGGCAGTCTTTGCATTCTGGCCTACGAAACCGCAATTGACCGTTGCGGCCCACGTCCTTCGGTGTCGTCACCTGTACTCCATCGCGCACACCCGTGCGGAGACGCTCGCAGTTGACGCAACGCCTCCCCTCGAATGGACCAATGGTGATGACAAGCCGCTTCGGTGTGGCGAGCTCCGGGTTCGCGGTCTACTCGATACCACGACGGCCCTCAGGCAATGAACGGGGGGGCTTCGGCTATGCCCAAGAGCCGCCGCCTAACAAGCGCTTGAAGCTGGCGGGCGCTGATCGCTCTAAGGGAAACGGAGTGTTTGCGCCCTGGCGGGCGCGGACTGTCGTTCAACACCCTTGCGCCGGCGGGCGGGTCGCCCGCAGCTTAAGCGCGATCCGTTAGGCGGCGCGCGTCCCACCCCGTACGCATCCTTTCGCTACTGATTCTTTGTGCGGTGAGTGCGCGGGTCGAACGCCGAGACGCGCGAGCGAACAGCAGCTCGCCGCGCCCCACCACCCCACGGCCGCGCTGTCGGCCTGCCGCGCCGCGCACCGGCCTCGACCGGGGGGTGCCCAGAACCAGCTTCCCAAGGTGGGGCGCGCTCGGCCTCCGGGTGGCGCGCGGCGCGCTCGAGCGTCGGGGCAGAGCGCGCCGTCTAACAAGCGCTTGAAGCTGACGGGCGGTGATCGCTCTAAGGGAAGCGGAGTGTTGTGCCCTGGCGGTCACGGACAATCGTCCACCTCACTTGCGCCAGCTAGCGAGTCGCCCGCAGCTTAAGCGCGATCCGTTAGGCGGCCACACGCATCGTGCGGAGGGACGCATGCACAGACCGTTCGTGCTGCTCGGCTGCCTCGGTTGCGTAACCGCTGGCGGGTCTCTGGCGTGCCGGCAGCAGACGCCGAGCGATGCCTTTCGGCTGGCGTTCGAACAAGGTGTCGCGCATCGGGACACGGCAGCAATAAACAAGGCAGTCGCGCCTGAGCTCATCTTCCACGAGCGTCAAAACGTCGCGCGCATTCCTCGGTCACAACTGCTCCAGTTGGCAGGATCAATTCTAGAGGGATTCCCGGACATTCAATTCTCCGTGGAGAGTGTCATTGCCCAGGGAGATAGCGCAGCGGCGAGAATCACCTTCACCGGGACCCATCAAGGGAACTGGGAGGGGATCGCTGCCACCGGGCGCCGTGTCACCGTTACGGAAATGTTCTTCTGCCGCCTCCGCGGTGGTAAGTTGGCAGAATGCTGGGAAGAATGGGACAAGTGGGGGTTGATTCAGCAACTTCGGAGTAGCAGCAAGTAGAGCGACGAACACGATGCAGGCCGCCTAACAAGCGCTTGAAGCTGACGGGCGGTGATCGCTTTAAAGGAACCGGAGTGTTGTGCCCCTGACGGGGCACGGACTGTCGTCCACTTCACTTTGCGCCGGCGGGCGACTCGCCCGCAGCTTAAGCGCGATGCGTTAGGCTGCCCCAACGGGAATCATGGGAAAGAAGGCAACTTGCTACGCGTGCGAACGCGCGGCCACTACAACGGAGCACGCACCGCCGAGGTGCTTCTTTCCCGAAGTCAAGGACGCCGGCATCAATCTACGGCAGCACCTAGTCACCGTACCATCCTGCGCTCACCACAATACCTCAAGATCCAAGGATGACGAATACGCTATGGTCTTCGTTGTCACGCACTTCGAGACCAATCAGCTCGCGCGTACGCAGTTCGCCGCGAAGTGCATTCGAGCACTGCGCCGGAGACCGTCATTCGCCAACCGTGTCTTTGATCAGCCACGACCTGTACAGGCGGGCGGCCAATCGACAGTCGCAATTACCGTAGACCGTGACCGATTTGATCGCGTGATGCAAGCGACCTTCCGGGCGCTCTTCTATCACGACCGTGGCCGCAAGCTCCTTGACGATCTCCTTGTGTGGAGCCCGGCTTTCCACCACGCTGATCTTACACCCGATGCGGAGGAGGCGGCTCTCGCAGTTGCAGTCGATCAAGTGCTCAGGGATCAGCCTAAGGTCGGCCACAATCCCCAAGTCTTCTGGTACCAACTCTTCCATGATCCGGCCCGGCTCACGGCCCTAAGGATTATGTTCTACGAAGGATTCACGGCCTACGCGGTCGCTGATCACCGGCCCACTGGCTCGGGCAGCCTAACAAGCGCTTGAAGCTGACGGGCGGTGATCGCTCTAAGGGAAGCGGAGTCTTGTGCGCCGCCGAGCACGAACTATCGTTCAATGACGCGCCGCCCTGCGGGCGAGTCGCCCGCAGCTTAAGCGCGATCCGTTAGGCGGCCCCATGTCTACCGTCAAGATCATCGCTGTCGCCGCAACACTGGGTGGCCTCGGTGCCGCTGCGTGCGCTACGACGGCCGGTTCACTCAGCGGTCAGGTCTGGCGGATGAAGATCGCCGACGACGGACGTCTGGTGATTCTCGACTCGGCCGTCGTCGGAGAGTGGCGGGTCTGCTTCTGGTATGACAGCCTCACGCTCGCGACTCGCCATCTGCAGGTGAACCCCCATTGCGGCTTCGTCTCGGTGACCAGAGACAGAGCGCATTTTCTCGCGGATGAGGCGTCCTTTGAAGGCTTCGTCGTCGTGTTCTCGAGGTCTACAGTGCCGCCGTGTGCACGGACGGCCCTACCGAATGAAGAGCATGGTACTCTCACGCCGGACTTCTCTGGCTCGCCGCTCCATCTTGAGCTGCCTGCCTTTCGCTATCGGACTGCTGAGTCCGGCTACGTAATCGCCACTGGTCGTGTGCGTGGCGACTCGCTTGTGGGTGAATGGGTGAGCGCTGACAGCACGTGTTCGGGAAGCGGGCGTGAATCCTTCATCATGTCCATGCGGCGATAGGAGCGCGGGCCGCCTAACAAGCGCTTGAAGCTGGCGGGCGGTGATCGCTCTAAGGGAAGCGGAGTGTTGTGCGCTGGCGCGCGCGAATTATCGTTCAACCGTGGACGCGCCCGCGGGCGAGTCGCCCGCAGCTTAAGCGCGATCCGTTAGGCGGCTACGGCCCTAGAATGACTGACCACACATCCCACACGCCTGTGAGCAGCTGGAAGACAGGGCACTGGCGTTGGCCTCTCGCCGTCATGATGGGCATCGCCGCCGTGACGGGCTGGCTGGTTGTGCGGCCCCCTCGTCGGGAGGCCAGGCGGGAGGCGATCGATTGGTGCCGCCACAAGTATGAATCCGCCCGGACATTTGCTGACACTCTTGGAGTCGACGCTCTCCATCTTGGAGGAGGGCGTTTGCAGTGGAACGCACCTTACACACTCTGCGGCGACTATCGTGCGACCGGGATGCGATAGCAGCCGCCTAACAAGCGCTTGAAGCTGGCAGGCGATGGTCGCTTTCAAGGAACCGGAGCGTTGTGGCGCCTGCGGTCCTCGGCGCACGGCCAGCCTCCGTTGCGCCTGCATGGGGGCGCCTGCAGCTTAAGCGCGATCCGTTAGGCAGCACCCCGATCATGCAGACACCGAATCACTCTGTCGCCTATCACGTCGCTTACGTCCCGCGCACGAAGACCACGGGACCGACGTCGAGCTTGTGGTGGCTGCCTCCAGCTGTCGTAGTGGTCTTCCTTCTCGTCCGGCGCCCCCGACTCGCTCTTGCCGTGACCTACGTAGCGTTTGCGGCTATCGTCGCACTCGGCATGGTGTGGTTTCAGCGCGGTTGGGATCAGTCGGTCTCTCACGTCTACGCCGTCGCGGCGCGTGCCGCAGACGATTCCACGACCCCCGTCGTAGAGGGCCGGGTCGAACACTTTATACCGGCTCCGGCTGAGGGACATCAAGACGAGACATTCACGGTGAATGGGGTCCCGTTCGCATACTCTGACTATCAGATTACTGGAGGATTCAATCAGACTCAGTCGCATGGTGGTCCGATACGCGATGGCTTGCTCGTCCGTATTCACTACATGCTGCGCGGCAATGTGATTGTGAAACTTGAGATTGCCAATTAGCTGGGTGCTGCCTAACAAGCGCTTGAAGCTGGCGGCGCCTCACAAGTAAGGAAGAGTTGCGCTTGTGCGCCCAAGGACTCCGATGCAAGCTCAAGTATCAGCGCGGCTGCTGCGCTCGGTGCGCCGCAGCTTAAGCGCGATCCGTTAGGCGGCTGCACTTTATTCATCGAGACTCTTGTGAGCTACCGCCATTGCTTCGGGATCCTGTTGACGCTCGCTGTGTCCGCTGTTCCAGTAGCGGCTCAATCCTCTTGGGATCGCTACAAGCCCGGCTCCGTCGGCGCGATCATCGCCCAGGAGCGCGAGGGTGTGCTGACGCAGTTCAAGTTAGGTCGGGGCCACCACACGGTTATCTCCGGGGCCTCCTTTCCAACCCGCACGACAGTCGAGTTCCTAGACTCTAGTCGCGCTACGCCATCGGAGCGCATTGCCGTACTCGAGGCGTGGACGAAGAGCCTTCACGTCAACGTGGACGTTCGCTCCGCCCTGACAACCGAACTGCTCTTTCGGGAGGACTCTCTTCTATTGTGGTTACCGGTGCAGGAGGTTCTTGTCCCGAGCTTTCGTAACGAGCTCAAGCGAGGCGACTTGGTGACGTTGTTCCTAGGGTACGTTGGGGCCGAAGGCCAAGGATCCGTGATCGATTGGGTTTTCATCGTCAACGAGTTTGAGAAGTGATAGGCAGCCGCCTAACAAGCGCTTGAAGCTGCCGGCGCCCGGTTTCGGGAGGAATTGCGTTTGTGCACCAGCGAGTTCCGTGGTAGTCTCGATTGACGTGGCGCCTGCGGGGGTCGGCGCCGCAGCTTAAGCGCGATCCGTTAGGCAGCCACCACGATCACTTCATGATGTCCACCGCAGAGCAGCGTGCGAGGAAGCTCCTGGGCAGCGGGGCGTGGGTGCTGCTGGCGGCCGTTGCGCTCGGGTTCCTGACCTCCATCCCGACGGTTGAAGCTGCCATCGATCGGGCGTCGGGAACTTTCTTCGTCAGACTGGTGATAGCGGGGATCCTTACCGTCGTGGGGGCCGCGGCGATCGCCACCTGGGCGGGGGCGCTGTGGTACGCTCGGGTCACCAAACATTCGTCAACGGTACGTCGGTGGGGACTGTTCGCGCTTCTGGCGTTCGGCAACTTCGTTGCAGGCTTCTTCTACTACTTCGGCTATGTGTATTGGGCGCGGCCATCTCCAGTTGAACCGGCTGCCTAACAAGCGCTTGAAGCTGGCGGGGCCGGCCTTCAGCGGAAGCGTACGTTTGTGCACCGACGGGCTGGTACCGCAGGGCGGGGCGCTTGCGCCCGCCGGCGCTCGCCCCGCAGCTTAAGCGCGATCCGTTAGGCGGCGTCACATATATGACCTCACGTCTCGCGCCCGAGTTCCGATTCTACTCACCCCACCATGTCCTAATCGCGACTGCGGTTGGCGGCCCGCTCGCAGGTGCATTCCTCGTGGCTGCGAACTATGGGAACCTCGGTAAGCGACGCGCCTCCAACACCGCGATCGTTGTGGGGGTTTTGGTCACGGGTTTGCTGATGCTCATCGCGTGGTTCATGCCCCCTAACTGGTTCGGCCCTGTGGTAGTCGCGGCCTACGCGCTCGCTGCCCAAGCTCTCGCGGTAAGACTCCAGGGTCAGGCGTTGGCTGTGCATATGTCGTCAGGGGGAAGGATGCAGTCGCGGTGGAGGGCAGCCGGCGTCGGTGCGGCTTCCCTTGTAACGATCCTTCTCGTCATCCTTCTTGCGGCGCTCGTCCTTCCTGGAGACTGGCTTCCGAGGTGACGCCGCCTAACAAGCGCTTGAAGCTGACGGGCGGCTATCGCTCTAGGGGAACCAGAGTGTTGTGCCCCTGGCAGGGCACGGCCTCGGCCCACATCCTTGCGCCGGCGGGCGAGTCGCCCGCAGCTTAAGCGCGAGCCGTTAGGCAGCGGCACATGAACTGGACGATGGACCACCGTCGCGGTCGGACGCCTTCCCTCGTGGGGGTCGGTCTGCTGATCCTCGCGGGCCCCGGTGCCGCTCAGCGTATCTCGCCCAATTCCTCCACAGTGCACGTGCCGTACGCTGCGGAAGTCGCCATCTCAGACAAGCCAGCATCCCCGGTTCTCGGCGTGCAGCCGCGAGTGCCACGGACTCACTGGTTGGAGGGAGGCCTTGTCGGTGGAGTTGCGCTTGGCATCTTCGGCGGACTCGTCGGCCACGCCCTGTGCACCAACAGCGATGTGCGTCAGACGTGCACTGGCCCCACCCTCGGCTCAGCGGTCTTAGGGGCCGGAGTCGGCTTCGTCACGGGGGCCTTGATCGGCGGTCAGTTTCCGAAACGCGAGTAGAGGGCAAGGAGTCGCCGGAGGATGCCGCTGCCTAACAAGCGCTTGAAGCTGGCGGGCGGTGATCGCTCTAAAGGAAGCGGAGTGTTTGCGCCCTGGGGGGCGCGGACTGTCGTCCCACATCCTTGCGCCGGCGGGCGAGTCGCCCGCAGCTTAAGCGCGATCCGTTAGGCCGCACTTGACCACGATACGAGGATAGGACTCGCAACGTACAGCCCCTCCCTGGCAGTGGTGGTTGCGTGGCTCGTCGCGACGGCGAGCTCCGTCGCGTGCGCTCAACAGTCGGATACCAGCCCCCCCGGGACCCGTGCCGCGCGCGCCTTGGCAGGGTTGGAGAGTGGTCAACACGTGCGCATCCGCACCAACGCGGACGGGTTAGTGGAGGGCCGGGTCCTGTCCACCTCGGAAAGCTTTGTCACCATTTGCAGCGCCGGGTCGGCGACCAAGATCCCCGCAACGAGCGTTGACTCCCTCTGGGTACGGAGTGCACACGCGGGCAGGGGCGCGCTTGTTGGCGGCGCCACCCTCGGGCTAGGCTTCGGCGCCCTGGCCGCGTCAGTGTGCCCCCGCGAATGTGATATCTCGTCGGGCACGGCTTTCGCGCGAGGCGGCCTTGTCGGCGTCGTCCTTGGGGGCGCTATAGGCGCACTCGTCGGCTTGGCTGTGCCCAGTTGGCGCCTGCGCCTGCCGTGAATGACCGCGCCAAGCGACGTTCATTCCCTGGATTCCGGCAGGGGGCGGCTTCGTGACGATTGGATCGAAGAGGGTGCGGCCTAACAAGCGCTTGAAGCTGCCGGGCGGTGATCGCTCTAAGGGAAGCGGAATGTTGTTCGCCTGTGCGCGCCTGCTATCGTTCGGCATCGGTTGCGCCGGTGGGCGAGTCGCCCGCAGCTTAAGCGCGATCCGTTAGGCGGCGGCATACGATGGGGTTTCCTACCAGCTTCTCCTCGACGACAATCGTGGCGCCTCCGGATCCGCGCGCGCCCGTCACATCGGTCCTTGAGTACCTCGACCAGGCTCT
>WNGJ01008741.1_pt1 | contig 16775 bp, 15 predicted proteins | sample 5400611 | NCBI WGS metagenome assembly WNGJ01 (sample SAMN13153375, study PRJNA577476) | soil metagenome | isolation source: 40 cm soil or saprolite under Garry oak tree replicate 1 | place: USA:California | collected 2016-06-15 | reverse complement strand
CGCGTAGCCGCGCTCGCGGACCTCGCGCAGCTCGGCGAGCAGGGTCTTGGAGGCGGGTGACCGATCGCTTCGTGAGCGCGGGGAGCGCGGCCTCGGCGAACATCGCCGCTACCTCGGGCTCAGGCAGGGCGGCGAGCATCGCCTTGCCTGAGGCTGTGCAGTTGGCCGGGAGAGCGGCGCCGGTCCTGGCTGCGACGCGGAGCGCCCGCGAGCTCTCTACGGCATCCAGGTAGCGGACCGTCGTGCCTGCCAGCACGGCGGGGTGGGCCGTCTCGGCGAATCCGGAAGCCAGTTCCTCGAGCACCGGCCTGGCGTGGAGCCTGATGTCCATCTGCCTGATCGCCGCCAGGCCGATCTCGACCAGCGCTGGCCCTGCGACATAGGCGCGGGAGTCCCGTTCCTGCCGTACGAAGCCGTGATAAGCGAGCATGGCCAGCAGCCGGTGCGCCGTTGAGTGCGCGACCCCCAGGTGCTCGGTGGCCTCAGACAGCCGGACGCGGGTAAGAGCATCAGGAGCCGCAGCGCCTTGTCGACCGAAGCTATCGGATAGGCCGGCCGCTCGGGTGGTCGCAGCTCGTGGCCTTCTGCACAGCAGAAGGATAAGCTGCCGGGCGGGCCGGCTGCGCCGCTACCGGGGCAGGACCGCGTCCTCCCGCGCGAATACGGCCTCGTTGTACCACTGCCAGGTGCGGCGGATACCGTCCTCGCGACTGATGGTCGGCGCGTAGCCGAGGGCCTTGTTCGCCAGGTCGTACGAGGCGAAGTTGCGGTCGACCTCACCAGGCCGCTCGGCGAGGTGGCTGACAGGATGGTCGGGTACGCCCGCCGCTGCCTTGCACAAGGCCGCGAGCTCCTGCACCGTGGTCTCGATGCCCGATGCGATGTGCAGCACCGTGCCGCCTGGCACGTCGCCGGTCAGCGCCAGCCGCAGCGCGCGGGAGATGTCATCGACATGGGTGTAGTCCCGTGACGAGGTGCCGTCGCCATACATCATGATCGGCTCCCCGGCGTGGATGGCCTTGAAGAACAGGTTCATGGCCCCGGTCTTGCGCTCGCTCCACGGGCCGTAGACGTTCGCGAACCGCAGGGCGATCGTCCGCAGCTCGTAGCACTGGGAAAACGCGTATGCGTAGCCCTCGCCTGCGAGCTTGCTCGCGCCGTAGGGCGAGATCGGCTTGGGGAGCGAGTTCTCGTCGACCGGCGGCGTGGCGTCGCCGATCAGCGCGCCTCCGGTGGAGGCCTGCACGGTCCGTTCCACGCCGGCCCGCCTGGCGGCGTCGAGGACGCGGAACGTGCCGAGCACGTTGACGTCGAAGTTCGCGACCGGGTCCTCGATCGACTTGATCACCGAGCCCGCCGCGGCCAGGTGAATGACGGCATCCATTCCGCCGAGCGCCGAGTCGAGCGTCGCGGCATCGCGGATATCGCCCTCGACCAGGTCCGCCTCGACGCCGGTCAGGTGCGCCGGATCGCCGGTGGAGTAGTTGTCGAGCACGCGGACCCGGTGTCCGTCCTGGACCAGCTGGCGGACCAGCGTGGCGCCGACGAACCCGGCTCCACCCGTGACGAGGACCTTCTTCCCCTGAGTCATGACAGACGAGGTTACCCGCGCGCCCCGCGCCTGACCTCGTGGTCGACGTGATGGGCGGCCTACGGGGGTGTCTCGTAGATCTTCGGCGGCGCGGATCAGCGCCCGGACGACGGCCGGCGGTGATAGATCCCCTGGCGCGGGTGTCCGCCTGCCCCCGCCCTGCCCACGACGGGCGACGGCAAGCCGACGAACTCCGTGATGATCTCGTCCCGCGAACCCGGCCCCAGTGATCACCACCCGCATGCGGCCACACTCTAGGCCAGGTCCTCGCGAGCACCGCTAAGGCAAAGGGTTTGTGGTAAGAGGGAGCGTTTGCGGCTCTATATGACGCAAACGCTACCTCTTAAGGGCGAACGGCCTGCCCGAAGCCGTGCGATCGGTACCGACCCGCATAGGACGCTGCGGCCGCCCGGAAGCGATCGCTCCGGGCGGCCGAGGCGGGCCTTCATGACTTACGTGTTGTCGTGGTTGTGGTGTTGGCGATGCCTGGGGCCGTTGCGCAGGAAGAGAAACAAGGCCAGCGCGAGCAGCAGCCACGGGAAGAACGAGTGGATCAGTGCGTGGCCGATGAACGCCGCTGCCACGATGATGAGGATGAGCAGGACAAACCTGTACATGAAACTCCTTGGTGCTGGTCGGGTGGCTGGCGCGGGTGGATTCTGGCCGGGCTCGGCCACGTCGGGCAGGTCGGAGAAGAGGCCGGTGAAGTCGCCCATGGTCTTGGCGCTCATCGCCCGCTCCATCCGCTCGTTGAACTCCGACTGATCGAGCCGGCCGTCCCCGTAGTGCTTGGACAGGCGGTCAGCGACGTCGGCCCGCTCGGCGTCGGAAACCCGCAGGTCCGGGTTGAACCCGGCGCGACGGCGGGCGTGGTACCCGGCCGACCACGGCGGATTGCTCATCCACGGCGGGAAGGCTTGCGGCGACATGGGCGCGTCCTCCTGGCTCTTGCCGGACACTTAACGCGGCCGGTTCTCGAGGGAGCTGAACAGCTCGCCCGCGATCGACTGCGCGGCATTGTCCTCCGGGATCAGCAGCCAGCCGGCCAGGTACAGCGGCAGGGCAGCGCCGCCGGCGAACGCGAGCACGACGAACGCGATCCGCACCAGGTTGGTGTCGACGCCCAGGTAGCGGGCGATGCCCGAGGCGACTCCCGCGATCATCCGGTCGCCGGTCGGCCTGCGCAGCTCACGCAGATCGGGCAGACTCGGCAGGCCCTGGCGCGTGCTCCACGCCGATCCGGTGCTCGCGGTGCTCTGGCCGCTGCCGTTCTGGTCGTCGTGGCCGCTGTCGCCGGCGGTCTCGGCCTCGATGTGGGACTCCGACTGAGACTCTGTGGTGTTCATGCTCACAGCCTGCGTCGCGCGATAAAGAGAGGCCATCGGGAAGAACCCTGATTGATCCCCGATCGCCGGCCACCCGGATCCGGGGCTTCCCTGATAGCAGCACAGCCGGACAGAGGCGATGATGGAGGGGTGAACGAGCAGACCCCGAGCCCAGCACCGCGGGCCACGGACTCCCGCCCGGCGGGTGCGCCGCCCACCGTGCCCTTGAGCAAGGGGCCGCCGGGGGGCCGCGCCGGCGCGCCAGACGGGTGCACCGGATGGCAGTCGCACCCGCGCGGCGGCTGGGCGATGCGGCAGCCTGGCGGCTCATTGCGCCGGCCCCAGCAGGGGCGGCTCGTCGGCGGCGTCGCCGCTGCCATCAGCGCGCGAACAGGAGTCGGCACCAACATCATCCGCACGGCGTTCATCTGCAGCTCGCTGGTCGGCGGGTTCGGCGCGGCGGTCTACGTCCTGGCCTGGCTGTTCCTGCCCGCCGTCGGGGAAGACTCCAACATCGCCAGCCGGGCATTGGCGGACAGGCGCGGCATCGCGCTGGCCGCGGGCGCGGCCTCGCTGCTCGCCGTGGTACTGCTGATCGCATCGGTGCTGCACGTCGGCTGGCTGGGCTCGCTGTCCTGGCCACCGGTGATCGCCCTGGCCGGCCTGGTGCTGATCTGGCGGAACGCCTCCCGCGACGAGCAGGCCCTGATGCGCCAGGTGGCCGAGCCGGTGCTGGGCATCTCGCCAGGCGGCCGGCGGTCGAGGTTCTGGCTGCGCGTGATCGTGGCTGGCGTCCTGCTCGTCGCCGGCCTGGTCATCCTGATCTCTCAGCAGATCACCCGGATGGTGTTCTGGCCGCTCGCCGGCGCGGCGGCGCTGCTGATCGCGATCGTCCTGCTGCTCGGGCCGTGGTGGCTGCGGATCGCCCGCGACCTGTTCGCCGAGCGCCAGGCCAGGATCCGCGCCGAGGAGCGCGCCGAGATGGCCTCCCGCGTGCACGACTCGGTCCTGCAGACGCTGGCGCTGATCCAGCGCCGCGCCGATGACCCCCAGCAGGTCGTCAGCCTGGCCAGGGCGCAGGAACGCGAGCTGCGGTCCTGGCTATTCGACGGCAAGGCTCCTGGCACCCTGGACGGCCGCGCGATCACGGTGACCGACGGCATCAGGGTCATCCAGCAGGAGGTCGAGGCGCAGCACGGGATCGTGGTCGAGGCCATCAGCGTGGGCGACTGCGAGCTTGACGACGACCTTGGCGCGCTTCTGGCGGCCGCCCGCGAGGCGACGGTCAACGCCGCCAAGTGGTCGGGCGCCGGCACCGTCTCGCTATTCGCCGAGGTCGAGCCGTCCGCCGTCTCGGTCTTCGTGCGGGACCGCGGCCGCGGCTTCGACCCGGCCGCCGTGCCAGCCGACCGCAAGGGCCTGGCGGAGTCGGTCCGTGCCAGGATGGAGCGCCGCGGTGGTTCGGCAACGGTCCGCAGCACGCCAGGCGAAGGCACCGAGGTCGTGCTGACGATGCCGCGGACGGCCGGCCAGCGCGAGCCAACCCCGGCGACATGAGCGGCGGCGCCGCGGCGGGGCTCGGGGGGGCGTCCCCCAGGGCAGATACCGTCAGCAAGCCGACGGTCTTCATCGTCGACGACCACGGCCTGTTCAGGTCCGGCGTGCGCTCTGAGCTCGGCGATCAGGTGCACGTGGTCGGCGAGGCCGAGGACGTGCAGCCGGCGATCGCGGCGATCGCCGCCAACGAGCCAGATGTGGTCCTGCTCGATGTCCACCTGCCAGGTGGCGGCGGGCAAGATGTCGTTTCAGCTATTACGAAGGCCCACCCGGCAGTGCGGTTCCTGGCGCTGAGCGCCTCCGACGCGCCTGAGGACGTCATCGCGGTGATCAGGTCGGGAGCGCGCGGCTACGTGACCAAGACGATCTCGGGCGCCGAGCTCGTCGATGCTATTCGCCGGGTAGCGGCAGGAGACGCCGTCTTCTCGCCTCGGCTCGCCGGGTTCGTGCTTGACGCGTTCGCGTCACAGCCTGAGCAGCAGCAGGCTCGTCCCGCGTTCGACAGCGAGCTCGACCAGCTCACCCCCCGCGAGCGGGACGTGCTGCGCCTGATCGCCAGGGGGTACACCTACAAGGAAATCGGGCGGGAGCTATTCATCTCGGTCAAGACGGTCGAGAGCCACGTATCGTCGGTGCTGCGCAAGCTGCAGCTCTCGACCAGGCATCAGCTGACCCGCTGGGCCGCCGAGCGCCGCCTGACGTAGGGACCGGCTGAGCCATGACTGACCCGTGCGGCCTCGACGCCGTTGCCCTCTCCGGCCTGCTCAGGAGCAAGCGGGTGTCCGCGCGCGAGGTCATCGCCGCGCACATCAAGCGGATCGAGGAGGTCGACCCGGTCATCAACGCCGTGGTCACCAGGACGTTCGACCAGGCGCTGGCGAAGGCTGCTGCGGCCGACGACGCCCTCGCCAACGGCGCGGACACCGGCTTGCTGCACGGGTTGCCTGTCGCGCACAAGGATCTGGTTCAGACCGCGGGCGTTCGCACCACCTTCGGCTCGCCGGCCTTCGCTGACCACGTGCCCGACCGGGACGACTTGATCGTGGCCAGGATGGCTGGCGCGGGCGGGATCAGCCTGGGCAAGACCAACACCCCGGAGTTCGGCGCGGGGTCGCACACCGTCAACCGGATATTCGGCGCGACCAGGAACCCCTACGACCCCAGTCGCAGCGCGGGCGGCAGCAGCGGCGGCGCGGCAGCGGCGCTCGCGTCCCGCATGGTCGCGCTCGCGGACGGCAGCGACCTCGGCGGTTCGTTGCGCAACCCCGCGAGCTTTTGCAATGTGGTCGGGCTGCGGCCGTCACCCGGCCGGGTCCCGGCCTGGCCGGTCTCCGACGTTGCCGACTGGCTGAGCGTCGAAGGACCGATGGCACGCACCGTCGCGGACGTCGCCCTGTTCCTCGCCGTGCTCAGCGGTCCAGACCCGCGGGTTCCGCTCGCGCTCGACGCGCCGCCACCCGCCCTGACCGACCCCGGGCAGGTGCACGACCTGCTGGCGCGCGACGCGCGCGGCGTGCGAGTCGCGTGGAGCCCGGACCTCGGCGGCCTGCCGCTCGATCCCGCGGTGCGCGCCGCGCTCGCGCCGGCCAGGCAGGTGCTCGCCGATCTGGGCTGCGAGGTTGCCGACGCCACTCCCGATCTCGCCGGCGCTGACGAGGGATTCAGGACCTGGCGAGCGCTGAAGTACGCGACGGCGTTCGGGCCGCTGGTGGCCGCGCGGCCGGGCGACCTCGGGCCCAACGTGGTATGGAACGTGCAGCGCGGGCTCGAGCTAGAGGCGGCGGACCTGAGCCGGGCTACCCAGCTGCTCGCCGCGCTCGCCGAGCGGATCAGCGCGTTCTTCGAGACCGTCGACGTGCTGGCGTGCCCGGTCAGCCAGGTGCCGCCGTTCGACGTCGACCTGGACTGGGTGCACGAGATCGACGGGGTGCCGCAGCTCAGCTACCTGGACTGGATGCGGTCGGCCTACCTGATCTCGGCGACGGGACTGCCCGCCGTGTCCGTTCCCGCGGGCTTCACGCACGACGGATTGCCGGTCGGCCTGCAACTGGTTGGGCGGCGCCGCGGGGACTGGGATCTGCTGTCGATCGCGTACGCCTTCGAATCGGCGACGGGCTACGGCGCGACCTCGCCGCCCGTGGTTAGCAACACCGTGATTAGCGGCCCAGGCGGTTCCTGATCAGGCTGCCGAGCGCCGCGGGTCCGGTGACCGGCGAGAACCGCTCGGACTCGGACCTGAGCAGCCGGTACTCCTCGTCCGTCAGGTCGATGTCGGCCGCGGCCACGTTGCTCTCCAGCTGCGCGACCGTGGACGCGCCGGGGATCGCCACCACGACCGGGTTGCGGATCAGCCAGGCCAGCGCGACCTGGGACGGGGTCACCGTGTGCGCGTCAGCGACCTGGCGCAGCGCCGCGATCAGGTCCGTGGCCTTCTCCAGGTTCTCGGGCAGGAACAACGCGCTGTTGGCCCTGACCCGGTTCGACGGCCGGTTGTAGGCGTCGTACCGGCCGGACAGCAGCCCCTGGGCCAGCGGGCTGTAGGCGATGATGACCCGGCCGTGTGCCTCGGCGTACGGCACCAGGTCACGCTCCGGCCTGCGGTCCGCGAGGCTGTACTTGACCTGGTTGCTCAGCACCCTGGTGCCGAGCGCGTCCTCGGCGGCGATCCAGCGCCGTAGCGAGTAGTTGCTGACGCCGACCTCCTCGACCAGGCCGGTCCGCTGCAGCGCGCGCATGCCGCGCATGATCGTGCCGTCCCTGACCGCCGGGTTGGGCTGGTGGACCTGGTACAGGTCCAGCTTGCGCGCGCCGAGCCGGCTCGCACTGGCGACGGCGCGCTGCTCGACCACCGGCGCGACCGGCATCACCGGCAGGATCTTCGTCGCCAGGAAGATCGACTCGAGGTCGCCGCCGAGCGCCTCGCCGAGGATCCGCTCGCTGCGCCCGAACCCGTAGATCTCCGCCGTGTCGAACAGCGTCACGCCGAGTTCCAGTGCCCGGCGGACGATGGCCTTGGCCTCAGTACCGGCGTAAGAGTCGCCGTAGCCCCACTCGCGTGAGCCGAACTGCCAGGTTCCCAGGCCGATCTTGGAGACCTTCTTGGCCGTGTCCATATCGAGATAGCGCATGGCACAAGTCTCTCCCGGCCAGGGTGGATTAAGCGCCGACCCAGCCGAAATGCTGAACGCCTCTTGACCTTCGCGGTATTGGTTGTCACCTTGTGTTCGGTTGTTCTTTACCTGTCCTGCATCGTCACGCTGCATCCGCACAGGAGGCATCTATGCGCATGAAGACCAGTGCTGGCTCGGGGGGACGACCCCCCGGAACCCCCCGCAGGCATGCCAGGCTCGGCGCGGTCGTGTCCGCCACGGCCCTGGCCGCCTTCTCGATCGGAGTCGCCGCGACGAGCGCCGTCGCAGCGGGCAGCCGCCCAGCCGGAGGCAACGAGGGCGTCCGGCTGGACCGCGTCTTCATCGTCGTGCTGGAGAACCACTCAGGGAACGCGGTCATCGGGGACCCGAACGCGCCGTTCATCACCTCGCTCGCGCAGCAGTACGGCGAGGCCTCGAATTACTTCGGCGTCACGCATCCGAGCGAGCCGAACTACGTCGCCATGACCAGCGGCTCGAACTGGTCGATCAACAACGACAGTCCGGCCAACCGGTTCGACCACACCAATATCGTCGACCAACTCGACGCCGCGCACATCTCGTGGGGGGCCTACATGGAGGCGCTGCCGCCGAACCCGCTGGATGACTTCTGGCCGTCGAGCAGCACCGCGCTGTACGCCTCCAAGCACAACCCCTTCGCGCTGTACACCGACGTCCGCGACAACCCGGCGCGGGTCGCCAACATCAAGCCGTACACTGATCTGTCCGGCGACCTGAACAGCCGGAACGCCCCGAGGTACGTGTACATCGTCCCTGACCAGTGCGACGACATGCACGGCGGCGTGTTCACGGCGGTGCCCGGGCACCCGGAGACGCCGTGCCCGTTCGGCAGCGCAAACGACGACCCCAACGACGCCGCGCTCAAGCAGAAGGCTGACGCGTTCGTCAAGGGCGCGGTCGGCACGATCATGTCCAGCCGTGCCTGGACGCCGCACAGCGCGATCTTCATCGTCGCCGATGAGGGCGACTTCAGCGGCAACCCGGTCAACGGCGGCTGGGACTCGCCGGCCGGATGCTGTGACTCGCCGGTGCTGCCGGCCGGAGACCCCGACATCAGCGCGCAGTGGCCGGGCGGAGTGTTCGGCGGCGGGCTCGTGCCCGCGGTCGTGGTCGACCCGAGCGGACCAAGGCACTTCGTCGACGCCACCGCCTTCAACCACTACTCGCTGCTGCGCACCATCGAGGACAGCTGGCACCTGCCAGAGCTGGTCTTCGCCAGCGACCACGCGCAGGTTCGGGCGATGGACGCGTTCCTGTCCCGGTAGCTCTGTCAGTCCCGGCGGGCGGCATCGCGCTGCCTGCCGGGATGGGCGGGCGAGCCCGGTGAGGCAACTCAGGAAGAGATGTCCGCCTGGACCGAGTGCGCGTCGATGGCGGCCAGCTCGTCAGCGGTGAACGGCGGGCCGGCCACCGCGCGCAGGTTCTCCTCGAGCTGCGCGACGCTGCTCGCGCCGATCAGGGCCGATGTGACCCGCTGGTCGCGCAGCACCCAGGACAGCGCGAGCTGCGCCAGCGTCTGGCCGCGAGCCTGCGCGATCCCGTTGAGCGCGCGCAGGTGACCAACCGTGTCGGTGGTCAGCAGCTCAGGCGAGAGCGAATCGGCCTTGCTGGCACGCGACCCCTCGGGGATGCCGTTCAGGTAGCGGCTGGTCAGCATGCCCTGGGCGAGCGGCGAGAACGCTATGCAGCCAAGGCCATCCCGGTCGAGCACGTCGAGCAGGCCGCCAGTGATCCAGCGGTCGAGTATCGAGTAGTTCGGCTGATGGATCAGCAGCCGCACGCCCATCTGCCGCAGGATCGCGGTAGCCTCTTCCGTCTGCTCGGGAGAGTACTGCGAGATGCCGGCGTACAGCGCCCGTCCGGACTGGACCGCCGTCGCCAGCGCGCTCATGGTCTCCTCGAGCGGGGTGCGCGGGTCTGGCCGGTGACTGTAGAAGATGTCGACGTAGTCCAGGCCCATCCGGCTCAGCGACTGATCCAGGCTCGCCAGCAGGTACTTCCGCGAGCCCCAGTCGCCGTACGGGCCTGGCCACATGTCCCAGCCGGCCTTCGTGGAGATCAGCAGCTCGTCCCGGTACGGTCGCAGGTCATCGGCCAGGATCCGGCCGAAGTTCGTCTCAGCCGAGCCATAAGGCGTGCCGTAGTCACCTTTACCCAGTGCCTGGGCAGGGGCAGTCCCGCCGTAGTTGTTCGCGAGGTCGAAGTGAGTGACGCCAAGATCGAACGCACGCCAGATGATCTCGCGCTGCGTCGTGATCGGCGTCTCGTCTCCGAAGTTCTGCCAGAGCCCGAGTGAGATTGCCGGAAGGTCAATCCCGCTCTGGCCGCAGCGGCGATAGGTCATCTGGTCGTAGCGGTCTGGCGCCGGAACGTAGGTCACGGACCAGCAGTCTGCCATGCCGCCCGGAAGGGCGGCCTGGCAAGTCTTGGGCAAGGCGCGGTCTGGACCGCCCGGACGGCGCGGCTGAGTGAGCCAGCGAGTGCAACCAAGCCCAATCGGTCGACCTGATGGCCCTCGCTGTTTAGGCATTGCGGCACCGGGCAGCCGCCTCGGGCGTCCTGTGATTGACCGGGCAGTTGCCGTGTCGGTAGACGCGAGATATGCCTTTCTTTCTCAATCCGGATCTGAGTGACGTGGCAATCGACCGCTCAATCGAGTACCTCATGTTGTCGATCGGATTCAAGGCCCGCTGCGCTCTCTTGATCGGCTTAGGCGTAACAGCCCGCTTAACGGCGCGGCCAGGATGTATGGCACGCCTTACACCGCGAGGTGCCAGCAGTCGGGTAAAGAGGCCCATCTGTGCCTACCGTCCTTGCTGTGGCCGCACTCCTAGCCATTCTCGCAGAACCGGACGACGGCTACTAGCGATGCCCTCGCCCAGCGAGCTTGGCGATCCGGTTCAGGGCTTCGGACCTGGCGTTCGGTCAGCGCCCAGGATGTCCATGACCTTGGCGAACTGCTCCGGACGCAGGTGCTCCAGGTTGCAGTCGTCCCGCGCGCGTCCCGCAGCCCGGGCACACCGCCGCGCCCGTGTCGCCGGTGACCGCCCACACCGGCAGCGTGCCATCGGCCTCGCTCTCGGCCTCGACGACCCGCAGGCACTCGACACCGAACAGCGCAGAAGCGATATCCTCGGCCAAGTGCCCGCGGCTTTCCGGGTCATGGTGTCCTTAGGCAAGATCCATGATCTTAAGAAGCCGCGGGCGTCTCGATCACTGCGCCGTGCCGGCGCCCTCACCCCGGACGTCCGGTTCCGTTCCCAGCAGGTCCGCCGGCTTAGGACGTACCGGGCCGGCCGCGCCAGCTGGAGATCACGGGCAGTCGCTCAGACGGCGCGCGTCCGGGTGGCGCGCCAGCCCGATGCCAGTGCAGCCGCAGCGACCGCTAGCAGAACGGTGAGCAAGACGAGCTGCAGTGGCCAGTACTGGCTGGCCGGGTGGTAAGGCACCGGGACGCCGGTACCCGAGCCGAGGACCCAGCTGCCGGGTGGCGCGGCAAAGCGCGGCCCGGTCGTCTTGGCGGCCGGTGTCAGAGCCTGCACTATCCACCGGGCGCCAAGGAGCAGGACGCCAAATCCGGCCACGGCCGCGCCGATCGCGGGAAGCGTGCGCCGCAGCAAGGCGCCGAAAGCGACTCCCAGCGCGAAGGCGAGCGCGGCCTCGCCGGCCAGGGCCAGGTTGATGGAGACAAACCATGACCAGCGTGAGCTTGTGGTGTCACCGGCGGTGAGCTGGTGCGCCACACCGGCGGTGAGCTGGTGCGCCAGCCAGGCGTTGGCCGTCCCGGCGGCCAGGCCGGCCACGGCCAGGGCGGCGGTGAGAGCAGCGATCTTGGTGATGTACCAGCGGCGTCGTGACACTGACTGGGTCCAGGCCGCCAGCTGGGTGCGCTGCTCGACCTCCCTGGCGACCAGCGGGGCGCCGATCATGGTGCCGATGATCGCGAACGCGGCGGGCAGCCCGTCCTGGGAGAAAAGGATCGCGAAGCTATAGCGGGACGCGAAGGCAGCTTGCAGGCTGCCCGGATACCGATCCTTGAGGGCGCTGCAGGTCGCGGCCGACCGGACGTGGAACACGCCGCTGTGAGCGTTGGGCGGCGGGCATCCGGCGGCTGCCAGCTGCCGGAGCCAGCTATGGTAGCCCGCCAGCCAGTGCTCGGCGCTGAGCCCGAAGCTGACCATGAGGACACACAGGGCCGCCACGGTGATGACGGTCCACAGCGCCTGACCGCGGTGCTGCCGCCAGATGAGGCAGGTCATGCCAGGGCCTCCTCGGGGAGGATGGCGGCATCGCCCTCGAGGTAGCCGAGGACGAGCTCATCGAAGGTGGGTGACGCGTCCTGCAGGCCAGGGCCAGCGAGGGGGGCGCCGTCGCGGCGCACCAGCGCCGTGGTCCGCCCGGCCGTGCTGCGCTGGCTGATCACCTGCCAGCCTCCGCCGTCGGGCCAGCCGTCCGGCCCGCAGATGACCCGGTGCTGCTGGCGCAGCTCGTCAATGTCGCCGGCGAGCCGCAGGTGCCCGGCGCGAAGCACGATCAGGTAGTCGCAGATGCGCTCCAGCTCCGCCACGGCGTGGGAGGAGTACAGCACGGTAGCGCCCGCCTCGCCGCAGGCCTCGAACATCGAGCCAAGGAATTCTCGCCGGGCCAGCGGATCAAGGTTGGCCGTCGGCTCATCGAGCAAGAACAACTCCGGCTTCTTGGCCAGCACCAGGGTGAGAGCCACCTGGGCGCGCTCGCCGCCGGACAAGGCGCTGATCCGCGCCCGGGGCCGGATGCCCAGCCGCCGGATCCGTTCTGAGGCCACAGCCGTGTCGAATCCGCGGTTCATGCACCGGCCTATCTCCAGGACATCGGCCACGCGCAGGCGAGGCCACAGCGGCGCGTCCTGGGCGACGAACCCGATCTTGTCCAGCCGCCGCGCCGGGGCGCCGCCAGCGGCCTCGACAGTTCCCGTGCTGGCAGGAAGGAGGCCCGCCGCCATGCTCATCAAGGTGGTCTTCCCGGAGCCGTTCGGGCCGACCAGCGCCACCACGCGCCCGGCTGGCACGTCCACGCTGCAGTCACGCAGGCCCCAGATCTTACGCCCGTAGCGGTGCCCGAGGCCCGCGCACCGCAGCGCTGTGCTCATCCGGCGCCGCCGGCCGCGCGGCGGTCACCCGGGCTGACGGCCGGCTCATCCAGGGCAACCTCCACGAGCATCCGGATCTGCTCGGACGACAGCCCGTCCTGCCTCGCCCGGTCCACCCACCGGGCCAGCGAGCCCAGCAGCTTCGGCGCGACCGGCAGCGACGTCACCGGCGGTGCAGCCGCCACGAAGGTTCCCACGCCCTGCCGGCGTACCACCAGCCCCTGATGCTCCAGCTCAGCGAACGCCTTCACCACCGTGTTCGGATTGACCGACAGGGAATCGACGACCTCTTTCACGCTGGGCAGCTGCTCACCTGGCTGCAGCCGGCCTAGCATGACATCCCGGCGCACCTGCTGGACTAGCTGCCGGTAGATCGGCACACCGGATCCGGCATCAACACGGAACATGCCCGCCTCCAAGGCTATCGGTCTATTACTAGACTAGTAGAGCGACAGCGCTTGCGCAACGTAAGCGAGATCCGGCAGCCGGACTCTGGCCGCAACGCCGCAGGCCGGCGCGGCATATCTCGCGGCTCTCGGTCAGTTTTAAAGCCACGGCCGAGCTGAGGGCTACGTCATGTGCTGATACCGGCCCTGCTCGGCCACGTAGGTCATCGCTGCCCTCCGAAGATCTCGTTCCACTGGCGGATCTGCCAGGACTTGACGACTCCGCTGCGCACGAACGGGTCGGCGCGGGAAACTCGTCCAGCCTGGCCTTGTGCGCGGGAAAGACCGGGGGTGCGTGCGTCGCGACGTCGTCGGCGGATTCGTAGAGGAGCACGAAGACCGGCGCTGGCGGCTGACCCGGCGCGCTCGCGGCAGAGCTCATCGGCACCTTCCTGTAAATCGCTGCGGACGGAGTCCGGCCGGGCAGTGGCCGGCCCGGCTATCAACCTACGGGCAGCCACCCTAGGCTGTCCGCCATGGGTGACTTCCTTCCGGTCAAGAGCTACGAAACGGTGAACGTCTACCGGTCCGGCGGGGCCGTCAAGCTCGAGCTGAACCGGCCCGATCGCATGAACGCGCTGAATAGCCAGCTCAGGGCCGACCTGCTCGACGCGGTCCAGGACATCGCGCTCGATCAGGAAGTGCGGGCCGTCCTGCTGACGGGCGCGGGACGCGCGTTCTCCAGCGGCGCCGATCTGCGCGAGGACCGGAACCGGACGCCGGAGGGGCGTCCCGACGTCTACAGCGTCCTGACCGGGCACTACCACCCGATCATCATGTCCCTGCGGGAGATGCCGAAGCCCGTGATCGCCGCGGTCAACGGGGCGGCCGCCGGCATCGGGCTGTCCCTGGCGCTCGCTTGCGACCTGGTGCTCGCCGCGGAGTCGGCCTATTTCCTGCTCGCGTTCGTCAACATCGGGCTGGTGCCGGATGGCGGCTCGTCGCTGCTGGTGCCGAGCCGGGTCGGGTTCGCGCGGGCGGCCGAACTCGCGATGCTGGGTGAACGGCTCCCGGCAGCCAAGGCGCTGGAGTGGGGTCTGATCAACCAGGTCTGGGCGGACGGCGAGGTGACGGACAGGGCCGAGGCGCTCTGCGCGAAGCTGGCCGATGGACCGACCGGCTCCTACGCGGGAACCAAGCGCCAGCTGAACAGGTGGCTGTACCAGAACATGGCCGAGCAGCTGGAGTTCGAGGCCGGGATCCAGCAGGAGCGAGCCGGGTCAGCCGACTTCACCGAGGGGGTCGCGGCGTTCGCCGAGAAGCGCGCTCCTCGCTTCACCGGGAGCTGACCAGATGTCCGTGCACTGCCCCGGCGCGTTCAGCACGCGTCGGCTGACGCCGCAGACGTGGGCGGACCTGGAAGAGCTGTTCGGGCTGCCTGGCGGCTCGATCGTGCGCGGCTGCTGGTGCATGTTCTACGGAAGGTCAGGCAGGCCGCCTGGGTACGGCGGCCCGCCTGGCTCGGTCAAGGCAGCCAACAAAAAGGCGATGTGTGACCTGGTCGGCTCCGGGGTCGTGCCTGGCCTGATCGGCTACTCCGACGGCGACCCGGCGGGCTGGATCAGCCTCGGGCCGCGCGAGGAGTACCAGAAGCTGCGCAGGTCCCCGGTCATTAAGCCGGTCGACGACACTTTGGTGTGGTCGGTCGTCTGCAGCTACGTCGCCAGGCCCTACCGGGGCCTGGGCATGCAGCACCTGCTGCTAGACGCCGCGATCGGGTACGCGCGGGAGAACGGCGCGCGGGTGCTCGAGGCCTATCCGGTCGACAAGGCTGAGCGCAGTCACGACGACTTCATGTTCTTCGGCTCGCGCCGGCTGTATGAGCGGGCCGGGTTCCGCGAGGTTATCCGCCGCTCGCCAACCCGGGTCGTGATGCGGCGAGAGCTCGCCAGCCCGGAGTGAGGCGGCGCCTGGTCCGCTCGTGCCTGGTGCGCTCGTGCCTGGTGCGCTCGTGCCTGGTGCGCCTGTGCCTGGTGCGACAGCTCGCCGGCGTAGGCCCGGACCAGCGGGTGCATCGTGTAGCTGGCGTCGCCGTCCTGGCCGCGTCCGTAGCTGCGGTACAGGAGGCCGGCGTCGGCCAGTTCGGGCGCGACCTTGCCGCCTCCCGGATTGCCCATGCTGGCGATCACTGATCCCGGAGTCTCCAGCGGGCCGGCCGCGGCGAGCAGCGCGAGCGCGCGCCTGGCCAGGGTGCTGACACCGCCGGCGGCCGTCCCCAGCCTGGTGCGCACGCTGGCCGCGCCGACGGTGAGCTCATCAAGGCGCCGGCTCTCATCGGCCAGCAGGGCTGCCAGGTCGGTCACGGTCAGCTCGGGATCGTCGGCCAGGCGGGCGCCGGCGATCCGCAGGGCGAGCGGCAGGTGCCCGCACGCCGCCGCGATCGCCATGGCCGCCTCGGCCTCACTCTCGCTGTCCTGATCGTCGCCCCAGTCTGCGCTGGCGATGGCCCGGCCGGAGATCCTTGCGAGCAGCAGGACTGAGTTGGCCGGGTGCAGGCCGCCAAGCTCGATGAACCTGGCGCCCTCGAGATCGGGCAGCCTGGCCCGGCTGGTTGCCACCACCGCCGACCCGGGCGTGCCCGGAAGCAGCGGCCTGACCTGGGCCGCGCTGCCTGCCCCGTCGGCCAGCACCAGCACCCGCCGTCCGGCGAGCACCGATCGGTACAGCGCCTCCCGTTCGAACCTGGTCGCCGGGATGCCGCCGGCGGGCACGCCGAGACCTCGCAGCAACTCCCCGAGCACCACCTGCGGATCGCGCGGCCGGCCGTCATCGTCCATGCAGGCGTAGAGCTGGCCGTGCGGGAACCTCGCCTTTGCCGCGTGCGCCGCCTGCACGGCCAGCGCCGTCTTGCCGGTCCCGAGCATGCCGGTCACCACGGGGATGGCCACGCCCTTGCCGGACAGCATGTTGATCAGGCGCGCCAGCTCCGCCGCCCGGCCGGTGAAGTCCTCGACGGCCCTCGGGAGCTGGCACCTCGGCCGCCAGTCCCCGGTCTCGGCATCCGACGGCGCCCGCGGCGCCTGCGTAGCCTGCGCGGCCGACGGCGCCTGCGCGGCCGGCTGGGGCGCTGCCACCGCAGGCGAAGGCACCGGGGCGGCCGGCTCCCCCACCCGCGCGGGCGGCGCTGGTTCCTGGTCCGCCCTCAGCATCAGGTCCGGGTCATCGGCGAGCACCCGCCGGTGCAGTTCCTGCAGTTCAGGGCCTGGGTCGATGCCGTACGCGCTGATCAGCGTCATCCTGAGCCTGCCGAACGCGGCGAGCGCCTCGGTCCTGGCACCTGTGCGGTAGAGCGCGGTGATCAGCTGCGCCCAGGCGTGCTCGTGCAACGGGTCGGCGGCCACCACCGCGCGCAAATCGGTCAGCACCTGCCGGTGCTCGCCGACGGCGAGCCTCGCGTCCGTCAGCGCGTCCTGGGCCTCCTTGTGCTCGCCGAGCAGTCGCGCCCTGGCCGGGATGGCCGGCAGGTCGGCGAGCGGCGGTTCGCGCCAGAGCTCGACCGCGCGACTCAGCAGGGTCGCGGCTAACCGCGGGTCGCCGCCGTCGAGCGCGAAACGGCCA
>WNGJ01005329.1_pt1 | contig 16776 bp, 14 predicted proteins | sample 5400611 | NCBI WGS metagenome assembly WNGJ01 (sample SAMN13153375, study PRJNA577476) | soil metagenome | isolation source: 40 cm soil or saprolite under Garry oak tree replicate 1 | place: USA:California | collected 2016-06-15 | reverse complement strand
TGAGGATGGCTCAGAACAGAGCGGGCAACACGACGTGGGAGCGGTCGCAATGACCTCGACGACGATGCCGTTGTCAGTGATCTGGATCTGAGAAACCTGCATCCCTTCGGGCAAGGAAAACAAGGATGTCCCTTCCATCTTGACCTCTTTCTTGATGATGAAAAACGCTTCTAGAAGGAACTCTATCACTGTTTCCTAATGATATTCCAGACAAGCAGGCACTAAGCCCCCAAAGCGAGCATGAGCCTGCGAGTGATGACGTTGATTACAGTGATTACGATGATGACGTTGATGACATGTCCCATGATTCTTTCACTGAGAGATGCTCTTGCTCTGAAGGAACCGGTGTGTATCAAGAACAGGAGTCGATCAGTGTGCGCGAAGACGTGGCAGAAAGACAACAGGAGCATGACCAGCGAGATCCTACTGACATTTTGCGTAATCAACGTCATCACTGTCATCATCGTAATCAAATGTATGAGCCGACTTCAGCAGAGGACATTCAAGGTACAAGCTCTGATGGGACAGACAACACTGCACGGGAAAAACAAACAGAGGCCTTTCTGCGAAGGAAACGCTGCCCGCATCATCCGCATGCGCAGCTCGTGCGTTTTGACCCCGCAGGTCAGGCGTGGTGCGACAAGTTGGATTGCTGGGATTGCTACCGGCTCATGAAGATCGGTGAGGCGTTGGACTATCGCTGCTTGACGGATCTGGGAGGGAAGGTGGTGATCGACCAGGGTATGGCTGCCTGGTCTAACTATGTGCTCACGCAGCGAGCGTTCCTGGTCATCGTCGCAACCGAGCAGGCGATAGCGATGTGCAAAGCGCTTGACATCGAGGTGCCTGACCTGTCAGGTGAGGTGAAGCGCCTGGTGGAGGTACGTCAGGCACCCTCTTGAGAGGAAGAGGCCTGAGTAAGTATGATCCAGCCTCTTCTCCATCACTTTTCGGAAGGAGTCGCAGCCATGACCGTATCATAAAACAACAACTCGAACTCGTGACTCAGGCGCACGGCGCGTGTGATACGCTGGCGATCTTCAGGTGTATCGTAGCGAGCCAGCAAGAGCGTATCAATGGGAGTGAAACTCACCCCTATCTCATCATGAGCCGTAAAGAAGGCGACCTGTTCCGCGCTCATCCCATAGTTGCCCATCAGGGCGGGGCCAACGCGTGCGCAAATTTGGACGAAAATGTCTTCGCTGGCACTGACAGCGGCGATTTTCTCCGGCACAGAGCCATAACCTAGCATCCAGTAGAAGAAAGTGGTCAGCGCCATACAGCCAGCCAGAGGTTCAACGGCGTCGAAGTCCGCTTGTGCTAAGCCCAGTGCTTCGCCGAAACGCAGAAGCGGCTTGTAGGCGCCAATCTTCGGTACGAGCTTCGCCAGCAACAGCTCTTGCATCTCCAGATCAGGCATACCAACCACGGCCAACGCATCGAGACGGTAAGCTTCCCGCACCAGCCACCAGTCCTGGAGCGCAAAGATGCGTAAGGTTTCGCGCTGCAGCGTTCCCTGTTCAATCCCTGTCCAGAGCTGGTGGTACAACAAGCGCTGGCGAAGTGGCTCTACGTTCTCGGTCAGCATGCTGTTTGCAAAACTCATGGCTTCGTCCTCGTTTCTTATGATTCGCAGATCATGCTGCTACCCAGGATGTGCAGGGCAATCTCCTCGCCTTCTCCATCGTGATGACCAGGCAGTTGAATGACAGTAGTAGAATGGTCTTGCGAGAGAGGACCATAGGCCGCGTTATACTGGCACCCTCTACGTTCGCCCTGACCTTTCTCACTGTCGTAAAGACGCGGGCCAACTACCGTGACAGAGCGCGGCAGTGAAAGACGTACAGGCACATGGTCCGTGAAACACTCATCCGATGTGTGCAGAAGAGGCAAAGGGACGACCTCATCCCTGATATCGTTTTGGGCCACTCACTTGATAACTAAACTGCCTCTCTCCGAGTATAGACGAAATGCAAGGATAATTGCTAGCATGATGCAGTACCCACCTCAGTTCATAGCGAGCAGAGCGTGCAATCGTGACAGAGAGACATCAGCATCTCCTTGCGGCGATACAGCGCCAGCCGCAAGCCAGTCCGATTACTGGTCAGGGAATACCATGCCTCCCCCCAATCGACTGCGTTGAGGTGAGGGAAAACGCTGAAAGTCACATGATATCCTCAGCACATTGAGCAGATTGGGGGTTTCTGACGTGAATCCTGGCCAACGTGTGAGGATGTATGAGGTGAAGACTTTCTATGGAATGACTATGTGAAAGGACGTGATGGAGTATGGTAGACGAAAGCAAAGCAGGTCAAGAAAGACCGTTCCTTACAGGAAAGCGGAGGCAGGCCCTGAACCTTTTGGCTGCGCCAAAGGAGAGAAAGGTGCTGTACAGAGACAATAATGTCCTGTACCACACAATAATATTCTGTACAATACAATACTGTTCTGTACTTCATGAATATTTACAGCAGGAAGCGACTCAAAGTGACCTCCCGATATTCCTCCCCGTTTTCCCCTTGGGCAAAAGAGGCGCGAGCATATCCAAGAAGCTTTGGTGAAGGAAACAGGGTGGAACGACGGGGTGGCGGGTCCTGAACAAAGAGGGTGCTCTCATAGGAAGAGATGTCTGTTATACCACCGATTTTCTGACTCAGCTATAGGATGTTGAGCAACTAATGTGGCTCATTCAATGGAAACTTTTCCTACCGTCTTGATTATCACTATGAACTTAGAGGAGCCTGAAGCCGGATCATCAAAAATTCGGGAGAGTCCTGGAAATTCCAAGTCATTATGCGCTCTCCGTCGTGCCACCCTCCATGAAACCGAGGGAGACATGGCAGTGTTACTTTTTCTCCGGGAGTTTCAGAGGAAATTTACACGTTGAATACATCATGAACCTTTCCGATCCGAGCACTGTGTTGCGCAGATCTTTGAAGGAGAGGCACCTGATCCGCTCTTCATTTCCCCAGGAGTGGACCTGACTTCTGGAATCTTCTGATTGATAGGCACGTTCTCTCCTCGCGGTTCCCTCCCGTGGATCACTGCTCTCTCGATGATGGGGTATAATGCTGAGTGATGATCGAGCTTATCTTTTTGACTCGCGGTCTTTAGCACCTCTGTTTTTTGTGTTTCGAGAGGAGGAGGAGGTCTCGCTTGCTTGATGTACCTGCGGGAACGATCACGCTGCTCTTCACCGATATCGAGGGGTCTACGCTCCTGCTGCAATACGTAGGTGAGCAGTATAGCCGTGTGCTGGCTCAATGCCGGCAAGTGCAGCGCACCGCTTTCCAGCAGTATCATGGGTATGAAGTTGATACGCAAGGGGACGCCTTTTTCTTCGCCTTCGCTCGCGCCACCGATGCCGTCTCGGCTGCCGTGGCCGCCCAACGCGCCCTTGCCTCGCATACCTGGACCGATCAGGCCACGGTGCGCGTCCGCATGGGGCTGCATACCGGGGAGCCGCAGCGGACGGCTGATGGCTACGTGGGCCTGGATGTGCACCTCACGGCCCGCATCATGAGTGTTGGGTACGGAGGCCAGGTGCTGCTCTCGCAGACCACGCGGCACCTGGTGGAGCACCACCTGCCCGCTGAGGTGGGCTTGCGAGATCTGGGAGAGTACCGCCTCAAGGATTTCCCGCAGAAGAACCATCTCTTCCAACTCGTCATCGCCGACTTGCCCGCAGATTTTCCTCTTCTCAAAACCCTCGACGCTTACCCGCACCACCTGCCCGTTCAGCCTACGCCGCTCATTGGGCGCGAGCGCGAAGTCGCCGTCGTGCAGCAACTTCTGCTGCGCGAAGATGTGCATTTGCTGACCCTGACCGGACCCGGCGGCAGTGGCAAAACGCGCCTGGGCCTGCATGTGGCCGCCGAACTGAGTGATCACTTCACTGATGGCATCTTTTTCGTGAACCTGGCTCCCCTCAGCGATGCCGAACTGGTCGTGCCGACCATCGCCCAGGTGCTGGGCGTGAAAGAAAGCCCCACACAGTCGATGGTGGAGCAACTGCAAGCCTTCCTGCAAGAGAAGCTGCTGCTACTCGTGCTCGACAACTTCGAGCAGGTGGTGAGCGCCGCACCCCAGCTCTCGGACCTCCTGGCGCGCTGCTCACACCTCAAGCTGTTGATCACCAGCCGCACGGTGCTCCATCTCGCGGCTGAGCACCAGTTTGCCGTCCCGCCGCTCTCGCTGCCCGATCTCAACTCCTTGCCTGATCCCGTGACGCTGTCGCAGTATGAGGCGGTGGCGCTCTTCATTGCACGCGCCCAGGCGCTCAAGCCTGATTTCCATGTGAGCAATGCCAGCGCCCCGGCGGTCGCCGAGATCTGCACCCGCCTGGATGGCTTGCCTCTGGCGATTGAACTGGCCGCCGCCCGCATCAAACTGCTGCCTCCACCAGCGCTGCTCGCTCGGCTGGGTCAGCGCCTGGCCGTGTTGACGGGCGGTGTACACGACGCACCGGCACGCCATCAAACGCTGCGCAAGACCATCGACTGGAGCTATCAGTTGCTCGACGCCGATGAGGAACGCCTCTTCCGGCGGCTCTCTGTCTTTGCCGGTGGCTGTACCTTCGAAGCCATCGAGACAGTCTATGCTGCTCTCGATACCCAGACGCTTACCGTCTCGGTGTTAGATGGAGTAGCTTCCCTCATCGACAAGAGTTTGCTGCCGCAGATCGAGCAAGAAGCAACAGAGCCGCGTGTCGTGATGCTGGAGACTATCCGTGAATATGGGCAAGAGGCGCTCGAGGCCTCCGGGGAGGCGCAGATCACGCAGCAGGCTCATGCAGCCTATTATCTGGCGCTGGCAGAAGCAGCAGAACAGACGTGGAACGGCCCGCAGCAGGCGATATGGTTTGCACGGCTGGAGCAGGAGCACGACAACCTGCGAACAGCCATGAACTGGTTGCTTGAGCAGAGAGAAGCGGAGATGGCCCTCCGGTTGGGGACGGCTCTGTGGTGGTTCTGGTACGCACAAGCACACCTGCACGAGGGGTGGAACGTCCTGGAGCGCGCGCTGGAGAGCTCCGAGGGGATGGCAGTGCCGCTGCGCGCCAGAGCCTTATGGGCTGCTGGGAGCCTGGCCGCTTCCCTGGGCCACGTCGAGCGGGGAGAAGTACTGTGCCAGGAGAGTCTGGCGTTGTTCCGAGAGACCGGAGACACACCAGGGATGGGCAATGCCACCTTTCACCTGGCCCACATCGCTTTCGCGCGCTGGGATCTGGCAGTGGCGCGCAAGCTGTTTGAGGAGAGCCTGGTATTCCTCCGGGAGGCAGACAACAAGACCCTTACTGCCTGGGCGCTGGGCGCTCTGGCCCTGGTGGTTCTCTACCAAGGTGAATATGCCGGAGTTCATCCACTGGCAGAGCAAGCGAGAGCAATCTGTCAGGAAACAGGCGATACCACTGGAGTGACGATGTCGCTCATGACTCTGGCACGTGCGGCGTTTTGGCAAGGTGATCTCGTGCGAGCGCAGACCCTGGCAGAGGAGGGTCTTGCGCGCGCTTCGGAAACGGGCAGCACGAGCGCCGAAGCGCTTGCGCTCGCTCTGCACGGGGAGATTGCCCTTGCTCAAGGGGAGACAACGACCGCACGCCTGCGCATTGAACACAGCAACACGCTTTGGCAGCAGGTCGGGAATCAGGGAATGCAGGCCTCGACGCGCGCGCTTCTCGCAAAGGTCCTCGCTGTGGAGAGTGACCTTACAGCAGCACGCACAATGTATGAAGAGAACCTGCTGCGAGGTCTGGCCATCGTGGATATTGCCCCCACGGTCGAAGGTCTGGCCGTTGTGGTCGCGCAGCAGGGTGAAACGACATGGGCAACGCGGCTCCTGGCCGCTGCATCAGCTCTGCGTGACTCCCTGGGCGTACCCTTGCCATCCGTCTGCCGTGCGGACTACGAGCGTTCCCTCGCTGCCGCACGTGCCCAACTGGGTGAGCAAGCTTTTGCGGCGGCGTGGGCCGAGGGACAGAGCATGACCTGGGAGCAAGCTCTGGCAGCTCGCGGACCCGTGAAGATTCCCCCAACTCCGCCAGAGAAATCGCCATTCATCGCTCCATCCGGGCTGACGGGACGCGAAGTGGAGGTGTTGCGCCTGCTGGCACGGGGTTTGACCGACGCCCAGATTGCCGAGCAACTCGTCATCAGCCCGCGCACGGTCAACACACATCTGAAGGCGATCTATGGGAAAATCCAGGTGTCCTCACGTAGTGCTGCCACACGCTATGCGTTCGAACAGCACCTGATTTAACCCGCCATTCCTCACCGTCCATACAGCCTGAGCATCGTCTACCTGATTCCAGGTAGAACCCCTTCCTGTTGCTTGCTGAAGATACGTAGCCATGACACCTTGTTCAAGGGATGTGTTCTGGTCCGCTCTCACGTATACTCTTACTACAGCAGTGGTTGCGCGGTCTCTCGTTGGGAGGCCCTGACGGACACCGCGCACTGGCACATTGCAAGCACCATCGTATCGACGAAAGAAAGAAGGAGAACACCATGAGAAAAGTCATTGTGTCCGAGTACATGACGCTGGACGGCGTGATGGAAGATCCCGGCGGCGCTGAGGGATTCAAACACGGCGGTTGGAGCTTTGGATTTGGGGGTGCAGAACAGCAGGAGTATAAATTCGAGGAACTCTTTGCCTGCGATGCGCTTCTCCTGGGGCGCCGGACCTACGAAGGGTTTGCCGCCGCCTGGCCGACGATGCCTGGCACAGGAGCGTATGGCGAGAGGATGAACAGCCTGCCCAAATACGTTGTTTCAACGACCCTCTCGGAAGTGACCTGGAATGCCACCCTGCTCAAGGGTGACCTGGCGGAAGAACTGTCCAGACTCAAGCAAGAGGCTGGTCAGGATATAGTGATTTTCGGCAGTGGCGAGCTGGTCCGCACGCTATACGAGCGGGACCTCATCGATGAATATCGCCTCATGATCTTTCCGATTGTGCTGGGAAGCGGGAAACGTCTGTTCTCAGGCGGAGACGAGAAGAAAGTGCTCAAACTGGTCGAGAGCAGGACATTGGGTTTAGGCGTCGTGCTGCTCACCTATCAGCCGGACAAAGCATAACCGGGGCAGGAGAGCGCTGGACGACTCGTCGAACCTGCCAGCCGCTCTCCGAGCTAGGACGCTCTCCAGCTCACAGAGGAAGTCTCTCGATTCACCAGCGCGTTTCTCGAGACCCTGAGGGTTTACAAGCGATGCCATCACATGCACATCAAGGAATATCAGAAAGAGTTAGGAATAGATATGACCACACAGAATCATCCTGGTACACCCGTGGAGAGTGGCTATATTCCCGTGAACGGCCTCAAGATGTACTACGAGATACATGGCAGCGGTCGGCCACTGGTACTGCTACACGGCAATCTCTCGACCATCGTCACCTCGTTCGGCAAGGTGCTGCCAAAGCTTGCTTCGACGCGGCGGATTATCGCTGTTGAGCAGCAGGGACATGGGCACACCGCCGACATTGATCGCCCGTTCAGTCTCGAGCACTGGGCGCAGGACACCACCGCGCTCCTGCGTCATCTGGGGATTGAGCAGGCCGATTTCTTCGGCTATAGCTCGGGGGGCGCGGTCGCCCTGGAGATCGCTCTCCGCTCTCCCGCTCTGGTGCGCAAACTCGTCTTCGCAGGGGGAACCAGTTATCGGCGCGACGGCTTCTACCCCGAACTGCTGGAGGCAGGCGAGGCCATGCAACCCGAAGACCTGGATGGCTCCCCGTTCCAGCAGGCATACGCCAGCATCGCGCCCCACCCGGAGCAGTGGCACCGGCTGGTCGCGAAGATAGCGGATTTTGACCGCACGACCCAGGGCTGGTCACCGGAGGCCATTGCCTCGATCAAAGCGCCCACCTTGCTCATCATCGGAGACTCCGATATCGTGCGTCCAGAGCACGTTGTGGAGATGTTTCGCCTGCTCGGCGGCGGCGTGGTCGGCGATCTCGTCGGTCTGCCGCGTTCCCAGCTTGCCGTGCTCCCCGGCACGACGCATGTGACGCTCGCCGACCGCGCCGGGTGGCTGGCCTCGATGATCACCGCATTTCTCGACGCACCTATGCCAGAGACAAAGTGATGCGAGTGCGGTCGATGAAGGCTGAAAGACGAGGAGGTTCCCCGAGCTACGTAAACTTTTCACCATTGTGTGGTAGTGTAGAGTAGAGACGTCTCGCAGGCCGTCCATTTCTACACCATGGTAGTCTGTAGACACACAACAAGGCCGCGAGTCGTCGGGCTGAGCCTCCTGCTTGAAATAGCGCCGTAATCGCAGCGATCTCTGGATCCACGCGATAACGCGCCTGCATTTTTTGCAATCACATCCCCTGTGTTCAACCATCTGAGAGCACGGAAAGGAGTTTCTCCAGATCGAGGCGGCGGGCGACTCAACGACCTGGCTCAGGTCTACGTTGTTCAGGGAAGGGAGATGGAAGTAGAGCCGCTGACGAAGCGCGCCCTGGCCATCTGCGAGCAAGGTCTCGGCCGGAACCATTTCAACACTCGCATATGTCGTAAGAATTATGCCTTTCTACTACAAACAATAGGTCGCGACGCAGAAGCGAAGTAACTGGAAGCAGAGTATTGATCGCTTTTCTGGGAAAACACAATAGAGGAGTTGGCTCTACTGCAGAATCCGTTTTTCGTCCGTTTTCCAGCCGTTCCCCTCGCACTCGTTTCCGCATAGGCGACCTGCTGTATCAAGCTTGTTTTTGAAGCTGATCCATTCCGATAATCCATTCTGCAAAACAACATCTCATTCATACCCTTTTCAATGAGTTTCCGTACAATCTGTGGGTTGGCGAATACATCGGTTCATGGTGTAGAAAGGGAATAAAGTCGTTCTCCAAACGGACACCTTTCACGCTCGAATGCATGAGCCTCATTTTCATTGAAGTTGTTCCCAAAACCGCCCCTGATACTTTTGAACGGGCATAACGGCAAAATAATGTTGTTCCCCAAAGGCATCTATGACCATATTTAGGTGAGTGGTGAGTCTGAAGTGTCTAGATAGTATGCATCTGACGCCACAGGTTTATGTTGTTCTCAATTTCTTTCGCCTGTAGTGGAAGCAGTATGAATCGTAGATGAACAGCGTGCCCCAGAAGGGCTAGAAATTGATCTCGATTATGATGTCGTGTAGCCTCAGTAATAATCTGCTGTATAACATGTCCCCTCTCTACAAGCCTGGGCAACTTATAAAAGTCATATAAAAAGTTCATTAGGACAGTGACCATAGACTCCATGCTGGTTTCTAGGCGAGTCATTGTTTTTAGAACTCTAGTAAATGGATCGGATGGAAGCCACATAGCCTGCTTAGCGGCTTCCATAAGTGTGTCTGTATTAATAACAACATAGTGATAGTTGCTGTTTGCGAGCTTTACTAAAGAGTTTTCATAGACATGCTTATCAAGTTTGCCTTGCTCGAGCTGACTCATGAGCAAGGCCTGTGTCCATATGCCCTCTATGCCAAAGGTAGTTGCTACTAGGCCACGTAAGAAAAAGTCATCACAATAGAGAATTGACGCCTCACTGTTTGCTAGTAGGATCGTATCTAACTGGTTAGGAGCTATCAGGTCGTTTAGTTTCTCTAGATCGGGGAATTTTTGCCTAAGTATGTCAATTTGTTCCTGTTTAATAGCGCCTGTCGTCGTGTGCTTTTTGACCCATTTAGCAAAATTCTCAAGATATACGACCTGCTGCTTTTGTTGTTCATCCGTCAGTTCTTGACGAATGTATCTCCCATTTTGCTTATATAAGGTCATTTTATCCCGCTTGCCGAAGATACGTTCTTTGGCAATCTGCTGCGCTATTAAATCGTGAGTCCTCTGGGCTACTACGAATTTCTCCAGCCCGACCTCGCTCGGCTGTAAGCCAAGCTCGTAAAATGTAATCAGCGCGGTTATATCTGCCACTATGTTTCGTTTAATACCGTTTCGGAGGAGCTCTAAAGCACGTTGTCCTTCTGCAGGTCTTCCATTAGCGACCCTAACCCCTAAATCTGGCGTATTCCTTAAAGCATAGAAGACGTCGATAAAATCGCTGTTTACAAGTTTGGCAAACAGATCGATCGTTATCTTGCCGTCCTTGTACAAATTTTCAATCTGTGTTGCATGGTCATTATTTTGATCGAGTTGTATAAATAGGGGCGCAAAACCAGTCTCCTCGACATTGAAGCTCATCAGGTCACTTCTCTGGGGGAAGCGTCTCTCGTAATTTTGCATGGAATCGTGCAGTGCATGTATGTATTTGCTTTTAAGAGCGGTTATTTTTACTTCTTTTGACCCGGCGAGTCGGTTACGAGTAAGTTCAATCTTGTCCCCTATCTTTTTGCCCATAAAGCCACGGCGCGTGGCTTCCTCAGTGTCTATTTCGTTGTCCCTAATTTGTGGCTCACGATCTGCTTCAATCACGAAAAAACCACCATCGTAAAGCAGGACAGTGTTGGGTTGAACTGTTTTCGGCTCTAACAGCTCCGGTGTTGTGTCTTCTAGTCCTATTACTAGGGTTATGTAGGCACTATGAGCGTCAGGGTTATTCTCGAATCTTTTACGGGTGTCGTACAGTACTTCAAGCATCTGTTTTGATCGACCGTGCAATAGATATAAATTCGTAAGTTGAATACGAGCATGAAAATCCAATTTAGGGACTCTCGAAAATTAAATTGTCCCAGAGATGATATAGCCTGAGAGATTGTTGATTGTCAGATAACATGGTTTATGGTAACTTTTAGGGCATATCACCTGCTCCTCCTCAGACCATCTTTACTCCATGGTGGTTGTCAGATCTGAAATCAGGACCGATTCTGACCGCATGAGCCAGTATACTGGGCAAATAACATCATTCTTTGGAGGAAAGACTCATGTCTGGAACAAACGATTTCGATTTTCTTCTTGGCTCTTGGAACTTTCGCAACAGGCGGCGTACGAACCCATACAGCCTCAGTCAAGACGGTGAGTGGGAAGAATTCGTTGCCAGCCTTACAGGCGCAAAATATCTCGATGGGAAAGTCATCATCGAGCAGTATGAAGGCACGTTTCCCAGCGGGGAGAAATGGCTAGGACTCGCCATTCGCACCTTTGATCAGCAGAAGCAGCAATGGTCGATTCGGTGGCTTGATAATCGAAATCCACCGGATTTCAGGCCGCTGGTAGGAAAATTTGAAGATGGCGTTGGACTATTTTCTCAGGTGATAGAAACCCCAGATGGTCAACCGCTGCATGTGCGGTTGACCTGGGATGAGATGACGGCGAATACGGTGCGTTGGCAGCAGACTTTTTCGTTTGATGGGGGGAAGCATTGGGAGACGAATTGGGTGATGGAGTTCACAAGAAAGCGGTAGCCATCACGGTTGTGGCGAGGCCCTTGGGGCCTTGCATTTCAATGAAAGGAGCGAGATGCATGTCAGATACGAGTGCTGATACGCGTGTTGGGTTGGGCGCGAGCGCGAGACAAGCGCAGGCGCAAGCCATGGAAACGTGCTGTCCCGTCATAGAGCTGCGTCAATATGTGATGAAACCAGGTCGCTGCGACGATCTCATTGCCTTGTTCGAGGAGCATTTCATTGAGGGGCAAGAAACATACGGCATGCGGATTATCGGCCAGTTCCGCAATCGCAACCATCCTGACCAGTTCGTCTGGATGCGCGGTTTTGCCGACATGGAGGCGCGGCGGAAAGCCTTGGAGGGCTTTTACGGTGGCCCGATCTGGAAAGAGCATCGCACTGTGGCCAACGACACGATGATCGATTCGTCCAATGTTTTGTTGCTCAAACCTGCTCGCGCCGCATCAGGCCTTCGGCTCGAGCCGGCCGATCGCCCGACGATGGATGCGAAAGGCCCGGCGGGAGGGGTCATCATCGCGACGATGTACTCTTTCGATGCGCCGGTTGACGCGAAATTTGTCGATTTCTTCGAAACCGACATCGCACCCGCGCTTCGCGGCGCTGGCGCGACGCTTTTGGGACATTTCGTCACCGAGCCGAGCGAAAACACCTTTCCGCAGCTGTCGGTGCGCGAAGGCGAGCACGTCTTCGTCTGGCTCGCCTCGTTCGCCGCCGACGCGGCGTATGCGGCGCATCAAATCGCTTTGACAAAGAGCCAGGCGTGGATCACATCGCTTGTCCCCGCTTTGAAGGTTTGGCTGTCAAAGCCGGCAGAGGTGTTGGAATTGGCACCGAGCAGGCGTTCGCTCTTGCGCCATCGCTCGGCTCAGGAAAGTGCCGACGCCGCGCCGCAGTGACATTGGGAACGCTTCACACTTTGTCTGATAGAGGTAAGGTTAGGTTACCGGAGGCGTGTGATGAGGAAGCGTTTCGGGAAGTGACGCATGCTGCGATTGTCGTCGCTCAACAAAAAAACGCAACACGGAACCAGTCTCATTAGATGCGATTGTCCCGTATTGCCCTAGAGATGATAGACTGTAGCCCAAAGAGCTCTGAGAGGCAGAAGAATGGAACTGATCGAAGAAGTGAAAGAGTTACTGATAGAGACGGAAAAAGTGCTCAAAGGCAGTGCGCGTCGCTTGTTTATGGCACGGACAGTACATGCATTGGGAGAAAGAGGTCAGCGCCTGGCAGAACAGGAGTTAGGATGGAATCGTGGGACCATCCGGAAAGGTCAGCGCGAATTGGAGAGCGGGATCGTCTGTCTCGATGCATATTCTTTGCGAGGCCGCAAGCGCAGTGAAGAGCATCTGCCCAACTTGCTCAAGGATATCACCGCCATCGTGGATGGGCAGAGTCAAGCAGACCCGCAGTTTCGCACGAATCGTCTCTACACGCGCCTGACGGCAACAGAAGTGCGCCGCCAGTTGATCGCGCACTATGGCTATCGTGATGACGCATTGCCCACTGCGGAGACGATCGCCACCAAGCTGAACGAGCTGGGATATTATCCAAAAAAGGTGGCCAAGAGTCAACCCCAAAAAAACTCCCCGAAACCGATGCTATCTTCGCCCAGGTGAAGCAGATCAACGAAGAGGCAGATGCCGATGAGCAGACCGTACGGATCTCGATAGATGCGAAGGCCACGGTCAAGGTTGGTCCTTTCGCACGAGGAGGCAAGAGCCGCCTCTCAACCAAGGCCGCCGACCATGACTTTGAGCCGGAAGCCACGGTGACCCCTGTGGGCATTTTCTTGCCCGCCTTCGATGAGATCTTTTTCTATGGTGTGATCTCGAAAGTGACCAGTGATTGTCTGGTGGATCGTTTGGTTGATTGGTGGGAAACAGTGAGAGAGCGCTTTTCCCAGATCAAGACGATCGTCATTCATGCAGATAATGGACCGGAGAGCCACAGTCTTGCTCAGCGGTATCAGATCACCGTACGTCTCGCGTATTATCCACCCTATCATAGCAAATACAATCCGGTCGAACGCTGTTGGGGCATTTTAGAACAGCACTGGAATGGGGCTTTGCTTGATTCAGTCGAGGCAGTGATCCAGTTTCAAACTGCATGATCTGCCGTTGCAGGCCACATTTATTCCTAATCTCTTCCGCAATGTCAATCGTTTGTTGAAATTGTTTTGTTTCAAAGAGGCTATGTAAATATTTATGAATGAACGGGTCATTTGCATGTGGCTGAAAGACTCGCTTGTATACTCTAGCAGCTATCTCAAAGTGTCCTGCCGCGTATGCCTCTTCCGCCAAGCCAATAATTGTTCTCCTCTCAGCGTCTGCTAACACGCCAGCTTCGGCTTGCTCTAGAAACGAAACCGCTTGCTCACTATCTTGCTTCATTCTTGCTAGTCGTGCGGAGAACAGGTGGCCTAATACTTTGGTAGCGTCTTGTGAAGCTAACTGTACGGCAAGTTGGCCAGCCTTATCCAGACGCTCTCGCTTAATTTGGATCTCGAATAAGTCTTGATTGGCGTTAATCCATAAATTATCGTGCTCTGTATGCTCGTGAGTAAACTCAATTATTACCTCTTCCGCTTCCTGATACTTCTCCTGGGCCATTAATACTTCAGTGAGGATTAATCGAAGCTCCAGCATTTGTGAGCCGCGCCCAATTTGCTGTTTTAGATGCGCTTCTGCTACGATTAGTTTTCCGGAATCCAGTGCGATAAGGGCTGCATTTTTTACGTATAAATCATGGTCGGGCTTTAGGGTTAATAATTCTTCTATGGCTTTTTCTGCATTATGATCTTCACCGAGTAGTCTATAGGCGATCATTTGATGGAAAAGCCATTCGGATCTTATTTTACGATCCTCTACATCAGGTATGCTGTTCCAAGCTTTTTGTAACCAACTTAGCGCTTGCCTGACTTGATTCTTTTGAGCATCGTCAAGAATTTCTCGCATTGCATAGGGATTATTATTTATGATTTCTTCAAGTAAGTTGGTTCCAAGACTAAATGTTATCTGAGGATCATCATCGTGTGTAGCCGCACTTTCAAACAGACTTCTAGCCTCTATGGTAAGGTTGGCTTCTAGCGCAGCGCAACCTAATACATAACTCACTTCCGGTGTTTCCAACATTTTCGCGTCAACAGATGCTTTGATCGTCTTATACTTTTGTCCCAAACTGCTCATTGTCAGAATTTTGATTGCAGATGCTTGAGGATTAAGAGGATTTGTTTCGAGGATCTCATTAGCTTCGGCTAGGGCTTTTTTGAAATCATCTTTTAGTAGGTACGCGAAGGCTCTATTGGATCTAGCTTTTGGAGCGCTAGGATCGAATTTGTAGGCATCAAGGAATAATTGCGCAGCTTCTTCGAGCTTTCTGCATTGCTGAAGCGCCGATGCCATAATCGTCAAAATGCGAAATCGTGCAGGATGATCCGCGATATCCCATTGAGTGTTTTTGATATCTGTTAAGTACTTGGCAGTCTCGGTGTATCGGTTCTTTTCTAAAAGTTGCTTGGAGACATCTATCATACGAAGTAGCTGGCCCCTTATTGTGTCTCTAAGACCTGGAATTCTGGCTTTTCGATCAGTGACAAGTTGTTTCCATGCTTCAATATAGCTTCTATCCTGTTCAGTGAAACTTCGTTCTGGCTCGAACTCGACGGTTAATGTCTTTTTGTTTGCGTACTTAAGTTTTGCTACTACGTCCTCATCGTAGTAGTTCCAGTAAATCTTTTTCTCTTTGGAGTCTACTCTCGACTTTGTACAATTTGGAGGAAAGGACCGGGCATGAAAGCTTCTTGAGGTAAGATGGAAGCTAACCAAAGCATCATCTTACTCAGGAGGATATTCATGCCCCTTCCCGATCCCATTATAGAAGTTCTGTCGGCCTTTCGACCATTATTTACGACTCCAACCTGGAGGAAACTGATGACGTTGTTAACTGGAACCCTGCTGGCGCAAGGACGTCGTACAGTGGCAGCAGCCTTGCGAGCCAGTGGGAACGAGCAGGCGAGCAACTGGAGCTGCTTTCATCAGGTGCTCAATCGAGCACGGTGGTCCCCGTTAGCCGTGAGTCGCCAGCTCCTTCTCCTCATTGTCGAGACCTTTGTGCCAGCCGGAGCGTGCGTGGATCTCGTCATTGACGAGACACTGGAGCGGAGATGGGGCAGCAAGATCAAGAAACGAGGGCATTATCGAGACAGCGCTCTCTCCAGCAAAGAACGCTCGGTCAGTAGCCCTGGCTTGCGCTGGATCGTGATGGCAGTGGTCGTGACCCTGCCCTGGACACAGCAGAGATGGGCCTTGCCGTTCTTGTGCGTACTCGCCACGACTCCAGAGGTGAGCGAACGGCTGGGCAAGCGACACAAAACGATTGGGATGTGGGCGCATCAGATGATCAGCCTGGTGCATCGATGGCTCCCTGACCGTTCCATCAAGTTGATGGGGGATACCGCTTACAGTGTGCTGGAACTGGGCTTGCATGCGAAGCATCAGCACGTGACCCTGATCACAACGGGCCGCTTGGATGCGGTGCTTCACGAGCCACCTCCCCAACGCACCCAGCACACCATTGGTCGCCCTAGGGTCGTCGGCACACGCCTGCCTGCTCTGGAACAGGTCTTACAGGACCCGGAAACTGGCTGGCAGTCACTCACGCTGGACTGGTATAGCGAAAGGGAGCGAACGGTGGAGATCTGCACGGGAACAGCGTTATGGTATCGCTATGGATCCGATCCGTTGCCTATTCGTTGGGTCCTCACTCGTGATCCATTGGGCAAGCGTCCCTCCAAAGCCATCTTTTCCACCGACCCCACCCAAACGGCAGAACAGATCGTCAGCGACTTTATGAAGCGCTGGAGTCTGGAAGTGACGTTTGAGGAGGGGCGTGCCTATTTAGGCATCGAGACGCAACGCCAATGGTCAGATCGAGCCATCGAGCGCTCGACTCCTCTGCTCTTTGGCCTCTACAGTCTGGTGACGCTCTTTGGGCGAGCGTTGCACCCCAATGGACAGATTCCTGTCGCTCAAGCAGCTTGGTATCGCAAGCACACCGCCACCTTTCGTGACGTACTCGCTCTCAGCAGGCGACATCTGTGGGGTCAAGGGACTTTTCCCACATCACCCGTTGATCCTGACGTGGTTTTAGTCCCTCGCTCTACGCTTGAGCGCTTATCTTTAGCCGTCTGTTATTGAGTTGGAAATGTACAAAGTCGAGCTACTCCGAAGAGAAAAATTGGTCCATTCTGATGTGCGAACTCGAACAGTCCAGTAGGGCAGCGAAATTTTAGCTTATGATTTTCTGGAAGACCCTTAACCTGAGCCCAAATAATTCCCATAGGCTGTCTATCATCGTCTAGTACTTCTATATGCCCGTCGGTATTCGGCCATGTATCGTAGTCATGCAGCCGAGCCACTACCTTGGC
>WNGJ01003214.1_pt1 | contig 16777 bp, 17 predicted proteins | sample 5400611 | NCBI WGS metagenome assembly WNGJ01 (sample SAMN13153375, study PRJNA577476) | soil metagenome | isolation source: 40 cm soil or saprolite under Garry oak tree replicate 1 | place: USA:California | collected 2016-06-15 | reverse complement strand
CGCCATTGCGCACCGCGGCTTGACCAATAAGCCGCAATACAAGCCCCAGTATTGGGAAAGGGTGCGCCTGAGCGACTACCATGCCAATGCCGGCGGCAAATGGATCGACTACGCCGATCCCGAATGGAAGAACCTTCCGCGCGGGCTGCCGCGCATCGGTCCGCCGAACAAGATCGTGCAGACAGCGGACGAGGTGATTTTCCTCTACGAGTACCAGAACACGTTTCGCGCCATCCCGACCGACTGCCGCGAACATGATCCGGTGCTGAAATACGACCAGACTTTCTATGGTCTGGCGGTCGGGTGCTGGGAAGGCGACACGCTGGTGGTCACCTCGATGGGGTTTACCGACGTGACGTGGCTCGATTGGCCGGGCTATTTCCATAGCGCTGAGATGAAGGTGATCGAGCGGCTGCGCCGCGAGGGCGATACGTTGATTTACTCGGCGACGGTCGATGATCCCGTCATGTTCCTGGAACCCTGGGTCATGTCGACGCGGAGGCTCAACCTCAACAAGACGCCAGGCGTGCAGTTGATGCAGGATATTCCCTATCAGGACCATTCGCTCGGCAAGCTCGCCGACCCCCAAAATCGCGGCTGAATGAAGGCCGATAGAGGCCTGATCGCATGGAATTCCTGGCATGGCTTGAGCAGACGGACTCGTCCGTCTGGTTGCGCGAATCGGATTGGGGGCATCCGATCATTCTGTGCTTTCATGCCGTCGGCATGGGGATGGTGGTCGGCATTTCCCTCATGTACAGCGCTCGCATCCTGGGATACGCGAAGGACTTCCCGATTTCGGCATTCGACCGGCTGTTCGGCCTTGCGTGGCTCGGCTTTGCCATGAACGCCGCTTCCGGGGTCCTCCTGTTCTTCGGCGAGCCGCGACGGCTGATGGACACACCGGCGTTCTGGATCAAGATGATCCTGATCGTGTGCGCCGGTCTTGCGCTGTGGGTCCTCGGCAAGGCGCTGCACGCGGTGTCTCGAGACACGATCGGTTTCGCAACGCCGGGGCGCCCCATGTTTGCCGATGTGTCGCCGAACGCCCGGATCGCGGCGATTTTTTCCGTGGTGTTCTGGCTGGGCGCGATCGTGTCGGGCCGGCTCATCGGCTACACCATGCCCCCGCCGCCGCTGTGAGGCGGCGCGATCCGCGCGGTAGTGGACGACGCCGTGAAACCAATCGCATCGAACGATCGAAATCAAACCATCGGACCTCATCGTGGACGCATCTCACCCGCGACGCGGGCGACCTCCAAGCCGATGTCGGACGACGCGACCGATCAGCCATATCACAACAGCGACACCGATGAGGTTGTCAGTACTACTCGACATCACCGTGGAGGTCCATGGATCGAGGAACTCCCAGATCCGCGGGATCGGGATGAACAAGATGACGGCTTCCAACCGAAAAAGGGCGATCCAGACGCGGTTAGCCAGTATCACAAGCAAGAGGCCAGCCATTGCAATTGCCGCACTACAAGCCACATTTCTCACGCCAGCATTGTTCATCTCCATCGCTCTTGCTTGGCCTCAGGACGAGGCTGACGGATGATGTCGATATGATTGGTATCATGGAAACCTGTGCTAGATCAGACTGATCATGACATGACTGAGGGAGAGGTTCTTCACTGGATCAAGGAGTTGCCGCTCGGCGCTGCCGTGCGCGAAAGCCGCTGGATGTTCGCAATGGGGGAGACGTTCCACTTCATCGGCCTGTGCCTGATGGTGGGCGGACTGTTGGTCGTCGATCTCAGACTGCTGGGTTTCATCCGCGGCGTCCCGATGCGCACTGCGCTTGCCTTTCTGCCGTTCGTGATCGTCGGGTTCCTGATCAATCTCGCGACTGGAATCGAGTTCTTCGTCGCCGACCCGTTCATGTACTGGCCGAACCCGGCATTCAAGCTGAAACTCACTTTGATCGTGCTCGCCGGGCTCAATGCCCTCCTCTTCACAGTTCTGGACCACCGCCACAAGCTTATCCTTGCGGACGGCAAGACTACGGGCGCTTATGTCAAGCTGACGGCGGGGCTATCGCTGGGTCTGTGGCTCTGCGTGCTGCTGCTCGGCCGCATGCTCCCGGCGTTTGAGGGGTCGACGAGCTTTTTCTGAGGCGGCCCGTGCGTAGGGACCGTAGGGCGGGCAAAGGCGCATCGCACAGAGCAGGGTCGTGAGCACGGACCGTTGTGCGCCTTTGCCCACGCTGTCCGACTTCGCCGCGTGACCGCGTGGGCAAAGTCGCGACGGGTCAGTGCGCCATCTCATCAGCTGCGGCAGGCGACTTTGCCCACCCTACACCCGCTGCGTCCGCCGCGCCATCCTCACAGTCCGTATCGCCGCGTGCGGCCCTGGAATGAGCGGATCGCCCGCAGGAAATCGATCTTGCGGAACGCTGGCCAGTTCACTTCGGAGAAGTAGAATTCCGAGGTGGTGCTTTGCCACAGCAGAAACCCCGACAGCCGAATCTCGCCGCTGGTGCGGATGATGAGGTCGGGATCAGGCAAATCCGGCGAATAGATATGACGCCCGACTGCGTCCGGCGTCACCAGGTCGATGACGTCCTGGAGCTTCTTGCCCTGCTTCAACTGCTCTCGCAGAAACGATTGCACCGCGTCGGTGATCTCCTGGCGCCCGCCGTAGGCGGCCGCAATGGTGAGATGCAGGCCGTCGTAGTCCTTTGTCGCGGCTTCAGCGGCGCGCACTGCGGCAAGCGTCGCCGGCGGCAGGAGATCGAGGCAGCCGATGGCTCTGACGCGAACGCGCTGGCGATGTATCTGCGGCGCCTTGGCGAGTTCGAGCAATTTGCTTTCGATCGCAGACAATATGCCGGACACTTCCTGCGGTTTGCGCGCAAGATTGTCGGTCGAAAGCACCCACAGCGTGACGGCCGGAATTTTAAGTTCGACGCACCAGGCGAGCAGATCGTCGAGCTTGTCGGCGCCGACCGCGTAGATTTCTTCCGGGTCTGTCAGTTGGCGGCGGCGGCCATGGCGCCGGTTGCCGTCCAAAATGACGCCGACATGTCGCGGCACCGCCTGCGCGCGGACCTCGCGCGCAAGCCGACGTTCGTAGATTCGATAGAGCGCCGCCAGTACGTGCGACCGCGCTTCTTGCTCCTCAGCCATTTGACGTTGAACTGTTCTGTCGGGTGGATCCCGCGGCTGCTTTATATCGATGTCATCCGTCAACCTCGTCCTGAGGAGCCGACCGAAGGTCGGCGCCTCGAAGGACGGGCACAGGCGAGGCAGCGCCAGTGGCCATCCTTCGAGACGCCGTGCTGCGCGCGGCTCCTCAGGATGAGGTCCGTGGGGTCCAATTCTGTCCGCCCGAGCTGATCGGTTTCATGGAATCGATACATTAGCATGAAGCTTAGTCGAAACACGCGCTGAGAGCGAGACTTGAATGGCCGTCCGGCAAACGCGAGCCGGTCGTCAGGATGCCCTCCAGGTGAAAATCGACGACATTGCGTAGTTCCATACCACCCCGACAATCACCCCCAGAACGCCCGCAACCCACCATGTCTGATGGCTGTTGAACAGGTAGGACGCAATACCGACGTTCGCGGTCGCGCCGACAGCGCAAATGCCGTAGAATGTGAGGAGCCCTCGCAATGTCCGCCAGCCGTGCAATCTTTGATCTCGGTAGGTCAGGATGTTGTTGAGGAAAAAATTCGACGTCATCGCCGCGAACGTCGCCAATGACTGCGCTAGGCCAAATTTCAGTGCCGCGAAGTTCAATCCGCCCCACAATATCGACATGTGAACTGCCAATCCGACGGCGCCGATCAATGCAAAAAGAGTGAAACGCACCGGAACGATGTGGCCGAACAGCTTATCGGCCAACAGCGCAAAATATTCCCATACGACCAGCGTATCGAGCTTGCTTTCGCCGTGCCGCCGGGTGCGGAATTCAAACGGCAGTTCGCAAATCCGCAAGGGACGGGAAGACGAAGCCAGGAGATCGAGCAGGATCTTAAATCCCTGCCCGGACAGTCGACGCACCGCGCTTTCGAATACATCGCGGCGGCACATGAAAAAGCCGCTCAGCGGATCGGAGATATCCTGCTTGCAGATCAGGCGGGCAAGCTTTGTACCGAGCCGGCTGATCCATGCCCTGTTGCCAGACAAGCCCCCCAGGCCGCCGCCTGCCGCATAGCGGCTGCCGATGACCAGATCGACATTTTCCTTGCGGAGAATTTCGAGCATGCGCGGCAGCAGCGCTTCGTCGTGCTGAAGGTCGGCGTCCATCACGGCGACATAGGGTGCGGAGCACGCCAACACGCCCTCGATGCACGCCGTGGACAATCCGCGCCGCCCGATCCGCTGGATGCATCGCACCCGCGGATCGACAAGCGCCAGCGCCCGGATGCGCCTCGCGGTGTCGTCGGTTGAATCATCGTCCACGAACATGACCTCCCAGTCCACGTCCGGGAGCGCCGCGTCCAGCAGTGCTATGAGGGGCTTGATGTTGTCGCGCTCGTTGAGGGTCGGCACTACGATCGTCAAAATCGGGGCGGCATTCGCCACCTTCGGCGCCTGCACCTGCGCTGCCGAAAGCCGTTCCAAAGGCTCAACTCCGGTACCGTAAATGCATGGGCTCAACTTGATACGACGAAGTTACGAGATGGTCTCAGAGCCGTTGCGGTCATATTGAGCCATCTACTCGAAGTCATGGCCGGGCTTGTCCCTGGCTTGTCCCGGCCCATCCACGTCTTTCTATCGGGCTCGCAAGAAAGACGTGGATGCCCGCGACAATCCCCGGATCAAGTCCGGGGGCGGGCATGACGTGGGGAGGTGATTCCATCTCATCCAAACGCGCTTTAGTCTACCTGTACCGGTCCGCCCGGTCGAGAAATTCCCCCACATAGCGCCGAACCGCTGTAGCGAGCGGGGTGAAACCCGCATTGTAGCCGGCGCGGCGCAGGTTCTCGACCGAGGCTTCGGTGAAATACTGGTAACTGTCGCGGATCGAGGCCGGCATGTCGACGTATTCGATTTTGGGCGACCTGCCCAGCGCCGTGAACATAGCCTCGATCATGTCGCGAAAGCTCTGCGCCTTGCCGGTCCCTACATTGAACAGCCCGTTGACCGACGGCGTGCCGAGGAGCCAGCGCACCACCGCGGTCACGTCGTCGACGTAAATGAAATCGCGGCGCTGGTCGCCGTCCGTGATGCCGGGGCGGTGGGACTTGAACAGCCGCACCGCCGCGCCGGCTTTGGCCTGGTCGAACACCTTGCAGAGCACGCTCATCATCTCGCCCTTGTGGTACTCGTTCGGGCCATAGACGTTAAAAAATTTGAGCCCTGCCCATTGCGGCGGCAGCGGTTGCTTTTTGGCGGCGCGATCGAGGACGGCGAGATCGAACAGATGCTTGCTCCAGCCGTAAAGGTTCATCGGCCGCAGCCTCGTGAGCGCCGGGAGTGTGCCATCATCGACAAAGCCCGCATCGCCGTTCCCGTAAGTTGCGGCGGAGGATGCGTAAATGAAGGGCGTGCGCGTCGATGTGCACCAGTCGAGCAGCCGCAGCGACAATCGGAAGTTGCTTTCGATAACCTGATCGCCGTCCGTCGCCGTGGTGGACGAAATGGCGCCAAGATGGATCACGACATCGAGCTTGCGTCCTTTCAGCCAATCGGACAGGTCGGACGGAGGAACGAAATCGGCGAGCTGGCGTTTCTGCAGATTGCGCCACTTGCTGTCCGATCCGAGCGTATCGTTAACAGCAACATCTGTGTGTCCCGCCTCGTTCAGATCGGCGATCACGTTCGACCCGATGAATCCTGCTCCGCCGGTCACCAACAACATGTGGGGCTCGTTCTCCGCGATGAAATGAATGTGGCGTTTTCTGCACCATTCCGAAGCATCGCGCAACATCGAGGACATGGTATAAGGACTTGAAATCGGCGAGAAAAGGGCGCCTGGGACATTTGACAAGCTGTGCTTGCGTTTCGGCCAAGATGTTGTTATTTGATCCAACGCCATGACGCGGCGGGCCGAAAAGCTGATCGATGACCGCTATCCCCTCTCGCCGCGCTCATTCGTCGAAATGGTTGTCTGGCGCGTGCCCGACGCGATGCCGGGATCGCGCCATCGGTTCAAGTACCGGCTCGCCTTCATCGTCGAAGGTGTGTGCGTGCTGCGATACGACAACGAAGCCGGCAAGGGTGACCACAGGCACTGGAAAGGCCGCGAGGCGCCCTACAATTTCGCTGACCTGGATACGTTGCAGGCGGACTTCTGGCGCGATGTGGAGGCAATGATATGAAAACCGTAACGCTCAACGTCGCCGGCCTCGACGTGGCCAAGCAGCGTTTGCGCGACGCCTTCAAGGGCAAGAAGCAAGGCGCGCGGATCAGTTTCGCCACGCCCGAACTGCTGCTTCAGATCATGACCATGAAACGCTGGGAGGTGTTGCTCGCCATGGTCGGCACCGGACCGCTGACCATTAGGGAGACGGCGCGCCGCCTTGGACGCGATGTCAAAGCTGTGCATGGCGACGTGCATGCGCTGCTCAATGCCGGCGTCCTGCGCAAGACCGCCGAAGGGCTGATCGTCTTTCCGTTCGACGAGCTTCACCTCGACGTCCGTTTCAAGGCGCAAGCGAGACCGCACGCGGCATGACCGAACCATCGCCTCCAATGGGGATTCGGGTTAACGAAGGTCACCGATGACTTCGTTCGAGACCGTTCTCGATCAATTCGGCCGCAAGCGCGTGCTTGTGGTCGGCGACATCATGCTCGACCGGTTCGTCTATGGGCATGTATCGCGCATTTCGCCGGAGGCGCCGGCGCCGGTGATCGAGACGGCTGGTCCCGTAGAGGTCGTCGGCGGCTCCGGCAATGTCGTCCGCAACGTCGTAAGCCTCGGCGCCGCCTGCGAAGTCGTTGCCGTGATCGGCCGCGACGAGGCGGCGCAATCGGTCCGCAACCATCTCAACGACATCAAAGTTTCCACCGACGGGTTGATCGAAGTTGAGGGGCGCGTCACGACGGTGAAAACGCGGTTCGTTGCCTACCTGCATAACACCCATCTGCTGCGGGCGGACACGGAGGAAACGACGCCGGTCGGTCAAAAGGTCGAGGACGCGATCATCGCGGCCGTGCAAAACCGAATCAGCGCCGTCGATGTGGTCATCCTCTCCGACTACGCGAAGGGCGTGCTGACCCCAAGGGTCGTCGCTGCCATGATCGCGGCGGCGCGGCGGGCTCGCAAGCCCATCGTCGTCGATCCGAAGGGGCTCGATTATGCGCGCTATCGGGGTGCGACAGCGTTGACGCCGAATGTCGGCGAACTCGCCCAGGCGTTGGGACGCCCCGTCAAGAACGACGAGGCAGCCGTGAGGGCTGCTGCGCAAGCTCTGGCCGAACAGGCCGAATGCGAAAGCGTGCTGGTCACCCGGGGCGAACGGGGCATGCTCATCGTTTCACGCGACGACGAGGCGGCATCATTCGATGCCACCGCAAGGCGGGTCGTCGACGTGTCCGGCGCTGGCGACACCGTGGTCGCAAGTTTTGCCCTCGCGATTGTCAGCGACGCCGGAAGCCGCAATGCCGCGCGGCTTGCCAATGTGGCGGCCGGTGTCGTGGTCGGCAAGAAGGGGACGTCGCAGGTTACAGCAAATGAGTTGCGCGATTTGCTGCTGTCGCGCCCGCACTTCGAATTGCGGGAAAAGATAAAGGACGTGGAGGCGGTCGCGGACTGCGTGGCGGCTTGGCGCCGGGATGGGCTGACGGTAGGATTCACCAACGGCTGCTTCGATCTCATCCATCCGGGGCATGTCCAGCTCCTGTGCGAGGCGCGCTCGCGTTGCGACCGGCTGATTGTCGGCCTCAATAGCGACGCCTCGGTGAAGCGGCTCAAGGGCGCGACGCGGCCGGTCCAACCCGAGGCGGCGCGCTCGATCGTGCTGGCAGGGCTCGCCTTTGTGGACGCCGTCGTCCTGTTTGCAGACGACACCCCTATCGAACTCATTACACGCATCAGGCCGGATATACTCGTGAAGGGCGCCGACTACCGGATTGATCAGGTGGTAGGGCACCAATTTGTCGAGTCGTATGGCGGCAGGGTCGCGCTGGTCGACTTGCTGCCGGACTCCTCGACAACGCTCATCATCGATCGCTTGAAAGCCGACGCGGCAAGCGCCGCGTCGGGCCTGGCCGAGGTCAAGTGATGTTCGAATCCGGCAAGTATTCTTCATTGTTCGCTTACAGACCTCATCCTGAGGAGCGCCCTTTAGGGCGAGTCTCGAAGGATGGCCACTGGCTCAGCAGTGCCTGTCGCCATCCTTCGAGACGGCCGCCCAAGAGGGCGGCCTCCTCAGGATGAGGTCAGTAAAGCGTGATGGCGGCGTGCCCGCGGGACAAGCGTGCCTACGCTGGCTGACGGACCAGGCGTGGCCGCTCTGGATCGCACACGGAGTCGATTGGCAGCGCCGCGCCTTCCACGAACACCTCGATTCCGCCTCGCTGCAATGTCACGCGCCGTTTCGGCGTCTGCGCGTCGCCGCACGCCAGACTTATGTGTTCTCCCAAGCGGCGCGACACGACGTACCGCACGCCAAGGAGGCGGTTGCGCTTGGACTCGATTTCCTGCGGGGGCCGGCGCGGCTTCCCGACGGCGGCTTCGCCTGGCGTTTCGATCTCGATAACCGGCCGATCGACGTGACGCGCGATCTCTATGATCACGCCTTTGTGCTGCTCGCGTTTTCCGCAGCGGCCGGGGTGGTGGGTGCCGACCGGGTGCGTGCGGATGCCGTCGACCTTGTCGACCATATCGCGGCGCGGTTTGCCCACCCGTACGGCGGCTATCGCAACAGCATTCCGGATACGCAGCCGCGCCTCCAAAATCCCCATATGCACCTCTTCGAGGCGCTGCTAGCAGCCAGCGGCGCGTTCGGTGGCGAGCACTTTTTCAATTGTGCTCACGATCTAGCCCGTCTCTTCGTCGACCGCTTGTTCCAGGCAAAGGAAGGCGCATTGCCGGAATCCTTCGACGAGGCGCTGGCACCCTTTGGGGAGGCTGGGCGCTTCCTGGCCGAGCCGGGTCACCACTACGAATGGATATGGCTGCTTCACCGTTACGAAGCGGTTGCTGCCGCAATGGGCGTGGCGACGGATCCGAACTTGCAGTTAGCGGCCGATTCCCTTTTTGAGTTCGCCGAGTGGCATGGCGTCAATCCATCAAGCGGTCTGGTAGTGAACCGTTTGTGGAGCGACGGCACGGTTTCGGACGGTGGCTTTCGGCTGTGGCCCCAAACCGAACGGCTCAAGGCGGTGGCGCGGCGGCGGCCCGATCGCGTCCCCGCTGCGCTCGACGCGCTCAAGCGGCATTTTGCCGGCGTGCGCCCTGGACTGTGGATCGAAAGAATGGACGCCAGGGGGCACGCGATTGCGGAACCCGCACCGGCCACTAGCCTTTATCACCTGACGGCTGCGTTTGCTGACGACGCGGTGCGCGAACTCGTCGCTTAGGGTATCTGCTTCCGATGGAGAACGCGATGGCATCCAAGCTTGAGCAACTGCGCGGCATGACGGTCGTTGTCGCAGACACCGGCGATATCGATGCGGTCCGCCGCCTCAAACCGCAGGACTGCACCACCAACCCGAGCTTGCTGCTCAAGGCCGTGGAGAATCCCGCTTGTTCGCATCTCCTCGAAGATGCGGTCGCCTGGGGCCGCGGCCAAGGCGGCAGCGCGGATGGGGTCGCGGTCGCCGTATGCGACCGGCTCGCGGTATCATTCGGCACGGAGCTTGCAAAAATCGTCCCTGGCCGTGTCTCGATCGAAGCGGATGCCGATCTGTCCTTCGATACCCGGGCGACCGTCGACAAGGCCCGCAGCATCATTGCGGCTTGCGAGGCGCGCGGCGTCACGCGCGATCGCATCCTCGTCAAGGTCGCGTCGACCTTCGAAGGCATCCGGGCCGCCGAAGCGCTCCAGCGCGAGAAGATCGACTGCAATCTCACCCTGCTGTTCTCGCTCGTGCAGGCGGCGGCCTGCGCCGATGCGGGCGCATTCCTGATCTCGCCTTTCGTCGGCCGCATCCTCGATTGGCACGTAAAGGCGGGCGGCGGCCCCTATACGGCGGAAACCGATCCGGGCGTGGCGTCGGTGCGCAGCATCTATGCGTATTACAAGGCGCACGGCATCCGCACCGCGGTCATGGGCGCCTCGTTCCGCAATACCGGCGAGATCGAGGCGCTGGCAGGTTGCGACCGCCTCACCATCTCGCCGGCGCTGCTCGACGCGCTTACGGCTGACCGCGGCGACCTGCCGCGACGGCTCGATCCGAGAAGCCACGGCGATGCTCCCCCGCGGTTCATCCTCGATGAAAGGACATTCCGGTTTGGGCTCAATCAGGACGCCATGGCGACCGAAAAGCTCGCCGAGGGCATTCGGCTGTTCGTGAAGGACCTCTATGCGCTGCGGGCGCTGGTGCGGACCAAGCTGGTCCGCGCCGACGCGGCGTGACCGACCTGTCTTACCGGTCATACTTCCTGAAATAGCGCAAATCCGGCGGCGGCTGGTCCTTGACGGCTGGCATCAGCAGGCCGTCGCTGCTGAGGAAATAGACCTCCTTGCCGATGCCGACGTGAACATTGCCTTCGCCGCAAACCTGATGTCCGAACCAGATCGGCTTGTCCGACGCCGTGCGCCGGAACGTCTTGTTGACCACCCAGGGGCGGGTCAATGCATGGTCCGTGGTGCTGATGTCGTCGTGGAGCAGGTTCGGGTCGGCCTTGTCGAGATAGATTCGTTCGTAGATCACGGTTTCATTATCGGCGTGCAACGGAATTCCGGTCGCGTCGTACACTCGGGGTCCCTTGAAGCCGCGGGTCTCGACTGCGAGCGTATCGTAGCGGCCGTCGCCGTCCTCATCGAGCCACTTGCCGACGGAATAGCCTAAGAACCGCGGTTCCAATCCCATATTGGCCGGAAAGCCGCGTCCGTCGGTATAGATGTGGCGATTGAAGTCGTGATCGCGCTCCATCAGGATGTACGTGGTTTCCGGCGTTACAATGAATTCCATGGCCGAATAGCCGATCATGACCCGCGGCATGCCGGGAGAAATGCAGGAATAGGTCGGGTCGATGCCCTGGCCGCCCTTGCTCATGTCATCGAGGTTCGCGTCGTAGATGGCTTGATATTCCGGCGTCAGCGGCGGTTGCTGTCCGAGCGAGAGGGCGGCGGAAGGGGGCTTGCTCTCGTCGTAGCGAAGCCCCCCAGCGCCGCCGGCAAGGAGGCCCGTGTTCCCGGCGCGTCGCCACAAGCCTTTCAGGTCAGGATACTTGGTTTCATCAAACGCAGCGGCGCCGCCGATCATCGTCAGCAGCGCGGCCGCAAGCGCCATTGCGCCGATCGAGTTGCGAAAACGCATTGGTGTCCTCCCTGGCGCCGTGAGCCTCATTCTATCCCAGCAGGTTCAACTTCCCGCCCACCGGAATCTCCGGCGCCGTCTTATTGGTCGTAATCACCAATTCGAACTTGTCCCCGGTGCGCTGCCACTGGCCGGCCACGAGAGGCGTCTTGGTGACGTTCTTCACCGGCGCGCCGGTCCACTTCACCGGGCCGACGATGGAGCGGTAGTCGGTCGCCACGATCGAATCCAGGATCGCGTTCGGCTCCAGCGTCCTGGCGCGCTTGAGCACGTCGATCGCAACCTCGAACAGCGCGTGCTGGAAGCCGATCGGCTGTGTCCACGGCCGCTTCGTCGCATTCGTGTAGGCATCCGTGAGTTCGCGGGCGCTCTGCCCCGTGAGCCCCGACCGGAATGGATGGTGCGGCGTCCACCACACTTCGCTGGTGAGTCCGTTGCCCCGGGGCCCCAGCGACTCGATCACCGACGGGAACAGCAGCGCCTTGCCGATGGTGACAATCTTGGGCCGGAAGCCCTGCTGGGCCGCCTGCGACCAGAAGGTGGCGAAATCCGGCGGGATCATGTTGCCGGTGACGATCTCGGCGCCGACCGCCTTGAAGGCGGAGATCTGCGACGTGAAGTCGTTGTTCATAAGCTGGTAGCGGCCCGGATCGGTGAGCTTGTAGCCCGCTGCCGCGAGCGCCGGCGGCAGCCCGAGCTTGGCGTCGCCCCAGGCATTGCCGTCGGCGTCATTGGGGAAGAGGCCGCCGACCACCTTGTTAGTGGGCACGGAATCCCACAGCGCCAGAAACGCGCCGATCACGTCCTCCAGGCCCCAGAAGAAGTGATAGGTCCAGGTGAAGCCCTTCCTGGGATCGCCGTTGCGGCCGAAGAAGTAAGGCTGCCATGGGCAGTTGGTGGTGACGCACGGCACCTCATTGATCTCGGCCTGGTCGGCCACCGGATTGGTGGTGTCAGGCGTGGCGGATGCGACGATGAGATCGACCTTGTCGCCAAGGATCAGCTCGGACGCGACCTCGGCGGCGCGGTTGCCGCTCGACTGGCTGTCCTTGCTGATGATCTGGACCGGATAGGTCCTGCCGCCGCTCTGCAGCCCCGCGCCGAGCAACGCGCGCACCTGGTCGAGGATGAAGCCATCCGCTTCGCCGAACCCGGCGAGCGGGCCGGTGCGCGGGCTGACGTGGCCGATCTTGATGACGCGGCTTTGCGCGTTCGCCGGAATGACGCGCAACACCGCCGGCGCCGCGAGCGCGCCGATGCCGGCTTTCACGAGGCTGCGGCGCGAGACGGATGTTTCGATGCGATTGTCAGGCCTGTCGGATGCGGACATGTATTCCTCCCCACGAATAGTCGGCGCACGATACCACAGTCATGGCTTGACTCGCGTCCGCTGGCGCGACGGTCGCCAAGTTAAGACGTGCCGCGCAGCATGTGCTCCCTCCCCCCTTGTGGGGGAGGGTCGGGGTGGGGGGTCGTGCCGCGGGGCACAGCCTTGCTCCACTCCTCGACCCCCACCCCCGACCCCTCCCCACAAGGGGGAGGGGAGAAGCGCGTCGCATGTCATCCGCTCTCCCGCGCCGCCTTCAAGTGACGCATCACGCGGGCGCGCAACGCGGCCTGCTGCTCGGGCGTCCAGGTGCGAAAGCCTTCGCCGGTTTTCATTCCGAGCTTGCCTTGTGCGACGAGCTTTTCCAGGTAAGGCGACGGGCCGGGCCGCGCATCGATCGCCGGCAACACGGTTTGATGGATCGCGAGGGTCAGGTCGGTGCCGACGAGGTCGGCATTCTCCAGCGGACCCAGTACTGCGAGCCGGCGGCCAAACGCGGCCTTGATCACGGTGTCGACGGTCTCGGCGTCGCAGATGCCGTTCTCGACAAGCGAGATCGCCTCGCGCCACAACGCGTGCTGCAGCCGGTTGCCGACGAAGCCTGGCACGTCCTTCTTCACAAGAACCGGCGTCTTGCCGACATCGGCATGGAGCTTCATGGAGAAGTCGATCGCCGCGGGTGTCGTCCATTCGGTTGCGATCACCTCGACCAGCGGCACCAGATACGGCGGGTTCCACCAATGGGTGCCGAGCGCGCGGGCGCGGTTCTTGAGGCCGCCCATGATTGCGGTGATCGGGATCACGGATGTGTTGCTGGCGAAGATCGCGTCGGGCCGCGCGGCGCGCTCGATGTCGGCGAACAGCCCGCGCTTGGCGTCGAGATCCTCGCGCACCGCCTCGACGATGAAATCCGCCTCGGCCACCGCTTCGGCGAGCGCAGGGCAAATGCGAATCCGTTCGAGCGCCTCTACATCGTCGCCGAGGTCGGTCAGATTGGCGAGGATGCGATCCCTGGCGCTCGCAAGCGTCGGCGCATGGGTGTCCGTAATGGCGACGTCATGGCCGGCGAGCCCGAACACCTGGGCGATGCCGTGGCCCATGAGTCCGGCGCCGATTACGGCAATGTGCGGCTTGGGCATGGACTAGAGCCACAAACCTTGATGTGTCATGCCCCGCGAAAGCGGGGCATCCAGTAACCACCGGCTTCGAAGCAGGAACAGCGCAGTGCCATTCCCCTTGTTCCGGGAGTACTGGATCGCCCGCTTGCGCGGGCGATGACACTCTTGGAATCGACTTATCGGCGCCATCGCCTCACCCCGCCGTATAGCCGCCGTCGGCGTAGAGGATATGCCCGGTGTAGAAGTCCGACGCCCGCGAGGCGAGGAACAGGAGCGGGCCGGCGAGGTCGGAAGGCTCGCCGAGTCGGCCTTTGGGCACGCGGGCGAGGAAGCCCTTGCGGACGTCGCGGGCGCGTTCGGTGTCCTCGTACATCCACGCGGTGAGCGGCGAGCGGAAGACCGTCGGCCCCAGCGCATTGACCGTGATGCCGGTTTCACCGAGCTCGCAGCCCAGCGCCTTGGTGATGCCGTCGACCGCGGATTTCGATGCGCAATAGGCCGTGTAGCCGGCCGGATGTCCCAGCAGCCCGCGCGCCGAGGAGGTCAGGATGATCTTTCCGCCAAGGCCATTGCCGTCCTTGCCTTGCTTGAGCATCTGCCGGGCGGCGGCGCGCGCCATCAGCCAGGACTGGGTGACGTTGGCGTCCATCACGTCGAGGAAATCTTCCGGCTTCTGGTCGACGATCTTCGATACCTTGTTGAGGCCGGAGGCGACCACCAGGATGTCGAGCCGGCCGAAGGTCGTCACCGCGGCAGCGACGATCGCGTCGCAATTTTCCGCGGAGCTTGGCCGCTTCGCAACGAGCACGGTCTTGCCGCCCAGTGCCTGGCACTCGGCGGCGACTTTCTTGAGTTCGTCCTCCCGGCTCGCCGCCAGCACCACATTGCCGCCGGCGCCGGCCAGCACCTTGGCGGCGAGCGAGCCGAACGCCCCCGACGCGCCGGTTACGATCGCGGTCTTGCCCCTGATGTCGAACAGGGAGGCCGGGTTTTTCAGGAAATCGTCGGACATGGGTTTCCTTCCTTTTCCCTCCCCGTCTTCGGGGAGGGTGGCCGAGCGAAGCGAGGTCGGGTGGGGCTTACAGGCTGCGCGCGGAGAGAACCGCCCGGCCCTCCCCGAAGACGGGGAGGGAGAAGCGCCGTCGGCTCACGCTGCGCTCGGCCACCCTCCCCGAAGACGCGAGGGGAGAAGAGACCTCACCTCGGCGGCGCGGACATCGCCACCATCATGGTCACCACGTCGTTGCCCCGGTTAACGATCTCACGCTCCTCATTGGGCCCGATGAAGCAGCTGTCGTTTGCCTTGAGCACGGTCTCCTTGCCGCCCGCGATCACCGTCAGCTCGCCCGAAAGAACCACGTAGACCTTCTCGGTCGGCGAAGCGTCGGGGCCGGCGCCGCCGCCGGGAAGGAAGTGCGAGAGGCCGACCACGAACTGCTTCGGCCCGCCGGCATCGAGACCGAACAGGCGCAGCGACGCGTAGTTGCGGTGATTGGGCGCCTCATAGGGTTTCGCCTCGGCAAAGCGTTTGACCTCCATTTAGAACGTCTCCCCTTTTTCGATGCGGTAGGCCCCCGTCGGGTCCACGATGGCGACCAGGCGGATGATGCAGCCGTCGCCGCGGTCCCAGTTCCAGGGGAAGAACGCGAAGGTGCATCGCCGACCCGTCACCTGGTCGAGGTCACCGCCGACGTTCTCGATGCCCAGGATGCCGTTGCGGAACAGGATGCGGTGGACCGGCTCCCATTCGGGGAAATCGTCCTTCCAGTCGCGCCCGCCCGACCATTGCTTGTACTCCTCGGCGAGATGAGGATGCAGCGGCCCGTTGCGCTGCGGCCCAATTGCAGTCGCCAGCGGATGATCGTTGGCCTGGGTGTCGTGCCCCACGACCTTGACCTTCTTTTCGACGAACCATTCGCCGGCCGATGGCACGAAGCCCGGCGCGCGGCAGAAATAGTCCTCGCTGTCGTCGTAGAGCCTGTGCCACCCGGTGTTGACGATGACGACATCATGCGGCCGCACGTGCGGGCCGGCGGCCTTTTCGAGATCGTCATAGGTGATCGGCTCCCACTTCTTCTTCGGGATCGACACCACGATGCCGGAGCCGAAGAAGTGCGGCAAGGGCACCTCGTCGATGAACGGTGTGCCCTGGACCACATGGGCCGGCGCGTCGATGTGGGTGGTGTTGTGCATGGACGTGGTGATGCGCTGGGACAGCACGCCTGACTTCGCCATGTAGTGGATGCGCTCGATCTTCACGTCCTCGAAATACGGCCAGTTGGGCGACTGATAGCCGAAGCGGTGGGACAGGTTGTAGAATTGCAGCCCCATCGCGTTTTCGAGGTTGTCCTCGAATGACACGCCCCTGATGGTCTTGGTCAACGTTGCCTCCCCGATGCGGCCGGCGTGGGCCGCAATGCTTGTCGGTTTGGCGAGATCAATAGCGCTGATATTCGTCGGCTCGCAAGGGCTTGGATTGCGGCAACAGAGCACCCACGGTGAGACCGTCACCCGGATGGAGCCACCGGGTCCGGCCTTCGGCCGGCCCGATGATAAACTCCGCGTAATCCGGGGTCAGCCTATCCCGGATTACGTTGCGCTCCATCCGGGCTTACCAGGCCGCCAGAGTTTTGCGCCTCTTGGCTGGCCGTCGTTCAGAGGATCAGTGGCGTCCGCGATGACAACGGCGTCAGGGACGCCGGGACCCCGGCCGCGACGGCGGAGAGGTCCTGTCAGAAGTGCCCTGCGCCTGCAGCTTGCTGATCTCGGAGGCGAGCTTGTCGACGCTTTGCTGTACGGCGGCAAGAGCGACCGACGTCGCTTTGAGCCGCTCGGGAGCGGCGCCGGGGGGCGCGACCGTCGGCGCCAGCCAGCCAAGGTGCGGCGACCAGCCAGCGATCGCCTTTCTGGCTGGGCCGGCGTAGGACTGCCAGGCCAAGGTCGTGGCAACACCA
>WNGJ01003213.1_pt1 | contig 16779 bp, 11 predicted proteins | sample 5400611 | NCBI WGS metagenome assembly WNGJ01 (sample SAMN13153375, study PRJNA577476) | soil metagenome | isolation source: 40 cm soil or saprolite under Garry oak tree replicate 1 | place: USA:California | collected 2016-06-15 | reverse complement strand
CGATGCACCGCCCGCCGCGGCATCCTCCAACCCGTCCCCGTTCACCTGCCTGCCCACCACAAGATCTGCACCCGCCACGGCATCTGGCTCAGCGACGCCGGCCAGGCCCACCTCGACCTCACTGCCTGCCCGGAGATCATCACCGCCCAGTACCAGGCCAACAGGCTCCTGCGCCGCCATACACCCCAGCAACTGCTGCTCGCCTACCAGGCCGCGGCCAAAGCGATCCCGCCCTGGCCAACCTCACCCGCAGCCATCCCGCTCCACTGGCGGCACCGGCTCCTCACACTGCAAACCGCCAACCACCGCTACGGCACCCCCACCGACCACGACGCCTACGTCCACGCAGCGATCTACCCCGACGCCATCACCCTTGCCGTAGCCGAACTCAACCCTCACCCCGCCGGGCCGGAATGACTGGCAAACCCTGCACCGGCACCCGGCGGGCCAACTCCGATGGCACGACGCCGACCACTCTCTTGCCATTTAAAAAGGCCCGCGCAGGTCAAGGGCACACTACCGGGCCGATATATCTGTCACCGGACAACGACGGGTACCAGCCAGCGCGGGAACCGCTCAATGCGGACATACGGCAGCCCGTGGATGCGGACCTCGACCACGCACGGCTTGTGCTCGCGGGGCTGGTGCCTGGTCACCTCCATGGAGCATCCCTCCTGAGCATGTACTGGCAGCCCTCCCACCTGTTTCGGCACCGCTCCTCCTGATGCGGCCGTCCGAGGCGCCACCAGGCGGTGGCCCACGCCTGCTCGGCCTCCTCGCTGACACCGCAGGCACGCACGATTGCGGCCACCATGCCCTGGCGTGCGGACCGCTCTCCGCGCAGGGACAGCCCCGACGGTTGACCGTCTCAGCCTCGGATCCCGGCGGGCCAGCTCGTGCTGGGAGATGCCCTGTGCCCTCAGCAGGCCGCGCAGCGCGCGCAGGAGATCCGCATAGGCGTCCAAGGTCGGCGGCGGCCCTCCGCCCGCGGCGCATGCCGCCGTGCGCGCACGGGCGTTGCGCCTTCTGGCGTCGTTGCGCGCCCACCGTCGCTGGACCGCGCTGACGTCTGCGCCCAGTGTCTCCGCGATCTGCATGATCAGGTGCCGTGGCGGCACCTCGCGGGCCGACAGTGCCCGGGACACCCTGGACCGGTCACACCCCAGCCTCAGCCCAAGCTGGGCCTGGCTCAGCCCCTGCTCCCTCATCGCGATGCGCAGCGGTTTGACGAGCGACCACAGTTCCGGGTCGCACCCTGCGGGCATCCGGTAGCGACGTCCCATACCAATCTCCTCCATGCCGGGCTGCCGGCCCAGCCGTCATCGGAGAGCAGTATGTGGCTCTCACCAGCACCGCGTCGAACGGCAGCCTTCCCGTTCGTGCGGTTTTGGCCACACACCGTCTTTCGTTCAGACGGCCTGTGTCTTAGCAGGTCACAGCGCCGGAGCTAAAAGCCGTGCGACTTTGGCGGAGACGGGCCGGGGGGATCACGATTCGCCACTGCTTGACCGCCTGGATTCTGTCGTGGCTGGAAGCGGTCGCGCACCGGCTCACCGTCCGGCTTAACGACCTGATGTGGGCGATCGGCCTGCCCGGCGGCGCGCACCGGCGCTCCAACCGCCCTGGCGGAACCGACCGCACGATCGCGCTGCTTCCCGCCGAGGCCGCCGCGATCGCGGCAGCCACCGGGCTGGATGAGGCCAGCGTCCATGCGGCAACCCTGGCCGCCTACGACCAGCGGGCCGTGCTGCTCGACCCGGCAACCCGGCAGGTCAACATCAGAACCCTGTGGGGCCGGGGCCAAGGATCGCGGTACTGCCCGGACTGCCTAGCCGCCACCGGCGGCCGGTGGCAACTGCGCTGGCGGCTGAGCTGGAGCTTCGCCTGCCCCATCCACCAGCGGCTGCTGGCCGACAACTGCCCCAGTTGCGGCCAGTCGCAACGCTTCCGCAGCAGCGCCCAGCACCACCCGCCCCAGCCCGGACACTGCGAGAACCCCATCCACCCCGCCGGGCACGGCCAGGGACGCGGCCCAGCCAGGGCGCACGCGCGCTGCGGAGCCGACCTCAGCCGCGCCGCGACCATCACCCTGCCCCGTGATCACCCGGTCCTGCGGGCTCAGCGGCTGCTCGATGACCTCATCGACACCGGCAAAGCCGCCTTCGGTATCTACGCCACCCAGCCCCAGCCAGCACTGACCGCTCTCACCGACATCCGCGCGATCGCCGGCCGGGCCATCGCGCACGCTCACACCAGCGCGGACAGCCCTGCCACGCCAGCACCATCCAGCGACCCAGTCACCGCAGCGATCCAGGCCTACGCCCAAGCCGAACACCAGCGCGCCGGCGCACGAGCGAAAATCCGTCCCGGCACGATGGCCCCACCCACCGCCACCAGCGCCGCTGCTGGCCTGACCACCGCGTGCGACGTGCTCCTCGCCGCAGACGTCCCCGCCGCCGCCGCGCTGGGCTGGCTGATCAACGCACCCCGTCCCAGAGGACGGATCCCGTCGCCATCCACTGTCGACGACTGGGGCCGGGACACCAGTCCGGTACTGCGCGCGGTCCAGCTGGCCGCGTTCGGCCCCCGGCTGCGGCCCACCGACCAGCTGCGCTACCGGATCGCCTCGCCAGCGCCCGGCGAACCCACCGTCACCACCGCTGCGGCGGCACGGCAGCGCGCCGCACGGATACCTACCCTGTTCTGGCTGTCGTGGACGGTGCGGCTCTGCCCGCTCAGCGGCGCCCTCATCACAACGGTCCGGCCCGCCCTGTCCAGTGCACTTCTCCTGGTGGGCACCCGCCTCAACCTCACCGTCGCCGCGCAACTGCTCGGCTCAGCCACTAGCTGCCAGCCCATCTCCAAGACCGTGCAACTCCTGCACGCCACCGAGCAGTGGCCAGACGCCGCCGCCGCGTTGATCCGGCTAGCCGGCTACCTGGATGCCCACGACATCCCAATTGCCTATCAGCGGCGCCGCCAGCTCGACTACCGCCGGCTGCTGCCCACCTCCCGGTGGCTATGCCGCCAGGCCCAGGCGCCCCGCCACCTCGACGACTACGGCCACGCCGCACGGTGCGTGCTGTTCGAACAGCTCAGCGGCACACCCGCCCACCTCGCGCCGTTCGGGACCGCTGCCCGAACACCCCCATTCCGCGCCAAGATGGCCCAGCTCGCCGCAGCTCTCACCCCCGACCTGGCCCGCGGCCTCCAGCAGGCCGCCGCCAGCTTCCTGGCCAGCCACGGCATCACCAGCGAACCGGTCACCTGGGACCCGCCCCTGCACCTGCTCGACGGGCTGAACCTGCCCGGAGCCGACCCCCGCGACATCGACCTTGAACACCTGCACCAGCTCATCCGCCGCGACCGCGTCAGTCTCGCCACCGCCGCCCGGCACCTCGGCATCACCAGCGAGGCCGTCCAGATGCTCCTGCACCACCACCCGGCGCCACCGGTCTCCACCGAGGCTAGAGCGGACACCCGCCCAGCCCGTGACATCCTGCCCCGCGACCTGCTCGCAAGGCAGTACCTCGCCGAGCACAAGTCCCTCGCCCAGATCGGGAAACAGGCCGGTCTATCGGCCAACTCCACCGCCTGGCTCGCCCGTGACTACGGAATCCCCATCCGCGGCCAGAAGGACTACACGGCGCACCAGCACCCCGTCCTGACCCGCGACTGGCTCTGGCACCAGCACGTCACCCGCGGCCGGAGCCTGCAACACCTAGCGACTGAGACTGGCCTAAGCAAGTCCACCATCCGCCGCTGGGCCAAGCTCTATGAGATCCCCTGGCAGCGCCGCTACCCGATCCGGATGAACACCACGGCCGCCGCCGCGACCGCACCACCGCTCCTGCGGCCGGCGATCACCGGACCGGGTGCCTGGAAACGGCTCAACCGGCTCGCCGCGGCCAGCCGCTACCCCTCGCTCAGTCACGCAGCCACCTGCCTCGGCATCCACCACACTGCCCTCGTCATCCAGGTCAAGCGCCCCGAACGGGAATTCGGTCAGCAGCTACTGGAACGCGCGCCGGGCCAGCAAACCATGCGGCCGACCACCTACGGCAAAAAGATCATCGCCGCTGTTCGCGCCGCCGAACGGCGGCACCCTCGCGGCCACAGCCCGCCCTCACCAGCCGGGAAAATGCCACCAGGCTGAGACACAGCCCACATGCCACGACCCGAGAATCCCGCAGGACCACAGGTCCCAGCACCCCGCTATGCCATCCGCGCTGAGAACCTACACCCAGACAGGATCCGTGCTGTCAGGTCTCCTGCAGGATCCGGTGCAGGATGGCCGGGGTGGCGGCCGGCGGCTCGGCCTCGACGGCAAGGCGGTCTATGACGCGCTGGTAAAAGTCGATGTCGGATGCCTTGTCCGGATAGCAGGCGCTGTTGAGCTGTTCGAGATACACGACATCGGGGATCCGCGTTTCCGCGAAGCGCAGCAAGGTGATGGGCCCGCCTGCCGCGGCGTGGCCTCCCGTGCTGAACGGTAGCACCATCACGGTGACGTGGGGGAGCGCGGCGGCCTCGATGAGCTGCCGCAACTGGGCGCGCATGGTCGCGCGGCCGCCGTACGGGCGGCGCAGCGCCGCCTCGTCGATGACGGCCCACAGATGCGGCGGGTCCGGCCGCCGGAAGATCTGCTTGCGCTGCATCCGGAACCTGACCCGGCGCTCGACCTCGTCCGGATCCTGGCAGCGGAGCCCGATGACCGCGCGGGCGTAATCTTCGGTCTGCAGCAGGCCGTGGACGAACTGGACCTCGTAGCAGCGGATGACCCGTGCGGCCTGTTCCAGGCCAAGGTAGTCCGCGAACCAGCCGACCAGTATGTCACCATACGGATGCCACCAGCCCGGCACGTTCGCCTGCCGGGCCATGGTGAGCAAAGCTTCCCGGTCGGCGTCCCCGGACACCCCGTAGAGCGTCAGCAGATCGGCCACATCCCGCAGCTTGAAGCTGGTGCGGCCGAGCTCCAGACGGCTGATCTTGGAGTCCGACCCACGAATTTCGTACCCGGCGTCCTTGGCCGTGACGCCGGCCGCCTCACGTAGCCGGCGAAGCTCGGAGCCGACGAGCACCCGCAGCGCCGCCGGCCCGGCCTGCTGAGAATAAGGCGTGGCGCCAGGCCGGCCTGCCACGGTCTGGATCATCCTCATGCCACTCCTGCTGCGGAAACCGCATTTGCCGGCCCTTTGCCTGAAGGTTTCAGGATAGCCACGGCCATACCCAAGCGGAATGGGATTCCGGCCAGCTCGGCGTTCGGGGCGCCGGCGCCGCCGCCGGCTGCTAGCATCCCGTCGATGCCACGCCCGGGCACGGTCAAGACTCAAGTCCTGGCGCTCCTGGCCATTTCCTGGCTTGGTGCCGCCGGGCTTACCTCCTGTTCCGCCGGGACCAAGCAGGCGCCGGCATCCGTCAAACGTCCGCCCACCGCCGCGCCGTCGCCCCCGGTGCGCCGCGCCCTCGTGCTGCGGGCGACGGCCGCGCCCTGGCGTCTTCCCGTGCCGATGTCCCGCGAAGTCGTGCTGGGTGATGGCGCGTCTTTGCTCGTGTCCGGTGGCCTGCGGGCCGATGGCGTTTCTTCCGCGGCCGTTTTCCGCATCGACCCCGCCACTGGCGGCTCGCGGCACGTGACGAACCTTGCCTCGGCCACCCACGACGCTGGTGGCGCCGTGCTGTCCGGGCGCGACGTCGTCTTCGGCGGTGGGTCCGCGACGTCGGTCCGCACGGTCCAGGCGTTTGCGCCAGGCGCGCCGGGGACGGTCATCGGCCACCTGCCGCAGCCCCGTTCCGACCTGGTCTCCGCGACGCTGGGCGGGGTCGCGTACATCGCGGGCGGATACGACGGCCTGACGATGGCGCGAACGGTGCTCGCCACCACGGACGGCCGCACCTTCAGCCCGGTCGCGGACCTTCCCGTTCCGGTCAGGTACCCGGCGATCGCCGCGGCCGGGAACGTGCTGTGGCTGTTCGGCGGCGAGCGCGGCGGTGCGCCGGTCAACGTGATCCAGCGCGTGGACGTGTCGGCGCACCGCGCCACCGTGGCCGGTCATCTGCCCGCAGCGCTCGGCGAAGCGACAGCCGTCGTGCTCGGTGGCCACATCTACATCGCCGGCGGGCTGACCGGCAGCGGGCGTGCCAGCGCGCGGGTCCTGGGGTTCGATCCGGCGACGGTGACGGCCCGCCGGGTGGCGACCTTGCCGGCCCCGGTGGCCGACGCCGGCGGTGCGGTGCTCGGCGCCACGGGCTACCTGCTCGGCGGCGAGACGCCTGCGGCTACCGCGGCGGTCACCCAGCTCCGCCTGGTCAGCGTGGCGGTTGCGGCACAGACGGTGGCGCGGCCGCCGTTCACCGGGCAGTTGCTCATCGCCGACCGCGGCAACGACCGGCTGGTCCTGGTCGACCCGGCCCGCCATGTGCTCTGGTCGTATCCCAGCAGGACGAGGCCACCACCGAACGGCGGTTTCTATTTCCCCGACGACGCCTTTTTCATCCGCAACGGCACCGCGATCATCTCCAACCAGGAAGACAATCACACCATCGTCGAGATCGCCTTTCCCTCCGGCAAGGTGATCTTGCAGTACGGTCACCCGAAGGTCCCCGGCAGCGGTCCCGGTTACCTCAACCAGCCCGACGACGCCTACCTGCTGAAAAACGGCCGGATCGTGGTCGCGGACGCGCTCAATTGCCGGATCCTGTTCATCACGCCTCGCGGCCGGCCGGCCGGCCAGATCGGCACCACGGGCAGTTGCGCCCACGCGCCGCCGCGCTCGCTCGGCTACCCGAACGGCGACACGCCACTGGCCAACGGCGACCTGCTCATCTCGGAGATCCACGGTTCCTGGGTGAGCGAGTACACGCCGCACGGGCATCTGGTCTGGACCGTGCACCTGCCCATCAACTACCCGTCCGATCCACAGCAGATCGGCCCGGACACATACCTCGTCGCCGACTACGCCAGACCGGGCGGCCTGTACGAGTTCACCCGCGCCGGGCACATCTTGTGGCGATACCGCTTCGGGTCCGGGCCCCGGATGCTGGACCACCCCAGCCTCGCCGAACAGCTTCCAGGCGGCTACATCTGCGTCAACGACGACTACCGCGACCGGGTGGTGATCATCAATCCGCGCACTCGCAGGATCGTCTGGCAGTACGGTGCGACCGATCGCCCGGGCACCGGTCACAACCGGCTCAGCATCCCCGACGGGTTCGATCTGCTGCTGCCCGGCGGTGTCACGCCGACCCACCTCGCCACCGGCTGAGCGCGGGGCATCACCGGCAGGCCAGGCAGGGGTGGAAGCCAACGGCACGCCCGGCAAGGCGACCGCCGCTTTCCGGGGTGCCGCTTTCCTGAGGTGCGCTTTCCTGGGTGCCCGCGCGGCGCGGGCGGTCAGGTGGCGGTGAACTGGCGGGCGCTCGGGTAGCGCTGGCCGCCATCGACCACGATGTTGGCCCCGGTGATCCAGGATGCGCGCCTGGACAGCAGGAACGCGATGACGTCGGCCACCTCCTCAGGCCGGCCGAGCCGCCCGAACGGGAACTGGGTCTGCTCGAAGGTCCGGAAGGCTTCGGGGTTTTCCTGCTGGAACCGATCCCAGGAACCTCCAGGAAACATGATCGAGCCGGGGCTGACCGCGTTCACCCGGATGTTGTACTGCGCGAGTTCGGCCGCCGCCACGGCCGCCAGATGGATCTCCGCGGCTTTGGCGACCGCGTAGGTGGCACGCGGGGCCGGCCGCATGCCGGTGATCGAGGAGACGATCACGGCCGCGCCGCCGCCGGACGCGCGCAGGTGGGGCAACCCGGCCCTGATCAGCTCCGCGGCGTGCCCGGCGTTCAGCGCGAACGTGGCCACGAAGTCGTCGGAACCTGAGTCGCTCAGGTTACCGCCGACGGTACCGCCCGCGTTCGCGACCAGGTGGTCGAGGCCACCGAGTATGTCCGCGATCTGCTCGACCGCCCGGTCCAGCCGGCCCGGGTCGGTGACGTCGGCGGCCACGGTCGCCACCGGCGCGCCCTGGCGGCCGAGGCGCTCAGCGGCCCCGGCGAGCCCGGCGGGGTCACGCGCGACCAGGCCGACCGCCGCCCCTTCCGCGGCGAGCGCCCCGGCCACCGCGAAGCCGATCCCGCGGCTTCCCCCCGTGATGAGCGCGCGGGTGCCCCGCAATCCAAGGTCCATGCCCAGCACGTTACTTGTGTCCGGATGCGGCGCCCCGGCAAGGCACGCGCAACCGCTCCTTCGCGGCAGGAACGGCACCCAGCCCATTGATCGTGGTCCCGCACCCGCGTATGGCGCGGGTGCGGGACCACGATCATCACCGCGGTCCGGGCCGAAGCCGCTTGAACATGCGGCGTCAGCGCGTTAGCTTCCGCGCATGGCCAGCCGCGTGCCCAGGGCGTGGCCGGCGTCCAGGAGGCCACCATGAACTCATATGCGAGCGGCACGTCGGACGCTCCGCTGCTCGGCGACACCATCGGCGAGAACCTCGACCGTACGCTTGTCAGCTTCGCCGGGCGTGAGGCACTGGTGGACTGCCCGAGCGGCAGGCGATGGACCTACGCGCAGCTTGGCCAGGCAGTCGACGAGGTCGCGCGGGGACTGCTCGCGACAGGAGTCGCGAAAGGCGACCGGGTCGGCATCTGGGCGCCCAACTGCCCGGAATGGGTGCTGGTGCAGTACGCGACGGCCAGGATCGGCGCGATCATGGTGAACATCAACCCGGCGTACCGGGTGCACGAGCTCGAATACGTCCTCAACCAGTCGGGGATAAGCGTGCTCGTCTCCTACCAGGTGCACAAGAGCAGCGATTACCGCGAAATGGTCGGCCGGGTGCAGGCCAAGTGCCCGCAGCTCCGATCCGTCATCTACATCGGCGACCCGACCTGGGATCAGCTCGTCGCCGCGGGGACGGCACTTCCCGGCCCGGCCCTCGCGGACCAGGCAGCGAAACTGTCCTGCGACGACGCGATCAACATCCAGTACACCTCGGGGACGACGGGCTTTCCCAAGGGTGCCACCCTGTCGCACCACAACATCCTCAACAACGGCTACTTCGTCGGCGAGTTGCTCGGTTACACCGAGCGCGACCGGATCTGCCTGCCCGTGCCCTTCTACCACTGCTTCGGCATGGTCATGGGCAACCTCAGCGCGACCAGTCACGGTGCGGCCATCGTGATACCCGCACCGTCCTTCGACCCCGCCGCCACCCTCGCGGCGGTCGCCAGCGAGCACGCCACCTCGCTCTACGGTGTGCCCACGATGTTCATCGGTGAGCTCGGCCTGCCCGGCTTCTCCGGCTACGACCTGTCCAGCCTGCGTACCGGGATCATGGCGGGCTCACCGTGCCCGGTGGAGGTCATGAAACGGGTCGTCTCCGAGATGAACATGTCCGAGGTCGCCATTTGCTACGGCATGACCGAGACCTCGCCCGTGTCCACCCAGACGCGGCGGGACGACGACCTGGAGCGGCGGACCGAGACCGTCGGCCGGGTGATGCCGCACGTCGAGATCAAGATCATCGACCCGGCTACCGCCGTGACGGTGCGCAGGGGTGAGCCGGGTGAGCTGTGCACCCGCGGATATTCGGTGATGCTCGGATACTGGAACGATCCCGGCCAGACCGCCGAGGCCATCGACCCGGCGCGCTGGATGCACACCGGCGACCTGGCGGTGATGCGCGAGGACGGCTACGTCAACATCGTCGGCAGGTACAAGGACATGATCATCCGCGGCGGTGAGAACATCTACCCCCGCGAGATCGAGGAGTTCCTCTACGCGCACCCGAAGATCTCCGACGTCCAGGTCATCGGGGTTCCCGACGAACGTTTCGGTGAGGAGATCCTCGCCTGCGTCATGCTGCGCGATCCGGCCGGGACGATCACCCAGGAGGAGATCGCCGAGTTCTGCCGCGACCGGCTCGCGCACTACAAGATTCCCAGGTACGTGCGCAAGGTCGACTCGTTCCCGATGACGGTGAGCGGCAAGGTCCGCAAGGTCGAGATGCGTGCGTGGGCCGTCGAAGAACTCGGCCTCAGCCCCGCCGCGGGCCGCACTCACCCGTGATCGGCCCGCCATCTGCCTGCTAACCGCATCGTCATGACCACGCAGGCCATCGGCGGACACTTTGGCGCGGCATTTCCGCCCGGCAAAGTTCCCGGGATCATGAAACGGCGTCACGTTGATCCTTTCAGGTGTGCAGAAAGTGTCTTACGGGAAAGAAGCACCAGAAACAGAAAATATGGGAAAAAACCCTCTTGGCGCTGCGGTCCGGCCAGCGCCGCGGCGTGCTGACCCGCGCAAGGCCGTGCCCCGATGTGTGGCGGCTTCGCCGATTCGTAGTTCCGCTGGCAATGTTCAGTTGTGCTGGTTATATTGAGCGCACGAGTTACGGATTGGTTGCTCGGATGACCACCGGCACACGCAGTTAAGGCAGGCAGCATCCGCTGGCGGCTAAATCTTGCGCCGGCTGCTTTTGCGCGGCTGGCGCGGACGGCGGGCCCGCGGTACCGGCCGCGGGCAACGGGGCACGCGGACCGGCGGGCCTTCCCAGCCGGGACGGCGCGGAACGCGGATGGTGGAGCACGGACGGTGATGGCTGGGCGATCACGACGGGGCCGTAAGAGCGCAGCGCCGGCGTCCGCCGCAGGCACACCCACGCTAGGGGGAATGCTCGTCATGCTTGTTCGGCTTCCTCAGGTCATGCCGGTCCGGCCGGCCGCCCACGGCACCGCGCGGGAGCGCCGCCGCGATGGACGGTAACGTTCCCACGAGCCGGAACGCCGCCGTGGAGATCCCGGCGGGCCGCCCGTCTGCCGGCGCCGCGGCGGGTGAGGCGTTAGGAGACTGGCCCGCGATCGTCTTCCGGCCGAACGCGACCAGCGTGAGCGCGGGTTTCTTCAGCTGGGAGATCGGCAGCGGAGAGGTCGTCTGCGAGCCCGCCACCTACCGGATGCACGGCCTGCCCGATGACACCAAAGCGACGATGGACACGTTCTTGTCCCGGGTGCCCAAATCGGATCTGCCCGGCCTGGTCGAGGCCATGCGGCACATGATGGCCTCCTGCGACACCTATCAGATCGAGTACCGCGTCCTGGGCGACGACGGCAGCCTGCGGTCGATGGAGGCGCGCGGCCGGGTTCTGCCCGACCAGCAGGGCCGGCCGGCCCGGATGGTCGGCCTGGTCATGGACACCACCGCCATGCAGGCACAGCGGGACGCGGAACGGCGGCGCCTGCGCGAAGGCGTGGACCGCGCGCGGCGCACCCAGGAGTTCACCGCCGCGCTCGCCTCGGCCGTCAGCGTGGAGGCCGTCATCGCGGCAGCCCGCGAGGGCCTGCGCGCCTACGGCGCGGAGAGCTTGCTCATCGTCGCCGTGGCGGACGGTCACCTGTCCGTCGTCGCGTCCTGGGGCTTTGATCAGGCCACCATCGACGCACTGACCCGGGTGCGTCAGGGTTTCCGCACCCCGATCACCGACGCGATGGCGTGGCGTTCGGCCGTACATCTGGTCTCGTCCGAGGCGCTCGCCGGTGACTACCCCCATCTGGCCGCGGTCGCGGCGAACTCGCCGCAGCGTTCGTGGATGGCGCTTCCGGTGGCGGGCGCCCGCGAACGTGTCGGCGGTTGCCTGATCGGTTTCCCCGCGCCACACGAATTCCCTCCGGAGGAACGTGCCCTGCTGATCGCGGCGTCCGGCATGTTCACCCAGTCCCTGCAGCGGGCCCGCATGTATGAGACCGAGCACGCACTCGCGGCCGAACTTCAGCACGGCATGCTGCCGCGGGGCACGCTGGCCGCGCCCGGCCTGACCATCGCCACCCGATACCAGGCGGCGACCTCGGGAATGGAGATCGGCGGCGACTTCTACGACGTCATCGAGCTCGGGCACGGCCGGGTGGCCCTGGTGATCGGGGATGTCCAGGGGCATAACCTCTTCGCGGCATCGCTGATGGGACGGCTGCGGACCGCCGTGCACGCCTACGCGCGCGAAGGCCATGGCCCGGCCGAGGTGATGGCGCGCACCAACCAATGGCTGGTGGACCTGAACACGGACCCGGACATCTCGCTCTTCGCGACCTGCTGTATCGTCGCGCTCCACCCAGCCACCGGCGAACTCGCGATGTGCCGGGCCGGCCATCCGCCGCCCGCCATGGTCACCCCGGACGCCGCGCCGCGCATGCTGGACTGCGAAGGAGGCCTGCCGCTCGGTATCGACGCCAAAGCGCGCTACGGCACGGTCAAGATGCGCGTGCCCGCGGGCGCGGTGCTCGTCCTCACGACCGACGGCCTGCTCGAAACCGCTGGCGACGACGTCGACTACAACGTCAGGTGCCTGCTCGGCGTGCTCGAGCACGGGCGGGGGACCGATCTGGAAACCCTTGCTGACGATCTGCTGGGCAGCCCGCGCAGGCCACCCAGGCACGGCGACGACGTCGCGCTCCTGCTCGCCAGGCTCAATGAACGCACTGCGGTGACCTGGCCACGGCAACGCAGAGCGTCCCAACCGGCCGGCTCGCACGGCTGACCGACATCGCGGTGGACGTGACCTGCTGGGCCAACGACATCAGCTCCTATCCGAAGGAAGCGGCCCGCAGCCTGAAGGTCCACAGCCTGCCAGCCGTGCTTGCCCGGGAGCTCGGCATCACCCCGGACCAGGCGATCAAGGTGGCGGCGTCGACGCATGACGCCCGGGCGGCCAGCTACGCCGCGGCCGGGCCCGCCGTGCGCCGCGATGCCTCGCCGCAGCTGGCGAAGTACCTCGACGGCCTGCGCAACTGGATGGGCGGAAACCTCCGCTGGTCACTGGAGACCGGGCGCTACGGTCCGGCCGGCGACCCCTGACCTGCGGGCAGGACGGGCGGGCTCTAGAGTGGCGGGAGTGCGGCACCTAGGACACGGCCTGGAACCTGGACGCGACCGCAGGCGGCAGGGGGATCGATGACGGCTGCATCACCCGCTGGAGCGCTGGTCATCTTCGGCATCAGCGGAGACCTGGCCCGCAAGATGACATTCCACGCGCTCTACCGCCTCGAAAAGGCCGGGCGCCTCGGCTGCCCGGTGATCGGCGTCGCCGTCAACGACTGGTCCGACGACGACCTGCGCAAGCACGCCCGCTCGGCCATCGAGGCCTGCGTCGCGGCCGATGCAGCGGCGGTCGATACCGGGTCCGCCGACCGGCTGGCCCGCCGCATGTCCTATGTGCAGGGAGATTTCGGCGACCCGGCGACCTATGAGCGGCTGCGCGAACGGCTCGGCGGGCGGCGCAGCCCGGTCTTCTATCTGGAGATCCCGCCGCCGCTGTTCGCTCCGGTGGTGACCGCCCTGGGCAAGGCGGGCCTCACCGACGGCGCGCGGGTCGTGATCGAGAAGCCGTTCGGCCACGACCTGGCCTCGGCCAGGCAGCTCAACAAGGATCTGCACGCGGTGCTCGCCGAGGAGCAGATCCTGCGCATCGATCACTTTCTCGGCAAGCAGCCGGTGCTCGACATCCAGTTCCTGCGCTTCGCGAACTCGCTGCTCGAACCGGTCTGGGGCCGCAGTCATGTCGCCGCGGTCCAGCTCACGATGGCCGAGGACTTCGGCGTGGAGGACCGGGGCTCCTTCTACGACGGCGTCGGTGCGCTGCGCGACGTTGTGCAGAACCACATGCTCCAGGTGCTTTCCCTGATCGCCATGGACCCCCCGGCCGGCTCCGGTGTGGATGCGCTGCACGACAAGAAGTCCGAGGTCTTCCGTGCCATCCCGGACGCCGACCCCGCCCGCTGCGTCCGCGGTCAGTACCGGGGCTACCTGGACGTCAAGGGCGTGGCGCCGTCGTCGGGCACCGAGACCTACGTGGCGCTGGAGCTTAAGATCGACAACTGGCGCTGGGCGGGCGTGCCGTTCTTCATCCGCGCCGGCAAGGCGCTGGCCGGCCGGGTCACCGAGGTTCGGGTCATCTTCAAGCGGCCGCCGCGGCTGGCTTTCCTCTCCGAACCGCAGCACCCGGACCCCACCCAGGTGGTGCTGCGGATCGATCCGGATCCGGGCGTGCGGATCGTGCTGCTTTCCAGGGGCCCGGACGGCACCTCCACCCGGAGCGTCAACCTGGATCTGTCCTTCGCGGCGGAGCTCGGCAGGCCGGCCGAGCCGTACGAGCGGCTGCTCCACGACGCGCTGAACGGAGACCGCTCGTTGTTCACGCGGGAAGACAGCGTCGAGGAGACCTGGCGGATACTGCAGCCCTTGCTTGAGCACGCGCCGCCGCCACAGCCCTATGACCGCGGGTCATGGGGCCCGGCGCAAGCCGAAGATCTGGTCAGGGGGCACGAACCGTGGATCATGCCGTGGCTGGATGGCCCCGCGCCCGCGCAGCCATGAGCGTGGAAAAGCCGCGCGGGGCAAGCGTTCCAGTCAGCGGACCGAGAGGAGACGGCCATGGCGCCTGCGGCGTCTATGCAGCTAGGGATGGTAGGGCTCGGGCGGATGGGCGCGAACATCGTCCGCCGTCTGATGCGGGCGGGCCACGAATGTGTCGTCTACGACCGCAGCCCTGAGGTCACCAAGGCCCTGGCCGGCGAAGGTGCGGTCGGCGCGGCCTCGATCGCCGACTTCGTGTCCAAGCTGCGGGCGCCGAGGGCGGCGTGGGTCATGGTGCCCGCCGGTGAGGTAACCGAGCAGACCATTGAAGCGGTGGCCGGTGAAATGGCGGCGGGCGACATCATCATCGACGGCGGCAATTCTTACTATCGCGATGACATCCGGCGTGCGGAAAAACTCGCCCAGCGTGGCATCAGGCTCGTGGATTGCGGCACCAGCGGCGGCGTGTGGGGCCTTCAGCGGGGCTACTGCCTGATGATCGGCGGCGAAGGCGGCGCGGTGCGGCACCTGGACCCAGTTTTCGCCGCACTCGCGCCCGGCGTCGGCGCCGCCGAGCGCACCCCGGGCCGGACCGGCGAGCCGGAACCTTGTGAGCAGGGCTATCTGCACTGCGGCCCGAACGGGTCCGGCCACTTCGTCAAAATGGTGCACAACGGCATCGAGTACGGCATGATGGCGTCGCTCGCCGAAGGCCTGAACGTGCTGCACAATGCCAACGCGGGAAAACGGCAATCGGCCGCGGACGCGGAGACCGCGCCGCTGCCCAACCCGGAGTTCTATCAATACGACATCGACACGACGGCGGTCGCCGAGGTGTGGCGGCGCGGCAGTGTGATCGGCTCGTGGCTGCTCGACCTGACCGCGACTGCCCTGCACGAGTCGCCCGACCTGCACGAGTTCTCCGGGCGCGTGTCGGATTCCGGCGAGGGACGCTGGACCTCGATCGCCGCGATCGACGAGGGCGTGCCGACCCCGGTCCTGACCTCCGCGCTGCACTCACGGCTGTTCTCGCGCCGCCTGGACGACTTCGCCGCGAAGGCACTTTCCGCCATGCGCAAGCAGTTCGGCGGACACGACGAGAAAAAGGAATAAACGCCCAACAGCCCTAACGGCTGCCGCAGATGCGCAACCGCTGCGCGTGCAATCCCGCACGTAGCTCGCCGGGCCTGTTGCGCAGCCGTTAAGGATAATTCTCTGCGGTTGCTGTGCGGACGGGCTCGCAGCCTGGAGGGCGCCAGGGTTGCTATGCTGATGTCGTGATTATTTCCGTCGGCCGCGTGATGACGCCCCGCTCGCGGGCCTGCTGACGCTGCACGGACGATCGATTCCGAGGCCCTGCTACGGGGCCTCGATTTATTTGCGGTCGGAGCCCCAGACTCCCGGAGGCTCCGTTGCCCACGATCTGCGCGCTCCCCCCGATACCCACGGTCTACATCACCACCACGATTCCCTATGTCAACGCGCGCCCGCACCTGGGGTTCGCGCTGGAACTCGTCCAGGCCGACGTGCTGGCGCGTTATCACCGCAAGCGCGGTGATCATGTCAGGTTCCAAACCGGCACCGACGACAATTCGCTCAAGAACGTGCTGGCCGCCCAGGACGCCGGCGTCGCGGTCCAGGAGTTCGCCAACCGCAACGCCGCCGCGTTCGTCGCGTTTGGTGGCCCGCTGTCGCTGTCGGTCGACGATGTGATCCGCACCAGCAGCGACCCGCGGCACCGGCCAGGTGTGCAGCGGCTATGGCAGGCCTGTCACGACGCCGGCGACCTGTACCGCAAGCAGTATCAGGGGCTGTATTGCGTCGGTTGCGAGCAGTTCTACCAGCCCGCCGAGCTCACCGGCGGCCGGTGCCCGGAGGATGGCACCGAGCCGCAGCAGGTTGCGGAGGAGAATTGGTTCTTCCGGCTGTCCCGCTACGCAGGCCAGCTCTACGACCTGGTCTCCAGCGGGCGCCTGGCGATCGAGCCACCGCAACGCCGGCCAAGATTGACCGGGCCAAGCCGGGTGGGCTGCTGCCGCTGATCGCCCCCCGATCCCTGGATGATTTCGTGGCCGCTGCGCCGTCTGCACTTGTAGCCGCAAGCAACAGTGGAGCCCGGTCCAGCAGCGAGGCGCACCGGCGCGCCAGCCGTTCGGGATCATTGTCCGTTCGGGATCATTGTCCATAAGAACCGTAGATAATCAACACGCAGGTTTGATCTTTGCGGCACGTGCCGTGGGCCGCCGTGGTTGTCCCGCACGGGCTGCCGGACTGTGCCGCGCGCTCCGGGGGTCCGGCGGGATGAGGTTTTGTGATCTTGGGATGGTCCTAGCGCCGGGCCGGTGGCGGCCGGGCGGGCCGCGGTCACCGCCGCCCGGGCGGCGGCACGGCGCGCGGGGACCCGCGATTGATAGACGGCGGCGATGCATGCGCTGGCA
>WNGJ01003212.1_pt1 | contig 16779 bp, 13 predicted proteins | sample 5400611 | NCBI WGS metagenome assembly WNGJ01 (sample SAMN13153375, study PRJNA577476) | soil metagenome | isolation source: 40 cm soil or saprolite under Garry oak tree replicate 1 | place: USA:California | collected 2016-06-15 | reverse complement strand
AAAGAAGTGCCCAGTTTCAAACTAGTTGAGACTGGGCACTGGTTGTTACTCGAGACTCATCCGAAGTACGCGGGGTAAGTTTAAAAGACTTCCACCGTTAGTTCACGATCTGCAGATTCAAGATCTGCTCGAGGATCGTGCCGAGGATGGAGGCGGTGCCGTTTGAATATCGCCCATACTGGGAGCGGCTATAAAAGCCGTCCTCGTAGCCGCGATTGAAGCCCTCGCGGAAGTAGTTCTGATATTCGCTCAGATCCACGTAGTAACCGTCGTAGCCATAACTGCCGTCCTGATAGCCGAAGGCTTCCTCGGGACTGAAGTCCCAACCATCTTCGCGGTCGGCCTGGCCGGCGCGGTAACCCTCTTCATAACCATTGTTGACCGCTTGCTGCAGCATCTGCGCGCCATAACGGTTGGTTTCGTAATAACTGCCACCACGCGAGTAGCGATAGTTGTATGGACCATAGTCATTGTAGCTCCAGCTTTGCAAACGCAGTTGGTCCTGCCGCAAACGCTCGAGATAGCGTTGCTGATAGCGTAACTGCGCGCGGCGTCGCTGCTGTTCAAACTGCCGCTGCTGCTGCAAAGCATAACTCTGCCGTCGATACATATCCTGTCGATACTGGTTGGCACGCTGCTCCTGATTTACGCGCCAATCGCGCCGTTCATTGTCGTAGCGATTATCCGAACGATCAGAATAGACGTTACCGTTCTGCGGACGGCCCGTGTTCTGCTGATCACGCTGTCGTCGCTGCCAATCCTGATTTTGTTGATCCTGCTGCTGCCGGCGGTTTTGTTGCCAACGTTGATCCTGCTCCGCGCGCTGCTGTTCGTCGCTGCGACGTCGTGATTGATCATCGCGCTGACGATTTGATTGATCACCGCGCTGACGGTTTTGTTGCCAACGTTGATCTTGCTCTGCTCGCTGCTGCTGTTCCGCCCGTTGCCGTTCCTGATCCTGCTGCACGCGCTGGCGATTGCGTTCCTGTTCGGCGCGCTGTTGCTCCTGATTCTGGTCGACACGCTGGCGGTTTTGTTGCCAACGCTGATCCCGCTCCGCGCGCTGTTGCTCCTGATCCTGTTGGACGCGCTGGCGATTTTGTTGCCAACGCTGATCTCGCTCCGCACGCTGATTCTGATCGGCTTGCTGCGAGCCGCGTTGCGCTTCGCGCTGGCGCTGTTGTTCGGCGCGTTGCTGCGAGGCCTGCTGCTGCTCAGCCTGGCGCTGCTGCTGTTGCGCCTGCTGTTGCTGGTCGCGCTCCTGCCGTTGCGCGTTGCGACGAGCTTCCGCTTCCGCCCGACGCTGGTCGTTTTCATCCTGATTATTTTGTGCTTGATTTGACTGTTGCTGAGTTTCCTGGCTGCGTTGCTCGCTGTTATCTCTGCCGCGGCCGCGACGTCCCTGCGCGCTCGCAAGGTCCGTGGCGCCGATTAGCACCGCCAGAGCAAGCGTCGCCGAAGTTGCGAGGCCCTTATAGTTTATCTTCATCATATTTCCCTTACTGATAATTTACTGCTTCCCGGAAAGAGTTTTGTCCACTCGTACTATTGGCAACTGTCATTCCAACAGGGAAACAGTGGGGTATGTGCGCATTGAGGTGAAACTGGCGAACGATATGATTCACGAATGAACGTAATGGGATGGATCGCCTGGACCGATCTTAAGCACCGTTCTAAGAGCTATCCGCAGATTTCGCAGATTACACAGATTCAAAAAATATCAACATCAAGAGGTAGGTCGGCAATGTAGAGATGTTGTCTGATATTTTTTGTTTGCTGGCCTGTCTATTTTGAAATCTGTGTAATCTGCGTAATCTGCGGATAAGGTTCAGGCTTTCTCCAGGCCGGCGTACTTTTGGATCAGCTTCTTTTGACCGTAGCCCGGGAAAGTTACCGTGAGCTTGAGTGAGTCGCCGACACCTTCGCGTCGGAGGACGAGGCCGCGACCGTACTGGGCGTGTTTCACGTAAGAGCCCGGAACGAAGTCGGCAGAGCCGCCGGGGGAAGGGGTAACGGGTAAAGGGGAAGAGGGCCCACGCGAATCGGACGGGTTGTCATTGCGAGCGGAACTAGCGCTCCGGCGGAGCTGATCCGCTTGGGATCGCGCTTGCCCGCGAGCGGACTTATTACGCTCCTCTCTCTCCCGAGTAGATTGAAAGCTGCCACCGGTGTTGCCGAGCTGCGCGGCGCGTTGCTTGAAAAATTCGGCGATTGAGTGGACGCTGTCGTAGGTCTTGCCTTCAAACTTTTTGCGTTCTTTGCGATACCCGCTGCGATCACTTGCGTAATCAGAAGCGCCCTCCCTTACGGTCGGGCTACTGCCCCGATTGCCGTGTTCGTAATCAATTGCGGATGAGCGGCGCGCGAATGAGAGCCACGAGTTTCCGCGCGTCAAGTCTTCGATCAAATCCAACGGCATTTCGTTTAAGAACTGCGAAGGTTCTGACGCCAACTCTTCGCCATAAACCCTCCGCTTCATCGCATGCGTCACATAAAGAAATCTCTCCGCGCGCGTCATCGCCACGTAGCAAAGACGACGCTCCTCTTCCAACTCCGCCGCGTCGGTTGCCGATCGTGAATGAGGAAACAGTCCATCTTCAAGGCCAACGATAAATACCAGGGGAAACTCGAGACCCTTCGCCGAGTGCGCAGTCATGAGTGTGACGACTGCTTCCTCCTTGTATTGATCGGCGTCCGAAACCAGCGCTGAGTGATCGATAAACTCGCGCAGTCCTTCGATGCCTTGCTCGTCGTAGTCAACGGCAGCGTTCACTAACTCCTGCAAGTTTTCGAGGCGTGCTTCCGCTTCGTCAGTCTTCTCAGACTTGAGTGTGTTTTCGTAACCAGTGTCGAAGATGGCGGCTTTGACAATGTCGGAAGGTATAGCGACCGCTGACCGCTGACCGCTGACCGACGACGGAGCGGCGGGGGCAGGCCCACCTTCCTGACCCCGAAACGAGGTGTCTTGAGTATTGTTTCCAACTGGAGCACGCTCAGGGAGATCGGTGCCCGCCAATTCGGCAAGACGGAGGATGATACGGCGGAAGCTTCTTAGCGCCGAGACAGCACGCATGCTGAGTTTTTCTGGTTGCTCGATCACCAGAGAAATAGTTTCCCAGAGTGAAAGCCCGTAATCGTTTGCGCGGCGTTCGACTTCTTCCATCGTTTGCTTACCGATGCCGCGTGGCGGACTGTTGATGACGCGTTGCAAAGCGATCGAGTCGTTGGGATTCAGCGCCAACTTCAAATAGGCAATGACGTCGCGCACTTCCATGCGCTCGTAAAACGAGAAGCCGCCGACGATGTTGTAAGGCAAGCCGGCGCGCCGCATCGCTTCCTCAAAGACGCGCGATTGCGAGTTGGTGCGATACAAAACTGCCGCGCGCAAATTGTAGTCTTCGTCACGATGCTCGAGGATTTTCGCGGCGACAAAACGTGCTTCTGATTCCGCATCAAGCGCCTGGAAGTAGCGAACCAGGTCGCCGCGCGGGTTTGAAGTCCAGAGGCTCTTTCCCTTGCGCTCGATGTTGCGCTTAACCACCGCTCCGGCGACATCGAGAATTGTCTGCGTCGAACGATAGTTCTGTTCGAGCCGAATGGTCCTGGTCTTCGGGAAGTGTATTTCAAAGTCGAGAATGTTATTGATATCGGCGCCGCGCCATTTGTAGATCGACTGATCCTCGTCGCCTACCACCGCAATGTTCTGTTGCTTCTCAGTCAGCAAACTGATCAGGGCAAACTGGAGCGAGTTGGTGTCCTGATACTCATCAACCAGGATGTAGCGAAACTTGTTGTTGTACTTCTCGCGCACCTCCGGAACCTGGCGCAACAGGTGCACCGTCTTAATCAGCAGGTCGTCGAAATCGAGCGCGTTGTTCGCATGCAGGCGCTCTTCATAGGTCTCATAGACGAGTGCTATCGATGCCCTGCGTTCATCGACATGTTCGGCGTGCGCAGTAAACTCTTCGACGTCTTCGCCGCGATTCTTTGCCGAGCTAATGGTGGATTGAGTAGCGCGCAGACCCAAATGCTTTTCGTCGAACCCGAGATCTTTCATGCAGTTTTTGATGAGTCGCAGCGAGTCGTCCTGATCGTAGATGGTGAAGGTGCGGCTGTATTTCTCATTCAGCTTTTCGATGTCCTGACGAAGAATGCGCACACAGAGACTGTGAAATGTTGAAACAAGCGGCGCGCTCGAAAGTTCCTGATCGCGCAACAGACGTTGCACGCGCTGTCGCATCTCCTGGGCAGCCTTGTTGGTGAAAGTGACCGCGAGGATATTCCACGGCGCCACACCTTTTTCGGCAATCAGGTAGGCAATGCGATGCGCGATAACACGCGTCTTGCCTGAACCGGCGCCGGCAAGAATCAGAAGAGGTCCTTCGGTGTGTTCGACGGCAATGCGTTGTTCGGGATTTAGTGCGGAAAGAAAATCAGTCATTAGCAATCAATAAGCAGCAAGCAGTAAGCAGTAAGCGGTAAGCGGTAATAAGACTTCAGTCATTTTTCAACCAGGCTCTTTCGCAAACCGTACGTTAGCGCCAGACATTCATCGACTCGACTTTCAACTTGATCGAGCTTATGACGATCAAGGTAGCCGACGCGATAAGCGATTTCAAGTTGGGTGCTGATTTCATTCAAAGATCCAATTGCAACTGATAGGAAATTTCGAAACTGCATGACTGACCGCCCCGCTGCGCCCTCGCTTATGTTTGAGGGAACCGAGACTGAAGCTCGTCGCGTTTGTGACGTCAGTCCATAAATCTCATCTCGAGGGAACCCCTTGGTTAATTCGTATATTTCGACGACTAAATCCATTCCTTTTTGCCATGCGAGTAGCCGCTTATGTGGTTTATCCATGATCTGCATCTCCTCTTTGGTTTGTAAAAGCGGAGTTTTAGCGGTTTAAAGAAAAATGATTTTCGAAGGGGTATTTTCATTTAAGCACAATATTCGCTGACACCAAAACACGAGTCTTGCACTGCTTACCGCTCACTGCTCACGGCTCACAAAGTTTGCCCGCAAGAATCGGATAGAACTGAAACCATAAACCTACTAGCATCGCTCGCAGTAGAGAATGAAGCAACGCCGAGAGGGATGATATTATGAACGCACTAATGAAAGAACAGTTGCAGCTGTTGCCCGAGACAGACGAGTCGCGATGGGACGCCGTAATGGCAAAAGACCCACGCTTCGATGGACAGTTTGTGTTTGCTGTGAGTTCCACCGGAGTCTACTGTCGGCCATCCTGCCCGGCGCGCCGGCCACGTCGAGAGCGCGTGTCATTCTTTCAATTGCCCGAAGCGGCCGAGCGTGCAGGATTTCGCGCCTGCCGTCGCTGCCATCCGCGCAACGCGCGTGTCGTCGATCCACAGATTCAAATGACGCGGCAGGTTTGCCGGATAATCGAGGAGAACGATGGCGAGCCAGTCACGCTTTCTGCTCTTAGCGAGCAGCTTGGTGTTAGTTCTTTTCACCTGCAGCGGACTTTCAAAAGTATCATGGGGATCACGCCACGTCGTTATGCAGAAACTTGCCGGGTGAATAAATTCAAGCAAGGTGTTCGTCGAGGTGACGCTGTTACCAGCGCAATTTATGATGCGGGCTACGGCTCGAGCAGCCGGTTATACGAACACGCATCCTCTCAACTCGGAATGACGCCGGCGACTTACGGCAAGGGTGGCCGTGGCGCTGTCATCAACTACGCAATCGTCGAAACTTCCCTGGGCCAACTGCTGGTTGCAGCGACGGACAAGGGCGTGTGTTCAGTTATGCTTGGTGATTCTGACGCAGCACTCAAGGAAGATCTATTGAATGAGTTTCCGGCGGCCGAAATTCGCCAGAATGAAAAACTCCTTCGGTCATCGGTCAAGGCGATCGTGAATCATTTAAAGAGCAGGAGTCCACACATCGATCTGCCACTTGATATTCAGGCCACGGCTTTTCAACGACAGGTTTGGGAACAACTGCGATCGATTCCATATGGCCAGACGCATTCCTACAGTGAAGTCGCCAGGGCGATTGGTCAGAAAAAAGCAGTGCGCGCAGTTGCAAGTGCCTGCGCTACAAATCCGGTTGCGCTGGTGATTCCATGTCACCGCGTAATTCGCGAGGACAAAAGCCTTGGTGGTTATCGCTGGGGATTGGAACGGAAGAAGAAGTTGTTGGAAACTGAAGCAAAGCAAGCAAAGTAGGACAGGCATTCTTGCCTGTCCTTGCCGCTAAAATCACACGGACAGACAGGAATGTCTGTCCTACATTTTGGAACGCAGCCTGATGGCGCGCTTTTTTAATAGAACGCGACCATTAATTCCATCGAGCGAGCTCAATAACGACCAGGCAAACTACTCGACCGTTACCGACTTCGCGAGGTTCCGTGGTTGATCGACATCGCAACCGCGGCGGACCGCGATATGGTAAGCGAGAAGCTGGAGCGGCACGATTGAAAGGATCGGTGACAACAAATCGCTCGAAGGTGGAATGTTGATGACGTAGTCGGACATTGTGGATGACATCGAGTCACCTTCAGTCAAGACCGAGATGACAATGCCTTCGCGCGCCTTTACCTCCACAATGTTTGAATGCGTTTTTTCGTAGCGCAATTCAGACGAACGATTGCCCTCCTCACGTGTGTTAATAAACATCACCGGCAGACGTTCATCAATCAAGGCGTTGGGACCGTGCTTCATCTCGCCTGCCGGGTAGCCTTCCGCATGAATGTAGGAAATCTCTTTTAGCTTTAAGGCGCCTTCGAGCGCTACGGGAAAGTTGATGCCGCGACCAAGATAAAGAAAGTCAGTTGCGCGAAAGAACTCCTTGGAAAGTTCCTCAATGTCATCTGACTCGCTTAGCAAATGTTCGAGCTTGACCGGCAACTCTGCCAGTTGCTGCGCGTGACGTTTTGCTTCCTCTTCCGAGAGAGTTCCCCGGAGATTACCGAGATAGAGCGCGAGCAAATAGAGTGCGACCATTTGCGCCGTGAAAGCTTTGGTGGAGGCCACACCGATTTCAGGCCCCGCGTGCGTGAGAATGGTGCCATCGGCTTCGCGAGTAATCATCGAGCCTTGAACATTGCAAATGGCCAGGACTTTCGATCCGAGTTGTTGGGCCTCTCTGAGCGCCGCAATTGTATCTGCCGTTTCGCCGGATTGTGAGATGACTAACAGCAGCGTGTCTTCATCCATGACCGGATCGCGGTAACGAAACTCCGATGCATAATCAACGTCAACTTGAATACGGGCCAGTTGCTCGATCATGTACTTGCCGGCCAGCCCCGCATGCCAGGAAGTGCCGCAGGCGGCGATGCGAATCGAAGTAAACCTTTTGAAGTCGGCCGCAGTAACATTTTTCATCTCGTCGAGAAAAACACGACCGGTATCCAGAGAAATACGGCCCTGCATGGTGTCGCGCACCGAACGCGGTTGTTCGTAAATCTCCTTCAGCATGAAATGTTTGAAGCCGCCCTTTTCCGCCATAATTGGATCCCAGGTAATACGCTGGATCGCCGGCTGCACCGAGTTGGCTTCGAAGTCTGTAACACGCACCGCATCCTTGTTGATAATGGCCATCTCGCCGTCACCGAGAAAAAAGACGTCGCGCGTGTGCTGCAGAATCGGCGGGATGTCGGAGGCAACAAAAAACTCGCGGTCTCCAAGGCCAATCACGACTGGTGGTCCCTGTCTGACGGCGATGATCACGTCCGGCTCGTCGGCGTTGATGATTGAGAGTGCGAAGATGCCTTTAAGATCCAGCATGGCGCGTCGTACGGCTTTTTCGAAGTTGTGATCTTGCTTTAAATACTCTTCGATTAGGTGGGCGATTATTTCAGTATCCGTTTCAGTGACGAATTGGTGGTCGGCTTTGCGTAGTTGTTCTTTGAGTTGGAGATAGTTTTCGATGATGCCGTTATGAACCACCACGATGCGTCCAGTGCAATCGCGGTGCGGATGAGCATTTTCTTCGGTCGGTCGGCCGTGAGTCGCCCAGCGCGTATGACCGATTCCGTAAGTACCGTCCAGTGGACTTAGCCGGATAACTTCCTCAAGGTTACGCAGTTTTCCTTCAGCCCGACGTATTTCAAGATCGTGGCCTTCGTTGACCACAGCGATGCCGGCGGAATCATAACCGCGATACTCCAGCTTGCGCAGGCCGTCGATGATCAGCGGCACAACCTGTTTGTTACCAACATAGCCAACAATTCCGCACATAAGGTCTCCCAAATGATTAATAAAGAGTCATGAGTAATGACTGTCAAAGAAGTTCACTACAAGTCCGCTCTTTAGGTTGCTTCTGCCCCCTGAGCGCAAGCTAAAGCCTGGACGCTGAACTTCTTGTTCGTCACTCATTACTCATCACTAATCACTCTTTACTGTTCTTAAGTTTCTTCTTAACAACCGCCGGAACGCCGGCAACGAGCGTATCAGGTGGCACATCCTCGGTGACCACTGAGCCCGCAGCGGTCACTGAACCGCTGCCGACTCTGACAGGCGCTACCAGCATCGTATCGGAACCTATCCTTACGTTGTCTTCGATAATTGTCGGATTCTTATTCTTGCCGTCGTAGTTACAGGTCACTGTGCCGGCGCCGATATTCGTCTTCTCGCCGATAGTTGCATCGCCCAAATAGGTGAGGTGCATCGATTTTGAACCCCGCCCGAGCCGCGATTTTTTTACTTCGACAAAATTCCCAACCACCGAACCTTCTTCGAGCAACGTGTTCATGCGCAAGTGGGCGAAAGGACCGACTGAACAATCAGACTCGATTTCTGAATCGATGATCACACAATGATCCTTTACGAGTACGCCATCTCCCAAATGAGAATTTGTGATCCGCGTACCCGATCTAATTTCACATCCCTCGCCAATTACTGACCCACCCTCTATCGAAACGTCCGGGTAAATGACGCAGTCGCGGCCCAGCTGCGCCTCGGCGCTGACATAGGCATGCGCGGGATCGATAAAGGTTACGCCAGACTCGATCATTAACTTACGGATAGTTCCACGCCTCAGCAAATTCTCAAACTCCGCCAACTCGGCACGCGTATTAATGCCGGAAACTTCACGAGCATCGCCATGAACAGAGACGTCAACTTTCTCGCCGTCGGCGAGGAGTATCTGCGGGACATCGGTTAGATAGTATTCGCCCTGTTTATTCGAAGGGTTAACGCGTCTCAACGCGGCGAACAGTTTGCGCGCTGGGAAACAGTAGATTCCCGAGTTGATCTCCTTAACTTTCTGTTCCTCGGGCGTTGCATCTTTCTGTTCCACTATGCGAACGAATTGCTCGTTCTCATCGCGGACAATCCGGCCATATCCGGAAGGGTTCTCCAGTCGTACGCTCAGAATGGAACATGCTGCTCCACTGGCGCGGTGTTGATCGATTAGGCTCTCTAAAGTTGCCGCACGAATCAGGGGCACATCTCCCGAGAGCACGAGGACCAAAGTATCTGAGTCTTCAAGTTGCCCTCGCGCGGCCATTACAGCGTCGCCCGTCCCGCGCTGTTTTGCCTGCGTGACAAACTCCGCTTTGTGGTCTATGTCAGTTTGTAATGCGCGTTCGACCTCGGCGGCTTGATGCCCGACAACAACATAGATCTTTTCCGGGGCGAGCGACTGCGCCGTGCGACAAACATAAGTAATCAAGGGCCGGCCATCCAGTTCGTGAAGAACTTTGGCTCGTCCGGATTTCATTCGTGTGCCTAACCCGGCTGCGAGAATGATTATGTTAAGCGAGTGACTGGTTTGGCGGGGCTGCAAAAGCGGGCCTTTCTCGATAGCTCTGGACTCCATGAGTTATACGGGCACAACCGATTCTGAGCGGGATTGTTGTTTACAGGCGAGCACTACCCGCGCCAGACGAACGGAGTCATGTCTTACCTTTTCACCGTTTTCGAGAAGATTAGTACGAATAACCTGTGTTGACTGATCCAGCACGCTGTCAAAAGAGTCGTCGTCCATTCCTATTTGGTGGGCGCCTTCCAGTGCGTAACGCTCCGCCTGTTCCCTGGTGATGCGCCTGTCATTTACGATTGCGAAGTCAAAATGAATTTCAGGGGCGTAGCTCTTTATCGTCTCCATGTGTTGGCGCGCTGTGTAGTTGTCCGTCTCGCCGGGTTGAGTCATTAAGTTGCAGATGAATATCTTGATCGCGTGGCTTTCACCAATGGCGCCGGCAACTCGGGCCACCAGCAGGTTTGGCAGAATACTGGTATAGAGCGAACCCGGCCCAACGGTTATAACATCTGCAGCACGAATAGCCTTCAGCACCTGGGGAAGCGGCAAGCATTGTTCGGGCTCAAGTCGAAGACGGCGAATTGGGACCTTGGAGGCGGAAATCTGAGTTTCGCCGCGGACAATACTTCCATCAGCGAGTTCCGCCACCAATCGCACATCGCTGATCGTTGCCGGGAAAATGTGGCCTTTGCTTGCCAGAACCTCAGACGACAGTCTCACCGCTTCAGTGAAGTCTCCAGTAACCTCACTGAGGGCTGCCAGAAAGAGATTTCCGAAGCTGTGGCCACCGAGCTCTCCTTTGCCGCGAAACCGGTAACGAAAAAGACGTGATAATAAGGTTGAATCCTCAGAGAGAGCGATCATGCAGTTGCGAATATCGCCTGGAGGCAGCATCTGTAGCTCTTCCCGTAAACGTCCCGAACTTCCGCCGTCATCAGACACAGTGACAATGGCTGACAGATTTGCGATCCAGGGATCATCCACGGGCAAGTCACTGACAAGACACTTGAGCCCGGCGAGCAGCGTAGAAAGGCCCGTGCCGCCCCCGAGCGCGACAAGATTCAGACCGTGATTTTTTTCCGACAAATATTCCAAGCTCAAATTCTCCCTGCCATGTTCGCGCGTTTTATGGTTCGCAGAATCATACCTAAAAGATGAAGGCTTTGAAACCGTCTGAACGTTATGAATGAAACAGCGGTGAATAAGCTGTCTGGCAGAAAACTAAAGGCGGGGCTGAAAAACCAATCTGTCGAAGTCAGGGTCGTTGCGCAGTGAAGTCAAATCCTGGTCGTGTTGCGCCCGCACCCGAAGCGTTGGTTGAAGGTCCAGGGCGCGTTGGAGCGATTGCAACGCCAGATCAAGCGACCCTAAGCGTGCACGTGTCGCCGCCAGGCCATAGTGGATGTGAGCTGCTTCAGGCTCGCGCTTCAGCGCGCGTTCAAACATCTCCTGTGCGGCAACGTATTCTCCTCGATTAAGCTCGATCACGCCGCGATCATAAAGTGAGTCAGCATCGCGCGGAAGTATGCTTTCCGTTCGTAGACGCGCATCTGCAACCGCCAGGTAAGTGCGGGCCCGCGCCGCCACTTCTGAAACCTGGAAATACTTATCAAGAAGTGCGCGAAATTGATTACGCGCTTCGCCGAAACGACCACGTGTGAACTCTTTGTGCGCGCGTTCGAAGGCCTTCAATGCGGCAGACTCATCCACCGTCGGTTGACGGGGAGGGGCCTGAGTGACAGGTACTGGTCTTGGTGCGCGTACTGCGGCGAGCTTCTGCGTCTTTTTGACTCTTGGTGTGACAGATTTTTTCTGCGCTGCTAATGTAGGCTTTCGTGGAACAGCTTGACGAGCTATTGGCTTCTTTGACGTGCGTGGTTTCGGCGCGGTCTTCTTCTGAACAGCGGTCTTTCTGCTCGCCTTACTCCGCAAAGAAACCTTTGCTTTGCTGGTTTTGCGCGCTGCTGCTTTTTGCGCAACCGCTCTCTTGGCTTTTGGCCGGGCAGTCTTAGGGGTTACGGCGCGCCGTTTGACCGCGCTCTTCGGCGAAGATCGGCGGGTGGGCGCACGTGATGTCGAACGTCTCAAACCTTTAGTGACTGCGCTCATTTCGAAGCTATGATTGAAAGGGCAAATGCGGACACAAGCGCTCTGGAAGTTGCGGTGGCAGAGTAACATAGCATCGGTTCTAAATCAACGAAAAGAGCGGTTCGGTCGGCAAAAAGACGCGGGTTTTGTCCGCAATCGAGGTCGTCAGGCTAAACAAAGGAAAACACTTGAAGCACATTGTTGGGCTGTGTTACAGTGCCTTGCGGCTTGGGGGATGGGATAACTCAACCGCGGTTGATAGGAAGGTAGTCGAAAAACTCTTTTCCTTCAGCGGCTTGACTGGTAGAGCCCTCAGTTTTCCGCACCAGCGCCCGCCACTTGTCTTTGCCTCCATTTAACTTCAAAAGAAAGCTGTACTAATGGCAGACACGCCTCTTCTGCTCCGTGAGCAGCAGTATCACCAAATCAAAGCCGTATTGGCCAGACTTCGCATGGACGCGGCTGCCAAGGTAGTCTTCCTGGTGGACAAAGATGGTCAGGAGATCGCTTCGCAAGGCGAATTGGGAAATCTTGACACAACGAGTTTGGCATCTTTGGCGGCGGGTAACGTTGCTGCTACAGGCGGCATGGCTCAACTAATCGGCGAAAAAGAGTTCCCCACGCTTTCCCATGAAGGTGAACGAGAGAGCATACATATCTCTGTCATAGGACGACTTCTCTTGATTGTGGTTTTTGACGAACGCTCAAGCCTGGGTCTGGTGAAGCTTAGAAGTAAGCAGGTATCACAGCAATTGTCCGCGTTGGTTGACGAGATAAGTAAGGCTGAGTTCAACGACGATGATTCGCCCTTCGGTGAAATCACAGATGAAGACATCGATAGTCTTTTCCAATAAACGACAGCAAGAGTGACCGCCATATGACCTTCATCAATTACGCCTCCCGAGAAATCAATTGCAAGATCGTTTACTACGGACCCGGACTCTGTGGTAAGACGACTAACCTCCAGCATATTTTTGAGTCAACGGCACCCCAGGCGAGAGGCAAACTGATTAGCCTTGCGACAGAAACCGACAGGACGTTATTTTTCGATTTCATGCCGCTCGAACTGGGTACAGTGCGCGGTTTCAAAACCAGATTTCATCTTTACACGGTTCCGGGCCAGGTCTTTTATGATGCCTCACGCAAACTTATTTTGAAGGGTGTTGATGGTGTGGTCTTCGTTGCCGACTCTCAAGAAGAGCGAATGGACGCAAACGTGGAGTCGCTGTACAACCTGGAGGAGAATCTTCAGACTCAAGGTTATGACCTCATGAAGATTCCTTACGTTCTGCAATTAAACAAACGTGATCTGCCTAACATTATTCCAGTCGAGGATTTAACTGCCGAGCTGCGGCGCAAAGAGGAGCCCGTAGTGGAAGCTGTTGCCTCAACCGGCGATGGTGTCTTCGATACACTGAAGGCAGTTGCCAAACAAGTGTTGACCGAACTGCGTAAGGGCTGAATCGGTTCGACCTTCAAGTCTCAGATCTCAAGTCTGAAATCCCACTAATCAAGCGACCTGAGCATCAACAAGCCATCTCCGCCATTTGAATAGTACTTGGGCAACCGCTGAGTGACTGTATATCCCAGGCTTTCATAAAGCTTCTGCGCTGCAATGTTTAGTGACCTCACTTCAAGGCGCACCAGACGCACGTTCCGCTGTCTAAAACCCTTCTCGACTTCTGCCATGAGACGTTTTGCCAGATGCCGGCGACGATGGTCGGGCGCCACGCCGACGGTGGTGATGTGGCCGGTATGATCTGGCTCGACCAAGCCAATAACAAAGCCAACCATAGCTCCGGACGAGGTGGTCGCGCGATACGCAACCGCTTCATAAGCGGTTAAGAGATATTCAAATGTCTCCCGGCTATAGGCTTCACCGTCGACGAAACACCGTTGATCGAGTCGCCAACATTCGTCGAGGTGGGAAATCGCAAGGGATCTAATGTCGTAACGGGTTCCAATCGTTGCCGGCACATTTTGTTCAGGCTCGGGCGCGTAGTCGTCAAGTGGGGGTGACCACCAGCGTGAACGAATTTTCTTAAGTACTGCCATTGGGACTAAGACCAAGTTGCCATTTCGGCGTTGTCAGATAGTTTATCACCATCGTTTTACTGATCACTAGATCACAAACATACAATCGCCGTAACTGTAGAACCTGAACCGACCACTGACTGCATGACGATAGGCAGCGAGAGTGAAATCGCGCCCGGCGAATGCGGAGACCAGCAGCAGCAGTGACGAACGTGGCAGATGAAAATTCGTCAAGAGCGCGTCCGTAATCCGAAACTCATACCCCGGCGTAATCGTTAGCTTCGTCTCTTTTGCAACCGCTTCAATCTTGCCTGCGGCATTGACGGCCGATTCCAGCGCCCGTGTCGTGGTAGTGCCGATAGCAATAACTCGTCCGCCTTGCCCACGACTATTATTGATTACCGTAGCCGCTTCCTCTTTGATTTGGAAGAATTCAGCAGCCACCTGATGCTGCTCGATTTCGTCGACCCTTACCGGCTCAAAGGTTCCGTAGCCAACGTGCAATGTTATTTCAACCACGCGAGCGTTCCGGGCAAGAATCGCTTCGATAACTCGAGCCGTGAAATGAAGGCCGGCAGTCGGTGCGGCAATGGCCCCCTGCTCACGGGCGAACACGGTTTGGTAGCGTTCCTTATCTTCAGCCGACGTTCCGGAAGGCCGCCGAATATAAGGTGGCAGTGGCGTTTGGCCGTGTTCGTTCAACGCTGCCTCCAGCGGCTGACGCTCGTTAAGGGCGTGCTCAAATCTAAGAAGCCGAAGTCCTTTTGTCGAACTCTGTAACACTTCAGCCCGCAACTCCGAATCGCCAAACCGCAGCCGGGCGCCCTCCCTCAACTTATGAGCCGGGCGTACCAAAGCTTCCCAAATACAAGACTTGCGCGAGCGCGGTTGGTGGGCCGACGAATCTTCTAACTCGCGCACCAGCAATACCTCAACGCGGCCTCCCGATGGATCGCGACGCCCAATCAGGCGAGCAGGAAACACGCGCGTGTTGTTGACCACGATCACGTCATCAGGGCGGACGTATTCCGGAAAAAGTTCAAATTTCGAATCCGTTAGAGTTTGATTTTCGCGATTCAGAACCAACATGCGCGACGCGTCACGTTGCTTGAGAGGATGCTGCGCGATCAGTTCCTCGGGAAGTTCGTAATCGAAATCCGAAAGGTGCATCTTACGATGTGGCCGGCAATTGAGGAGGGGCCGGATAGTGTGGATGCTCCCGGTGAAAGACGGCTGTCAATTGCGCCCCGAATAGAAGGATCAAGCTTGATACGTAGCTCCAGGTCAGCACCGCGACAACTGCGCCCACCGACCCGTAAATCTGATCGTAGTGAAAATAGTTTAGGGCCCAGGCAAAGACATACTTGGCAACTTCCCAGAGCACGCCACCGATAATGGCGCCCGGCAGCGTGTCGCGCAGAGTGACTTCAGCCTTCGGCATAAAGCGATAGACGACGACAAATAAAGTTACGGTTATGAGAAAACTTGCGATCGCGAAAACACCTTGCCAGAAGACGCTGCCGACAGAAAGAAGCAATGGATAATGGGCCGCCTGGCGAGGCGAAATTCTTCCCGCCATTTCCCTTACCCCAACAACTAAAGAAGTCACCAGCACAGAAAGCGCCAGCAGGATGCCAACAATTCCAATCATTCCGATTGTGAGCGCGCGGCCATGCCAAAAGGCCCGCGAGGTCGTTCCCCAAATTCGGTTCAGGGCGCGCTCGATGACCGCGAAGACCCAAGAGCCTGCCCAAATAGTAACTATTACGCAGGTGATGATTACTCCCGTCCCGACCGAAGACATTGCGCGGATGGTCTCGCGCAGGAACTTGCCCGAGCCGGGGTAAACTTCCACCGCGTGGCTCAGAAGCTCAGTGGCCGCGGTGATCCGATTGCCCAAAGAGAGCATCAATAGCAATGCGGGAAACAGCGCCATCAGACCGAAATAACTCATGGCCGCGGCTGAAGTAAATAGATCATTCTCGTGAAATTGATGTAGTGAATGACTAATGATTGAGCGCCACGGTCCGCGATTGCGAACTCCAAACGTTTGCCGCGAGAATGACGAGAGTCTTCTCATTAAGAACTCAGTAACCTAACTGAAGTCGTAAGACGAAACACACCGTAACAAATTCTTCATTGAGAATCGAACAGGCCGGGCTTGAGGGGACTGGAAGGAATTATGCCGTAGTGTTCATAGGCCAGACGCGTCGCCATGCGCCCGCGTCGGGTGCGATCGAGAAACCCGATTTGTATCAGGTAAGGCTCGATGATTTCTTCAATTGAGTCCTTTTCTTCGTGGATTGAAGCCGAGATGGTGCCGATGCCGACGGGACCGCCGTCAAACTTCTCGATAATCGTCATCATGAACTTGCGATCTCTTTCATCAAGTCCAAACTTGTCTACTTCCATCCGATTAAGCGCGTCCTTTGCCACCTCCTGCGTAATGTTGCCATCGTAGTCCACCTGGGCATAGTCGCGAACGCGACGCAGCAGACGATTGACAATCCGCGGCGTTCCACGTGAACGCTTGGCGATTTCGTGCGCACCCTCCTCATCGATGGCCACCTGGAGAATCTGGGCGGAGCGTTTGCAGATCACCTCTAAATCTTCCGGAGGATAAAAGTCCAAATGAAAGGCGATGCCAAAACGATCGCGGAGTGGCGCCGTTAGCAGGCCTGGACGTGTGGTCGCCCCGATCAAGGTGAATTTTTCAAGCCTTATTTTTTGGGTGCGCGCCACCACTCCCTGGCCGATCATCAGGTCGAATTCATAATCCTCCATCGCCGGGTAAAGCTTCTCTTCAATGGCCGGATTAAGACGATGTATCTCGTCGATGAAGAGCACGTCACTTTTCTGGAGGTTAGTCAGTTGACCAACCAGGTCACCAGGTATTTCGATCGAGGGTCCGGCGGTCGCATGCAA
>WNGJ01013827.1_pt1 | contig 16781 bp, 19 predicted proteins | sample 5400611 | NCBI WGS metagenome assembly WNGJ01 (sample SAMN13153375, study PRJNA577476) | soil metagenome | isolation source: 40 cm soil or saprolite under Garry oak tree replicate 1 | place: USA:California | collected 2016-06-15 | reverse complement strand
CTCGATATCAGCGCGGCGTGCGGGCAGCTACGGGTGGAACTGGGACCGCGGCGGCGCAAAGTCGGCGCCGAGGAGCACGCTGGCGTCGAGTAGTTTGGTCGAATCGCGCTGGACGATGACGGTGCCGGCACGGAGCGCCTGGCGGACGCGCTCGCCGACATTCGCCGGACCGCGCCGCACCAGGATGCGGGTGGAATCGAGCGTCCCCAGGGTGGCGGGGGCGTTGCCGTAGTACACCACGTCAACCCCGGCCTCGCGTAGCACGCGGGTCGCCGTCCGGGCCAGCCCGGCCTTGCCGCTGGCATTCAGCACTTCGACGATGACGCGGTCGCCGTGATCGCCCGGAATGATCGCCGGGCCGCCGGAGGGCTGATGACCGCGACAACCGATCAAGAAGAGCAGCAACAGACCGCCTGACCGCCCGACCGCCTGACCGCCCTTCATACCAGCGCGTTCCAGAACCGCACCGTCTCCTCCCGCAGCGGCCACCCTGACCGCACCGTCCACTCGATGCGGCGGCGGACCACCTCGCGCAGTACCGCGTTGCGCTCGGCCGGCACGCGGGCGGCCAGGTCACGGCGCGCCTGGCGATCGAATGTGCGTCCGGGCTCGAGGTAGTCAGCGAGGTAGAGCATGCGGCCGGCCTCGTCCCAGCCGGCGTAGCCGATCGAGTGATAGCGCACCGCGTCGAGGACCCCCTGGTCGCGCTCGCCGTCGCGTGCTGCGCGCTCCGCCGCCAGCGGGCCGTGGTCCAGCTCAGACGCCGCGGGCGCGTCCCGCAGCGCATCGTGGAGCCATCCTGCCCGGAGCCAGCGGGTCCCCTCGTCCGGCGGCACTTTCATCGCTCCCGCCCATCCGTCGAGCAGCGCCACGACGCGCTCGATGTGCGCGCGCCGCTCCGGCGTGGCGACGGCCCAGGACGGCAGCGCCACTTCAGGCGCGCACGGCCGGGTCGGCCGCCAGGCCTTCCCCCAGCACGACGTTGTCGATGAGTCGCGTCGCGCCGACGCGCGCGGCCACGAGAACGATCGTCTTGGCCGTCACCCGCTCGACCGGCGCCAGCGCTTCGTCCACGAGGGCGAGGTACTCCGGCTGCACGCCCGGAGCCGCGAGCGTCTCCATTCCTTTCTTCTGGAGCGCGGCAGCCTCGGCCTGGCCCCCGCGCCACGCTTGCTCCACGGCCCGCAGCGCGCGGGATAGGGCGAGGGCCGAGCGCCGCTCGTCGGGAGACAGGTAGGTGTTGCGCGACGACAGGGCGAGCCCGTCGAGCTCGCGCACCGTGGGTGCGACGTCGATCTCGATGGGGAAGTCCAGCTCCCGCACCATCAGGCGGACCAGGGTCGCCTGCTGAAAGTCCTTGCGGCCAAACACTGCGGCATCGGGCTCTACGAGGTGGAACAGCTTCGCCACCACGGTGAGCACGCCGCTGAAGTGCCCGTGGCGGATCTTGCCCTCGAGCACGTCGCCGCCGGGACCCGGGGCTACGCGGGCCATGGGCTCGCCGGGATACATCGCGGCCGTGTCCGGGACGAAGAGGCAGTCCACGCCGCGCGCCGCGGCGAGGGAGCGGTCGCGCGCCAAGTCGCGCGGGTAGCGCGCGAGGTCTTCCGTGGGCCCGAACTGCAACGGGTTCACGAAGATGCTCATCACGACGCCGTCGGCGAGCTCTTTGGCGCGATCGACGAGGCGCAGGTGGCCCTCGTGGAGGAAGCCCATCGTGGGGACCAACCCGACACGGCGCCCGCGCGCCTGCTCGGCGCGGGTCCAGGCGCGCATGGCGGAGAGACTGGTGATTTCCTGCATGCTACTTCTGGAAGGAATGCTCCGCGTCGGGATACTTGCCGTTGCGCACTTCCGCCGCGAATCCCTGCACGGCCTGCTTGACCTCCTCGGCGAGGTTCGCGTAGCGCTTGACGAACTTCGCCGAAAAGCGGTCGTTCAACCCGAGCAGGTCGTGGAGCACCAGCACCTGGCCGTCGCACTCCTTCCCCGCCCCGATGCCGATCGTGGGAATCGTGAGCGCCTGCGTGATCTCACCCGCGAGCGGCGCGGGCACCAGCTCCAGGACGATCGCGAACGCGCCCGCGTCCTCGAGGGTCTTGGCATCCTCTTTCAGGCGCTGCGCGGTCTTGTCGTCCCGTCCCTGCACTCGATGGCCGCCCAGCGCGTGCACCGACTGGGGGGTGAGCCCGAGGTGGCCCATAACCGGAATCCCGACGTCCACCACCGCGCGCACCGTATCGGCGATCGCCCGGCCGCCCTCGACCTTGATCGCCTGACAGCCGGTTTCCGCCATCACCCGGCCGCCGTTGCGGATCGCTTCTTCCTTCGTCACCTGGTAGGTGAGGAACGGCATGTCGCACACTACCATCGCGTGCTGCGTCCCGCGCCGCACGATTTTCGTGTGGTAGATCATCTGGTCCAGCGTCGCCGAGAGCGTGGAGTCGGCCCCGGCGAGCACCTGGTTGACCGAATCTCCCACCAGCAGCACGTCCACGCCGCTCGCGTCGAGCAGCCGCGCGAACAAGGCGTCGTAACACGTCAACATCACGATGCGCTCGCCCTTCTCCTTCATCTGCAGGAGCGCGTGCGTGGTGACCGGTTTCAATCCGGGGGCGTCAGGCATGGGCGGCGCTCAGCGCCTCCAGCTCCGCCACTTCGCGGCGCCAGAAGTCGCGGTTGGGGAGCTCGGGATGGGGCACGGTGAGACCGGGCTCGGTCACCACACGATCACCGTGGCGGACGATGTCCAGGTCCAGCGTGCGGGGCCCCCAGCGCTCGCCGCGCTCCCGGCCCCGCTGCCGCTCGATCTCCAGGAGCCCGACCAACAACTCGCGCGGCTCGAGCGCCGTCTCCAGCAGCACCATCTGATTCAGGAATGGTCCCTGGGGAACCGGCCCGAGCGGCGCCGTTTCCTCGACCCGCGAGACGGCCACGAGCCGGGTGTCAAGCAGCGCGGCCAGGCGCTCTCGGGCGAACGCGAGATGCGCCGCGCGGTCGCCGACGTTCGACCCCAGGGCCACGAAGACCCGTTCGAGGGTGGAGGCTGGCACGGGGGAATCCTAAGCGCTCAGGCGACGCTGGCAAAGCCGCGGGTCAGCTCCCGCAGCATCCCGGCCACCTGCTCGAGCTCGCGCGTCGCCTGCTCCAGCTCGGCCAGCCCGCGCGCCGCCTCGCTGGCGCGCGTCGCCACGCCGTCCGCTTCGCCGCGATTCTTGCCCGAGATCTCGGCTACCGCGTTGATGCGCTGACGCAACCGCGCGAACGCCTCGTCCTGCTCGCCCGCGGCCGACGCGATGCGCTGGGCGTGCGTGGTCGCATCAGCGGTTGCGGCCACGATCGCGTCCAGGGCTTCCAGCGCTCCGGCGGACAGCTCCTCGACACCGCCCACGTTGACCTGCCCGCGCCGCATCTGCTCCACCACCTCGCCCACCTGGCGGTGGATGTCCTGCACGAGCTCGCCCGCCTCGAGCGCCGCCGCGGCGCTTTGCTCGGCGAGGCGCCGCACTTCCTCGGCCACCACGGCGAATCCCTTGCCGTGCTTGCCCGCCCGCGCCGCCTCGATCGCCGCGTTCAGGGCCAGGAGGTTCGTCATGTCGGCGAGCTCGCGGATCGACGCGATGAACCCGGTGATGCGCCGGCTCACCTGTCCCAGCTGCTGCACCTTCGTCGAGCTCTCCCCCACGAACCCCTTCAGGGCCACGAGCCGCTCGATGGCGTCGCGGATTTGCTGGCGGTTCTTGCCCGCGACGTCGCTCGCCGCGCTGGACGCGCGCGCCGCCTCCGCGCCGTCGTTCGACACCCGGCGCGCCACTTGCGACAGCGTCTCCGTCGCCGCGAGCCCGCCCGAGACCTCGCCGGCTTCGGCCACGACCCCGCCGCGAATCACTTCGGTGGACACGGCCACGGCCTTCGCCGCTTCGCGCAACGCCACCGCCGCGTGCGTCAGCGTCTGCAGCTGCTGCGTGACCCGCTCCACGGTCTCGACCAGCGGCCGCCGCAGCTCGGTGATGTGGATCGCCGTGGCGAGCTGGTTCGCGAAGGTCGTGATCGTCAGCACGTCCTTGCGGCGGTAGGCCCTGCGTTTGTGGTGCTCGAGCTCCAGGGTCCCGATCACCAGCTCTCCGAACTTGAGGGGCACGATGACGAGGCTCTGCACCTCGAGTGGGGCGTCCGCGACGCGCCGATCGCGAGTTACGTCGTCGATCACGACGGCTTCGCCCGCCCGCACCGCGGCCTCGCGCAGCTCCACGGTGTCCGACGATGGTTCACTGCGCTCGCCGCGGCCGATGGCGCTCCGGTACGCCAGCGACATCCCGCCGTCCTGGCGGCGGTAAATGCGGAAGTCCCCCCAGTCCACCAGGCGGTTGGCGAGCCGCTCGATGCGGCGGAACGAGTCCTCGAGGCTCAGGTTGCTCGTGATCACCGCCTCCATCGCGTGGATCTTGTTGAGCTCCTCGGCGGACACTGCTTCCTCCAGCATCATCTTGAGGAGCAGGCCCAGCCCCACCAAGACGGGCGCCACGAACACCCAGGCGATCGGCGGCCACGCCACGATCACGGAGACGACCGCCGCCGTCCCGATCAACGTCGCAAAGTACCCGAGCATCTCGTAACGCAGGATCATCATGCGCTCGCCGAGCTCGAGCTTGCCCCGGACCAGCAGACTCAGGTAGAAGAGAATCCGGGAGATCAGGAAGTAGGTGAGCGCGAAGGCGAACAGCGGCAGGATGACCGCGCTGTGCGGCTCCGGCGGGATCTCCGCGGCTTCCAGCACGAAGGCGTAGACGCCGTACGCCGCAACCAGCGCGATCACTTCCCGCCCCAGGTTGATCCACGCCACCCGCAGCGGCTTGCGGTGCCACGTCCAGTCGGTGATTGCGGTGCCACCGGCGACGGCGATCGCCGCGGCGGGCAGCCCCACGAGCAGGCTCCCCGCGAGCGCGGCGAGGCCGGTTTGCGTGAGGTAGGAGTACTTGCTCAAGGGGATGTGCAGGCCGCGTAGCGCGATGCAAGCGCCGAGCAGGACGATGATCTCCGGGATCTGGTGCAACCAGCGCGGGTCGGCGGCCAGCACCGTGGCGAGCAGCACCAGTCCCGCGTACGCCAGGCCCTGGCTGTAAATCACGACGAACCGCTGGATCGTCACGACCGCTGCTCCGCACGGGCGCGCACCGCCGTGGCCAGCTCGGCGAGCAGCCGCTCGGCCGAGCCGAGCCCGCCGTTGCCGAGCGCTTCGACCAACGCGCTGCCCACGACGACGCCGTCCGCCACGCGCGCCGCGGCCGCGGCCTGGGCGGCCGTGCCGATCCCGAACCCGATCGCGACGGGGAGCGGTGTCGTCGCCTTGACGCGCGCGACCTGGCGTTCCATGTCGGGCGGCACCGCGTCGCGCACGCCGGTGACGCCGAGGCGCGAGATGAGATAGATGAACCCGGTCGCCCCGCGCACCGCGTCGGCGAGCCGGGCGTCGGGAGTGGTCGGGGCGATGAGCCGGATCAGCGCCAGGCCGCCGGCCGCGGCGCGCCGCTCCAACGCGGGGTCCGCGCCGGCGGGCAGGTCGGTGAGCAGCAGTCCCGATGCCCCGGCCGCCTGCGCCTCGGCCACGAATCGCTCCACGCCGAACGCCAGCACCGGGTTCAGGTACGTCATGAGGATGACGGGAATGCCGAGACGGGCCTCGCGCACCACGTCGAGCACGCCCGCCACGGTCATTCCCTGGTCGAGCGCGGCCTGGGTGGAGCGCTGGATGGTGGGTCCGTCGGCCAGGGGATCACTGAACGGCACGCCGACCTCGACGAAGTCCGCGCCGGCCCGCTCGGCCACGCGCAGCGCGTCGCGGCAGGTCGCCGGGGTGGGATACCCGGCGGTGACGTAGGGAATCAGCGCCGCGCGCCGCTCGGCGCGCACGGCCCGCCAGCGGGCGGCGATCGGATGGTCAGACAAAGTAGTCGCTGACCTGGATGCCGTACTTCGCCGGATCGCTGACCTTGATGATGGATCGGGGAAAGTTGCCCTGTTCATTGCGTTGGGCGAGGTCGACCACGGTGCCCGGGTGCAGCAGCGCCCCGTCAGGGGTCGCCACGATGCGCACCACCGGCCGGTGCACCGCGGCGACGTCGGCGTTCGCCGCCTGCACCAGCGCCACCTCGTAGGTGTCGAGGATGACGCACGTGCCCACGGGGTAGATGCCGATGAGGTTGATGAACGCTTTCACGACCACCGGGTCGTAGCCGCGGCGGGGATTCTCCCACATTTCCTTGAGCACCTGATCGGGCTGGATCGGCACCGTCTGGTAGACGCGGCGGCTCGTGGCGGCGTCGAAGCCGTCCGCTACGGCGACGACCTTGGAGTAGATCGACAGCTCGCGCGACCGGACCGATTTGGGATACCCGGTCAGGTCCGTCTTCATGTGATGCTCGTAGGCGACGATCATGCCGCGGTACGGGATCTCCCCGTACCCGCGCAGCCCGAACAGCGTGAGCACGCCGAGCCAAGGGTGGGCCTGCATGATCCGCCACTCCTCGTCGCTCAGCCCACCCTGCTTGTTGAGCACCTCGAGCGGCACGCGCGACTTGCCCACGTCGTGGAACAGGGCGGCGATGCCCAGGTCGTACAGTTGCAGCTTGGTGAGGCCCAGTTTGCGGCCCAGGGCGACGGAGAAGATGCAGACATTCACCGAATGCGTGAATGTGTATTCGTCGTAGTCGCGCAGGGTGGTGAGGCCCATCAGCGACGACTCGTTGTTCAGCACCTGGTCGACGATCGCCTGCACGGCGCGCTTGACCTTCTTGACGTTGGCCGTGCGTCCCAGGCGGATGCTGTTGATGACCTCCTTCGTCACCGCGACCGACCGGGCGTAGGTCCGCTTCGCCGCCTCCTTCAGGCGCTCGGTCTCTTCGACGTCCTCTTCGGTCTCGAGCGGGGGCTCGACGGAGATGAAGGAGACGCCGCCGTCCTGGAGCTTTTGCGCCAGCTCGAAGACCTTGTTGGGGTTCGCCTCGCGGGCGGAATACGAAAGCAACAGCGACACGAAGATCTGGAGCTGCTTGCGATCCACGCCCTCGTCCATCCGCACCGCGCCGATGCCGCACTGGCGCAGCACGCCGAGGATGTGCGAGAACGACGCGTAGTTGTCGAGGTCGAGACGCAGCCGGGTGGAGTTCACGAAGATGAACTCGCCTTGCAGCCGCACCTCCAGCTCCCGCTCGACGTCGAGCAGGTGCTTGGTCGCGGCGACCAGATCGTCGAGCGCCCGCTGCACCTGTGCGTTCTCGATGGGATAGAGCTTCAGGGAGCGCAGGCCCGTGTACAGCATGATCAGGAACTCGCGGCCCGCCAGCCGCAGGAAGCCGTCGGTCGTGGCGACGGTCTCGACGATCGACGCGCGGCGGGCCGCTTGCGGGTCGCTCATCCGCCGACTTCCCGCAGCGCCCGGCTCACGGCGTTGCGCACCAGGGCCTCCTTATCCTGGGCGGCCCGCTCCAGCACGGCGCGCGCATCGGGATGGCGGATCTTCCCCAACGCCATCGCCGCGCACGCGCGCGTCTCGGGGTCCTCTTTCCTGGAGAGCATGCCTTTGGGGATCAGCATTTTTTCGAGCATCGGCACCGCGGCGGCGCCTGCCAGCGTCCCATACGCCTCGAAGAACGCCATCTTCTCGGTGAGATCGCTGCCCTTGAGCTTGTTCCCCGTGACCGCCCCTTCGATCCGGGGGAACGCATTACGATAGCCGCGCGCCGCCAGAAACTTGACCGCGGCGATGCGCACGTCGCGCTCGCCGTCCTCGACCGCCGTCTCCAGCAACCGCATCGCAGCGGGACTGCCGATGGCGGTGAGGGCTTCGACCACCGCGACCTTGAGCTCGCGATCGCCCGTCTCCAGCAGCTTGCCCATCCCCTCGGGGGCGCCGGGCAGCTTGAGCCGCGCCGCCAGCCGCACCATCTCCAGCTGCGACGCGCTGTCGTCGCTCGCCAGCGCCTTCAGCACCTCGCCCGCGTGCGCCTGCGCCAAGCGCTCCGCCGCCTTGTGCACCAGCTCCTTGACGCGCGCGTTGGTGAGCTTGGGCAGCCAGCCCATCAGGGTGACGAGGGCGTCGGAGCGCAGCTCCTGGAACAGCTCGCTCAATTCCTCCTCCGAGGGATGGACCGCCGCCTCGTCGAGCGACTGCAGCAGCTGCGACAGCGCCTCCTGCTGCGACAGCCGGGCCGGCAGGCCCTCGAGCGCCTGGCGGTGCTCGGGGATGAGCTCGCGTGCCCGCTGCAGGACGTTGCGGGCCTCGCGCAGCACGAACGCCACGGAGCGGAAGTCGCCCGCCCCGAGGAGGTACGGGATGAAGTTCTCGACGATGGAGATCAGCTCGGCCCGGACCGTGCCGTAGGTCTGCAGCTCGAGCAGGTCGAACAGCATCGACAGCACGTTGCGGCGCAGGTCCTGCTGATACTCCCGGCCTCCTCCTGGACGTGCTGGCGCACGTCGTTGGGACTGACCGTGGGGATCGTTTCGCCCGCCTCGATCGGCACCGCGTTGTCGCTGGCCAGCTCCCGGAACGTGTAGGTCAGGAACTGGAAGTCCTCCTGCCACAGCAGCGTCAGGAGGTCGTCGGCGGCTTCGGCCTGGAGACTGCGCGACTGTTGCAGCACGCGCAGGAACTTGACGATCTCCTCCTCCTCAATCCCCGGCTTCATCGCCAGCGAGCGCACGCCGTCCTTGTACAGCGTCCAGGCGATGCTTTCGTTCTTTTGATCGTTGGCGTAGACGATGTGCTCTTCCCAGCGCAGCGATGTCTCCAGCACGTCGAACACGAGGTCGCCGGTGGACTGCCAGATCTGGCGCAGCGCGCCGCGGATGTTCTCCACGGCGCGCTGATAGACGGGATTGTTCGGCAGGTATAGCTGGGTCGCCCGCATCCCCTTGCCGAGGAGCGACCAGAGCTCCTCGACCTGCGACGGCGGCAGGGCCAGCTCGGGGATCGGTGCGTTGCTCAGGTCCGGCCTCCCGTGAGGTCCGCGACCAGCGCGACGTCCTTGTCGCCCCGGCCGCTGAGGTTGAGTAGGACCACATCCCCGGCCGACCACCGCCCGGGGTGGGCGAGCACCCAGGCCACCGCGTGGGCGCTCTCCAGCGCGGGCAGGATGCCCTCCAGCCGGCTCAGCCCCGCGAAGGCGTCCAGGGCCTGCCGGTCGGTCACGGCTTCATACAATACGCGGCCGGAGTCCTTGAGGTAAGCGTGTTCGGGCCCCACGCCGGGGTAGTCCAGTCCCGCGGAAACCGAATGGGCCGGTTGGACTTGTCCGTCCTCATTCTGCAGCAGGTAGCTGAAGCTGCCGTGGAAGACGCCGGGACGCCCCCGGGCGAGCGACGCGGCGTGCCGGCCTCCCCCCTCGAGCCCCTCGCCGGCCGCTTCCACGCCCACCAGCTCCACATCCCGGTCCTCGAGGAACGCCACGAAGATGCCGAGCGCGTTGGAGCCGCCCCCGACGCACGCCACGACCGAGCGGGGCAGCCGCCCGAACCGCTCCCATACCTGCGCCCGCGCTTCCCGGCCGATCACGGCCTGGAAGTCCCGCACGATCCGGGGAAACGGGTCGGGACCCACGACCGATCCGATGATGTAATGCGTGGTGGTGACGTTGGTGACCCAGTCGCGCAACGCTTCGGAATCACATTCGCCCCCATCAATTTCATGCGAAACACATTGAGACTCTGCCGGCGAACGTCCTCCGCGCCCATGTACACATCACACTTGAGGCCAAAGAGCGCCGCCACCGTCGCAGTCGCGACACCATGCTGGCCGGCCCCGGTTTCCGCGATGACGCGTTTCTTGCCCATGCGGACGGTGAGCAATCCCTGGCCGATGGTGTTGTTGATCTTGTGGGCGCCGGTGTGATTGAGGTCTTCACGCTTCAGGACCACTCGCACGCCCGGCCCCACCTGCGCCGAGAGCCGCGGCACGTCGCTGAGCGGCGTCGGCCGGCCGACGTATTCCTTGAGCAGCGCGTCCAGCTCGACCGCGAACGTCGGGTCCGCCGTCGCCGTGGCGTACACGCGGGCCAACTCGTCCAGCGCCGCCATCAGCGTCTCCGGGACGTACCGCCCCCCATAGGGGCCGAACCGTCCCACTCCTGGATCCGCCGTCACCGGGGCCGCCTCGACACGCCGCACAATGCGCGCACCGCTCCTTCGGGGTCGGCGGCCCGCGCGACCGAGGTGCCGACTAGCACCAGGTCCGCCCCGCACGCCGCGAGTCGTTCGACGTCGGCGCGGGTCTCGACGCCGCTTTCCCCCACCGCCGGCACCCCGGCCGGCACGAGCGGCAACAACCGCTCCGCCACGCTCAGGTCCACGACGAACGTATCGAGATCGCGACTGTTCACGCCCACCGCCGTCGGGTCGGCGGCGAGCGCGGCGTCCAGCTCGCTCTCGGAGTGCGCTTCGATGAGCGTTCCCAAGCCGAGTCCCTTCGCCTCGCGGGCCAGCGCGCGCAGGCGCTGCGGCGCCAAGGCGCGGACGATGAGTAGCGCGCCGCTCGCGCCGGCCGCCCGCGCCTCGAGCAGCTGCAGGATGTCGAGGATGAAGTCCTTGCACAGCGCCGGCACCGGGACGGCGCGCGCCACGCGTCCCAGGTCCTCGACGGCGCCGCCGAAATGTTTCTCGTCGGTCAGCACCGAGATGGCGGCCGCGCCGCCGCGCACGTAGGCCCGAGCGTGCGCGACCGGATCGAGGTCTTCCCGGATTGCCCCCGCCGACGGTGAGCGCCGTTTGACCTCCCCGATGACCCCCACCGTCGCGCCGCGGAACGCCGAATCCAGTTCCGGCCCCGGCGGGGCCGCGGCCGCCGCGCGTTCCAGCTGGCGGGCCTTCGGCCGCAGCGTCGCAACGCGCTCCCGGGTCGCTGCAAGGATGCCGGCAAGAGTGGGTCTGGTCACGCTTGCATTCGGTCCGTCTTCGGGTAGATTATATTCGGTTTCCTTTCGGGGCCCATATGCCGCTCACGCGTCGCCAGCGCGAAATCCTCGACTACCTCGCGGGCTACATCACCGACCACGGGTACGCCCCCAGCTTCGAGGAAATCGCCCGCCAGTTCACGTTCGCTTCGCTCGCGACGGTCCACGAGCACCTCACCAACCTCGAGCGCAAAGGGTACATCCACCGCAACCACAACGAGAGCCGGGCGATCGAGATCGTCCCGCCGAAGGGCCAGACCGGGGCGACCGAGCTGCCGTTGCTGGGCCTGGTCGCGGCCGGGCAGCCGATCGAAGCGATCAGCGGCGACGACACGCTCGCCGTGCCCGATGAGCTCTTGCCGCGGCGCGGGCGCAGTTACGTGCTCCGCGTCCGGGGCAATTCGATGGTCGACGAGCACATCCAGGACGGCGACTTCGTCGTGGTCCAGGAACGCAACCAGGCCGACAACGGGCAGACCGTCGTCGCCCTCGTGGACGGCTCCGGCGCCACCGTCAAGAAGTTCTATCGCGAGCCCGGCGGCTGGATCAGGCTGCAACCGGCCAACCCCGAGATGGCGCCGCTGCGTCTCAACGAGCGCGACGTGATCGTCCAGGGAGTCGTCATCGGCGTTATCCGGAAGTATTAGGGCTGGCCCGCCGGAGGCGCTCGAGCGCTTGGCAGGCGGCCCCCGATCGCACCGCCTCGCGCGCCTTGGCCACCCCCTCCGCGTACGTGTTCACCAACCCCGCCACATAGACTGCCGCTCCGGCGTTGAGGAGCACCGCCGCCAGGCCCGGCGCGTCGTCCCCGTCGCACTCCAGGATGCGCCGCATCCGCGAGGCATTGGCGGGCGGATCACCGCCGCGAAGAGCGGTCGGGTCGGCCACGGCGAGGCCGTGGTCGGCGGGATCCAGCTCCCACGTCCGGACGGCCCCCCCCTGCACCTCCCACACGTCGGTCACACCGGTCGGAGCGATCTCGTCCATGCCGACGCGCCCGTGCACGACGAGCGCGTGCTCGGCGCCGAGGCGGGCGAGGGCGGCGGCGAGCAGCGGGGCGCGGTCGCGATCCGCAACCCCGACCACCTGGCGCGTGGCGCCCGCCGGATTGGCGAGCGGGCCAAGGAGGTTCATGATCGACGGTACGCCGAGCTCCCGGCGGACCGGTCCGACGTGGCGCATCGCGGGGTGAAAGTTCGGGGCGAACAGGAACGCGAGGCGCGCCTCGCGCAACACGCGCGCTGCCCCGGCTGCGTCGAGACCGATACCAATGCCCAACGCTTCCAGCACGTCGGCCGAGCCGCAGCGCGACGTGAAGGAGCGATTGCCGTGTCTGGCGACCGTCGCGCCCGCACCGGCGGCCACGAACGCCGCGGCGGTCGAGATATTGAACGTCGTGACGGTGCCGCCGCCCGTGCCGCACGTGTCCACGAGGCCCACGCCGTCGGCGTCGACGCGCACCATCGCTTCGCGCAACGCGCGGGCCGCGCCCGCCACCTCTTCGGCGGTCTCGCCTTTGACGCGCAGGCCCACGAGCAGGGCGGCGATCTGAACCGGGGACGCCTCGCCGCGCATGACCACCGAGAAGACCGTCGCGGCCAGGGATTCGCTGAGCGACTGCCGGTTGGCGAGGGCGACGAGGGCCTGCTGCAGAGGCTCGGGCATGGAGCGGGTCTGGGGTGCCAAAGGTACCCCGAAAAACGGGCTTTTGTCAAACAAGGACAATGGGTTGCGCCGCTTGATGCCCCCCCGCGTTTTCCCTATCTTTCGCGTCGTGACGAGCCGGCCCTTCCTCGCCGTGGTGCACTACGACGGGGCGCAGTTCGTGGGGTGGCAGCGGCAGGCACAGGGCCGGACGGTGCAGGCGGAAATCGAGGAGGTGCTAGCGCGCCTGCTCGGCCGCCGCACCACGGCGGTGGGCGCCGGGCGGACCGACACGGGCGTCCACGCGCTCGGGCAGGGCGTCGGGTTCCTGGCGGACGATCGCTGGGCGGAGGACGGCGCGGGCCTGCGGCGGGCGCTCAACGCGCTGCTGCCGCGCGATGTCTGGGTCGAGCGCGTGCACGCGATGCGTCCCGGCTTCCACGCCCGCAACAGCGCCACGGCGCGGCGCTACCGATACGTGATCGGCACAGATGATGCGTGCCGCTCGCCGTTCCGCCGCCCCTACGAGTGGGCCCTGGGGCGGCCGCTTGATCTCGATGGCCTGGCCCGGGCCGCGGCCCAGCTCCTCGGGGAGCACGACTTCCGCGGCCTCGCGATGACCGGGGCGTCGCCGCCCGACTACCGATGCCACGTGGCGCTCGCCGGGTGGGCGCCGCGAATGGACGGAGCGGGAGTGACGTTCGAGATCGAAGCCGATCGGTTCATGCACCGCATGGTGCGCTTTCTGGTGGGGCTCATGGTGGACATCGCCCTCGGGCGCCGCCCACCGTCGGATCTTTCCACTCTGCTCTCCGCGTCCGACAACCAGGCGGCCAGTCCACCCGCCCCGCCGCAGGGGCTGTACCTGGCGGCGGTGCGCTATCCCCCTGACCTCTACGCTGAGGCCTGAGCCATGAAGTTCTTCCTCGATACCGCCAGCCTGAAGGAGATCAGCTGGGCCGCGCAGGCGGGCCTGATCGACGGCGTCACCACCAACCCCTCACTGCTCGCGAAGCAGGCCGGGGATCTCGATCCCCGCGACGTGCTCAAGGAGATCTGCTCACTGGTTGAGGGGCCGGTCTCCGCGGAAGTCGTGGCGGTCGAGACCGATGGGATGCTGAAGGAGGGGCGGAGCCTCGCGAAGATCGCCGACAACATCGTGGTGAAGATCCCGATGCTCGAGGACGGCATGATCGCGGTGCGCCGCCTCGCCGCCGAGGGCATCAAGACCAACGTCACGCTGTGCTTCTCGAGCGTGCAGTGCCTGATCGCCGCGAAAGCGGGCGCGGCGTTCGTGAGCCCGTTCATCGGTCGCTTGGACGACGTCGGCCAGGAGGGGATGGACGTGATCCGCGAGGCGCGGGTGATCTTCGACAACTACGACCTCGCGACCGAGATCCTCGCCGCCTCGATCCGCCACCCGCGGCACGTCGTCGAGGCCGCGATGATCGGCGCCGACGTGGCGACCCTGCCCGCGGACGTGCTCAAGAAGCTGCTGCTGCACCCGCTCACCGATCGCGGTCTGGACCAGTTCCTCAACGACTGGAGCAAGCTGGCCGCGCGCGCCAAGGCCTCGGTTTGAGCTACGTCTCGCCGCTCTCGACGCGTTACGCCTCGCCGGCGATGCAGGCGCTGTGGAGCGAGCGCCGGCGCATCGGCCTGTGGCGGCGGTTGTGGCTCGCGCTGATGGAGGGGCAGCGCGAGCTGGGGCTCGCCATTCCCGCCGATGCTCTCGAGCAGCTGCGCGCCCACCTGGACGACGCCGACCTCGATCGCGCGGCCGAGCACGAGAAACGGCTCCGCCACGACGTCATGGCGCACATTCACCACCTGGGCGAGCAGGCGCCGGCGGCGCGGGGCCACCTCCACCTCGGCGCCACGAGCGCCTTCGTCACCGACAACGCCGATCTGCTGGTGATGCGCGAGAGCCTGCAATTGCTGCTGGGGCGTCTCCAGGCCGTGCGCCTCGCCTACACGCATTTCCAGCCGGCGCAGCTCACCACGGTGGGCAAGCGGATCACGCTGTGGATGCAGGATTTCGTGCTCGACGCCGAGGAGGTGCTCCACCGGCTGGACACGCTGCAGTTCCGGGGCGTCAAGGGCACGACCGGGACCCAGGCGAGCTTCCTCGAGCTGTTCGACGGCGATCACGACAAGGTCGCTGAGCTGGACCGCGCGGTGGCCCGGAAGATGGGGTTCGCACGCGTGTTCGCGGTCACGGGCCAGACCTACCCGCGCAAGCAGGACGCGCAGGTCCTGGCGGCGTTGTCCGGCATCGCCACGTCGGCGGCCAAGTTCGCGACCGACCTGCGCCTGCTGCAGCACGAGGGCGAGATCCTCGAGCCGTTCGAGAGCGAGCAGGTGGGATCGAGCGCGATGGCGTACAAGCGCAACCCGATGCGGGCCGAGCGCATGACGAGCCTCGCCCGCTTCGTCATCGAGCTCGAGGGCAACGCCTGGCACACCGCGGCGACGCAGTGGCTGGAGCGCACGCTCGACGACAGTGCCAACCGCCGGCTGGCGATCCCCGAGGCGTTCCTCGCGACGGACGGCATCCTCGTGCTCGCCACCAACGTGGCCGCGGGGCTCGAGGTGCGCGAAGCCGTGATCGGCCGCCACGTCGCGGCGACGATGCCGTTCCTCGCCACGGAGCGGCTCCTGATGAAGGGCGTGAAGGCCGGCGGCGACCGCCAGACCCTGCACGAGGTGATCCGCACGCACAGTCTCGCCGTGGCCCAGGCGGTCGCCGAGGCCGGGGCCGCCAACGACCTGCTCGATCGGCTCGCCGCCGATCCCGCGTTCAAGCGGCTCAAGGTCAAGGCGGGCGCCGATGAGTTGGCCCCCGCGGAGTACGTCGGGCGCGCGCCGCAGCAGGTCGATGAGTTCCTGGACGAGGTGCTCCCTCCCGTGCTGCGGCGCATCGAGACGGCCGCCCCCGCCGCCGCGTCGGCTGAGGTGAAGGTATGACCGCGCCGATGGTGGAGAGCCGCCTGCCCCTTCCGATGCTGCGGCGGGGCAAAGTGCGCGAACTGTACGAGGTGGATCGCGACGCGTTGCTGATGGTCGCCAGTGATCGGGTGAGCGCGTTTGACGTCGTGCTGAACGAGCCGGTGCCGCACAAAGGGGCCGTGCTCACGCAGCTGAGCGCGTTCTGGTTCCGCACGCTCGCGGGCGTGATGCCGCACCACCTGCTCACCGCCGCGCCCGACGAGATCGTCGCGCGCGTGCCCGCGCTGGTCGAGCACCGCGACGCCATCGCCGGCCGGGCGATGCTGGTACGGCGCACCACCCCGGTGCCGTTCGAGTGCGTGGTGCGCGGCTACCTGTCGGGATCGGCGTGGGCGGAGTACCGGAAGGCGGGCACGCTCGCCGGCGAGCCCCTCCCCCAGGGACTGGTCGAGAGCCAGCAGCTCGAGCCCGCGATCTTCTCTCCCGCGACGAAGGCCGAGCACGGCCACGACGAGAACGTGACGTTCGCCCACATGGCCAAGGCGCTCGGCCAGCCGATCGCCGAACGGCTGCGGCGCGCCAGTCTGGCGCTGTACGAGGCGGGCCGCGCCTTCGCGGCCGGACGCGGCTTCATCATCGCCGACACCAAATTCGAGTTCGGGACCACGGCCGACGGCGCGCTGCTGGTCATCGACGAGATCCTGACGCCGGATTCCTCGCGCTTCTGGCCCGCCGACCGGTACGCCCCGGGCCGCAGCCAGCCGAGCTTCGACAAGCAGCCGCTGCGCGATTACCTGGCCGAGCTCAAGGCGCAGGGTCGCTGGGACGGCGATCCGCCACCGCCGCCCCTTCCCGACGAGGTCGTCGCCGCCACCAGCGCGCGCTATCTCGAGGCGTTCCGGCGCCTCACCGGGGCGGAGCTGGAGACGGCCACGTGAGGATGGCGCCCGAGGGTCGGCCGTTCATCGCGGTGGGATGGAGCCTCACCGCGCTCGTTGCGTGGGCGACGTGGCGCTGGGGGGGGGGCGGCGCGTGGGTCGCGGTCGCGGTCGTCCTCGGGATCGTCTCGGTGTGGTTGCTGGTGTTCTTTCGCGATCCCGCCCGCGACGGCCCGCGCGGCGACACGGTCGTGATCGCGCCGGCGGACGGGAAGATCGTGAGTGTGGTCGAGACCGACGAGCCGATGTACCTGAAGGGCCGGGCGTTGCGGGTGTCGATCTTCATGAGCGTGTTCGACGTGCA
>WNGJ01004003.1_pt1 | contig 16781 bp, 11 predicted proteins | sample 5400611 | NCBI WGS metagenome assembly WNGJ01 (sample SAMN13153375, study PRJNA577476) | soil metagenome | isolation source: 40 cm soil or saprolite under Garry oak tree replicate 1 | place: USA:California | collected 2016-06-15 | reverse complement strand
ATGCTGCCTTCTACGGTTCCTTCGTTATCGACACGCTGGCCGAAAGAGATCACATCGCCTTTCACAGTTCCCCTGATGCTGATGCGGCGAACAAACGCGATCAGATCGCCATTGACCGTGCCCTCGATGTTTACAGAATCGCCAAAGACGACCAGCGTGTCATCGATGGTCGCGTCGGCCGGGACATTCACCGCCTGAATACCTCGCCGCACATCGAGCGCATAGCTCGAGGAAGAGAATACGGTCAGCATCGCAATCACGCTGAAGACTGCGCTAGTTGCCGTCGAGTGGCGGAACAGCAGGATCGCCCCAAGTGAGACGATTGCTGACAGTGCTATAAGGCTCGCGGCATTAAGAATGGACTCCATCGTGGAACCTCCTTCGGGGATGGCGTAGGCCATAGCATTGACCAACAACGTCAGTTGTCCCGATGTACGCATTGGATCGAGCCAGTCCAGATTTGCAGGAAGCCCGAAATTCCCAACGAACTCCCACACGGCGCGAACCCCTGCGGCGATGCCCACCACCAGTGCACCAAATCTTGCCAGGCTCACCAAGTCACCGCTGGGCGTTGCCGCAGGCTTTAACCCGCGTTCCGGTATTTCGACCTCCTGAAGACACTGCATCAACACGCGGCTTTCCGCGCGCAGCGCATCCACCAGTTGCTGGCAAGCAGTACACGTTTCAACATGCTCTCCGACTTCGCGAGCCTCCTTTTCCGGCAACTCGCCATCGGCATATACCGCACATGTGAATTCATCCAAACAGGCCACTTCGTTTCTCCTTTTCGAGCCTCTGCCGGAGTTGTTGCTTGCCGCGGAAGATCAGCGTGGCGACGTGATTGCGGCCTAAGCCGAGCGTCTCGGCAATTTCGTCGTAGCTGAGATCGTTGTAATACGCGAGCACTAGCGGCACGCGATACTTCTCCGGTAGTTGACTCAACGCATGGCGGACATCGTGACCCCGCTCGGCGGCCAATAATTCGCCTAGCGGGCCGGGCCGTCCGGACGTTGGCTCCGATCCTTCCGACCCTTCCAGCTCGAACAGCCGCCTTTCCGTGCCTCGCCGGCGAAGCAGATCAATACAGTGATGGCTGGCGATCCCCAGCAACCAGCTTGAAAACGGGAGCGCGGGATCGTAGCTTGCGAGCTTGCGTTGCGCGCGCAGGAACACCTCATGCGTAGCGTCTTCCGCTGCGTCGAAAGAGTTCAGCAAATACCGGCACAAGCTGAACACGCGGCGATAATAAGCCTTGTAGATATCCGCAAAGTCCTGTTCAGAAGCTGCTTGAGAGTCCACCGTCGCGTACATGCGTTGCTAGTTGTTATACGAATACCACTGAGAAAAAATTTCAAACCAAAAAAACCCCGGTGCTGGACACGGGGGAATGGGACGAATGTTGAAGCAGAACGTATTCTCCTCCCGTTCCAGGAGGGGATTTGGGGATTTCCAAAAGCCCAAACCCCAAACGCCCCAAACGCCCAAACGCCTTCTCGCTTGACCTGGAGACCCACTTGGCATTAACCTACCGATCGGTCGGTAGGTCGATCTGAATGCGTTCCAAACGGACAAAACAGGCTAACGGTAACGGCGATTTTGCGAGGAATCGTGTTTTTGAGATCGCGGCCGAGGTATTTCACCGTAAAGGCTACGACAATACCTCAATGAGCGAAATCGCCAACGCAGCGGGTCTGACGAAGGCTGGCCTTTATCATCATATCGACAGCAAGGAGAGTCTGCTCTGCACGGTTCTCGACTACGGGCTGGATCTGACCGAATTTCATGTGGTGAAGCCGCTTCAGGAGATAGCCGATCCGTTGGAGCGCCTGAAGACGATGATCGATCTTCATATGCATCTCGTGTTGGAGGAGCGCAATCTGGAAGTTACTGGGCTTCTGCACGAATGCAAAACGCTTTCAACTGCGGACCGCGCCAGAATCAATCGGCGAAAAAAAGAATACGTGCGGATGACGGCCAAGTTGATCGCTGAGGTCACGAAGAAATACGACGTCAAGGATGTGAATCCGAAGCTGGCAGCGTTTGCGCTGTTGGGAATGCTGAACTGGACTTATCAGTGGTACAAGACAACGGGACCGATCCCATGCGACGAGATCGTTGCCAGTTTTCAGAAGATTTTTTTACTGGGAATTCTCGGAACGGCAAGGGAAGAGCGGCCGGAGCCTTCGAAGGCGGCGGCAGCACGTTAAGGAGAAGAAATGGACCGAATCGCGATTTTCGACACAACCCTGAGAGACGGGGAGCAATCCCCCGGCTTCAGCATGAACGTAGAGGAAAAGATGCAGATGGCGCGGCAGCTCGAGCGGCTTCAGGTGGACGTGATTGAGGCCGGGTTTCCGGTCGCGTCTGAAGGCGATTTCGAGGCGGTAAAAAAAATCTCAGGGGAAATCCGCAGCGTGACGATCGCGGCGTTAGCCCGCGCCGTGCCGGTGGATATCGACCGCTGCTGGGAGGCGCTGGAGGGGGCGAGGCGTCCTCGAATCCATACGTTTCTGGCTACGAGCGACATTCATCTCAAGCACAAGCTCAACAAGAGCCGGGGACAGGCGCTGGACATCGCTGTCAAAGCGGTGGAACGCGCTCGGCGATTGTGCGACGAAGTCGAATTTTCCGCCGAGGACGCGGGCCGAACAGAGCTCAATTATCTTTGTACGGTGTTCGACGCTGTCATCGACGCCGGAGCCACCATCGTCAACGTTCCCGATACGGTGGGCTATCAAACGCCGGTCGAATATGGATTGCTTATACGCACCTTGCGTGACCGCCTGCAGAATGCCGATCGCGTCACGATCAGTACACACTGCCACGACGACCTCGGGCTCGCCGTCGCCAACAGCCTTGCCGCGATTGAAAACGGGGCGCGCCAGGTGGAATGCGCCATCAATGGAATCGGCGAGCGCGCCGGGAACGCAGCGCTGGAAGAGATCGTTATGGCGATCGACACGCGGAAGCGCTATTACAACGCCACCACAGGAGTCAAAACCCAGGAACTGTACCGTTCGAGCCAGATGCTCAGCCAAATCACGGGCAAACCGGTTCAAGTGAATAAAGCGATCGTTGGTGCGAATGCATTTGCTCACGAAGCGGGAATCCATCAGGACGGAATGCTCAAGGCCGCGGTGACATACGAAATCATGTCGCCGGAAACCGTCGGTGTGCCGCGCAGCCTGATTGTGCTTGGAAAGCATTCGGGGCGCCACGCGCTCGAAGCGCGTTATCGCGAGCTGGGCTACACGCTCACCCGCGAAGAGCTGGAACGGGCGTACACGGCATTCCTGCAGGTGGCCGATCTCAAGAAGAGAGTCGATGATCAGGACTTAATTTCCATACATGAAAGCGCGAATTGCATGTCTGCCGGGTGATGGGATCGGCCCGGAGGTGCTGCGGGAAGCCCGCCGGGTTCTCGAAGTCATCGGCGGGGAACACAACCACGAATTTGAGTTCGTCGAGGCCGATATCGGCGCGATCGCGATTGAGCGCCACGGCGAACCATTTCCGAAAAGCACTCAAGAGGTTTGCCTGACATCTACCGCGGTTTTCCTTGGAGCTGTCGGCGATCCGAAATACGATAGTCGGCCTCCGGCGGAAAAACCCGAGCGCGGGCTGCTGGACCTCCGCAGGTTGCTCGGAAACTATGCGAACCTCCGGCCGGTGACGGTTCTTGAAGCATTGGTGGATAGCTCGCCGCTTCGCCGGGATACCGTCCGCGGCGTGGACTTGTTGATTGTCCGCGAACTGCTGGGCGGCATTTACTTTGGGTTGCCCCGCGGTATCGAGGACGGAAACGCCTTCAACACGGAAATCTACAGCCGTGACGAGGTGCGGCGGGTCGCGCGGGCCGCATTCAAACTTGCCCGGCACCGCCGCCGCCAAGTGACTTCGGTGGATAAGGCAAACGTGTTGGAAACCTCGGTATTGTGGCGTGAGACATGCACCGAGGTCGCCAAGCAGTTTCCGGATGTCTCTTTTCAAAACATGTACGTGGATAACTGTGCAATGCAGCTCATCGCGAAGCCGCAGCAGTTCGACGTGATATTGACCAACAACATGTTCGGCGACATTTTGAGCGACGAGGCGTCGATGCTGGCGGGAAGTCTTGGCCTGCTTCCCTCGGCAAGCATCGGCGGGAAAGTGGGCCTGTACGAGCCGGTTCATGGGTCGGCGCCGGACATCGCCGGGAAGGGAATTGCGAACCCTCTGGGCGCCATCTCGTCGGCTGCAATGCTGCTGGAGCACTCGCTGGAGTTGAGCCGCGAAGCCACCAAGCTGGAACGTGCGATCGTCAAGGTTCTAAGCCGCGGCTACCGGACGCCCGATCTCAAAAGCCGGACCGGCCGCGAGAAATCCAAGGAGCGGATCGTTTCCACCAAAGAAATGGGCGAGCTCATCTGCGATTACATACGAATGCCGGATGCGACATGAAAACTCTATACGACAAAATTTGGGACGCCCATATCGTAGTACCCGAGACGGATGCGCCCGCTATTCTTTATATCGACCTTCATCTCATCCATGAGGTAACGACGCCGCAGGCATTCACTGAGCTGCGCCGGCGGGGCCTCAGAATCCGCCGGCCGGACCGAACCTTCGCGACCATGGATCACTCGATTCCCACTACCAGCCGATCGCTGGCCGGCTTTGACGAGATGGCCGCGAAGCAGGTGCGCCAGCTCGAAGCAAACTGTAAGGAGTTTGGAGTTCCGTTGTTCGATCTGGATAGCCCACGGCAGGGCATCGTTCATGTGATCGGGCCGGAGCTGGGCTTGACGCAGCCGGGTCGAACGATGGTTTGCGGCGACAGCCACACATCGACTCATGGTGCATTCGGTGCGTTGGCTCATGGTATCGGAACGACCGAAGTCGGAATGGTCCTTGCGACGCAGTGTCTGCTCGTCCGGAAATCGAAGAATTTCAAGGTGAACTTTGACGGACATCTCCAGCCTGGTGTCACGGCCAAAGACATGACCCTGGCGCTGATCGGCAAGATCGGCACCGGCGGCGGCACGGGCGGTGTGTTTGAGTTCACCGGCTCAGCCGTGCGCGCTCTGGATATGGAAGCGCGGATGACGATCTGCAACATGTCCATCGAAGGCGGGGCGCGCGCGGGATTGATCGCGCCGGATGATACAACGTTCCAGTATCTTGCCGGGCGTGAGTTTTCGCCGAAGGGCAGCGCTTGGGATGAAGCGCTGGTGCGGTGGAAACAACTGCCGACGGATGAAGGCGCGCACTACGACCGCAGCGTCAGCCTTGATGTTTCGAACCTGGAGCCGATGATCACGTACGGCACGAATCCCGGCATGAGCATTCCGTTGACCGGCCTTGTGCCAGCTCCGCAGAACGCGGCCGACCAAGCAGCGCTGGAGTACATGGCTCTTGTGCCGGGTCAGCCTTTGCTGGGACATCCGGTGGATGTGGTTTTCATCGGCAGTTGCACAAATAGCCGTCTGTCCGATCTGCGAAGCGCGGCTCGCCTGCTCCGCGGATTCAAAGTAAACCCTTCTGTGCGGATGCTGGTTGTGCCGGGATCTTTCGAAGTGAAGCGTCAGGCCGAGGCCGAAGGTCTGGATCGCATCTTCAAAGAAGCCGGCGCCGAGTGGCGCGAAGCCGGCTGCAGCATGTGCATTGCGATGAATGGCGACGTCGTTCCGGCCGGCAAGACATCCGTCAGCACGAGCAACCGAAATTTCGAAGGCCGCCAGGGAAAAGGCGCCCGCACGTTGCTCGCATCGCCGCTAACCGCCGCCGCCAGCGCTGTTGAAGGGCGTGTCGCGGATCCACGGCGTTTTGGAGGATTTTCATGAAGTTTTCATCGCGTGTCGTGTGTGTGCCCCGGGATAACATCGACACCGATCAGATCATTCCCGCTCGATTCCTGAAGGTGACGGACAAGGTAGGTATCGGAGAACATCTATTCGAGGACCGTCCCGATTTCCGCGTCGGCAAGGGCTCCGATATTCTGGTTGCCGGGGACAATTTCGGCTGCGGCAGCTCCCGCGAGCATGCCGTCTGGGCTCTGATGGACTTCGGTTTCAAGGCTGTGATCTCGACTGGTTTTGCCGACATCTTCCGTCAAAACGCGTTGAAGAACGGTTTGCTCCCCATCGCCGTCAATCGCGAGACCCATGCCTTGTTGCGTCCCGGAACGCTGGTGAGCATTGACCTCGCCAGCCAGAGCCTCTCCCTCGAAAGCGGTCCCACCGTAACGTTCCCCATCGACTCGTTTTCGAAAACCTGCCTCCTCGAAAATCTTGACGAGCTGGGTTACATCCTGAAACACGAGGAAGCCATCACCGCTTTTGAAAGCCGGGATTAGTCCGGGGTGTGGGACAGGGAATCCCCCCTTCTGGGCTTTGCACAAAAAGTCACTTGCTGGTTTCTGAACATCGCCGATTCGCATTCGCCGATCGCCAATGTCTAACAGCCATGTGCAATCAGCCAAAGCAATTGCTGAGGATATTGCACATCTTTGTTGCGTACCTGACGATGGGCGATTGCAGATTTCAGATCTAGCTGCATGGCCGTTCCCGACTCTTTGTGCTACTAATGGCGGGTTTCTTGGATTTTTGCGGAGATTTTTTTGCCGCGAATTGCGCGAATGACGCGAATGGGCGGCCCATTCGCGCCATTCGCGCAATTCGCGGCTCAGATTTTGGTTGCGGCTTGCCGCGCTGTGCAAATCCCCCCCTTTTGCAAGGAGGGGATTCCGATTTGCAAACACCTATGGGAACGTGGGCGTCGTCGCGTCGATGGACCGGAGGAAGGCAATGAGGTCTTGCCGTATGGATGGGTCCACGACGAAATGGTGCCGCACGCCGCCAAAGGTATCCTGTGAGCCGTTGAGAACTTCCTCGAGACTTTGTGCGAGCCCCGTGTAGAAGTACGGAGCCGTTTCATGCGCGCTTAACAGCGATGGGATGTTGAAACCATTCAAGCCAAGCGGTGCAGCCGCCGCGCCAATGTCGGCCAGGTTGGACCGAATCTCGTTCAGGCGTCCGCCGCCCAAGGTGAAGGTGCCGACATTGAACAGAACATTGACCTGTGTAAGAGTCCGTCGCAACTCTGCGCCGATGACCTGCTGGTCGCCAAATCCGATCCCGGTTTGGGGCGATGGAGGCGGGCCATAGTCGACGGTCGAACGCGTCCACTTCGGACCACCGTGGCAGGTTGCGCAACTGAATCCAGCCGTGACCAGACCGACCTGGCCAAACTTTTGTCGCCCGCTAACGACGGCAGGATCGCTGGCGCTGAGCGGAGCGTTACTGGAACGGACTCGCGTCGCAATCCACACGGCGATCGCGTCCTGGCGATCGTCGCGCCCTCCGCTTCTCGCCGTTAAGAAGTTTGTGACGCCGGGCGGGTTGGAGACCTGAAGCCCGCTCCGCGCGCCGGACAAGTTGCCGCGAGTGACCAGGGCGCCGCTCGGCGTGCCGGCCGGACCAGCGACTGGACCATTAGTTGCGACACTCAGCTCGAATATTGCCGTTTGGTCCGCACCAGTGGAGTCGATCCCGCCCATGACGTAGATCTGGTTTGTGCTGAGTATGCTTGCGATTCCGAAACGGGCGCGTGCTGCCGGAAGCGAGGTATGTGGCGTTGCGACCAGCGTTACGGCCTGCGCGGTGTACTCTTCAACGGTCGAGAGCACAGTTCCCGCGGCATCCTGGCCGCCGATCACAAACACTCGGGAACTGACGACGCGAAGCGCCGTGCCGGCCCCGTGGTTTCGACGCAAGGTCAGTCCTGCAGGGTTGAAGGGCGTCCATGTTCCAGCCGCGGACGCGTCCGCTTGAAAACGCTGAACCGGATTAGGATTTGCCACAGACGGAGCCGCTTCGGAGCCGGTATTGCCCGAAACCACGTGAATGAGCTGTAGCGGCTCCGCCGTATTGATCCCGCCTGCAACAGTGATCCCGAATTGCGCTACCGCGGTGGGCAGCGATGCCACGGTCCGCCAACTGTCGGTGGACGGATTGTATTCCTCGACGGTAGTGACCGGTAACGCAGCACTGGATGTACTTGCGTAGCCTCCGGCCGCGTAAATTCGAAGACCCTGCGAAGTTCGTACCGCGGCAGCTCCGAAGGAATGGCGAGGCGTGAAGCCGGTTGAGCTCCTTGTCGCCAGCACATTGGTGCGCGGATTAAACTCCTGGACCGCATTGGAAGTAACGAGAGTCCCCTGTCCGGCTCCAGCGCGGCCGCCGATGATGAAGATCCGGTCGTCGTCGAGAGTAGCGATGGCGAAGTCGCGGCGGGCGGTCAGAGAAGACGGTAATGCCGCGCCTCCAGCCAGGTCGTTTGTCGTGGTGACGGCTCCCGTGAACTGCTGGAATTGCTGAATGAGCCCTGTGTCCGTTGGCGATGCGCCGCTCGCCCCGCCAAACGCCAGCAACAGGCGGTCGTCATCGATCAGGCCACGGCCACCGAAGACGCCGCGCGTGTTCAGTTCGAAATCCTGATTCTCGTCGCGCACCGCGCTCCAGTTGAGGATGCGCTGATCATGAGGGATGTTCTTGTTGAACATTCCGTCGAGCGGGATCGTCTGCCGGGGTCCCGCGTCGAACATCCACGTGACGTTATCGGTGCGTCCGTTGGGATGGCACGCCACGCATCCGCCCCAAGATTCCTGCGACATCCGGCCTTCAGGGCCACGGCCCGTGTAGAACAACTCCGCGCCAAGAAGTGCAGTGGCATCGGTTGTTCCGGCTGTCGGAAGATCCGATGTTCGCGCCGTGAAATCAATTTTCGGCGCCGTCGGATTGGAGATGTCAATCGCGGTGATGGAGCGGCTGACGAAATTGACGACGTATGCCGTGTCGCCTTCGTCATCAATCACGATGCCGCGCGGCGCCTTCCCCGCAATTTGATCGTCCTCTACATCCTGCAAGTCGACACGCACGACTGCCCCGGGTCCAGCAACGAGAGGTGCGCCAATCGTCGGAATCCCTGCATTGTCCACCGTCAGGCGAAAGACGGCATCCGAGTTCTGCACAACCACCCAGGCATCGGAGCCGTCCGGCCGCCATGCCATGGCAACGGGGTTCGGCAAGAAGAGGCGCGGGGCGAGTCCGGTATCGAGGTTGATACCTTGATCCAGGTTGAGCGGTGCTTGCCGGCGCGCATCCGTGCCAGTTTGGCCTGCCGTGAATTCGAGCCGCGTCAGAGTGTCGTACACCGACACCAACCCCTGAGTGTTCGAGTTAAACCGCAGCGGACCGTTCGGCGAAGCCCCCGTGCTCACCACGTAGGCTTTCGTCAGAAAAGGATGAATGGCGACGGCGGCTAGCTGGTTGGGGAAAGCCCCGGTCGGTGTTGTGAAGGTTTGGGGATTGGTCGATGCAACATTAGGAACCTGGGCGGGTCCCGGCGCCAGACGGCCATTTGAATTGAAACCGGCGTTCGCCAGCGGCGCGAGAAGGATCGGATTGGGACCAGAGACTGCAGCATTGGTCGCCGCAGAGATCGCAATCACACGGCCTTCGCGCTGATCATCCTGGCCCTCCTGGAGGGCGGATTTGCCCGCCCGCAGTTGACCGAAGAAAAGCGCAACGAAAACAGTTTCGTCCGTGTCGTCCTTATCCCCATCATTCGTTACGGCGATGGCACGTGGAGCCGTGCCGAAAGGGCTCAGATCAATGGTCGCGATGACACTCTCCCTGGACGTGTCCACCACCATGAGATTGTTCGACGCAGAATTGGCCACATATAGGCGACTCCCATTCGGCGAGAGCGCCACGGCCATCGGCTCGGCCCCGACGCGTATCGTGCCCCGAACCTTACCAGACGGAATGTTGAGCACTGAGACCGTTCCGTCGCCGGCATTGGCGACGTATGCCGTATTGTTGTCTGGATGCGCCGCGATACTGGTTGGCTCGCGTCCGACTCCGATTTCCGCGTGCTTGTGCACTTTGTGCGGAGTAGGGCGCAGTACTGTGACTGTGTTGACGTCGGGATTGACACTGAGAATGTACTGACCGTTGTGTGAGATCGCAATCGAACTGGACCGTGTCGGAGTTGGCGGCCTAAAAGAATTCTTTGCCGTAAGGACCGAACCCGACGAGAATCCACTGGGAATCTTCCAAGTGTCGAGAACACCGGTGCTGACGAGTACCAAAAAGATCGCTAGCACCAGGAGAGAAGCACGCATGAAATCGCGTGCCCGAAAGACACAAAGCTTGCGTAGACGAAACATCGGCACCTCCTGACCTGAACGTTCCGACTTGTGAACGTACGTCGAACTGTTGTGGGATATTGTGAGAGCGGGCGGAGCTTACCACCACGAAGGTCTTACCGCAAGAAAGTCGAAGTGTTAACACACAAGTAAAGTGCGCTTTGTGTTTGCTCGACCTGAATCATGATTTGATTTCAAACTTCGCGCCGGCCATGACCAGCGCTATTCGAACACTCCCGACTGCCTTCCAAACGTAACCAAAAACTGACACAATATAAAGTTTGGATGCCGGACGTTCTAGAACTCCTTCAGCACCGGTCCGGGCCGTTAGCTCAGTTGGTAGAGCATCTGCCTTTTAAGCAGGGGGTCGCTGGTTCGAATCCAGCACGGCTCATTTTCAATCAGTAAGTTAGGCGGGAATTTCCTGGGGATTGCCCGGCTTTTCGGATTTGGGTGCGGATAGGGTGCGGATTTTTGAAGGTCTCTTCTAATTTGAAGCGTCGAGAGGTTGTGCTCAATTTCCTTATCCCAGCGGCGCTTCTACGAATAGACGGTTCTACATTTGAGTGACCGTCAAGGTACGGACTCAGGTGATTCGTAAACGACTTTCGAGGAGGGATGCCAGTTTCCGGTTGCCGACTACATGTCCAGTAGCTTGCGGCTCGAAAATCCTGCGGCATTTCACGGGTAAGTTCGACACCGACGCCACTCCTTCAGGAACCAGTCTGTAACACCGTGACTACCCAAAGCCCTGCGTCCCTCTGAAGCTGCTTCGGGAACAGATGCACCTAACCGGAGAAACAGCTTGAGCCGCACGCAACTTGTTATCGTTTTCGATTGCGGCCAAAATATCTCGCCAGATGCCCCTCGTCTTCCAATACGGGTCAAATTGCGACGCTGCCGAATTTAATAGCCAGGAACGTCTTGATGGAAGAGCCGTAGATCTCGGCGCTGCCCGCACCGTGGAGATTTTCGAATTCGCTTTCGACAAACAAAGCGTGAAACGCGGTTGCGCAGCCGCTGATTTGATTGAAGGCGAAACGGAACGTGCCATATGGGGCGTTCTTTACGAGATTTCAGACAACGATCTCAAGAAACTCGGGGATAAGATTGAAGGCCCGAGCTATCAGCCAGCATCTATTTATGTCGAGAACCGCTCCGGCGAGATCGTCCTCGCAACGACATTTGTTGTTAAGGCAGCCCGCCGCCAAAAGAATCTCTTCACGAATGCCCAGTATGTCGGCCACATCGTCTCCGGACTCAGAAGCCACGGAGTTCCTGAAGAATACGTCCAGCACATCATCTATACGGCTCTGAATACCAAGAATTGATTCGCGGCTATTATGACGCACTCAAGCGGCCACAACTCCGCCCCGCCGATCCGCAACTACCTTCCTCGGCCGATCTTATGGTTGGCTCAGTTCGTAATTACGCGCTACATGTACGCGGAGAGGCGCATCTCCATCAATACTACCCGATGGCGCGGGCCCTCTACGGCCCACACGATGAATGGTTCCGATCACACCTGGGATTTACGATTGACGAAGCCATTCTAGTCGCAGAAGCGCTGTTTGCAGAATATGCCCGCCGGATGAACGACGGTCGAAGGGGAGCTCTAGAGAAAGCGGAGGCGATGGCCACAGAACAAGGCTACATAGGGTCCGAAAAGGAAGCGATGAAGAGCCGATTCGCGATTCATCTCTTCTTTGGAAATTCAGACAAGGTGCTCGCCTTCACGACCGACGATCTCGCAGTTTTTTTCGAGGGTCTCAACAAGACAATCCTGCGCACACCTCCTTGAGCGCCTTTCGCAAGAATTCGGCTACAGAAATCCTCAGTTCCCCGGCACTTTCGAGAATCCCAGCACAGCTCCATGGGACTACAACACGCGCTATACGAACGCCCGTTTATCCGTCGCGGCAATGAGCATTGGATGGTGCTTTCGTCGATAATCCGTTCGGTTCTGGTAACGACTTTTTACTTCGATTTGATGGCCGACACTGCCTACCGACCTGATCGAGCTCGGCGACGTAGGCCACGCCCTGAGGCTCCCGCAAACCTATGACGCTTCGAATGCGTTTACCCTGGGCAAGGTCCAGCACTTCGAGCGTGTTGTTGCCCAAAGCCGCAACGAACAATCGCTGACCTTTGACATCCGCATTCAGATGATCGATACGTCCTTCCACTCCGGGCATCGGAATGGTTTGTATCAATTTGAGAGGCGGATTGGCCTGGGGATAGGCGGAGAGGACCTACGTGAAGACAATCCGCAGAAACATCGCACTCATTCTGTCCATGAATGTCTTCCTCCTAAAACACGAAACGCATTGAAAGTTGAAGCCGTCGAGCAGGGCGTGACGCAATTGCGCGCCCGAAGAAAGGTGAAGTGAGGTTGCCGATATAGCCGGAGTAGTTCACCCGGTTCGTAACATTGAAAGCGTCGATCGCAGCCGTGATCTTTGGGCTCTTCTCCTTCTTCGCTGCATCCAGAACAAAGTCCTTCGACCAGCGAAGATCGAGTCCGAGATATCCAGGACCCTCCAGCGAATTTCGACGAACGCCGTCAGGCCGGTCGAGCGCCAAACCGTCGTGATTGTCGTCACGTCCAGTAGTCATGCTGTAAGGTCGGCCGGATTCGGCCTGGAGCGCGACTCCGAGATTGAACAGCCCGCCGGCTTTCATCGTGCCGAGTACATTGAAACGATGGCGCTGGTCGGAATCTGCTCTCGACCACTCTCCAGATAGATCATAGTTGTTCCCTGGAAATGAACGGATGCCGCTGCTGTTGTTGTAAGCCGACCCCAGCGTGTACTGGGCCATGCCCGCAAAGTATCGAGTCACGTTTCCCCGAAATGAAATCTCCAACGAATCCGTCACCTGCCGGGCAGAGGTCTCGATTTGCCTCAACACGTTGAGCGAAGGATTGGGCCGGGCCAAATACAAAGGTGGAAGCGGTGCATTAATGTCCCGCGAGCGGAATAGGGTACCCGAAGTCCGGAAGTAACTGACAGTCAGCGTTGTGCCACGTTGTAACTGCTGTTCAACAGATAAACCGTGCTGAAACGTGTAAGGGATCTGAACATGAGGTTCAAGCCGGACCACGCTGGTGGGTTGCGTCATTGCCGCGCTATTCGCAAACGGGTTCGGATACGTAGGAGTGGTAATAAGGAATCGTTGAAGGCGCTGCCCATCATACCGGAGTAGATCAAAAACAGGCAGAGGACCCGTTCGATCGTAGAAGATTCCGCCGCCGCCCCTTATGACCGTCGTGCGCGATCCTTTCGGGGCATACGCAAACGAAAGGCGGGGTCCGAACATGTCCTTGTCGTGAAAATAAGCGTGTGTGTCGTACCGCAATCCCGCCGTAAGTTGCAAGTTACGGCGCACCTGATACTCGTCCTGAAAGAAGCCACCGAAAAGCCGTTCCCAAAAGACCACGTGCCCGTTGCCGCGTTGTTGGTCGAAGGAGAACGACCGGCCGTCAAGGTAATCCTGAAGCGACGAAAAAGAAAAAGTGCCAGCCGAATTCGTGTTGTCATCGAGGCCGCGGCGGCTGAGATCGGGGATGTTGAATCCGGTCTTGAACGTATGTTTGCCGTGAACCCACGAGACGATATCGTCAAAGATGAGGTGATTCTCGGTCTGCAGCCGGTCGCCCTGTGCCCCGCCGCCCGTGAACGCATCGAGCACAATGATCTTGGGGCCGGACTGGACGCTGATCGTCGGTGTGTGCTGCCTTGCGACGAGGATACGGAACTGATTCACAATGGTGCTGGAAAACGCCGTCTTTTGAGTGTAGAAAAGCTGATCTTCGCGGTCGTGAAAATCCGTTGCAGCCTCCGGCAATGTGACGCCGCCGACTCCCTGATTCTGTATCTTCAGGTTGCGGTAATGAAACCGGATGGAGTACGTCGTCCTGTCGCTGTGTTGCCGGTTCAACTCAATGGAGAAATCGGTATTTCGCTGCGGAGCAGGAACGTTTTCATTTATCGGGCCGCCCGGCCCGACGGCAAACACGATGGCCTGGTTGTCTTCTTCCTGGCGCTGTCCGGTAAACATGAAAGAAGTCGTTTTGCCGTCACCGATTGGACCCAACAAGCTGCCTTCAAAAATGCGCCGCTGTTCTTGAGGTTTTACTGTTGCGAACGGATCGCGGGCGTTGAGCCGAGCGTCTCGAAACAGGAAGTTGATCGTCCCGTGATATTCCGGCGAGCCCGGCTTCGTCGTGATCTCGATGCGCGCACGTCCAGGACGGTTGTATTCGGCGGAATACGGATTGTTGTTGATGGTCACACTCTGGATAGCTGATGGCGATAGCGCGCCGATCCCCTGGATGCCGTCGACAATCAAGGTAACACCATTCTCCCCCAGCGCGCTGTTGTCCAGAAAACGAGACATCGTCGCGACGACGTCCTGATCGAAGATCGGCAAATCATCCAAAGCCTGCCGGTCAACTGCCGCCACGTCACGGTTTTCGCTGGAGTCAATACTGACTTCCGCCGCATCTCCGCTGACAGTGATCTGTTGATTCAGGGTTTCGATGGACAGAACGATCCGCAATCGGGCCGGTGACCGGGTCCCGACGGCGACTTTGGCCGTTTCCGTCTTGAATCCCTCCTGACGAACTCGCACCTCGTAATTTCCAGGCGGAACGCGTTCAAAACGAAAACTGCCCGACGCCTCGGTTGTCGTTGTGCTTTGCTGCTCTCGATCCTTCAGCAGATCGACTTGAGCGCCAAAGAACACAGCTCCGCTTTGGTCCTGAACGATGCCGTTAATAGCCAAATTGGACTGCGCCTGGGCGTGGGGAAGCGGCGCCAGGATCAGCATCAGCAGGAATGATGCACAAGTAAATCTGTCCAGTCCGCAGCTAAAGACTCTCAGAATGTAAACCTCGTTTGGAATTCGAAGCGGCGATTATTAGCAGCTTCGGAAAATCCGGCAAAGCCTCCTCCACCGGCGGGTTGATTCGCGCGCCCGAACAACGGCGATGTGATGTTGCCAATGATCGGACCGGGCCCGTTCCCGGCGGCGTGGGACCGAGTTTTAGAGCTTTGGTCAGATGCGCGTTGAAAAAAACCGTCCCCGGACCGCGGCCGTAATTCCGGTGCAGGATTCTCTCGTCCGGCGTTGGATTGGGATCAAGCAAACCGTAGGCGGTTTGAATGACCCCCGGTTTGTTCGGATCCGTCGCAATGCCTGGCCTTCCATTGAATAATGTCGTGCCGTAAATGTCCTGCCCGGCGGTGATGTCGAATGGCGGCCCGGACGTGATGTTTATCAGCGGACTAAACGTTATATTCCATCTCGTATTGATCACCCCGCCGAGGCTCACACGGTTGTGGACATCGGTTGCCGCCGGCCCGTACTCCCCCGCCATGCTGTATGGATTGGCAGGAAAGGTGCCGATCCCATCCGTATTGCTCATAGCACGGTTCAGCGAATAGGTTGTCGTGAACGAGAGGTACTTGCTCGCGCGGGAGTTCACATTCACGATCAACTGACGCTGATTGTACAGTCCCGATGATTCCATGAGGAAAACCGCGCCCACGGGTCCAAGAGGATAGACACCGCTGCCTGGAACATCAGGATCGTAGGTTCCCGGCAAGGGTGCATTGATATCCCGCGAACGCAGCATGTGCAACCCATGGGAGTCCGCGAAAGTGACGGCGACTGTTGTATTGCGCGGAAGTTGCCGCTCTATGCTGATCATGGATTGGTATAACGCCGGCGCAACCAGGTTTGGGATCACCTGCTGTCGAACCTGCATGGACTGAAATGCCGCCAGAGATGATAACGGCGGAAGCGTAGGAAAGAAGTCCGAATTCGTGAGCGTATATTGCTGCTGCCGGATGCCGTTGTAGCGCAGCGCCGTCATCGTGTTTGATAACGCAAAACGATCGTAAAAAATTCCGAATCCTGCGCGGGCCACCGCCCTTGGTGCAAAACCCCAGGCGATGCCAACCCGCGGCGCGAGATCATGGTGGTCCCGAATGTTGGTCTGCGTTTCATAACGGAACCCGAGACTCAGCGTCAGCGACGGATTGACTTTCCAATCATCACCCACAAAGGCTCCGACATCGAACTGGCTCAGGGAGAGCAATGGATCGCCGGCGTTGATGCTGAATTGACTTGCCCCACCACCCAGATTCGCAATCTGCGACGGCGTGAATCCAAGTTTCTTGAATAGTAGCGTCCGGCGGTACCGTTCAATGGAAGTGATTGGAGTCAGCACTGGTTGACCGGCCGAGTCGCGCACCGCCCGATTGTTTGCATCCAGTACAGGCGCAGGACCGCCACTAAAAGTGAACGTACCGAGAAAGTTTTGCGGTGAGATGTTGTCATCGGATTGGCGGCGCAACCTCGCGCCAAACCGCCAACTGTGCTTACCGCGGAGGATACTCACGTAATCCTGAAGCTCATGATTGTTTTGCGTATCAAAAGAATGTCCTGCCGGGGACGCGCCGCCGCTGAAAGCGCCGAGCACCTGAATGGCCGGCCCCGAGGTAGTGGGCGTTATTTCATTGCTCGACCGAAAAAGTTGAAAACGCAGCTCATTGACGATGTTCTCCGCGAACACCGCCGTCTCTGT
>WNGJ01014564.1_pt1 | contig 16782 bp, 10 predicted proteins | sample 5400611 | NCBI WGS metagenome assembly WNGJ01 (sample SAMN13153375, study PRJNA577476) | soil metagenome | isolation source: 40 cm soil or saprolite under Garry oak tree replicate 1 | place: USA:California | collected 2016-06-15 | reverse complement strand
ACCGTCATGGCAGGACCCCGAGCTCGTCGAGCACCCGGACGAGCGAAGGGACGGCGCCGGTTCCCTGGCCCAGGATCTCCGCGCGCCTGCGCTCCTCCTGCGGCACCCGCAGCATCCGCATCCGCAGGCCCTCACCGCGCCAGGCAGGCGCCGACTGCTCGATGACCGCTTTCCTGGCCCGGACCCGGCCGGGGAACGACGGGTACCGCGGCAGGTTGATGCCCTCCTTGACGGTGATGACCGCCGGCAGCGTGACCTCGAAGACCTCCTGGACGCCCCGGTATTCGCGCCGCACCCGGGCTGTGCCATCCTCGCCCATCTCGATGTTCTTGATGCCGGTCACGCAGGGCAGCCCAAGTGAGTGCGCTACCCGGATGCCGACCTGATAGTCGCCGGTGTCGGCCGCCTCGTTCCCGAACAGGATCAGGTCATAGGGGCCCTGCCCGCCCGCGCCCCGCGCGCGGGCCGCCTCGGCGATCGCTTCCGCGGTCGCGATCGGGCCCCAGTGGCTCCCGTCGGTCTGGAGCAGGATGGCGTGTGTGGCGCCGAGGGCGAGCGCGCCGCGCAACTGCTCGGTGGCCGCGGGCGGGCCAAGAGTCAGCACGCTCACGCTGCCGCCGCGGCGCTCCACCAGCGAGACGGCTTCCTCGACCGCGCATTCTTCGTGCGGGCTTATCGTGAACCCGGACAGGCGGGTGTCGACCTCCTGCCCGTCCGGGGTCACGACGATCTTGCCGCCGACCATCGGGACGCGCTTGACACAGACCAGGATCCGCATGCCGGTCAGCTTCTGACCCGGCTGTTTTCCGGGTCGAACAGCGGGGTGGCGCCCGCCACGGCGACCGTGACCGGATAAAGCTCACCCAGGTACTCGACGGCCAGGCCGCTGCCCGCGCACGCGTGGCTGGCCGGCAGGTACGCCATCAGCAGGTGCCTGCCCACAGATGGCCCGCAGCCCGCGCTCGTGACATAGGAGGGCCGGCCCTTCGCATCCACCAGCGGGTCGCCGCCGGCGGTGCGGATGGGCTCGCCGCCCAGCATGTAGCGGAGCTGGCCGCTCGCCGAGCGGTGGTCGTCCACGGTCAGGGTGGCGAGCACCGCGCAGGGCGGTGTCTCCCGCTGCGCGAGGTAGGCGGCCTTGCCGGTGAAGGCCTGCTGCTTCACCGCCGGGCGCGCCATGCCGGCTTCGACCAGGTTGTAGTCGCCATCAAGCTCGTTGCCGAAGGCCCGGTAGCCCTTTTCGAGCCTGCCCGTGGTGCCGTACACGCCGATGCCGACCGGCACCAGGCCGTGTGCCCGGCCCGCGTCCCAGACCCTGTCCCACACACGGGCGCCCTGTTCCATCGGCACGTGCAGTTCCCAGCCAAGCTCGCCGACGTAGGAGATGCGCGATGCGAGCACCGCGGCATCGCCGATCTCGATCTCGCGGCACGTGGCGAAGGGGAACCCGGTGTGCGACACGTCGTCCGCCGTCACCGACTCCAGCACCATCCGCGCCCGCGGCCCCCACAGACCGAGCGTGGTCCAGGCAGAGGTGAGGTCCGTGAGCGACGCCGTGCCGTCGGCGGGCAGATGGTCGGTGAACCACTTCTTGTCCATCATGCCGGTGGCGCCGCCGGTGACGACACGGAACCGCCGCGGGCCGAGCCGCATGATCGTGAGGTCGGCCTTGAAACCGCCGCGCTCGTCGAGCAGCGAGGTGTACACGACCCGCCCGATCCGCACATCCATCTGCGCGACGGCAACCGACTGGACCGCGTCAAGGGCACCGGGGCCGGCGATGTCGAACACCGCGAAAGCCGACAAGTCGACCAGGCCGCAGGCGTCGCGCATCGCGAGGTGCTCGGCGTTGATGATCGGCGACCACCAGCGCGCCTCCCACTCGGCCTCGCGCGGCATGACCCGCCCGGCGTACCGCTCCAGCAGCTTTTCGTTCGACGTGTACCAGTGCGGGCGTTCCCAGCCAGCCGTTTCGAAGAACACGGCGCCAAGATCACGCTCACGGTCATAGACCGGGCTGACCCTGATCGGCCGTGCCGACTCCCACTGCTCGGCCGGGTGCACGATCCCGTACATCTTGTTGAAGCTCTCCCGGGCCCGCGCACGGACAAGCTCGCCGGTGCGCTGGTAACCGTAGAACCGCGCGACGTCGGCCTCGTGCACGTCGATCTCGGGCGCGCGGCCGCTCATCCACTCGGCCACGGCACGCCCGATGCCCGGCCCCTCCTTGATCCAGCTCGCCGCGACCGACCACAGGCCCGCGACTTCTGGCAGCTCGCCGAGCACCGGATGGCCGTCCGGGGTGAGCGAGATCAGCCCGTTGATGGCGTACCTGATGCCCACGCTCTCGTCGCCGAGCACATCCGGCATCAGCTCGAGCGCCTGCTCGAGCTGCGGGTCGAAGTCCTCCTGGGTGAAGGGCATCTCGGTGGGTGAAAGCACCGCCTCCTCGATGGAGGGGATCTCATCGGGCGCGACGATGATCGGGCGGTGCGCGTACGAGCCCACCTCCATGTCGCTGCCGTGCTGGCGTTCGTACATGTTGGTGTCCATGTCCCGCACGATCGGGTAGGAGATCTCACCGACCGTGCCGGTGAACAACGGGATCGGCCCGACGCTGATCATCTGGTGCACGACCGGGGTCAGCGGGATGCGCGCCCCGGCCATCCGGGCGATGCGCGGGCTCCACACCCCGCAGCAGATCGCACACACGTCGGTGGCGATATCGCCTGCCGTGGTCCGCACGGCGGACACCCGGCCGCTCGCGGACACCTCGATACCGAGCACCTCGGTGCCCGCGAGCACCCGCAGGGCGTTGCGCTGCTGCGCCTGCTCGCGCATCAGCGTCCCCGCGCGCAGCGAGTCGACAACGCCCACGGCCGGGATGTGCAGGCCGCCGAGGACCACGGTCTCGTCGAGAAATGGCACCAGCTTGGCCACCTCGGCGGCGGACAGGAGCGCCGACTCGATTCCCCAGGCATTGCCGGCCGAGGCGCGGCGGCGCAGTTCGCGCCGGCGTTCCTCGGTCCGTGCGACCTCGACGCCGCCGCTTTGGGTGTATACGCCGAGCGCCTGGTACTGCTCGACGCTGTCGCGCGTGAGCTCCGTCATCATCTTCGAGTACTCGATCGGGAAGATGAAGTTGGACGCGTGGCCCGTCGAGCCGCCCGGGTTCGGCATCGGCCCCTTGTCCACGAGGACGATGTCGCGCCAGCCCAGCCTGGCCAGGTGGTAGGCCAGGCTGTTTCCGACGATGCCCGCGCCGACGATGACGGCGCTCGCCCGCGCCGGAGTGTCTGTCATGCCGCTCCTTACCGCCGATCACATCCTGCCCGCTCGGCCGGCCCCCCAGCGGGCAACGGCCCCGCCGCCCCGGAAACGCGCGGGCGGCGGGGCCGGTTGACCGGTGCTGGCCCGGGGGGACGACCCCGGAACCCGCCCGATCTGTGCCCGGCGAGGTCTTACTCGACCGGGATTTCCTTGTTGATGAGGGACAGGTCGATGCCCTGGCGACTGCGCACGACCCTCGCGACCACATACACGACGATGGCCAGCACGTACATCGCTCCCATGTAGTACAGCGAGGTGCTGTTGTTCACGAAGTAGTTGTCGTTGCTAAACCACTCGTAGAGGTTGAAGCCGAGCAGCCCGATGGTGACGACCCCGGCGACCGGGACGATCTGCACGCCGAATATCTTGATCTTGCTGGCGGGCGACGCCCGCCACAGCTCCGGCTTGCGCCACGGCAGGATAACCACGGCGATCGCGCTGAACAGGTATGTCACCGCGATGACCAGCGTGGCATCCAGCGTGTACGTCCTGAAGGTCGTCGAGTAGGCGTACACGGCGCTGAGCCCGGCCGCCGGCAGCAGCATCAGGATCAGGGAGTAGACCGGGACCTTGCGCTTCTCGGAGACCTCGGCCGCCCGGTCGGGGAGCACGCGGTCGAAGGCGGCCGCGAAGATGACCCGCGTCGAGGACAGGAAGAGCGTCCCCACCCAGCCGAAGAACCACAGGCTCATCACCAGGATCAGGATGACCTGGAAGGCGCTGTTGTGCACCAGCCAGCCCGCGAACATGAACGGGTACGGCCAGACCGGGATGGGCGACTTGGCGTTGTAGAACGTCGCGTTGGCGTTCTGGTAGAAGGCCCAGCCAAGGGTCTTGGCCGTCAGCAGCAGGAAGACCACAGTGCACGCCACCGTGATCCACAGGCCGACGAACATGCCGGCGAAGACCCGCTTGAAATCGCTCGCGCCACGGATCTCCCCGTACAGGGTTGCCCCCCAGTTCGGCCACAGGATGAAGAACATCATCGCCGGGACCAGGAGCATGGTCGGCCCCAGCGGGCCGAAGCCGAGTGTCTGCGGCTGGTAGGGGAGCTTGGCGGCCGCGGTCTGGGTGGCCCCGTACGCGTTGTTCACGCCGAAGATCTTGTGCGCCTCAAGGTTGAACGAGCTGATGAAGCTCGCGTGCGAGTTGACGAGGAGCAGGACCACGATCACCGCGAACCCGATGAGACCGCCGATGAAGCACCACTTCTGGATCCTGGCGTAGCCGGCCATGCCGATCGAGACCAGGACGCCAGCCAGCGCGATCGTGATCAGAGAGATCACGAATACGCCGTTCTTGGTGCCGAACCAGGCGGCGCCTCCGCTGGGCCAGGTCCACTTGAGCGTCGCCCAGAGCGGCTCGAACAACTGGACCGCGAGGATATTGCCATAGATGGGTGCCCACAGCCACAGGATGAACCACCAGCCGGTGGCGGCCATCACGAAGCCGAGGCCGCTGCCGAGAATCCGGCTCTGCCAGACGTAGTCGCCGCCCGCGCGCGGGATCGTCACGATGAGGCCCGTGTAGGCGATCACCAGGAAGGACACCCAGACGCCCGAGATCAGCACCGCTGTGATCAGCTGGCCCTTCGGGAACGCAGGGCCGGCAAAGGTGAACTCGTAGATTCCGAGCGTTACGAAGTTGGTAGCAAGGCACGCGTAGATCATCGAGTCCCTGACCGACCAGCCACGGACCAGACCAGTTGCCTTACGAAGGAAGAGCGCCGGCCGTTCTTCGCCGATTGCTCCTGTCGCCATATCCGCCTCCACATGCGGGGTTTTTCCGGGGCCGTGCCCGACCTGCCGCGTTACCCCCAACGCAGGTCAGCAGCGTTCAGCCATTAACGAGAAGGTACTTAGCGACCTTCCCTTTCTTCGCGTCAAGTTCCAGCACGGCGCCCTGCAGCACGCCGTCGCCGTAGACGCTACCGGGATTGATCGCCAGCGTCCGGCCGAGCCGGCAAATCCCCCTGCTCTCGTGGATATGGCCATGAACCGACAGCATCGGCTGGTGCTTGAGGATGGACTCGCGCACGGCGACAGAGCCCACCGGCTTCATCACCGCACCCCCGTGGATGGGCCGCAGCGTCGCGTCGAGCGCCGGCGCCTCGTCGAGGCCCGTGCCGTACGGCGGCGCGTGGAAGTTGAAGATCGCCCGCCCCATGTCGGGCACCCGCCCGGCGACGGCCTCGATCTTGGCTGCGAGCTCGGGCTCCGAGGCCTCACGGAAGGTGTTCCAAGGGGTCGGGTTGGTCCAGCCCATCGAGATCAGCGGGAAGCCGCCGAGATCGATGACCTTCCCCTCGGCGAAGCTCACGCACGGGGAGGACTCGATCACGTCGTCGATCTCCAGCGTGTCGTCGTTGCCGCCGTTGACGATGCAGGGGATCTCGCCGCCCCTGAGCTTGCTGTCGGCCATGTCCAGCCACCGGTCCAGGGTGTGGATCATCTCGACCGTGAATCTGCGGTCGATCGAGCCGTCCTCCTGGCGCAGCGCGGACAGCTCGTCAGGGCTGAGGATCGTCGGGTACGAGCCGCGGTTGCGGATCCGGCGCTCGACCTCCTCGAGTTCCTGCCTGGTCTCAAGGCGGTGCGTCTCCCCGTCGAGCACGACCTCCCAATAACCGTTGTGCACGGTGATCGGCACCATCACCTTGCCGGTGACGTCCCCGCCGAGCACCACGAGGTCCGCCTTGTAGAAGGCGGCGGAGTTGAGGAACTTCCGCCAGCAGACCTCCGAGCCGTGGATGTCCGTGGCGAAGAAGATTTTCATCCGGCACGCGCCTTCCCCATTGCACTCCGCACCCCTGCACTCTGCGCAACCCCAGAGCGCCCTGTGCAACGTCTAGCATCCGCCCAACCTGCCGTCAAGGCCGAATGTCAACGCTCACAGAGATCATGTCAATGGCTGACGGCCGATCACATCAATGATCGACTTCTTCGGGAACCTCGTACCAGCGGACACGATCCCCGACATTGGACCGCAGCTTCCACTTCAGCCCCTTCGGCGCCACCTCGGCGGCGTCGAGCAGCAGTTTGGCCTGCGCAACCGGGTCGAATGCGGCGTTGGGCGGCGCCAGCTCGGGCCGCTTCGAAAGGAGCGAGGGCAGCTTCGCCAGGTTGCCCGTGACCGTCCGCCACCATCCCCAGTCGGCCCCGAGCAGCCCGCAGAAGCGCTCGGTGTCGAAGGAGAGCTTGCCGTCCCCGCCAACCGGCATCGCGCACAGCAGGTGGACGATGTCGCGCGCGTCCTTCTCGTTGAGCTGGACGATCTGCAGCTTGGAAAGCAGCAGATCGATCACGTCGAGGGTCAGCGGGAGCCGGCCGAACGACTTCCTGAAGTCGAGCGTGTGGCACATGGCCAGCCGGTCGACCATCACGTCGATCGCCCGCCCGGACGGCGCGGTGAAGTACATCTGCCTGTCGCCGTTGAGGTTGTTGAACCTGCGGTCCGGCTCGCACCCGCCGCGCTCCAGGTAGGACGCCACCTTCCCCCGGCCCTTGGACAGACAGGCGAAGTCGATGTCCTGGCCGGGGCGCAGCCGGGGCGGGAAGTCGGGGCAGAGCACCCGCACGGCGAGCCCGCCGAGCAGCTTCAGCGGCAGGCCAGCGTCTGCCGCGCCGCCCGCGAGCGCGATGGCCTCCGGGAGGGGATCGTCTGTCGCTGCGGCGGTCTGTGACGCGCCGGGAGTCCCCATACCCAAGCTCCTAGGTGCTCGATCGGGCGCCCCGCGCGGTGCCGCGGGCGCGACGACAGAATACCGCTCAAATGATGTTCAACGCCGCTGCGGGCAAATGCGGCCACCGGCGGCGGGCATCTGCCCGCAGGCCCCTGCCTGCCGCCCGGCACCTCGGGGTCCGCAGGCGTGCCCTGGTTGACGCGGGCCCCGCGACATGTTCCTCTAGTTGCGTGACCGAGAACGAGGTTGCAACCAGCGCAACATATCAGTCGGCAGAACGAGCCCTGACGCTGCTCACAAGCTTCGATGACAGCCGGATCGAGCTTGGCGTGACCGAAATGGCCGGATTGCTCGGCGTCCACAAGTCGACCGCATCGCGTCTGGCGACGGCGCTCGAACGGGCCGGCTTCCTCAGCCGCCACGGCAGGCGTTATCGCCTCGGGGTTGAGATTATCCGGCTTGGCGCGCTGGCGCTGCGCAGCTTCGACATCGTCGAGCGGATGCAGCCGGCCATGGAGGAGCTGTCCAGGCAGACCGGCGAGACGGTGAATCTCGCCGTTCCCGACGGCACCGACATCCTGAACGTGGCCGAGATCGCCAGCACCTACATCCTCGGGTGCAGCGGCGGCTGGACCGGCCGCAGGACCAAACCGCACGCCGTGGCGAACGGCAAGGTTCTGCTCGCCTACGGCGCGATCCCCGTCCCTGGTGAGCTGCAGAGATACACCAAGCACACGATCACGGGCCGCGCCGCGTTGGAGGCGGAGCTCGCGGCGGTCCGCCGCGACGGCTACGCGAAGGCGGTCGCCGAGCTCGAAGAAGGGCTCGTCGCGGTCGCCGCGCCGGTGTTCGGCCCGGGCGGGGCGTGCGTGGCCGCGCTTTCCGTGTCCGGGCCGGCCTACCGGATGCCGGCCGAGATGCTCGACGAGCTCGGCACGCTGTGCACCGATTGGACAGGCACCCGCTTCCGCGGCACCGGTTCGTGATGCGCCGGCCGCAGGCACCGGGTTCCCGCGCCACGCAGGGGCGGCAGAGGGCCGCGCGGGTCAGTGGCACGCCCGGTAGCCGTTAGGGCAAATCGATCCAGAACGGCTGCGCGGCGTGACACGGGCCCCAGGCGGCCGGCCGGAGGGGAGACGGCGAGGACCATGCGCGAGCACCGCCTCTATATAGGGGGCCAGTGGCGGCGCGGCGGCGCCGGGACCGCGGTCGCGACGAGCCCGTCGTCTGGTGAGACGTTCGCGTCCGTGGCGGTCGCGGACGTGGCGGACGTCGCCGATGCGGTGGCCGCTGCCGCGGCGGCCTGGCCGGCCTGGTCCGCCGCCTCACCGTTCGAGCGCGCGCAGTGGTGCCGAGCTCGCCGGCTATTTCCGGATGGCCGGCGAGGACGCCAAACGGCTCGCGGGCGCCCTTCCCGCCTCGACGTCCGCCGCGCGCCGGGTGCTGGTCTGCCGCGTTCCGCTCGGCGTCGCCGCGGTGGTGAGCCCGTGGAACTGGCCCTACACGATGGGGGCCGAGATCTTCGCGCCCGCGCTCGCGGCGGGCAACACGGTGGTCTGGGTGCCGGCGCCGAGCACGACGGCGTGCAGCGCGCTGCTGGCGGAAGTGATCGCGGCCGCCTGCGCCGGCGCCGGGCTGCCTGCCGGTGTGTTCAACTTCGTTTCCGGGCCCGGGCCCATCGTGGGTGACGCCCTGGTCAGCCACCGGGCGGTCGCGGCCGTCGGTTTCGTCGGGTCGGCCGCGACCGGCGCGCGCGTGGCCGCCAGATCGGCAGGTAAGGCCCAGATACTCGAACTCGGCGGCAACGGCCCGATGGTCGTGCTCGACGACGCCGACCTCGGGCTCGCCACCGGCGCGGCGCTGGAGGCCGCCTACTTGTGCGCCGGGCAGAGCTGCACCGCCGGAGAGCGCTTCCTCGTCCATGCGGCGGTGCGCGGCGAGTTCGTGGACCGCGTCGTGGCGGCGACGGCGCAGCGGGTCAGGCTGGGTGACCCCTTCGATCCGGCAACCACCATGGGGCCGCTGAACAACGAGCCGACGGCGGCGAAGTTCGACCGGCACGTCGCGGATGCCGTCGCCCGCGGCGCGACACTGCGCTGCGGCGGGCACCGCGCCGTGTCTTCGGGGTTCGCGACCAAGCTGTACGCGGAGCCGACCGTCATCGACGGCGTGACGCCGGACATGGCGATCGCCGCCGAGGAGACCTTCGGCCCGGTCGTGCCGGTCGTCGAGGTGGCCTCGGCGGACGAGGCGCTCGAGCTCACCAACGCGGCGCCGTTCGGGCTGACCGCCGCGGTGTTCACCGGTGACCTGGAACGCGGCCTCGCCTTCGCCGAACGCGCGCGGGCCGGCTGGGTCAACGTGAACGCCTCGACGAACCTGTGGGAGTCCCACCTGCCCTTCGGCGGGAGATCGGGCACGGTCAGCGGCAGCGGCAGGGTCGGCGGGCGTTACGTCATGGACGCCTTCACCGAGCCGAAGACGATCGTCTATCCCGCACCGGGTGCCCGTGGGCCTGGTGGGGCGGCCCCCGGGCGGGATTTCAACGGCCTGGCACGGAAGGGCGGCGGTGACTGACACGGCGATGCCGACCGCACTGGAGATCTCGCGGCGGGCCTCGCCGAAACCGGTGAGCGAAATCGCGGCCGAGATCGGGCTGCCGCCCTGGCTGACCGAGCCCTACGGCGAGCATGTCGCCAAGATCGATCTTGGCGCCATCGAGGCGCTCGCGGATCGCCCACGGGCGCGCCACGTGGTCGTGACCGCGGTCACGCCGGCCCCGCTCGGCGAGGGCAAGACCACGACGACCGTGGGGCTTGGCCAGGCGATGCGCCACATCGGCAAACGCGCCACGATCGCCATCAGGCAGGCACGCGCCCCGGCCGGCGCCGGATTTCATAATCGGGGAAAGTCTTCAGTGATTATCGCTGAGAGGCCTCCTGGATCATCAAATGCCCATGATATGGAAAGATCAATCTCATATTTTGGGAATCATATCCGCCAGATATTAGGCTGGTGCCGGTATCATCGGCGTTATCTATCAATCATGGTGCCGTCACCCTTCGCTGCCGGCCCACGCAAGATCAAACTCCGCATGTTCATCATCTGCGGGCACGTGGCAGCCGTTCGGGCTAGTGCGGGCGCGCGGGCTGGTGGCGGAAGTAGTCGATGGGCTGGGGCGGCAGCGGGGTGTTGCCCAAGATCAGGTCGGCCGCCTTCTCCGCGATCATCATCACTGGCGCATAGATGTTGCCGTTGGTGATGTACGGCATGACCGACGCGTCGACAATCCGCAGGCCGCCCAGACCGTGCACCCGCATGCTCGCGGGGTCGGTGGCCGACATCGGATCGGTTCCCATCCTGGCGGTGCACGACGGGTGCAGAGCGGTCTCCGCGTCGCTGGCGACCCAGTCGAGAATCTGCTCATCGGTGGCGACGTCCGGGCCCGGCGAAAGCTCGCCGCCGTTGAACTCGTCGAACGCGGGCTGGCTCAGGATACGCCTGGCGATGCGGATCGCCTCCACCCACTCCCTGCGGTCCCCCGGGGTCGACACATAGTTGAACCGCAGCGCCGGGTGCACGGCCGGATCGCGCGAAATGATCTTGACCGAACCGCGGGAGTCGGAGTACATCGGCCCGATATGCACCTGGTAGCCATGGCCGCCGGCCGGCGCGGAACCGTCGTAGCGGATGGCGATCGGCAGGAAGTGAAACATCAGGTTCGGGTAAGCCACGTCCTCGTTGCCGCGGGCGAATCCGCCGCCCTCGAAGTGGTTCGTCGCCCCGGGGCCGGCCCGCAGGAACAGCCACCGCGCGCCGACCGCGGGGCGGTTGCGCCACTTGAGCGCCGGGGCGACAGACACCGGCAGCCTGGACGCGTACTGAACGTAGACCTCGAGGTGGTCCTGGAGGTTCGCGCCGACGCCTGGCAGGTCAGCGACCATGTCCACGCCGAGCGGGCGCAGGTCGGCGGCGCTGCCGACGCCGGAAAGCTGGAGCAGTTGCGGCGAGTTTATCGCCCCGCCGCACAAGATGATCTCCCCGGCGCGCACCCGGCGGGCCGGCCCGCGGCCGTGGGTGAGCTCGACGCCGACGGCCCGGTTCCCGGTGAAGAGGATCTTCGTCACGAAGGCACGGCAGACGACCTTGAGATTGGGCCTGCCCATGGCCGGATGCAGGTATGCCCGGGCGGCGCTGAGCCTCCTGCCCCGGTGGATGTTGCGGTCGAAGGCGGCGAAACCTTCCTGGCGGAAGCCGTTCACGTCGTCGGTGAGCGGATATCCCGCCTGCTGCACCGCGGCAAAGAACGCCCTGAACAGAGGGCTGGTGGCGGGTCCGCGTTCGAGGACGAGCGGCCCGCCGTCGCCACGGAACTCGTCCCCGCCCGCCAGGCACGTCTCCATCCGCTTGAAGTACGGCAGGCAGTGGGCGTAGTCCCAGTCCCGCATGCCCGGATCGGCGGCCCAGCGCTGATAGTCCAGCGGGTTGCCCCGCTGGAAGATCATTCCGTTGATGCTGCTCGAACCGCCGAGCACCTTGCCGCGGGCATGGTAGATGCGCCGCCCGTGCAGGCACGGCTCGGGCTCTGACTCGTACTTCCAGTCGTAGAAGCGGCTCCCGATCGGGAACGTGAGAGCCGCCGGCATGTGGATGAAGACGTCCCAGCGGTAGTCGGGGCGCCCGGCTTCGAGCACCAGGACGCGGTTGGCCTGGTCGGCGGAAAGCCGGTTCGCCAGGGCGCTGCCTGCCGAGCCGCCGCCGACGATGATGAAATCGAACTGCTGTGGCGCCATGTTCGTCCTTGGTCAGATGGCTTCGCCCGCTGCGGTCCCGGGGGCGGTCCCGGGGGCGGTCCCGGGATCCCCGCAAACTGGCGATGTTACCAGCGCGGGCGCCGCGTCCCGCCGCCGGCCGGCGCGTTCGCCGGCGTTACCGGCTTGTCGCGGCGCTGAGGCTGGTGCCAAGGTCGGCCAGGATGACCGCGGCCGCGTTGCGGCCCGGTGCGCCCGACACCGAACCGCCCGGGTGGGTCGTCGCGTCCGTCTGGTACAGGCCCGGGATCGGCATCCGGTGATTGGCCCAGCCGGGCGCCGGGCGGAGCAGGCCGGACTGCGCCGGGTCATGTCGCCGCCATGGCACGAGCCGTGAACGCTCTGGTGTGCTCGTCGGCGAACTCGTGCCTGATGACCTCCCAGGCCGACATCGCGTCCCTGCGCAGCCACCACGAGCCGCGCGGGTGCGAAGCGAGCAGCCGCGCGAGCGGCTCGCCATCGCCCGCCGGTGTGTATCTGTACCTGCTGACAAGCGGCGCGACGCCCGCGTGCTCGGCGAGCAGGCGGCGCAGCGCGGCGCCGTCGCGCCGGTCGAACTTCGCGAACTCGTCGCATGCGGCCGGGATCGCGCCACTGGGTCAGCCACGATCCGGCATCGCGCCATGCTACTGCGCAGCCGATGTCGCGGCCGTATCCGGCCGACGTGGGTCAGCCGCCGGGCGCCGTGATCGGTGTCCGTGGCCTCAGGCTGGCCAGATCGGCGGCGGCGCGTCCGGAGATCCATCCCTCGTAATTACCGCCGCCCGCGACCTTGTGCTGCTCAAGCTCGGGGAACATCGCCTCGACCGCCCGGTCGACGGCCTGGTGACGTGCGGCGAGCACAGGCAGCAGGTCCCTGCCCGCCGGCTCAGCCGCAACCTGCGCCGTCACCTCGTCAGCAGCGCCGCGCAGCCGCTCACCGATCCGCTGTGCGTAGGCGGAGAGGAACGAGCTCCGAAATGACCTGGTGCGGGACCGGCCATAGGCATCGCGGCGGGCACCCGCGCGGACCATCGCCGTGGTCGCCTGCACGAGCAGCGACAGGTAGAGCAGCTCCACGGCGGCGAGATCGGCCGGGAAGCCGTACACCGTGGAGAAACCAAACGTGCGGTGCCATACCGCACGGCAGCGGTTCGCCGCCGCCACCACGTCAACCAGCAGGGCCTTGGGCGCCTCGTAGGGGTTGTCGACCGGCAGGCGGCAGCCCTGCGGCTCGGCCTGCTGGCCCGATCCCACATCGACAAGCGCCCGGTCGATGCTGTGCCTGGCCATCAGCTCCTGCGCCCGCGCGGTGAGCGCCTCCGCTTCCTCGGCAAACTCGGTTGACTCCGCCTTGGCCAGCAGCGCCCGGATCCGGGCGAGCATCCGTCCCTCGGCCTCCCGCGAGCGAGTCATATCCGGCCGCGTCGCGTCGCGAGCGCCGCGCGCCTCACCCGGTGGTGGGCACACGTGGGGCAGCCGGGGAAGGGTGCCGAGAAAGAAGATCACTTCGAGCGTGCGGGCGATCATCTGGCCGCGGCCAAGGCCATCGCGGTCACCGCGCGCCTGCAAGTAGCCGTCACCCGCTGGCCACCAGACCTGTGCGTCCAGTGCGGTGAGCTGCGCCTGCCAGCGATCATCAACTGTCGAGGCGGCATAGTTGCGCATCTCGGCCGCGATCGCGTCACCCACGACGTGGGCGTGCCCGCCACCGAACTCTCTGCCGACGGCACGGACAACGTCTGCTGGCTGCCAGCCGATGCGCCATGCGGCCGAGACACCGCGCTCCAAAGCAGCCATGAGCGCGCTGCGGGTGATCCGCCACCAGCCCGTCACGCGGGGGCGCTCCGCCAGTTCCGCGACGCATCGCCTGAAGGCCATATCGTCTCTGCGGGACCTGGCCAACAGCCCGTCCGCGATCAATTGCGCGGCGAGCTGGCCCGGCGGAAGATGCGATACTCCGGCCTGCGGCCCGCCCGGCCGCGGGGTGGGCCCGGGCCGCCCGCCATGGCGCCGCATTCTGTCTTTCTCCTTGGCGCGGCGTCGCGTCCGGTTCGCCTTGCCCACGGCACCTCCCGTTCCCGTGCTCGCCCGTTTCCTGTGCCCGTGCAGCATCGTGCCACAGGGCAGTGACAATCTGCCGTGGATCGCCGGGCTCAGCGACGACGGCAATGGCATTGGCCACTGGCCCAACATCCCCAGCATCGGACGCCCGCTTCCCGATCCGGTTGGACCTGGCCAGTTGCCGGCTTACGCTGAACCACGAAGGCTTGTGCTGAGCCGACTGCAGCGGGGTGGTCCGATGGCCGATGACGGTTCGCTGCGTGCATCAGACGAGGATCGCGAACGCCTCGTCGCGGTGCTGCGCGAGCAGATGGTCGTCGGCAGGCTGACCAGCGAGGAGCTGGACGAGCGGGTCGGTGCCGCCTATGCCGCCAAGACCTGGAACGACCTGCGCGCGCTCGCCGGGGACCTGCCGGTCGCCGTGGTGTTCGCCGACGAGCGGGCACCGCTGCCCGCACCACCGGCGCCCGGTGTGCCATCGCGGGCACGCAGGCCGTCCCCCCTCGTGCCGATCGCCATCGCCTTTCTCGCGATCTTGATCATCAGTGACCGCCTCGTCTTCCTGGCCCCGATCTTCGTGTTCGCGATGATCGTCACGATCATCGTCGTGTGCACCCGGCGGTGGGCACGCCGCCTGTAGAGCCAACGAACGCCGCCCCGTGTCAGTAATGTCATCATCTGTTAACGGGTTGTGTGGGCAGATCCCTAACGGCTGCCGCTGGGGGGTGAACGACGTGAGCGGGCGGCGAGCGGCAGGAGCGTATGCCGCGCTCGCGGTGGCGCTCGCCGGTGTGCTCTCGGTGGCAACGAACCTGGCGACAAGCGCCGTGCCGGCATCATGGCACTGGGCACACAATCTTGTGCTGCTATGGAGTGCGGTCGGCGTCCTGGTCGCGGGCGGCGTGGCGGTAGCGATCGCCCAGGTGCGCTCCTCCCCCGGGCCTACAGTGCCCGCCGCGTCCCACGATGACTCGGTTCGTCAGGATGGCACGGTGAACATGGGCGGCATCGTGAGCCCGGGCGGCGCCGTGTTCCAGGGCGGCACGCGAATCGACACCTTGATCATCGGCGGTGGCACTCCCCCGCAAGCGCCTTATACCGCGCCTGTACGGCCCGGCGCGCCTGGCGCAGCCAGTGGTGACGCGAGCACGCGCGCCGGGAACCGCGCCGCGGGCGACACCGGCACCGACAGTGCGGGCGCGGCGGCCGGTCATGGCGCGAAGGCTGGCGACAACCTGCCGCCGCGCACTCCGTCGTTCACCGGCCGGGCGGAGTTGCTCGACCGGATCGGTGCGACGCTGGCGGATGGCCCGGCCGCCGTGGTGGCGGTGCGCGGGCTCGGCGGTGTCGGTAAGACGCAGGCCGCGCTGGAATACGCGCACCGCGCGCGGGACGAGGGCCGCTACGCGGTCATCTGGTGGGTCCGGGCCGACTCGGCCGTCACGATCGCCGAGGACCTCGCTGCGCTCGCACCGCTGACCGGGATCCCGTCCGGCGGCCCGACCGGCGAGGTCGCCGCCGTCGTGCTGACGGCGCTGCGGGCGCGCGACGACTGGCTGCTCGTCTTCGACAACGCCAGCGCCCCGTCCGATTTGGCCGGCGTGCTGCCCGGCGGGCGCGGCCATGTGCTTATCACCAGCCGCAACCGTGCCTGGACCGGCGTGGCCGCGCCGCTGGACATCGCCGCGTTCAGCCGCGAGGAATCGGTCGCGTTCCTGGCCAGGCGCAGCGGCCGCAACGAACCCGAGCCGGCGGGCGAGCTTGCCGCCGAACTCGGCGACCTGCCGCTCGCGCTTGCCCAGGCCGCCGCGTACATCGACGAGAACGGCCTGACGGTCGTTCGGTACCTGGCCCTGTACCGCGACCCGGCGGTGGCAAAGCGGCTGCGCGCGACCGGGCTCGCCGCGGGCGAGTATTCCGACAGCGTCGCTGCGACCTGGCTGCTGCACTACGAGCAATTGCGCGCCGCATGCCACGCCGCCCTCGACCTGCTGCGCCTGTGCGCCTACCTGGATCCTGACGACATCGACCTCGATGCCGTGCTGAGCGGCATCCGGGCGGACCGTGGCAACGAAAGTGACGGGGACTCAGCGGATGGCGAGGCGGCGGGAATCGAGCCCGCAACCGACGCCGTGCTTGGCCGCCTCGCCACGCTCACGGATCCACTGGAGCGGGCGGAGACGGTCGGCGCGCTGGTCCGCGCCAGCCTCGTCTCCACCGAGGCAGATCACGGGATCCGGGTCCACCGCCTGGTCCAGGCCGTGACCCGCGACCAACTCGACCCCGACCAGGCCACCGCCTGGGCAAAGAGGGCGATCGAGTTGCTGTACGCGGCATTCCCCGCAAAGCCATGGCAGCCTTCGTGCTGGCCGGTCTGCCGGAACCTGGCGCCACACGTCCTGGCCGCCGTCGCGCATGCCGAGGTTTATCCGGAACTGGCGAAACGGCGCGCGGTCCTGCTTGACCGGCTTGGTCTTCACCTCGAAGGGACGGCTCAATACCCCTCGGCCCACGCTGCGTACGAACGCGCCCTGGCCTTCAAGGAAGCCGCCTACGGTCCCAGCCACCCCCAAGTAGCCACAACCCTGGGCAACCTCGGCAATTTGCAGCGGCGACTCGGCGACCTGGACGCCGCTCAAGCCAGCCTGGAGCGGGCCCTGACTTTCGAAGAAGCCTCCTATGGACCCAACCATCCCGAAGTCGCCATCGCCCTGGCCAACCTCAGCATCGTCCAAGCGGAACTCGGAGACCCGGACGCCGCCCAAGCCAGCCTAGAGCGCGCCCTGGCCATCAAAAAAGCCGCCTACGGCCCCAACCACCCCCAAGTAGCCACAACCCTGGCTAACCTCGGCATCGTCCAAAAGCGACTCGGCGACCTGGACGCCGCTCAAGCCAGCCTGGAGCGTGCCGTGGCTG
>WNGJ01009713.1_pt1 | contig 16784 bp, 20 predicted proteins | sample 5400611 | NCBI WGS metagenome assembly WNGJ01 (sample SAMN13153375, study PRJNA577476) | soil metagenome | isolation source: 40 cm soil or saprolite under Garry oak tree replicate 1 | place: USA:California | collected 2016-06-15 | reverse complement strand
CAACTCGGATCAGCTCGGCGTTCGTCTTGATTCCCAATTCTTTCATCATGCTGTACTTGTGGAACGCGATGGTCCTGGGTGAAACCTTAAGGATGTCGGCCGCCTCTTTCATTGATTTACCCTCGGCCAACAGCTGTATCACTTCGCCCTGACGCGGTGTCAGTTCTTTGTCCGGATTCTTGCCCTGCGGGTTCTGAATGAATGCCTCCCGCATTCCTCGCGCAATCTGTGGAGTCACGTATGATTTTCCTTTGAGTGCTGCTTGAATGGCGTGGAACAATTCTGAGGAGGCAGATGTTTTCAGTAGATATCCGGCCGCGCCGTTGCGCATTGCCTCCACCGCGAGGTCAGGATCTTCGTTCATGGTCAGGAAGATCAACTTGACTCTGGGCATCAGTTGTTTCAGTCGCCGCCCAGCTTCCAGACCGTTCAATCGTGGCATCGCCACGTCGATCAGAATCACGTCGGGCTTGAGGGCTGGCGCAGCATCCAACAAGGCTTGGCCGTCCCCCACCGTTCCCACCACCTCATAGGCAGACTCCAAAAGCTTTCGGAAAGCCTCCACCAGGAGCGTGTGGTCGTCAGCGAGCAAGACCCTCGGACGCTTCATGCTTCCTCTTCGCTTTCGGAGTTTCATCCCAGTTCTCTCAGACGCTGAACAATTGCTGTCCAGCAATGTTGGTTTTCCTTTCAATCTATCGGGTTTTATTTCCATCACAGCCTGCAAAGAAGTTCTGCCATTGGTGGTACGGCAAATCGCTGACATTAACGGTGTTCCCCTTTTGGCACAGCAACCCGGCCATAGGGCAGACACGTTCGCGGGCAGCATGTCTTCAGAAAGCGTATGGACAAGAGGGAATGCTTGCGGTCCCAAGCGCTTGGTTCATCTTAGGCACAAGAGACCGTCGCCCGTTGCTGGGCACGGCGGAGGGTTGTGTATCGACTCACGGAATATACAACGATTTATTGAGTGCGCAGATAAAATAAAAATGATATGCACAGTTTTTGCACAGGCTGCGTAAGAACTTTTTCACCTGGTTCTCGAACTCCGGATTTGAGACCATCACGCCTCTTTGTGATACCTATTTCTTCCCGATGTAAGGGTGGTTTGCGTCAAGAAAAAAAAGTGCTGAATCATGTGTTCTGCGTCCCCGCTCGATGTTTCTGGGTTCCCGGGCGCTTTGTCTGCCATCGAAGCATAGCGACGTCGGTGTCCTTCGAAATGACTATGGAGTCCGCAGTTTCGCGCCACCCATCGGCCAAGTCCCGATAAACGGTGCCAGCTCAACCGGCCGATGCAACACCATCTAATCAGTTGATCCGACAATATTTCCTCTAGGGAACCGAGCTGTAAGGCTGTACTCAACTCAATCAGAACCTAAACAGGGCAGTGTTCCGTTTTCATCAACGCCCTTGAACGAATTTGGCGTCGTAGACTCCTGCACGTGGACTTTGACCTGGTGTTGCGTCGATCTATTGAGACCTCCGGGATTATCGGCCAGACCGGGCGAAGGGCAGAAACCTACATACCGATAAGAGGGCTTATCAGGACTTGGCATCCGCACCGGCAGGATGTCTTAGATTTCAGTTTTTTTTTAGCCATTCATCGTAGTTTACCAGTAAGGACCTGTTTCCCGTGGATTTCACAGGGAATAGACGGCAGAGTGCTCTGCACAGATACATTGGAACACGAGTTCGTCTTCCCGGCTCTGGATGCCGCCCAATGGATACGCGCACAGAATGTCTACTTTGTGTGTTTTGGCTAGATCATTGCCCAGTTGTTCGAGCCGAATCGCTGCAATCATATTACCTTCCGCCCACAACAGACCTACACGTTCACCACAAAGAGCAACGCGGGGATGTTCTGCCTTCGCTGCTTTCAAGGTCGCCTCAATCAGACCGCTGACACCCTCGAAATATCGAAGCGGGTTAGGCAAACCATTCACCATGATTGTGGAGAGCGAAGTGGCAGCATCCAACGAAATGTAAGTACCTTGTTGAATGGCACCATTTACGTCCACGCACTCTGCCTTCAACGTCTGAACAAGACTATCCCGATGTGACTTCGTAGCGAGCACAATAGCCCCGTTCCCGGCCTTTAGGGCAGCAGCAATACTGCGAGTAAAGCTCTCTAGAAAAACCGCGTCATCAGAATAAAACAGAACCTCGTGGTGACAAGGAGCATTCGCTCCTGGAGGCTCAGTCAACCAGTCGCCTTCTGTTCCGCTACTGACAAATCGCTCACCCCGAAACACCGCTTCGACAGCAGGCAGTAGTTCTTTTCTGGCGTGTGCCTTATAGACGTAACCCCGAGCCCCCGCGCCCAAAGCTACCTGCACCACGTCGAGAGAATTGTCCATGCTCAGGAAAACTATCTTGGAGTTTGGAGAGAGTTGTCGTATCCGTCGGGCCGCTTCGATTCCATCTAGTTTGGGGAGACCAATGTCCAACAAAATTAAGTCCGGTTTTAACTCTCCGGCCATCTGGACGGCTTCCAATCCATCCGACACTTCGGAGATGATTTGCCATTCTGGCCGCATTTGAAACAGCAAACGGACTAGGTTTCGCCAATCCCTGTGATCTTCCACCACGAGAACGCGAATTGGTGTCAACAAGCTTCCTACCTCCGGCAGAGTTGGGTGACACCATACCACGGTACGATTTGAGTGTCTAAGAGTCGTATGGATCCGGCTCATTACCAGCCAATTTAAGCCGATTTGACACAGGGACGGATGATGTCGCGGCGGAGTTTCAGATTGCGCCACGATCGAAAGAGCTGAGCCTGTTTTGATGCGACGTGGACACCTTACATTCGCTGAAGATCGGACGATTACTAGTTGCGGCAATCATCGAGGATGCATGTCCGATACATAGCGCGTGATTCTCTAACTGCCGCTGAGCCAAGTCCTGATAAACGGGATTATCGTCAACTGGGAATCTGCCAATTCCCACATGACGATAAGCCTTCTCGGGATGTGGCGGGCCTGCGATGCCGTGGTTTACGAGGAAGGGCGAAAAATCCACGGTAAATTTCTAACATCCTGGTGAGCAAATCTTGCCCGAGGATCATTTCCAAGTAAGTGCACCCCGGCGAGCGGAAGGACCGTAAGGGTGGGCTTCCCACCCGCCGAGGTTACTTACAACGCGGGCGCTTGCACCGCAAGGCCCGCGACGTCATGGTGAGCTAAGTGTTGGTTTCTGCTTCCTTGATGTCGCTGTCTGCTTCCTTGGTTCCGACCTTGGCTTCTGCGTTGGCGTTTGCGCTCGGTGCGAGGGCCTGAATGGACTTTCCAAGGCTCATCTTGCTCGTCGCTCCTGCCACTGTCGGGCAGTTCGAACCCGTGGCCGACGCCAGGCCCGTCATGTCAGCCTTCAGGCAAGCAAAGCCAATATTCAGATTGTGGCTGACGTGAATCGCCGCCACGCACTGCCCGAGGTTGCGAAAACCAGAGCAGGCAGATTTCAGGTCGGTTCCAGCCGGTAGCAAGTTTTTGGATTGAAGCTTCGTGGTGAGGGTGCTATCCAGCTTTGTGTTTCGGGTCAGCACCTCTTGGGGCGAGCTGGAGGCGGCGCTTTGCGACCGGGCTGAAGACGAGTTCGTCCCGCCACGGTTGTTGGCAGAGGGGCCGTGAGACAGGCCCGGTCCGCCGCCGTGCGTTTGCTGGGCGAAGGCCATTTCGCTCCCCGGATACAGAGCCGCGAAAAGAGCCACGATAAAAAGAAGCGTGTGACGTTTCATGTGATTGCCCTCCTGTATGTTACTTGATGGACTTCTTGCCGCTGAGAAGCTTGCTCAGATTCACACCTACTCCCCACGAGAACGTGTTGTATGCAAATTTCACGCTGCGCGTGTATCCCATATCGAAGTCTAGATAGGGCTTCGGGCTGAAACTCAGTCCAGCGGTGAAGCCGTTGTCCTGGTCGATGGATGCGCTGCCCGTCGTCTGGTGATTGGTCTCAAAGACGCGCCCGTGCTGGGCGCCAGAGCCCACCGCACCCTTGGCGACGGCGCGGCTAAAGATCGTTTGCGTACCCCACGGCGCGATGTCATACGCAGAGAGCGTCAAAGTGAGGGAGTGGGACAAATCCACATCCGTGCCGCCTTCAAAGTGCGCAAGGTAGCCGAACGAGGTGAACGGCCGGTGAAAGAACCGCGTGTCAGGGATGCTGTTCCCGACCCCTGCGTCGATGAAGGGCGTCAAGACGTTAAAGCTATGATCGAAGCGGTTATTCCAATCATATGTCGCATGTCCAGTGCTCAAGCCTTTGGCGGAGTCACCGGTTGGCGCCGAGCCAATGAGCGAAGTCCCGTAATTCACCGCGGACCCTTTCCATGATGCGCCGAGTGTCACGAAGACGTCACCAATGCCGTCGCTCGTTGTAAGACCGTTTGTGGAAGTAGAGCGATTGAAATATACGGGGATTCCCGCTCCTAAACTGAAGCGCTCGCCGAAGTGATACGTCGCGGAGGAAGTCAGCTTCATCACCTGTCCGCTGGAGTCCGTGCTCCCTTCGAAGGCCTCATACCAGTCAAGACCTCCATTTGCCTTCCCCGTTGGAGAACTCGACCCTTGAGCTGCAGCCGTTCGCGCACCGACGACAATTAGAATGGCCAAAAGCAAGGCTTGCCTTGCCTTTTTGAGATTCATTACCGAAAACCCCCAGGGATTTGCGCAAAAAACGTCTAAGCGAACGCAGTCAGCCTTCAATTGGATGGAGCAATTCTCGAACCAGGAGAGCAAGCGCTTTCCTTGCAATCAACTAACTCAAAGGCGGATCGAAGTGACCATTGGGGCGGGGTAGAAATCATACTAAACAGGGAAAACCTCCCATAGCGCGATATCTCGCCATTGGTCGGGACCTATCCAACTTGCCATGCAGCTCTGGTCCGAAATTAACTTCCGAGTGGGCGACGAATTCCGAGGTACGAAAAACACGGGCTACGCAAAGAAGTTTTCTCCCTGATCGAGTGGCCAGGTGTCAAGTGTGGTTGACCTGTCTCTCTAGGCGATTGTATTTCCCGCTGCGAATATCTACCCTCAGACTCAGTAAAGTAGAAGACCCATCCATATGGCTGCAGTCTCGGACGAGCACTGCAAATTCGGCTAACAGGAGTGGTGAGGATGAGAAAACTACTCGCGTTACTTTCAGGATTCATCGTCTTAGGGCTTGCGCCAAGTGGTGCGTACGCGCAGGCAACCAAGTCTAACAGCGAGATTAAAGTCCGGCTGCTCGAACGGCTGGATACTAGTGAAATTCGAGTAGGTCGGGCATTTTCAGCCACCGTCGAGGAACCTGTGCGCCTGGATAAGAAAACAGTGCTGGCCAAGGGCACTACTCTTAAGGGCACAGTGACGGAGGTCGTAAGTTCGGGAAGATTGAAACGTCCTGCCTCGATCACGCTGCAGTTAAACGCTATTGGCAATACGGCCATTCTCCCGGAACCCTTGCTAATTGACGGAAAATCTCACGCGGCTCGCAACACCGCCCTGATTGGGGGCGGGGCGGCTGCCGGGGCAATATTGGGTGCCATCGCAGGCGGTGGGAAAGGAGCCGTAATTGGTACCGCGGTTGGGGCCGGTGCTGGAACGGGAACAGCTTACGCGACAGGCAAGCAAGAGATTGTGCTGCCTCCTGAAACCGAACTCACATTCGTAATCCCAGGCAATGCCCCAGTTCCTGGGAGTGCTTCTCCCGCCATGCCCCGTTCCACGGCTTCGGGCAACACCTATGACTCGAGGGGAGACCAGGACGCTTACGATGATTCAGGCAGGGCCTCTGGAAACGACCGGCATTTCAGTCTCGATGTCTCAATTGGTCCCCCTCCCCCTCCCAGGGTCGTCTATGTTGAGCCGGCACCCGGGTCGGAGTTCATTTGGGTAGTGGGCTATTGGTATCCCGAGGGAAGACATTACGAGTGGCATGAGGGTTACTGGACCCGACCACCATACGAGGGCGCTCGTTGGGTACCACCACAGCACGACGGAAATCGATTCTTTGAGGGCTACTGGGAGGGACCCCGAGGGATAGTTCAACACGACCATCATTGGGACAGGGATCGAGACCGGGATTTTCGCGAACGAGATCGCGACCGGGAGCACGACCGTGGTCGTGACCACGACCGGGACGATCACCAGCGTGACGATTAGGTCCTTCTGGCCTTTTACACACCCACCGTGGTCATCAACCAGTTCGGTCGGACTGCTGGCTCGAAACTGACTTGCGCGTGAGTCCCGAAAGGATATCTCGATGAGACTCAAGTGGTTTCCGGTTGTGTCGATGTGCGCTGTTCTAGCCGCCGGAAGTCTGTCCGCGGCTCCAGCCACGGGGCTGGGTACGGTCGGGGGCCAAGTGTTGGACACCAAGAGCAAACCCGTCCCTGACGCCCGAGTGACTCTGCAAGACTCCGAGGGTGGTCATTTGCAAACCACCCAGACCAATACTCAGGGTCATTTCTGGTTTCCATCGCTCCCCGAAGGACAATACTCAGTCCGCGCCTCCGATCCAGGACGTATTTCTGAGTGGCAACAAAATCACGCTCCATTTGCGCCCGCATAAATTGGGTTTCTGCGCAGCTTTCCTGGAAGTAGTGTTCTGCGCCAACCAACACTGAAATTGTCACGCGCCCCGCTTTGCTAACGGATGGGCAGCCAAGGTCGATTGGAAAGATCCTCCTGATAGAGGGCCTTTCGGGAAATGCGGAGCCACATTCCGAGAAGACGACTTCACAGGACTTGGCCCAAGATGTCTTGATCCGATGGTCATTTCTCCCCCGAGGATAGGTCCACGCTCTTATCCCAAAACTGGTCCTTAGAGCAGTAGTATCCCAAGCCTCGACCGCCCTACTATTCTTCCACCAAGCTCACCAGCAGCATCCGGCCTTTGCAAGGGGAGGGGACAAGAAAAAATTCAGTCCCCCAAATAGGAGAAAAAATGAAGCACTTTTGCGTATTGCTTATGCTTTGTATGCTCGTCTCTACAGTGGCCTCGGCTCAAACCAACACGAGCCCACAAGGCGGCGCAGCAATATTCAACAAAGCGGCTGTGTGCACGGGGGCGGCCTTCCCAAGCAGCTTTGTCACACCGACTGGAACACTTCCCCCTCCCTGTTTGACCAGTACGGGGGACGGCGAGTGGTTCACGGTAATGACTGCTAACCTTAAAGCATCGCAGACCACGAGCTTTTTCATTTCTCCTTCCTTGGTTACGGGACTTTACACGAATACTCAGGTGAAGGGGAGCAATACCACCGCGACGTCACAGACGGCGTCGGCTAGCGGCGTTGTATCCGTCAGGGTTCTACTGGATTGCTCAAACTGTGCGGCCCCAGGAACCTCACAGGGGAAAACGGCCGCTGTTTATATGGGCGCTGGCCAGCCAGACCCTGACGGGGCCGGAGTCGTCTTCGATGCTAGAATTCAGCAGTTGACGGCGACGTTGGGACAGGCCATCACCACCTCTTGCCTCAGCCTGACCCTGCTAACCAATACCTGCACGCCGGAGGTGATCGACCTCATCCTGGCTACGACAAGCGCCCACACGTTCAATTTCATCCTTTTGAATGTTGGCGCCACCGGCACCGCAAGCCAGGGCAACGGACACTCCGTCACGGTCCAGGCAAAACTAGATGTGGGCCAGGTATGCACCAGCGGTTTGAACGGCACCGGCCCCATACTCTGCGACAACTCGGTGAACACCGCTGGCACACAATCCTCGTCCATTGCCGCGGCTCTGTTTGGTCTGGGATCGCTGACCGTCGTCCCCGTCCACTTGTCACCTGACTTCAGCTTCTAACGGATACTAAACGTTGGGTTTGTTGGGCTAGCTGCTCCTGAGAGTTTCTATCCCCGCGAGAGTGGCTAGCCCATTCCCATTAGTCCGGAACTTCCGATTTAGAACTCTAGTTTGGGCATCGTGCGAATTTCCTGCCCTGGACACAATGAATTTGCCACAAGCGTAGGCCCAGAACGGCACCAGAGGTATCGGCTGTCAAGTCCCGAGAGACGGGATTATCCGAATGTGGCTCGGAGCTGCCCCTAGAGAAAGTATTTGTCGTGAGCGGCAATAGCTTCTTCTAGCGTCGGATATTCTGCGTTCCTGGCTGACGGATCTTGTCCAACGAACAGCTCAACAAATTGAGCGTCAAGATTTGAGACTTGCTTTTGGTTAAGAGGTAGTCGATAGAAGTCGGCACTCTGCACGCAGTATCGTTTGGAGTTCAGGAATTCAAAACACCGATAACGAATAGCCGAGTTTTCGCCCGATCTCTTCCAAACGTCAATCACCCTATATAGTCTCATTGCATTTTTGTGCGGCCAGTATATGCCAAGTCCTGATAAACGGTGCTGGCTCAACCGGTCGATGCAGGGGAAAAACCGGCGTGGATTTATTCCACCACTCTCACCAATCTCGAAAAAGCGGATGGGGGGTGAAAGTCTCAGGAAGCTCTTGTTCGAATCGCAGTACCTCGGAAGGCTTGTAGAGATACTCTTTACCGCACTCATCGCACCTGACCTTGAAGTGGCCCTCCAGAGAAGGGCGAGGGGCGACAGGGTCGGTCTCGCCAAGCGGAATTCTATGCTTGTAGAAAAGATTCATGCGGAGATGAGCCCAATGGTTCTTGCAAAGCACCACCCAGACGTAATGGCTATCGGCCCACATTTCTTTCTGTACGGGACTCTCCCGGCTTGTTTTGCTGGAAGCAACCGGAGGTGCTGCGGCCGCGACGGGTGCATTGTCCCGCGTAGCTGGGCCAGAAGAAGGGCCGCTGGTATTGGCGAGCCCCCCCCACTCTCCACTCTTCGCGACCCTTTCTGATCTTGAACGGCGTTCGCGCCCTGCGACGTTTGCACTGGGCTGCTGCTAGCGGACACTTGACCTGCGCTGGCAGATGCGGCCTCAGACCTCTCGAACTCCTTCCAAAGCGCCGCCCTGATAGTCGCTTTGACGGCAAAGAAGATCAGCAGGACAACTGTGAAGCCTACGGCTGATATGAAGAAAAACCGCATAACTTCCTCCAAACCATCACAATGATCGGGCGGGATGACCAGGGAAGGTCAAGGTATTTAGTCTGAGCCTACTCCTTCTATGCTACAACCTCCAGAAAAGTTTTTACCGCCAGCGGTCCGTGTCCGGTAGCCAATCTCTCGGAGCCTGTTACTCGCTTGTCGCCGCAGGCACATAAGTGCCGGGTTTCACAAAGTCGTTGATATTGCCCGGACGGCCACATTCCGAGAAGCGGACTTATCGAGACTTGGCCGCAGGGCCCGATTCCACCAGCTCCGTGAGCAAAGTTTTTTGTCCGCCAAAACCTGATCCAGCCGACAGGTCGGCGTGCAACGCAAGACCTAAAGTAAGGTGAGCGAGACTGCCAGTTGACTAAACATCGGTCGGCTTCCAATTCGAAGGCGGGAAGGAAATTTGCCAGAACATGGGAAATGGCTTGTCGAATTCCAGTGGAATCATGTACCCCTCGGCACTTTTGCGCGATGCGCGCGTGACGCGCGCGCCAGCGCGTGCGTTAGTACGTTCATTGAAAATCTCGATCTTGGTCTCAGGATCCAAAGGCACGCTACAAAGCACCATCGCACCATGGGCATTGACGGCTACCGTTTGAGCCTTCATTTTGACGACTCGACCGGACTTGATCATCTCCAATGTTACGGGCACCCGGATGATGACACGCTGGCTTCTGCGGCGTCCATCGCCCGGCAGCAGCAATATCCCCAAGTCCAACTGCTCTTTGCTAGAGTTCATAAGTCGACCTCCCAATAACCGATCACCGTGTTGATCAACCAAATCCCCGATTCCCAGCCTTCCGTCCCCTCATGCCCGCGCCAGACAATAAGGGTTGGACTGACTTGGCTGTTCAAAAGATTGCTGAGCGAAATGCGCTGGTCAAGATATTGTTCAGTGGCAATGAAGATGGCTAAGTCAATGAGCAGTTTTTCGGACGCACAAATGTCAATGGTGCAAGGGCGGCACACGACTTCGATGCCACTTAAGGCAGGGATGAGTATCGAGCCATAACGGCCCCTCCTTCCCTCAGTACGACCCATAGGAGCAATCAAATGCCCCAACACCCAATCCATGTTTTCAGGCACTTAGTGGGCTTCTCGAGGGAAGACGGTTGGTCCTGTAACAAAATGAAACCAATTGGAACTGAAACTCTCCACAAGAATCGGCCGCAGTGCCGCTACTCGCGGGAATGTACCGTGTTACCGACTCTAGGAAGGCCGATTGCGCGGAGCTTCACAAACTCTCATGACGGCTGCACCGCCGTTGGTCACCTCGGCCATGCGGTTTTCACTTAGGACAAGACCGCCACCAAACTATTTGTCGCCTCGCCCTGACCGAGCAAGAATCGATCCGATGAATGGGGGTCGTACTGTGAGAAAAGTCGGTGTTTTTATCATCGCCATTTTTCTGGCGTGTCCCACACTCGTAGCGGAGGAAAGTCGGGAGCAAAAGCGCCTTGAAGCCTGTGGCCAAGTGTTCAAAGAGATTTTGGACATCCCCGATGGGATTCCGAAGGATCTACTCAACAAGGCCGAATGCGTCATTGTGATTCCTTCGGTCCTGAAGTTCGCAATTGGCATCGGAGGCGACTTCGGCCGGGGTGCGATCACTTGCAGGGCCGGCCCGCACTTTACGGGACATTGGAGCGCTCCCGCACTGTTCGCACTCGAAGGGGCGAATATCGGTCTGCAGCTGGGCGGTCAGGCCACGGATTTCGTCCTCCTGGTCATGAATCCTAAAGGCGCGAACTCAATCTTGAGCAGCAAAGTGAAGCTTGGAGCCGATGCCTCAGCAGCGGCCGGGCCCAAGGGACGTTCAGCGGCTGCGGATACCGATATCGTGATGAAGGCGGAAATCCTCAGCTACTCTCGCTCACGCGGCTTGTTCGCCGGCATTTCGCTGGAGGGCTCGACACTTCGGTCTGACGGCAGTGCGAACAAAAAGCTGTATGGCCGAAGCCTCAATGCCAAGGAGATTGTCCGCGAAGGCAAGATCGGCGTCCCGGCTTCGGGCCGCCAATTAATCTCCCTGTTGGATACGAAATCGCCGAAGAATGAGTCCGATCCCGTATCACTGAAATAATGGCGCACCGCACATGACCAATCAATTTCGCTTCAGAATTAGATTACCGCCACTGTAAGTATTCGAGTGTTCTGCTTGGGGAGACCGAGCCAAGTCCTGAGAAACGTGTATCAGGAACCGCGTTTGTTTGCGATAGTTCCCTCAGGGTCGAGTGAAGCCTCTTTCCTGAGGCGAGGGGTGACCGAAGTAAGTCCAGTTTGATTCGCTGCAGAATCAATCCTCTGCACGGAGAATCAAGATAGGTGGAGGGACTGGGGGAGTTGAAACTGCCTGTAGTAAAATCCTCCATGTGAAAAGCGCTAGTGTTTATGCGGATTTAATAGTGGTACATCTGTACCATTGTGCCGGGCACGTACCCAAAGTAACCTACAGGCATTGAGGAAGCACGGATTGTAAAAGTTGTCACATGAGTTCCAACCACTATCAGATATTCCGGCAGCGCGTATTCGACGAACTGGCTGATTTGCAACCTGCCGATCAGCGACTCATTCTTATCGATTTTGTCCAAGTCGGTCAGCGGTACGGCATAGACGTGATCACGGAGATTGTTGACAACGACCGCCCGGCATCAGAAGTCATGGCCGAAGTGATACGAAAACAGCAGGGAGAGTGAACCTGAGCGCTCGGGGGACAAGACCTGCCACGCACTCGGAGACTTCACCGATCTAACTGGAGCCAAGTTTGAAACTCCCCCAGCGTCCGCGCGGGTTGCGCAAGCCATTCGTTGCAGCAATTGAGATCACCGAAATAATTTCCGAACGGCAGCTGTCAACCCGTACGAGCGATCTGAGCGTGCACGGCTGCTCTGTACTTACCCCGACTCCCTTGAATCCCAGAGTGAAGGTCCGAATCGCCATCGTTCATGCTGGCACCAGAGTCGTGGCCTTTGGCCATGTAGTCTCCGCTCGTGCAGACGGAATGAGCATCGCTTTCGATAAAATCGAAGGTCGTGATCAGGCGGTTCTTGAGCGGTGGATGAGCGATTTGCGGGTAAATTGATTCGCGCCCTGCGCTGTAAGGACCGCCCGCCAGCCACGCCCCGATCATTCCATTTATCAGGAGCTGACAACTGGAGCGCGTGGTTTTCCAAGCATGCATACATTTTTTCCGAAACTGAATTACCACGCCTCAAGAGGGAGGCACTACGTCTTCGCTACGTGGCCAGGAGCCGATACCAAACTGGCGAGGTGTATTCTTAACCGTCTTTTCGATACAGGAGAGAGGTTCGTAAATTGAATCCCCGTTCCTTCCTGATCCACTGAGTGCCGGACAACCCCCTCAAGCGAAATGTCCTGGTCCCCGACTCGCAGGGTGAAGATAATTTCCGACCCAACCGGGAGGGGATCCGAGTCGCAAATAAAAACGCCTTCCAAACTCAAGTCCCGGATGCCCCCAGACCTTTCTCCGTAAGTGATGTGATTTCCTTGCTTGGGTTGAAATCGCGGGGTTGCGCGTCTATCTATTGAGGGCATCGTCTTAGGTCGTCTCGTGCGTCGATGGATTTGGGGTTTATCTTTGAAAGAGACAGCTCCCATGGGTATACGAGCGTGGGTCAGAGACGAAACTGGGTAAGTGACCCGGTGTGTCTTATTAAAAAAGTGTAGCGACTCTCTAACGGGAAAGCTTTCCCAACCCGACATGAAAGTGACCGAAAGGTGACCTCAGAGGGCTTGCCACTTCCCAGTTACCGAGAATCGGAATACGGGAATCCGCCCCTTCAGGACTTGGCCTGCACCGCCGACCTCAAAACGCTCGGCTAACCTCGTCTCGAAGGTCGTCAGTTTCCGTGTTACTCAACCAGGAGGGTCACTACTGGGTACGGCAATATCCAGGAGGAATCGGCGGCAGTGGGAGGGGTCAGGGTCAGCACCTGACCCGATTCTGGACTTCCCACCAGTTCTTTTAGGTTGGACCGGCCTGTAATCTTTACCTATTCATTCAATTTCTGCTGCGAGGTGCATCCATGAGCGAAATAAGCGACTGGATACAGAGTAATTGGTTTGAGCTGGGCAGCCTCTTGGTTCAGTGCGCATTGCTGGCGACTCTGGCCGGGTTCGGGAGCAAGTTGTTGAGAATCCTAGCGACTTCCCATGGCCAAAATGAAGAGCTGCGAAGGCTTTCGCTGCCAAATGTGGGGGCTGAGCAGCCAACAAGCAAGCAAGTGTTTGCTGCACCTGAGTTCGAGTCCGCTGGGCATGATTCTGGCGGAGTGGCTGCTCCTTGGCCTGGTCTCATTGCATGGCTTCAGACTCCGATGGGAAGCGGCCGGATTCGCTCTCGCAGTAGGGTTATCAGATGGCTCCAAGATCCGATTGGGAGCTGACGAGACCGAAGATACGGGTTTTTTACAGTGAGGATTTCCGCACCAACGCAGATCAACGTCGTGCTGAACTGGTTTGAAGAGTTGAAGCAGAAAGTTCCCACGGGGAAAAATTAAATCCGCCCCATGCTCGGCTAAACCATCTCCCTCCTCGGCCAAGTCCTGATAAACGGGATTATCGGAATGTGGCCCAATCTGCCGGGGCCAAAAAGCCACATTCCGATAAGACTTCATGCGCCGTTGGCGCGGCACCATGCATGAAAATGGGATTTTGCATCGTAGCGCGTGGTAAATCTTTTATTTTCAGTCGGAGTTAGGGCAATTTTCATAGCAGAGGACTTATCAGGGGTTGAGTACTTCTTGCGGGGCAATCGGCTCAGGGCGCAAAGCTTTAGAAAACAAACCAACTGCGCCACGAAAATACGGCCGATTTTCCCAATTGTCTGCCACGTTAGAACTTTCCGGTCACCTGTCAGAATTGACAGGTATGCAATGAATGCAAAGTTTTAATTGGTCGGTTTGTAACCCAAATGACATACTCTTTCATCTCATTATCGGTGTCGAGTTTATAGGAGTGGACTTTGAGGGAAAGCGGACTTTTCGGAATTCTTTTTGATGCGGTCGCCATGGGGATCGCGATCGAAACTCTAGAGGGGCAACCTTTGTTCGCGAACCCGGCTCTGTGCTCTATGCTCGGATTTAGCGAAGACGAGCTTCGCGGCAAGCACTGCGTCGAGTTCTCTCCCCCGGAAGACGCAAATAAGGATTGGGCTCTTTTTGAGCAATTGCGGCGAGGTTCGATCGACAATTATCATCTGGAGAAGCGCTTCTTTCGAAAGGATGGCACGCTCATCTGGGGGCGCCTGAGTGTTGCTTTGTTGAAGAATGGTGCCAGCCCGTCTCCCCTGGTAGTCGCCACAGTGGAGGACATCACCGACAGACGGGCGTCAGAAGAAAAATTGCAGCGATCGGAAGCGAATCTTCAACTCTTGGCGGGCCGTCTAATCCAAGCGCAGGAGGAGGAGCAGCAGCGCATTGCACGGGAGCTTCACGACGACATCGCCCAGCGCCTTTCCTTACTCGTAATGGGCCTTCAAGAACTCCGTGACTCTCTGGCCGCCGGGCAAAACGGCCAAAGCGTCCTCGCGTCGGAATTGCACGACAAGAGCGAGGAAGTCGCAATGGATATTCAGAATCTGAGTCACAATCTCCACTCCTCCAAGCTTCACTATCTCGGCTTACATTTCGCGCTACGGCAGCTTTGCGAGAGAATTGCTGCGCATCAGCATATTCAGATAAGCTTTTGCTGTGCTGATTTGCCTGGGAACTTACCAGCGGACTTGGAGCTTTGTATTTACCGCGTCGCACAGGAAGCGGTTAGCAATGCAGTCAAGCACAGTCACGCGACCAAGATGTTCGTCGAGCTGACCTGTAGTGACGAGACAATGCTTCTGAAAGTCACGGACTCGGGAGTTGGTTTTGATCCCTCGGCCTCTCACCGGGGGATCGGACTCACGACCATGCGCGAGCGGCTCCGGATGTTCGGAGGCGAGCTATTCATGGAATCCATTCCCAGGAAGGGAACCACGATTATCGCGAAAGTGAAACTGGAGAAAGCCAAAGTGATGAGCACTTAGGATCGACGCATTTTGATACAGCCGCCTCAAAAAAGTATTCCTCAACCTCGGATTCGCAAGCTTCCTTCCCACCCCTCTATCACCGGATACATCCTGATAAACGGTGCCGGCTCAACCGGTCGATGCAACACCATCTGCTATAAATCTTTTCTCTAAAGGTGGTGTTCATGACGCAAGTGAGACGGGTAAAGCTTTCCGCGAACCAGCGGACCGACATGTGGAGCCGCTGGAAGGCGGGACAGTCATTGCATGAGATTGGGCGAGTCTTCGGCAAGGACCATGTTTCCATTCAGTTTATGTTGTCGCAGCACGGCGGGATTGTTCCGACTCCCCGTCGACGCTCACTGCGGACACTTACGTTGACCGAGCGAGAGGACATCTCGCGAGGGATCGCTTCCGGCTCCTCGATTCGTGAGATCGCCAAAGGCCTGCAGCGGGCTGTGTCGACGGTGAGCCGGGAGGTCGCCCGCCATGGCGGGCGACCTCACTATCGAGCCAGTGCGGCGGATCTCCAGGCTTGGGAATCAGCCTTGCGACCCAAGGCTTGCCTTCTGGCCATTCACGTGACGTTGCAAAGCATCGTTGCGAGTAAACTGATCCTGGACTGGTCACCGGAACAGATTTCGGGATGGCTGAAGACACGGTATCCCGAGGACGAGAGCATGCGCGTGTCCCACGAAACGATTTACCGCAGCCTGTTCATTCAAGCGCGCGGAGTGCTGAAAAAGGAGCTGATTGCGCACCTGCGATCCAAGCGGCGTATACGCCGCTCGCGGCATTCGCGTGCCAGTGGGCACCGCAGTGGTCAAATTGTCGACGCGATCTCGATCCGGGAAAGGCCAGCGGAAATCGAAGACCGCGCCATCCCTGGTCATTGGGAGGGCGATCTCATTGGCGGTACCAAGAACAGCCACATCGCCACGCTGGTGGAACGCCACTCGCGTTTTGTCGCGCTGGTAAAAGTGCCCAGCAAAGACACCGATACGGTCGTCGCCGCGCTGAGCCGGCACGTTCGGAAACTTCCAGCGTCACTGAGGCGTTCATTGACCTGGGACCGTGGCCTGGAGATGGCCAAGCACAAGAGCTTCACGGTGGCCACGAATGTGAAAGTCTACTTCTGTGATCCACAGAGCCCTTGGCAGCGCGGCAGCAACGAAAACACGAACGGGCTGCTGCGACAGTACTTCCCTAAAAGGACGGACTTGTCCGTCCATACACAAGCAGAGCTCGACAAGGTGGCGCTGCGTCTAAATCAACGTCCTCGAAAAACTTTGGGATTTGAGACTCCGGAGGATAGACTGCGAGCCAGTGTTGCATCGACCCATTGAGACCACCGCACTTCTCGAAAACTAGTCCATATCGCCGCGGCGTAGGCTTTCGTTGCGCGACGCTCCCCTTCCGGGATTCTCTGCTACAAAAAGAACGCAGACCAAAATCTGCGCTACCAAGGCAAAACCGGGAGGCGACGGCACGCCTCCCCGTTTTTTTGATTTATCGGCCAATCGCACACACGAGGCGCGCCAAGGTTGCAGTGGCCCTACCCCCCCGCCGCTTCCTTCTGCTGTTTGTCGCGCTGCTCGCGCAGGACTGCTTTGCGCGACAGCCGGATCTTATTGCCCTCGATGGCTAGCACTTTGACGAGCACCTGGTCGCCCAATTTCAATTCGTCCCGGACGTCGCGGATGCGCTGTTCGGCAATTTCGCTGATGTGCAGCAGGCCGTCGGTG